>OBJZ01000047.1_pt1 | contig 173703 bp, 156 predicted proteins | sample 1481641 | NCBI WGS metagenome assembly OBJZ01 (sample SAMN02364493, study PRJEB22542) | human gut metagenome | isolation source: fecal sample | host: premature infant | place: USA: Chicago, IL | collected 2012-01 | reverse complement strand
TTACGGTCTGATCAGCATCATTGAGATCCTTATGCTCGGCAATCTTAGTCTCCTCAGAAACCTCATTACCATCCTTATCAACCACCGCAGAAGTCAAAGTCTCAAACGCAACCGCGCTCTCAACAACATCCTTCACATCAGCATTGACAGTGATCTCAACCTTAGTAGAACCAGAAGCCTGTTCCGGAGTGAACTTCGCAGAACCCTCACCAACAACCTTCTCATCAGCCTTATTAATCAACTGCGCCGAAAGCGTGTACTCCTTACCAGGAATCAAATCCTCATAAGAAACAGTATCTACAACCTTGGCACCAGCCTTTACCTGATCACCATCCAAAGAAGCCTTAGTCTTGATAACCGGATTCTTCGGAGTCGGCTTAACCGTCTTGGACTTTACGGTCTGATCAGCATCATTGAGATCCTTATGCTCGGCAATCTTAGTCTCCTCAGAAACCTCATTACCATCCTTATCAACCACCGCAGAAGTCAAAGTCTCAAACGCAACCGCGCTCTCAACAACATCCTTCACATCAGCATTGACAGTGATCTCAACCTTAGTAGAACCAGAAGCCTGTTCCGGAGTGAACTTCGCAGAACCCTCACCAACAACCTTCTCATCAGCCTTATTAATCAACTGCGCCGAAAGCGTGTACTCCTTACCAGGAATCAAATCCTCATAAGAAACAGTATCTACAACCTTGGCACCAGCCTTTACCTGATCACCATCCAAAGAAGCCTTAGTCTTGATAACCGGATTCTTCGGAGTGGTCTCGGGCGGGAAGCCCGACTGATCCGGAGGCACCATACGCTGTGCGCGATTTACGGCTACCTTCCCGTTCGGCAGGGTCGGAGGCACATACGTAATGTAGCTTCCCTCGGGTGCTTTGTAGTCAATCGCGTGGTCGAAGGTAGACGCTCCACCAGTCGACGGTACGAAGCCTGTCAGTTCGGTGAAGTCCGCCGCTGAGACACCGACGTACTTACCAAGTTGGTCATTAGCATTTCCGTTGATTGCCTGGCCCGCAACGCTTTGCGCAGTAGGCGTACCCAATAGGGCTTGAGCGTATAGCCCATAGCGTCCTGCGTCGTCGTATTTGCCCGCCTTCCAAGAATCGATCATCTTGTTGATCATCAGATAGGCGGCGTTGTAGCGCTCCTGCGGATGCTGAGTATCCTGCGAAGCGTCGCCAATATTAGCTGGGGTTAGCTTCTGTGCAGTAGCTTTATCCCAGATTAGGTTCTTAGCGTCGGCGGGAGTCTTTAGACCCAAGTCGATACACCAGGCGAAACCAACATTTGACTTCTTGTTGGTTACACCATTGTCATCGCCACCGTTGCCAGCCCAGATGATATTCCCTTTGTCAGGGTAAAAACCGCTGCCAGCCGGAATATCCGCAAAGTCGTAGTTCGGCGTGAACTCGACCGTCTCCCCGAGATCTCCGTTTGCCGCGCGAGCAGCCGGAGATTCGAAGACAGCAGATAGCCCAGTGAGAGTTACGAGCAACGAGAATAGGGCGACCAAAACGGCCCCTACCTTCAGCTCCCTCCCCTTGGCTATTTGATGGTCTTTCATATTCTTCTTCCTTCAGATAGGTAAGAAAATGGAAACATTGTCGATCCAATGCTTCCCGAACACCTTCGTATTGGCAACTGTTCAGCTGAAAGAAGTCTTTAAATAGATGCACAGAAGCATAAACTTCCCAGGTTTTTCGAAACAGTTACGTAGGTTCTGTCACATAAACGCCTTGCCTGGAACTCTCAAACTCTCAATCTCTGCGAATTATGAGAGGTTATAAGCCCTGTTATTCCGTTGCAAAAGGCATACATTGCCGTCCGGAGCAGCCCATATGATAGTTGCTTAATCATTACCGTCCGGTAGGTCGAGTTGAAAATTAATGTAACACGACAGCTACCATCCGAGTGTCGAGACGACTTGACACTGACCTGCACGTTAAAACTTGCGATTACTCTTAACGTCAAAGATTAAACTCTCTAATATTTACCATTATTAAGTTACTGATCAGTTTGCTATTTACTGCACACGAGGCTCTCCTGCCGTGGCATAAGCTCCTCAATGGCCTTTGCCCCCATATGGGCAGCTGCTAGGAATGTGCCTGCACTCTTCGGGTAAGTTACCGTCACTGGAACCGTGTAACCACTTTTTGGCGCAGCCCCGTCCGACCTGACGTTGAAAGTGCCGTAGTTGTCAAACATTTCCTGGCTGGTGATCGAATCTGTATCCCGTAAGGGATCTTGTCTGTCTTTGGATTAGCTAGCTCACATAAAGAAGGTGGCCCTGGGGCTACTCCCCAAGGCCACCTTCAGGTAGAAATTACTTCTGCTTCCGCTTACGTGCGTAAGCTATAGCGCCCGCTCCGGCTAGTAGCAGTGCTAATGATGCAGCTCCATAACCGGCTGCCGCTGTGCCAGTTGTTGCGAGGCCTGGCCTACGAACCACGCTATCGGCGTCTGGAGCATCCTCATCCCTGTTAGGTTTCTGCTGCGGCTCAGTCCCTACCGGACGCCCAGTTTTAGCTTTGTTCTTGATTGGCAGTTCAAGCTTCGCAATGGTCTTTCCCTTTCCGTCTTTGACGGTGACAGTGATTGTCTGGTTGGGTTTTGCATCCTGCTCAGCCAAAACTTTTATGCTTCCATGGGTATCCATCTGAGCGGTACCGGGACCGTCAGTTTCGACCGTTGCTCCTGTTGCATTTCCACCTTTATTTGGGAGAGTTACCTCCTGACCGGCTTCTATTGCGACCGGATCCCATGCCGGCTTAGGTGTAACGGTTTCAGGTTCCGGTTTGAATACTACTTCCGCCTCATCCGAAGACCCATCCGGATAAGTCACCACCACCGGAACGGTAACTGGATCCTCTCCCTTTGCGGGCGCATCAACGATAGTAACCACTCCTGAGGAGGGATCAACTTTTGCTCCATCGGGGGCAGAGTCGCCGGGCTCGAACTTAACCTCATCTTGTCCCGAATCGGCTACAGGCTTATCAGTCTTGTTACCATTCTTATCTTCGAACGCAGGTTTCTCGGAGGCCACATCTCCGACAACGGGCGGATATACGGGTTCAATCTGGTCAGATATATTGTGGGGCTCCTCAGGATCGTCCTTCTTATCAGCAGGCCCCACCTTCACCGGAACACTAACCGTATCCGAAGACCCATCCGGATAAGTCACCACCACCGGAACCTTATAATCACCCGGCTCAACATCAGCACCCGGCTCAACACTAAGAGAACCATCACCATTAACAGTCACCCAACCAGGCACACCATCACCAGGACCAAACTTAGACCCCTCCGGCAACGCACTCCCATCAGCACCCTTAGGAACCGAAACAGAACCAGACTCACCAGCCTTGACCGAAACACCATCACCATAAGAAGGATCAACCACATCAGCAACCGGCTTCTTATCAGCAGGCCCCACCTTCACCGGAACACTAACCGTATCCGAAGACCCATCCGGATAAGTCACCACCACCGGAACCTTATAATCACCCGGCTCAACATCAGCACCCGGCTCAACACTAAGAGAACCATCACCATTAACAGTCACCCAACCAGGCACACCATCACCAGGACCAAACTTAGACCCCTCCGGCAACGCACTCCCATCAGCACCCTTAGGAACCGAAACAGAACCAGACTCACCAGCCTTGACCGAAACACCATCACCATAAGAAGGATCAACCACATCAGCAGTCTTAGATTTCTCCTTCACCGTAACGGGTGCTTCTATAATGCGTGACTGCCCGTTGGGATAGGTGATCTTAACTGGAACTTTGTATTCGCCTGGCTTCACATCAGCACCCGGAGCCAGAGAAATAGACCCATCGGCATTGACCGTGGCCCAGTCAGGTCCAGCCTCGATCCCCTCCGGTAGCTCCTGGGCATTTGGCGCCGCAAAAGTAGTCCCCTCGTGGAGAGGCTTGCCAGCCTTGGTAACGGGAACAGGCACCGTGTCCGAACCACCTGCCTCGACCTCGATAGGTTTGTACTGAGGCTCTGGCGTGGCTGCGAAGTTATCAGCTGCAAGCGCTGTTGTAGTATCGCCCTTCGGGTAAATCGTGGCGGTATAAATTTGTGCCTGATCCAAATCGTCCGGAACAGTAAACGGGCAGGACTCGATCTTGCCTACATTTGAAGAGGTAACCGTGCACTTGCCGACTTGGTTTCCAGCCGAATCTGTCCAAACAACGTCATAGTCTAGACCCGGATTAAATCCGGAAGCTTCAGTATTTGCCGTATCGGCCGGCTTCGCCAACTTGTCGGTAGAATCGTATTCCACCACGTCAAATTTGCGGTTTTCCTGCTTAAGCGCAAAATCCATGCTGGTAACGCCACTTAGAGCATTTGAATCCACATACAGGTCATTTCTGCCAGCATCCTGGTACATGTTTGTTTGCATGGTATCTAGCGAACCGCCTATTCCCTCGGGCAGCTCGGGGGAAACGTACATGTACTTTGTATTCACGTGTTTGGAAGAGAGATTTCCCTTGGCCCAAGAACCCTGCCCAACAGGTGCCAGCTCGCCGTACTTGTTCTTATTTACGATCCCCTTGTAGTTATAGCTGTCGCCCCACAAGCCCTGGAATTGGATCTGGTAAGAGCCGTCAGCCTTAGTCAATGCATACGCAGTTTCGGCAATAGCAGACTTGCCCGGATTATCCGCCTCGTACTGCTTCATAATTTGCTTTTGAGCATCGCGGAACTGATCCAACGTAGCGCCCTTATTGTCGGCTAGCCACTTGTCGAACTGGCGAGCCACTTCGTCTTGAACATAAGAAGCGCGAACCTTCATTCCCTCAATGGGCTTATCGCCCCAGGCGGGATCGAGCCCGGGAATGTCGCCAGATGCACCATAGTTATTCCGCTGATCCCACCAGACGGTGCCAAGCACATCGCCACCAGTCTTAGTTGGAGTCAAATTAGTTTGTTTATCTTCCGGCAGGTGCATAACGTCATTTTGGGGACGTTCCTGGAACGAAACGTTGAAATCAACCGCGTTCCTGCTACTAGGCAAGCTATTCCAGAACCCGTGCACTCGCTGGACGCTATTAGCGAAAGTCTGGAAGCCCTCCGAAAAAGAGGAAATGTACTTCGAATCGTCCGGATTTTCAGACCATATACGAAGTTTTTGGGTTGAGTTGGCCTTAAAAGCATGCTTGTTGCCTAGCGAATCCGTCCAATCCGGCAACGAAATTGAATACTTTCCATCATCGCCAGAAGTAGAAGTATAAATCGGGGAAACAGTCTTGGCGGAATCATCGTCCACCCACTGCGCGTAGACTTTGACCCCAGACAGGGGCACATCCGAATCGTCATAAGCCGTCCACGACTGTTTGCCATCCAGCTCCCCACGCGGACCCGACCTATCAACGAAAACCTGCCCAGACACAGTCTTATAGCCCTGATATGAGCCGGGCGATGAAATCGGCGTATTTTCAGCAACTGCCGGGGAAATAACTACTGGAGATAGCAACATGCCACCGGCGGTTAACGCTACAACGCCAAGACCAGCTGCTAGTGGACGAGGGGTAAAGATCAACGGATTGCGCTTTAGGCTCATGGGCCCTCCTGAGTTGAGGCACCGTAGGTACCCTGACTAAACACAGCCAGCTTTATAAATACGCTACGGTATGTACCCATTCAGCCTAACAAGCAGTGTTACCATTCACACACAACTGTGACCTTAGTCACTTACAAGTGAATAGCTTTCCACCTGCTGTTATACCCAATTCGCGTTATTAGAAGAACGCAGCGGGCAATTGCTTCTAGGCGCAAACCTGAGCAAAACTACTGCTGCGCATCCCACCACGAAAGCAGGCGTTCCTTTGCCACATCCTGCCCAAGCGGCCCCTCGTCCATACGCAACTGCAACAAGAACTTATACGCCTTGCCCACCTGGGGACCAGGATCAATCTGCAGCAAGTCCATAATCTGCTGCCCGTCCAAATCCGGGCGAATGGAATCCAACTCCTCCTGCTTAGCCAGCTCGGCAATGCGCCGCTCCAGATCGTCATAAGCATGCGAAAGGTAGGCAGCCTTGCGCCTGTTGCGAGTAGTGCAATCAGCCCTAGTCAGCCGATGCAACCTTTCCAGCAGTGGACCAGCATCGGCCGCGTACCGGCGCACCGCCGAATCCGTCCACGCTTGCTCCCCATAACCATGAAAACGCAAATGCAACTCGACCAGGCGACAAACTTTCTTGGTAGTGTCCTTATCGAACTTCAAAGCCCGCATCCGCTTGCGCGTGAGCTTTGCTCCCACAATCTCGTGATGGTGAAATGACACAGTCCCGTTAGCTTCAAACCTACGCGTATCCGGCTTACCCACGTCGTGCATGATAGCCGCAAAACGCAAAATAAAATCCGGAGCCGGAACCGCCCCGTCGGGGCCCGTCTCCATAGACATAGCCTGCTCCAACACCGTCAGAGTGTGCTCGTAGACATCCTTGTGCCTCTTGTGTTCGTCAACAGTCTGGCGCAAACGCGAAAACTCCGGCAACACAAGGTCCGCCACACCGGTGTGCGTCATCAGCTCCAATCCGACCCTAGGGCGCTTACCCACCATAAGCCGAACTAATTCTGCCTGGATACGCTCTGCAGACACAATCGATAGCCGCTCCGCCTGCTCACTCATAGCCTGCATCACGTCCTCGGCAACATCGAAACCCAGCTGCGACGCAAAGCGAGCTGCACGCATAATGCGCAACGGGTCGTCGTCAAACGACTGCTCAGCAGAAACTGGCGTGCGCAGCGTCCCCGCCAACAAATCGGCCAACCCCCCAAGCGGATCTACCAAGGTCATATCGGGAAGCCGAATCCCCATAGCGTTCACAGTAAAATCGCGCCGGGTAAGATCGCCCTCCAACGAATCCCCATAAGCTACCTGCGGCTTACGCGACCCCACCTCATATTCGTCGGTGCGGTAGGTAGTAATCTCGACAACCGTGTCGTGCAAGCGCCCACCAATAGTGCCAAACGCCCTGCCCACATCCCAGGTGGTAGCCCCAGCCTCCTTCAACAAAGCCTCCGTCTGTTCCGGCCGGGCCGAAGTAGTCAAATCAAAATCGTGCGGGCGCAACCCCAAAAACGCGTCCCGAACCGGCCCCCCAACAAGCGCAATCTGGTGGCCAGCATCAACGAACACCTGCGCCAGCGCAAAAACTTCCTTTGGGATAAGCGCAAGCGCCGCATGTGCATTCTTCATAGCTACCTGCGCAGCAGCAGCCATACCCACCTCGGCAACATCGGGCAAACGTTCAGCATCGGCAATGGGCTCAGGATATTTCTGCATAAGACAACCCTAATCGAAACCGCCCGCCAATAAACAAACAAAATTGACAACAAACACCCAATTCCGCTTAGAACTGGGACAGTTAGGGCGTTTCTACTAACATATTCCCTATGGGAAAACCGGGCTCTACAAACACGTGGACAACCACGCTGCCATGGGTGCGCGCAGTCCCCCAAAAAGAAATCGCCACCCAATCCGAGGCGCCCACCACCCTCACAGACTCCCAGGCGCGCCGCGTCCACCGCCCAGACGACCTAGTGCAACTAGTATTCACGGCACTACTCGCAGCCTCCCTTGTGCTCATCTCGATGGTGGGCACCGAAACCTCAATCGCAATAACCTCAGACGTGCAACACGCCGCCTCCCGACTACAAGAAATAGTCTTCTTCCCCCTCCGGATTGTAGAAAACGCCCTCGTACTAGCCATCCCCGTAGCAGTGCTTGTCCTCCTGGCAGTAAAAGAACTATGGCGCCTAATACTCGAGGCCGTGCTAGTAGCGATAGTTGCCGGAATTAGCGCCTGGGGCGCCACCGAAGCACTCACCCTACTGCCCAAACACCTGCTCACCGCCTTCACCATCACCGAAGGCGGCGCACTAGTAATCGCCCTCAACATCCCGGTCGCAGCACTAGTCGGAATGATCACCTGCGCGGGCGAGCGCTCCCGCGAGCGCGTGATAGCGCTATCTTGGAGCGGCATCTGGATCACCCTTTTCATTTCGCTGATCCAAAACCGCTCCACCCTCTCGGCGGCTCTACTGTCAGTAGCTATCGGACGCATGTTGGGGCTCGCGGGCCGTTACGCAGTCGGGGTCATCGACAGGAGGGCGAAAGGCCCAGCTCTAGTTGGGGCCGTGCGGGCCGCCGGGTTGCACCCCAAATCGCTCACTCGCCTAGGTCAGCCTGCAGGGGGGCCATCAAAAGTTTGGCAAGTCTCACCCGTTACCTCTAAACGGGGGCACCTGATCTTACAAACCCAACTGGTGGGGGAAGGCAAGATCGTAGCAGACAAAGCCGCCTGGCCCTCCGCAGTAGATTCCCGCCACTACGCAATGGAAGATTACGACGGGCGTCACTACGAAATCGCAGTATTAGATTCCAACCGCAACTACCTAGGATGGATCGAACGCCTCTGGGATTCCCTGCGCCTACGCGGATTGTCTGGGCCCAACCCGGCTACCCTCCGAGGCGCCCTAGAGCGCGCCACCCTAATGGCCTCAGCAGCCACAAGCGCCGGAGTGAACGCACCCCGTCTGGTAAAAGTCAGCCAGAGCGGGGAAAGCGCCCTAATGATTTACGAGGAAACCCCGCAAGCCCGCCCAGTTGCCACCCGCAACGCAGACCCTCGCGAAAGTGGCGGTTCAAGCGCTATCGCGCAAGGCGCCCCCCTCTCGACCGCCGGGGCTCGCTCCCTCTGGCGGCAGTTGCGTAAAGCCCACGCCTCCGGGCTCGCCCACCGCAACCTAACCCCGGACGCAATCGGCATTACCGCAAACGCAGAACCGGCAATCATGCACTGGGAAGCCGGCGAAATCGCAGCCTCAGAACTAAACCAGCGCGTCGACCTCTTCCAAATGCTAGTGGTCCACATCTTCGCGATGGGCTGGGACAAAGCCCTGAAAATTGCTCGAGAGGAACTCGGCCAAGGGGTGTTGCGGCAAATTGTTCCCGTTACCCAACGCATAGCATTGCCGTCAGTAACTTCCCGCCTAGCCGGCAAACACAAACTGCTCGGGCCTCTGCGCGAAGAACTACTGGGCGAACAAGACCCCACCTCCGAAGTCGAAATGGTGGAGCTAACCCGCTTCAACTGGAAGCGAACAGTGTTTGCCGCCATCGGCGTAGGCGCCCTAGTAGTAGTGGCGGGCTCACTAAACATCGACGAACTCAAAACCGCAATTACTGGAGCCCGCCCGGGGTGGATAATAGTGGCCGCCTTCTTTGCCTTCGCCTCCTACCTGGGAGCCGCCCTCAACCTGAAATACCTAACCCCCGAAAAACTACCCGTCGGCGAAACCACACTGGTACAGGTAGCAGCCTCCGTAGTAGCGCTAGTCGCCCCCTCAGGGGTTGGCCCAGCTGCACTAAACCTGCGTTACCTACAGAAAAAAGGAGTTGCCCCTTCGCTGGGAGTAGCCACAGTAGCGCTCGTACAGGCAGCCCAATTCGTATTTACTGTTATCGCACTGGCCATCGTGGTAGTCATTACCGGCCAGGACGGATCAGTGCGAATCCCCGGACGCACCCTATTCATGGTGCTGGTAGGGATCGCCGCCGTGGTCATAGTGATCGCTGAAATAGCCCCCCTACGCAAACGCATCATGGCCTGGCTCAAGCCGTGGCTAACCGAAGTATGGCCCCGCATCGTGTGGGCCATGGCCGACCCCAAACGAATCGGCCTTTCAGCCTTCGCAGTATTACTACAAACTGCCTGCTACGTAGCCACATTCGGGGCCTGCCTTATGGCCTTCGACCACCGCCTGCCAATCCCGCAGCTAACCGTAACATTCTTGACGGCCAACACACTGGGGTCAGTAATTCCCACCCCGGGCGGTCTCGGCCCGGTAGAAGCGGCCCTTACCGGCGGCCTACAAGTCGCAGGCATTCCGGGAGCAGTAGCTCTCTCGGCCGCTATGCTCTACCGTCTACTCACCTATTGGCTACGTGTCCCCTTCGGGTGGGGAGCGCTAAAGTATTTGCAACGAAAGAACACTATTTAGCCTGACAAGAGGGGATTATGACCGAAAACGCAGCCAAACGCCGCCCGTCCATTCTGGTCGTAGTATTAGCAGCGGCAATCTGCGCTACTCTAGCGGTAATCGTTGGCCTGGTGGTCTACCACACCACTCGCAGCCAGAGCCCACAAGCCCCCGCTGCCAACCAACCTGCGCCCTCGAAAACGCCTGCAAATCCTGACACTACTCTTCCCGCCGACGCGCAGGGGCTTTTAGACGAGGGCGCCAAAGCCCAGAGCGCGGGCAAGGTTGCCGACAAAGCCACCCGCGATTTGATGGCTTCTGAGGCCGCCCGCGAAGCTTCCGACCCACGGGCGCTCGGCAAAGCTGACGCCCCCGTGGTAATGATCGAATACGGGGATTTCTCCTGCCCCATGTGTGCGCGCGCAGGCGCAAACGATCTCTCACCTGCGCCCTCTGATTGATGCGGGAGTGCTGCGCCTAGAATGGAAGGACATGGCTTTCTTCCGCCAATTTCGTTCCGACTACGCGGCAGCAGGGGGTCTGGCGGCGGCCAAACAGGGCAAGTTCTGGCCTTTCCACGACGCTGCCTACCAGCTGAGCGCGAATGGGGACCACCCCACCTGGAATCAGGACAATTTACGGCAGGTGGCAACCCAAGCCGGGATAGAAAACGTAGAACAGTTTATGGCCGACGCCAATTCGCCAGAGCTACTAGGTAAGGTGCAGGCACAAACCGACCACGCCTCAAAAGAGATGGGACTACAAGGTACGCCCACTTTCTTTGTAAACGACAGGTACATTTCTGGGGCTCAAGATCCGCGCGTGTTTTTGGCAACCATTAGGGCTGCCTACAAGGATGCCACGGGAAGGACCTCACTAAAGTGAGCGTGACACTTTTGGGTGCCTATTTAGGTGGCCTAGTCACCCTGTTTGCCCCCTGCTCTGCAACTCTGGTGCCCGCATTTTTTGCCTACGCCTTCTCCTCAAAAGGACAGATCGCCAGATCCACGCTGTACTTCTTCGTGGGTCTCTTAGTTGCCCTGCTGCCGTTAGGTGCAGCCGCCGGGGCTTTGTCGAGGGCGTTACTTACCTACCGCCACCCCATTGCGATGGGCACAGGGATAGTGCTCATAGCGTTGGGGGTATGGACCGGGCTGAATCTACCCTTCCCACATCCGCGTCTTCCGGGAAGCAAACGAAAGCGCCACAGGGGAGTTTCCGGCCTCGCCCTGTTGCTTTTGGGGCTCAGCTACGGCCTAGCCGGAGCCGGCTGCACCGGCCCCATTTTGGGAGCTGTACTGGCCCTGGCGGTTACCTCGGGCTCGGCGGCGCTGGGAACGCTCACGATGTTCACCTACGCCTGCGGCATGTTCACCCCGATAGTGGTACTTTCTCTAATTTGGAATTCACTAAGCCAAACTAAACGCAACTGGCTGCGCCCTCGCCCAGTAAAAATTCTGGGCAGACAAACCACCTGGGGTTCCCTGCTCGGGGGTGCCCTATTCGCAATACTCGGAATAATATTAGTTGCTACCGGTGGCACCTCAGATTTTGCAATCTTGGGTGCCGCACAGCAAGCCGATTTAGAACACTTGCTGCTGCAAATAGGGCAGGCCGTACCCAACTGGCTGTTCCTCCTGTTGGGCGGGCTGGCACTGGCACTAATTGTCGCCCTCGTGGTGGAAAAACGGAGTAAACGCAAATGAGGTACATACATTGGCGGTCTAACCTGCCCACGATCGGATGGCTCGTAGCCACATTCGTAGGTGCGTTCGTGCTGCGAGAAGTAGCCACCGTGGTGCTCACCCTGCCAATAACAACAGTAGGGTTCCCCGCCTCGCTGACTTCGCCCGCAAGTACCGTACTCGAGCTGGTCATCCCGCTGGCGATCGTTTCTTTCTTCACCCTGTTCGTTGCGCGCCACCTGGATCACGGCATGGACGTACTCGTTGAACCCTCGCTGCAAGCCACCCGCGAGCGCGCGGCCCGGCGCCCCACCGACCCGTGGGAAGACGAAGAATCCTCTAACGCCCGCGCCTTCTCGGAACTGTCTTTGGAGCCGGCTCCAATCACCTACCCTCCCAGGCGCAACACCCCAGTCCTAGTTAGGGCCGGGGCTATGGCGCAATTGTTCCTAATCGCAGTTATCGCCATCCACAACATAACGGTTTACCAGATGCACGCGGGCGCTACCGTGGCACTTCTAAGCGGCGGCGTGGGCGTGCTAGCGATCGCCATAGTTGAAGAACTCCTGTTCCGTGGCACCATCTTGCTCACCTGCCGCAAACTAATGCGTCGCGAATGGCAGGCCGTAGCCATATCTTTAGTGCTCTTCGCCCTCTGGCAGATAGGGATGATTCCGCTGGGCACAGACTGGACTATGGCCGTGTTAATTGCGGTGCGCTCAATTGCTACAGGTTTTGGCTTCTACTGTGTTCGCGTCATGACCGGGCACCTGTGGCCCGCCATTTTGGCCCACGCCCTGTGGGGATTCTTCGTGTTCGTACTGTAATTCGTGCCCTAACGGTGGCTACGTCATTCTTGACGCAGTTTTTCGCGTATCTGCCCGTCCGAGGCCGCACCTTGCCCAACCCCGCTGCCCACGGATCCTTCGGCCCCCAGGTTGGCCCGCCACGGTTCGATCGTGCCGGGCACCCCTAGCAGCGCTTTCCAATGCACCAAGTATTCGTCCTGGTAATTGTGCCCATGGCCAGGTTCGGTTTCAATTGCCAGGGGCAGCTCTGCCGAAAGCTGGGTAAACGTGACGAACCAGTGCCAGCGCAGGGCGGTATCGACATCTTTGCCCGCGTCCTCGCGCATCCAGTCCGGTTCGGCCGTCCAAATAGGTATCTCCCAGCGCGCTACCGGATCCGAAGCATGTTGGGCGTAAATCGTGCGCGGATAGTGCCAACGCCCCAGTTCACGCCCGTAGATATCGGTGTGTAGTTCACCTTTTGCGGTTGCCACCCGCACCTGTTTCCCATTGTCAATAACAGGTGCTATTTGAGGGCTGCCGTGGGTGCGGGCACGTTCCAGTTGCACGCGTTCGGGGGTAAACGCCGGGGTTCCCACCCACAGTTGCCCACTAACCAAGGACACTAAGTTGCGACCGTGCGCGGTCTTAGCAAGTTCGCTGAGGGCGGCCAGCCCTGAATAGGCGCCCAGCGATTCGCCGGATAGGTACACGCGGGGCCGTTTATTAGCGGGCAAGGTGGCTACCTTTTCTAACACTGTGCGAACCAACATGGTACCTGCCTGGCGCACCTCGTCTTTGTTAGCCACAATTTCAACCCACGACGGATTGTACGAATACTGCATGGCGGCGGTGGCACAATTCCCGCCGGTGGCGTACTCGAAGGAACCCGGGTTCCAATTGTTTACCCAGCCGGTTCCCGTAGTGGTCACAATGGCGAGGGCGGGGCGTTCGAAAGCGCCCGCACGCTCCAGTTCTGCAACCACCGCCCTGGCAGTGGCAGACACATTCTTGTGCTGGGCAACGGAAGCATACGCCCTGATCGGCTGCGTAGCGGGGAGCTTAGTGAGTGCTTCAATTTCTTCTTTTGAGGGCGTCTTAGAGACAAACACCCGCCCCTCTTTACCCAGCAGCGCCCAATCCTCGTTTGATTCCACCGACCCGGATACGAGCTCAGAGGAAGGCCTTGACGCGTTTGGGTAGGTCTGTTTGTTCAATTCGGCCGCCTGGCGTGAGGCCCATCCTAGCCCCCCACGCATTACCCCTCCGTACAAAACCAATCCCACGGTAGAAAGCACAAGCACCCACCCAGTAAATCGGGCAAGAGGCAACGGCAGGCGGGAACTGAAGCTCTTCACGAGCACCACTGCTAACCAGTGGATTGCACTTACCACCTGCCAAATGCCCCAGGCTAGAGCTCCCCCCAGAAGCACCTCCAGTACGTACACCAGCAGACTAGGCTTTGCCATTCCAGTAAGCGCGGCAGTATGCATCGCAGACCTGTAGTTAGCCACGAACCCCCACAGTGCCAGCGCTACCAGACCCGCCGTAACCGCCCAGGCGAGCAGCCGCAAAACTCGTTTTTCTACAACCACCTGAAGCGCCAGCGCCCTCGCCACCCAGTAGGTGAGGGACCCCAAAAGTGAACCCAAAGCGTAGCCGAACGCAGAGCAAATGCCGATCGCAGCAGCCTGCGCCCACGGCGGCTTCACTAGCAGCAGCGGGGCCGTTACCACCAGCGCCATATTAGTTCCCACAACTAGGCCAACTACCGACCGAGGTAAGAATCGAGCCGCCTCCCCGAACGCCACCTGGCGCAAACTATGTTGCCGCTCCGGATGCGGGCCAAAGGAAACCAGCACAATAACCTCAAAAACCTAAACTGCTAAGCCAATACTAGGATAAACGTTTCCCCGTCTAGAGGACGCTTATCCGCCTGCCTAGAAAGGTCTGAGGAAAAACGAGCGCACCCGGCCCGCTCATTACTGAAGCTGGAAGTTAGTGAGCGACCCCTCCACCTGCACCCCACCGCTAGTGGGTTTTACCGACTTCAAACTAGTTCCAGCTGGCAAATCGTTGAGCGGCAGATGATATTTGCCCTCGAACGCACCGGAGCCAAGTGCCCCACCGAGGCCGGCGAGGTCAACATCCACACCGGTGAGGGCGAAGTCAATCTGGGGTTTGCCGTCGGCAGTGGGCGCCCCAACACCCGGTTCAAGCTTCCCGGTTACGTCAATACCCATCAAGGTCCCGGAAACACCCACATTTTTCGTTGTGGAGTGCACCTTCAAGTCGTACCCCTTAGCCTTTATTACCTTCTGGATCTGAGAGTCCGGCAAAAGGAACTTGAAATCGGCCTTCTTCACCTCGGTGAGCGGCTTATACGTTAGGCCCCTGGCATCCACAGTGACGTTACGCAAAGTTAGGGTGTCCCTTTGCTCGCCAAGGGTTATGGGAACCTCGATCGACGAGGCCGTAGCCGTAGCCGAATCAACCTTGGTACGCACCAAGTTCTGAAGCGCCGGCAAATCGTGAACCTTCACCTGTGGGTCAGTGGCCCCATAATCCGCCAACTTCGACTGCCCCAAATGTTGGGCGAGGGCGACGCCCCCGCGATCTGCCCCTACGGCAAGTACGCCAAGCAGGATCAGGATGCCTAGCAGAGCCTTCAAATTAGAGTGTTTCGACATAACGCACCTACTGGGTAGCCTTCTCGACAAGCCTGCGGATCCAACAGTCTATTGCGACTGCCCCGGCCCCGGCAGCCCAATTAGCATAGCCCCCCTTGCGCACGTGCACCCGGATCGGGTCTATGTTGGGGCCGAGAAATTCAGCAAGTTCCTTAGCGAACTCCATTTCGGGCCATTCAGCAATTGCAGCAAGCGCACCACACAAGACCACGTCCGAAACCATGGCAACCGAGGCGACCACGGTAACAGCCTTGTGCAAACTATGTTCGAAGCCGCAAAGGATTTGAGTTAGGGCTGGGTCTTCGGCCTCGAGCCGGCGGCGCAATAGCGCAATAAATTCGTCATTACTCAAGTCGTTTTGCTTCAGATCAGGCTGAGCCCACGCCACCCGCGAACGCAACGACTGGACGGTAAGTGCAGTAGAAACACAGCCGCGGTGCCCGAGCGAACAGATTCCGCTCCCACCCGAAAGTGGCATGTGGGCAATGCGCCTATGCCCCCCGTCGTCACTGCTGAGCAGCTTCCCCGAACGCACAATCGCGTGGCGAACCGTAGCCCCCGTAGTGAGTACCGCAAAATCGTCGACCTGCCTGCCGATCCCAAACCACAGCTCCCCCTGAGAGAGGGCATCGGCGTCGTTGGAAAACCAGGTGGGGTACAGGCGCGGGTCGACATACTTCGACAAGTCGACATCTTGCATAGACAAAGCCGCAGACGAAGTAACGTACCCGTCGCGACTAACAATTCCATCGAGGGCAATCACGGCCGCCTCAATAGATTCGTTTGCAGCCGCCGCCTCGGCAGAGCTCAGCAGTCGATCTACGAGCGCAGCTATAGCCTCAGGCGAAGAAGTATCAGTGTGTTCTGTGTGCGAATAACGCGTGCGCCCAGTTGAATCGACCAACGCCACCGTGGCGCCGCCCTCGTAAAGCAAAATGCCGGCAAACAAAATGCCCGCACGCACTCGAATATTAGTAACCGGCCGCCCCAGAGTCTTAGACGCACGATCTTCGCCGCGATCCAGTTCAGGGTGGGATTTAGCCTCCTCGGCAATGCCCAAATAGATGAGCTGTTTAGCGATGCGAGTAAGGGAAGCCGGGGAAAGCCCAAGTGCCCGAGCCAGTTCTAAACGCCCAAGCGGACCCCGCCTTACGATCTCGTGGGCAACTAGAATTGCTGACTTATCGACTGCCACTTGCCCCCACTTTCTGGCACTTTTGTGCCCAAATACTAGATTGGCCCGACCCCAAGGGGGCCGGGTCCAGTCTATCTTTACCTTAGCCTTCGCGGAACATGATGCCCATGGAGGACTGAGGGTAGTGCCAGGTCAAAGCACCGGGCGCGGCTACCGCGCGGCAAGTACCGCACTCTAGGCAGGCCGCATATTCCACGGCAATATCCCCGTTTTCTTCTTCTGAATAGACGTGGGCGGGACATATGCGCACCAACAGTTTGCCTGTGCCCGTGGCCTTGGCGATCTCTTGGTTTACCTCAATGTGCGGGTTGCCCTCGTCGATCTCGTAGACGTTCCTTGCCAGACGGTCCGGAACGGTTCCCCCAATGTATTCTTCCATTTACATCGACCTCATACCTTGTACGGCGATCTTCGCTAGCTTAGTTAGTTTCAGTGGCGATTCCTTGAAAGCATCCCAGGCAACCTTCACCAAGTGTTTGCGCGGGGTCAGGTCGTGGTTGTAAACGCCGTAGAGGACGTTCGCGACCAGTTCGCCAACTTGCCCATACATCTCGTCGTTCTCGAGGAATTCGGGTGCACCGGCGTAGGTCTTCATGTCCTTGCCAACGAACATAGATTCATATTCGGTTATGTAGGCGGAGAGCGCTTCCTTCGAATAGTCTTTCTTGTCGAGGGCGGAAATTACGGCTCGAGCTGCTGCCTGTGCGCTGCCTGCGGCCAGGTCCATGCCCCGCACGGTGAAACCGGTGTTCAGGGTGAAGCCTGCGGCATCGCCGATAACGAGCAGACCTGGGTGGACCAGATCGTGCTGCATTTTAGCGCCGCCCTCGGCTACCAGGTGGCAGCCGTATTCGAGTAGTTCCCCATCCCTTAGGAAGGGGGCGATCGCCGGATGAGACAGGAAGTGGTCATGCAGATCTGAGGAAGATTTGCCCTTCTTTTCGATGTCATCTAGGCGAGCCACTATGCCGATGGAAACGGATTCTTTGTTCGTGTACATGAATCCACCCCCGGCAACACCTTCGGTGCAATCGCCCACTATGGCGTAGGCGGCGCCCTCGTCCCCGGTCAGGTTGAAGCGTTCGCGAATGCGCTCCTCACCCAGTTGGATCACAGATTTGACGCCCACTGCCAAGTTTTCCTTGGGTTCGCGTCCGCGCAGGCCTTCGTCCTTAGAAATGAACGAGTTCACGCCGTCGGCCGCGATGATCACACGGGCCTTCAGTTCGTCCTCGCCTGCACGAACCCCAACATAGCGGCCGTCTTCCTTGACCAAAGAGTCGACCTTGATGCCAGGCATCACGGTCACGCCCGCTTCCTCGCACTGTTGCGACAGCCACGGGTCAAACTTTGCGCGGAGTACAGTGACCGCGTTTACAGGCTCAGCTAGCCGCCCATCCCAGTAGTCCACGTTTACGGCAGATTGCTCGTTCAAGAAGGAGATGCAATTTCGAGTAATCTTGCGTTCAATCGGGGCTTCTTCCAAGAAGTTCGGGAAGATTTCCTGCATTACGCGGCAGTAGAATACACCGCCGGAGAGGTTCTTCGAGCCAGGTTCTACCCCGCGCTCAATCAGCAGGACTTCCTTTTCCTGGCTGGCGAGCAGGTAGGCGCAAACCGCACCCGAGATTCCGCCACCGATGACGATGGCATCAAAGTCGTACTCTTCTTCGGTCATAGATTTATCGAACTGCCTCGGTTAGGGCCGGCAGAACCTCGTACAGGTCACCGACGATTCCATAGTCTGCCTTGGCGAAGATGGGGGCATCCTTGTCGGAGTTGATTGCCACAACAACCTTCGAGGAATCCATGCCAGCGGTGTGCTGGATCTGCCCCGAGATGCCCACTGCCAGGTAGAGGTCGGGGGATACGGTCTGGCCAGACACGCCTACGTAGCGGTCGCGTCCCAACCAGCCGGAGCCTTCCGCCACCGGACGGGAGCAGCCGAGCTCTGCACCAATTGCGCTTGCCAGATCGCGGGCCAGTTGCAGGTCCTCTTCCGCCTTGAAACCGCGTCCTACGGACACGATCTTACGAGCATCACCCAGGTTGGCCTGGGCGGTGGAAGATTCTGCAACAGCGGTGACCTTGGCGTCGAAGCCAGTGAATTCAACTGCTTCGCTTGCCTCTTCGCCGGCTGCGTCAGCGCCGCCCTCGGCAATAAAAACGGCCGGGCCGGAGTAGGAGACGGTTTCGGCCGAGATGCCGCCGTAACGCGAAACCTTCGCAGTGCCCTCGCCAATTTCGATTGGGGAGGTCAGCACCGGGGCGTTCAACTTGGCCGCTACGGCACCAGCCAGCACCTTCTCAACCGGGCGGGAAGCCGCCAAAACGACGTCCCCAGCCTGGGCGGTGATCGCCTGCGCGACTGCCGGCGCTGCAGCCTCAGCCGGAATGCCTTCCGCCAGGGCGATGTTCAAAACCTTATCTGCGCCCGCAACTTTTACGTCGCCGACGGTAACGACGGTAACAGTGCCGCCAACGCTCTTACCAAGTTCGATTAGCTTTGCGACGTGCGATTCTGCCGCGATAACCCATGCGTTTGCCATTTTGAGTAAATCCTTCCCTTACAGAACGCCCTCGGAGCGCAGTGCCCCAACAAGTTCGGAAACAGCTTCTTCGCCGCTGAACACCTGGTTCTTGCGGTCCTTGGCGGCAGGCTTCTCGGTGCCGGTAATTTCCAGTTCAACCGGAGCGGCCTCGACGCCGTCGGCAGCAACTACCTCGACCGGCTTCTTGCCGGCAGCCAGGATGTCCTTCATTGAAGGAACCTTGACGGGGGCCGCATCAGTGGCAACAGACACAACTACGTTGCCGGACACGGTCAGGGTTCGGGTGCCACCGCCGTGGGCCTGCACAATTTCGTAGCCGCCGTCGGCAGGAGTAATGGAGACGACTTCTTGGAAGCAGGGCCAGCCCAGGTAGCCCGCCACCAACGCGCTCATTACGCCAACTCCCTCGTCAATGGAGGAATCGCCGGTAAGAACAACTTCAGCCTCTTCCTTCTTGGCCAGTTCGGCGAGGGCGGAGGCCACCTTCGAAGCGTTCCAGGATGCGGTGGCGTCGTCCGACAGGATTACCCCGCGATCGAGCCCCTTGGACATCGCGTTCTTCTTCGCCATCGAAGACGACAGGTTCTTGCCCCCGACAGAAATGCCAACGAGCTCCGCGCCGGCAGCCTCTGCCAGCTTTCGGCCAACTTCAACGGCTACCGGATCGTAGTCGCTGACGGCAGCCTTGGCGCGAGACCAATCGACGGACCCATCAGAACGGACGTTAGCGTCCTGGGGGTTTGCCGCATATTTATAAGCAACCGCAACAGTCATCTATTATTCCTCCTCCAGGAATAGTGAATACGCTTTTGTTTGCTGCTTCTTATCAAACCGCATATTATTTATTTTTAATAGGACTTTCTCCCCAAAAAGCATATTTTCTTTTTATTTCTCGACGGAAATATTAAATATCGTTTGCCCAGGTAGAAGGCTCTTTTTGAGGATTGCACTACATTCCTAGAGGAAAGATTTAGGTATTTATTTTAGCTACTAAAAGAGCTTAGAAATGGATTCAGCCTTTGCTCAATTTCTAAACTAGTGGAAGGTCCGTGCCCCGGCAACACAGTGAGAGCCGGATCCAAGCTCGCCAACCGCTTGCAAGTAGCCCTCATCGCAGCAGCATCCCCACGCACAAAATCAGTGCGTCCAACGGAGCCCGCAAATAGAGTGTCACCTGTGAAAAGCCGCCTATTTTCAAAATCCAGCAGACAGATGGAACCGGGCGTGTGCCCCGGCGTGTGGAGCACCTGAAGTAACGAATCCCCCCAAGAAATAACTTCGCCCTCGGCAAGCCCGCGAGTCGGAACCGAAACCTTATAATAGGTACCGTCGTCGTCAGAACCAGATAGGTGCGGATCGGCGAGCCCCGCCTGGTCATCCTGGCCTACCAACACGGGAATTGGATACTCGGCAACGAGCTCGTTTATTGCGCTGATATGGTCACTGTGGCAGTGCGTCACCACGATCGCCACCGGGTTTTTAAAACGCAACTCCTTTAACAGCAGGTGCGGATTATCGCCCGGATCAATAATAAGGGTGTCATTTTCGCTATTCAGAAAATAGCAATTCGTGTCGTAAGAACTAACTACATGTTTTTCTATGCTGTACATTTTTACCTTCCCTCGATAGAGCTGGCTGCAGCAAGAGTGAGCCCCTTCGTCTCGGGGGCAAAGAGCACGGACACCAGGCAACCCAGCGCCGATATGCCCGCGCCCATCAGCATAACGGCCTCAATACCGCGGGTATTGATCAGGCCGGGCAGGAGGTAGATCGAAAATACGGTGCCGATTCGGCTAAACGCCATTGCCACGCCCATAGCCGAGGCACGCACTTCGGTAGGAAACAACTCGTTGGGGTATAGCCATTGCAAATTGCCCGGTCCGCCCGAACAAATCGCGTACACCGCAAAACAGCCGATTACCACCGCTATGGGGGCGCCCTTGTAGAATCCGAGCACCGCCATAGCTGCCGTCATCAGCACAAAAGAATAGATTATAAGAGGGCGGCGTCCCATCCACTCGGCCAAGAACATTGCGGGAATAGTGCCCACCAGGAAGAAGGTGCCCACGATAGTTTCGCCTATGAGCACGCCCCTGCCAGAACCAAACCCAAAGGCACCCATAATTTGGGGGCCGTAGGTGTAAATCGCAAACATTGGGATTGCCTGACACAACCAAATGGAACCTACGAACAGGATGCGTTTCAGGTAGCTTCCTCGGAAAATTTCACTGAAACGGGTGCGTTCTTCGGGTTCTTCTTCCAAAATTACGGGCTGGCCGAAAATTTGGTACAGGATTTGGTCCGCCTCGTCTTTGCGCCCCTTTGAATACAGCCATCTGGGAGATTCGGGGATAGACCAGCGGCCCACCAAAATAATTACGCAGGGAATTAGCGAGGACGCCAGTGCCCACCGCCAGCCATTGTTCCACTCGAGCACCAGGTAGCCTATGGTGTAGGAAACGTTCGCGCCCACGTACCAGATCGCGGCTATGAACCCCATAGAGATGGCTCTATACCTACGGGGAGTAAATTCGGCAATCATCGAAGTTGCAATCGGGTAATCAGCCCCGATAGCGACCCCAATCAGAAAACGCACGGCGATCAGTTGAAATGCATCTGCCACGAATAGATTCGCAACGGAAAGGGCCGCGATTGCCAAAACGTCGATTACAAACATCTTTCGCCGCCCCAGTTTGTCGGTAGCCCAACCCCCCAGCACGGCACCTACGAACAGGCCGGCGAGGGCGATCGTACCAATCGCCCCCACCTGCGAGTCCGTAAGTTTCAGATCGGGAACCATCTTCACCATGGCGATGCCTACGATTCCCAACACGTAGCCCTCCAGGAAAGGGCCTCCGGAAGAAAACAGGGTGACGCGACGCAAGAAAGGGGTAACCCCCAAGTCATCTAGTAGTACTGCCTTTTTTGCCACGACTAACCCTCTTCTCTTCTAACTTCCACTTAGCGGTATTCGATAATTCCCCAGTTCAGGTGGGGCTTTGCTCCGGTCTTTTCAAAATCTTCATCAACAAGACGGAAACGCAACTCGCCCTCGCCAACCTTCCACAGTTGGGTCTTCAGAACCGAGCCGGGATGCACCGGCGAGGTGATGCGAGTCTTAAAGCGAGTAATGCGTTCTGGTTCCCCAGGCACGAACTGGTTGATTGCGTGGCGCATCACTACGCCCGCGTACGAAATAGCGTGCAGGATCGGGCGGGGCTCGCCGTTCTTAGCAGCGTATTCCCAGTCGATGTGCTGCGGGTGGTAGTCCCCCGACAGGCGGTAGATTAGCGCCTGATTTTCGGGAATGCGCTCGCTGATTTCGTAGTCGGGGGCGCGATCTGGCATATCCACAAGATCCTTCGGGGGCTTAGGCCCACCCCAGCCGCCGTCGTAGATCAGGCAGTCCCAAGACTCGTTGGTGAATAGCAAGTTGCCCTCGGAATCGTAAGTATCGCCGATATGCTGGGCGAGCAGGCCGCGACCTTCGCCGCGGTCGTATAGCCCCTCCAGCTTCACCTTGGTTTCAAGATGGTCGGCCATCTTAGTGATCGGCTGGTGGAACTTGATGTCGAAGCCCCAGTGCAACGACCCGGCGTAGTTGTAGCCGTAGTCGATGGTGCGAGTAACTTCGCTGTCGACGATCAGCATCGCGCCGAACATGGGCAGCACCTTCAACTGCGGGTTCTGGGGATCCTTCTCGTTCAGGTACTCGAGGCCGTCTTTGCCGTCTATACCGGCCCCACAGCCCAGGGCGAATAGCTCCAGGTCGCGGAACGTGTAATCGCGGGTGAAGGGACCAAATGTTTGCCCGACCATATCAGTGTTAATAGCCATGGCATTCCTTTCTTTTAGTTGTTTGGCACCAATAGATGCTTCAGGAGCTTTCCGTAGGCTCCGCGCGGCAGAGCCTTGCGGAATTCGATTACGGAGGGGACTTTGAAAGAGGCCAGGTTTGTTTCGGCATAAGCCGCTACGTCGGCCTCGGTAATATTTGAGCCGGGCTCTAAAACAAGGACAGCTTTGACGGCTTGGTCGCGCACCGGATCGGGTACTCCCACCACCGCCGCCTCAGCTACTCCGGGAATTTCTTCCAAAATGTTTTCCACCTCAGTAGTGGAGATGTTTTCCCCGCCGCGCTTGATCAGGTCAATGTGGCGGTCGGCAAAATAGAACCACCCGTCGTTGTCTACTACGCCGTAGTCGCCGGTGTGGTACCAGCCGTCGGCGTCAATTGCCTTGGCAGTTGCCTGCGGATCATTCCAATATCCGGCCATCAGCGAGTAGCCAGCCTCGCCGCGAATCAGGATCTCGCCGCACTCGCCGGCCGGCAGTTCCCGCCCTTCAGCATCGACAATTCGGGCCGCGTATCCTGGGCCCACCCGGCCAATTGAGGGCCAATTTCTGGGCCCGTAAGGATAATCGGTAATGACTCCCACCAGGGATTCGGTGGAACCGTAATTGTTCAGCAGGCTCACCCCGAAACGTTCCTCAAACGCAGCCTTCTCGGGTTTAGAGAGGGGAAGGAAATAGTGGACTTGCCGAACCCGGTGCTCGCGTTCGCCCTCGAAATGGGGCTGACGCATCATAGTGCGCACCATCATCGCCATCGACTGAACCAACGTGGCATCATTGCGCAAAGTCTGCCGCCAAAACCTGGTTGCAGAATAGCGCGAAGCCATAATCAAAGTTGCTCCAGCGGTCAGCACCGGCAACAGCGCCGACAGTTGGAAATTTACGTGGGAGGCGCACATGGAAGTCATGTAGCGATCTTCGCTGTTCATCGCGAGCTGCCAATTCACGTACAGCCCCGAAAAAACCATATTCGCGTTGGTCAACATCACCCCTTTAGGGGTCGAGGTCGTACCCGAGGTGAACATGATCTCTACAACGTCACTGCTGGTAGGGGCATGTTCGCAAACTAATTCCGTGGGTTCCCCGTCGCGGAGGGCATTGTAGCCCGAGGGCGTGCCATCAACTATCAACACATCCTCGGCAAGGCCGTCCATGCCGGGCATCTGGTACAGCGAGGGCTGGGTGAGCAGTAGTCGCACCTGGCAAAACGACATTATGTAGGCGCACTCAGAGGTGGTGTAAGAAGAATTTAGGGGAACGTAAATCGCCCCAATTTTCGCAAGACCCACAAGAGCCTCGAGGCATTCGGGCGAATTAGTCAGCTGAACCGCTACCCTATCGCCCGGGCGGACTCCCCTAGACCAAAACAGGTTCGCCGCCTGATTGGAGAGGCGATGGAACTGGGCGTAGGTGTACACCCGACGCACATCCAGATCGCAGTCTTCGTAAATCAGAAAGACCTGCTCCGGATGCGCTTGCGCCTGGTATTGCACAAGGCTACGCACCGTAGTTCCATCGCCAGTTCGAAACATTATTTCACCTGCATGGGGCTAACCCCACGCTCTCCTTACTCGGCAAACTTGATCTTGCCGGATTCTTTGAATTGGTTGATTTTTTCTTCGCTGAAGCCGGCCCGCTCCAAGAGGTAGCGGGTGTCCTCGCCAAGCTTCGGCATGGGGCGCCACTGACGGCCCGGGTTGTTGGCAAATTTGGGGAAGATGCCGATGCCCTTGATCTTTTCGCCGTCGCCGTTTTCCCATTCGGTGAAGACACCGCGCTGGTGCATGTGCTCCTGCTTGACTACCTCTTCGAACTCGTTGACAACCTGAGCTGCGATCTTGTGGGCTGTGAAGTCGCGCTCCACATCCTTCTTGTTCTGCGTCTTCAGGTATTCGGTGAGTTTCTGCTGGATCAGATCCGCCTTGGGGCCGTTGAGCCACAGGGCCGAGGTGTCCTCGGGGTATTCTTCGGTTCCCCACAAGTAGCCCAACCCGATCGTTTCCAGCAGGTACTTGTTCTGCGGCACGCCGTAGACGCAAAGGCCGATGTAGCCGTCTTTGCATTCCCATTCGCCGATTGCGCACAGGTTCTGGTGGCGGTTGCCGGGACGCGGCCAGACGATCCCCTCGTTCATGTAGTCCATCAGGTAGTAGGACCCGATGCGCATCATGGTTTCGTACATTGCCAGGTCGATGCTTTCGCCCTGTCCGGTGGCGCGAGCCTTGTGCAGTGCAGCCAGCGAGGACGAAACAACCATCAGGGAGTTGAAGTAGTCCACCGAGTAGGGGGCAATGTTCATCGGCTGTTCGGGGGTACCGTTTTGCGCGATGATGCCTGCGTAGGCGGCGACGGTTAGATCGTAGGCGGCAGAGTTCACCCGTTCCGGATCGCCGTTCTGGCCGAAACCAGAAACGTGGACTATGACCAGGTCGGGGTTGACCTCCCACAGCACTTCGTCAGTTATTCCCTTGCGAGCCCACACCGGGCCCTTAGAGGATTCGATGAAGATGTCTGCGTCTTTGACGAGGGCGAGCAGTACTTCCTTACCTTCGTCGCTAAAGGGGTGCATCGAGATGGAGCGCATGTTGCGCCGTTCCATTTCTTTGACCCACTTGGTGTCGCGCATCGAATCGCCAGTCCAAATGTTTTCCATCCAGGTGACGTCGGCGCCCCATTCGGCCATGAGGCCTGCGGCGGTGGGGGCGGCAATTTCTACAGCCGAGAAGACGACCTTTACGTCGTCTAGGGGGCCAAATGAGGGTTTTTCAGTTGGCAACATGGCTGCTCCTTAGCGGTATTCGCGCAGTGCTGCGCGGCCGGCGGTGAGGATCATCATTTCGTCGGTGCCACCGGAGACGCGGTCCACGCGCAGGTCGCGATAGAAGCGCTGAACGCGGTGTTCGCCGGTAATGCCTACGCCTGCCAGCACCTGCAGGGCAGAGTCGACAACCTGGAAGGAGGCGTGCGAGCAGTAGTACTTTGCCATGGAGCAGTCGCCGCGTCCGAGCAGACCATTTTCCTGCTTCCAGGCAATTTCGTACAGCATGTTGCGCATGTTGGTTAGGGCAACCTTCATGTCCGCAAATTTCTCTTGGATCAGCTGGTGGCGAGCAATTGCCTGGCCACCTTGGACGCGCTGGTTGGCGTACTTGGCGGCATCTTCGAAGGCGCAGTAGGCCTGCCCGTAGTTGGTCAGGGCTACCAGGTAGCGTTCGAGGTCGAAGTCCTTTACGCCGCGCATGAAGGCGTTGCCCTCAGTGCCGAAGAGGTCTTCTTCTTCTAGTTCCACGTTGTCGAAGTAGATTTCGGCGCAGGAGTCCATCCGCAGGCCCAGCTTGTTCAACGGTTCGCGGGTGATGCCCTCCTTGGACATGTCGACGAACCATTCGGTGTAGACCGACATGTCTTCGCTGTTGCGGGCCATGACGATCATGTAGGGAACGTGCATTGCGGAGGTCTGGAAGGTTTTGTGACCGTTCAGGTAGACCTTGCCGTTTTTGCGAGTGTAGGTTGTGCGCATGTCGTCCCAGGACGAACCTGCCGACGGTTCGGTCATCGCGTAGTTCAGCATCTGCTTGCCGGAACCTACAAACTTGAGGATGGTTTCCTTTTGCTTTTCGGTACCTTCGCGGATGACTGTGTCCCAGCCGGGCAGTTGATACAGCACGTAGGTGGGGCCACCGGCGCGGCCAAGTGCCTCGTAGGCTGCACAGAGGGTGGTCCAATCAGCGCCGAAGCCGTCGTATTCTTCCGGCAGCAGGATGCGGTCGAAGCCCAGGTCGCAGATGGCCTTTACCCATTCTTCGGGATATTCATGCTTCTCGTCGCAGTCGTGGAAGTAGGTTTCCCAGTTGCGCGAGTTCATCAATTCGGTGAACCCATCAACCATGAGTTGCTGTTCGTCAGTGAGAGAAAAATCCATGTTCTTTCTTTCTAGTTGTGAATGACGTGCTTTTTGTAAAACTTGGCTGCCGCTTCCATGGTGTCGCCGGCGGCATCTAGGAGTCGGGAATTGTGTAAGAAGCCGTGAATTACCCCTTCTACGGGAAGGAATTCGTTGGCGATCCCAGCATTGGTTAGAATTCGCGAAAGCAGTTCGGAGTTGTCGCGCAGCGGATCGAGGTCGGCTGCGGCAATAAACGAGGGCAAGAATCCTTCTTTTAGCTCGTTGTCGACAATCTTGAAGAAGCGCTGGTCTGCGGCAGGCTGAGCGCCGAGGTATTGCCCCCAGTAGTAGTCGATGTCGGCTTCCGTAAGGCCGTCCCATTCCCCGCCCAGCAGGCGAGCAGATATGGAATCGTCTAAACCAAAGTAGCCGTAGAAGAACAGGTTCACGCCCAGGCCTGAAACATCTTTTTCGACCTCGCGAAGATGCAGGTAGGTTCCTGCCACCAAGTTCGCCCCACCTGAATCGCCCGCGAAGGAAATGGAAGAGGTATCTAGGTGCAGCTCATCTGCGCGCAGGCGCAGATCCTGTACTACGGCAACAATTTCTTCAACCGGCTGCGGGTAGTGGGCCTCCGGGGACAGCGTGTAGTCTACAGAAACTACGGCAGCCCCGGTGAGCGCCGCCAATGTGCGGGTGATCCGGTTATGAGTGTTTACAGAACCCACCGTGAATCCGCCCCCGTGGGCGAACACGATAACTGGGAGCACGCCCTCTTCGGGTCGGAACACCGTAACTGGAACCTGCCCGTATTTCGTGTCCACAGTATAGGTTTGCTGCGCGTGCATCTGCGGGCCGCCCTCGTTCCAGAAAGCTCGCTCAGTTTCGTAGGCGCTGCGCAGGGCTTCGAGTGACTGATTGGTGTCAAAGGCACCTGCCGCCAACTCCTGCTGCTTGGCTACTACGGCTCCAGTCTGGGCGGACCACAGTGCGGGAACGTTGATCTTGTTAGGCATTTGTGGCCTCTTGAACGTGTTCTACTACGGCTTCTGCCGCCTGTTCCTGGGCTGCCGCCAGCTTGGCTTTGTTCCTAGAAACGTAGATGAGGAGCGCTACTGCAAACAGTGCGGCAATAACGGCTGAGGCGGCCAGAATTAGGAAGATGCCGCGGTAAGCGTCGTTACCCTGGTGGTCGATCATGGCTCCGAACCACACGGACGAGAAGGAATCGGGCAAAAAGCCGATTACCGACAGTAGGCCCGTGGCAGTGCCGAAGATCGTGAGCGGGACTTTACCTTCCGTAAGCTGTGAGGAAACTACGCCGAACACGCCGTTTGCCAAAAAGCCCAGCACAATCATGATTACCGCTGCGATTATCGCCGAGGCCGGCTTGGCTGGTAGCACAGTAAATCCGAGTAGGCCGGCTACAACCACCACGGAGCCGCCTACGATTACTTTCGAGGGCGAGCCCACTTTTTCTGCGACGGTGCCGAAAATCGGGCCCGACAGCAAGGTGACACCGTAGGTGCGCACGATTGACACAAACGAGACGACTCCCAAGGAGGCGCCCATTACGTCTTTGAAGTAGGGGGTGGTGTAGTTGATGCCGGTGTAGTAGAAGTACACGAAGAACATGCACCCTGCGGCTAGCCAAACCACCGGGTTCTTCAGTGCGGAAAGCACTTCACCCAGGTCAAACGAAGATTTGGTGGGGTCAATTTCACCCTTGAAACGAGGGATGAAAAGGTATGAAAATACGCCGAGGAGGGCAATAATGACGCCCAGGAAGATCAGCATCGCGCGCACGCCTTGCACGGTGGAGTTGGCAAAAAGGGTTTGCACAATCCACATAATCACCAGGCCCACAATTAGGCCGGCAGCCCCGTAAATGCCGTAAGAGATGCCGATGTTGCGCGAGTATTCGCTCTCTTCGGAAATGAGGCGCACAAGCTTGAAGCGCACGCCCCACCAAATAAGAATCGAAGTTACGCCCATACCTACGAATACGATGTAGAGCACGGCGATAGAAGGCAGGAAAGCGTACACGAAAGTAAGCGCGGCAGTTCCAATGAAACCCACCCAAGACAGGGTACGCACGCGGATCTTGTCGGCTACGATTCCCGAGGGCAGGTAGCAAATGGTGGCCGTGAGCGCGTAGGCGGCAAGAAGCTGGCCGATCTGCGCGTTTGTAGCGTCCAGAGCCTTTATTAGTGGATCGTAGAAGACGTTCTTCAAGTAGGCGGGCGTATAAATAATTGAACTGCCCATTGAAACAAGAACCAAAAGGAAGATCCTGTGGAGACGGGACAGGTCTTCCACGCTCTTCTCTCCAGTTACGGACTTAGCCATATTTTTCCTATTCTCTAAAGCTGACCCACGTGAGCAACTTTGCATCGGGCCTAACCATTCTTCGGTTATAAGGACCTCAAATTCCTCCGCTTATTGACGATTCAACCACGCCCGTGGCGTTACCTTCTTAGCCGTTCGTCCCCATCACCTAAGCCGGCGGACAAGCCCGCAAAGTAGGCTTTGGCCTGGGATTATTTATCCTGGCAAAAGAAGCACCTGCATATTTGTGCAACAGCGCATGCACTTTGGTGCATAGACGTTTTAAACGACTATAACTTCTACCATTTGTAAACTATGCCCGGATTCGCAATTTCCTGCCGTTAGAAGATATGAAAAGATATATATCTGCAAAAAATACGTCCGGGATTTAACAGTGGTTCAAAGCTCGAGGATTAGCTATTCTTTTCGCGCCGGTAATTAGTAACCCTTTTAATTCATTGGTGAAAATATAGCCTATATTTGCAGACGCCCCCTCCAAACAGCGGTTCACCTGGTGCTATGCCGGATTTTAAGACCCGTTTAGGCCCTTCGACCTACAGAAACTAACTGGGCCCCGCCCTCGCAATAAAGGCTGGAAGACCCCGTCGCGGCAGCTTGCAACGAATCTTTCGCTGTGTCCATGCGGAAGTTAGCTATTTCTTGCAACAGAAATAAGTAGGCCAGTTTTGACCGGCAACCCACGCCCCGTCACATGCAGTATTTGGCCACCACAGAATAGTCACGGGTGTGTCGACACCCCTGCAGCCGGCTCTACTCATTCCGTTTAACAGCTATTCCTGTTAGTTTTACCAACGGGTACGATTGTGTATGAGACGCAGCTCAATAGTTTAGACAAAGGAGACTGAACGTTATGGCCGAAGACCTGATACAAAAGGCGCTAAAGACAGCCAAAGACACCAAAGCCATCGTAATTGGCCAAGATGTACTAGACCAGACCGGAAAAATGTTCAAAGAGCTCTTCCCGGGCAAGAAGGTGTTGCTGGTTGCCGACGACAACACGTTTGCTGCAGCAGGCAAGGAAGTAGTTGCCTCACTCGAAGCCGAAAACATACAGATTGCAGACCGGCTCATCTTTCCCGGCAAACCCACCGTATACGCCGACTACCAAAATGTATCCAAAGTGCGCGAGCACCTAAAAGGACTCTCCGACACCGTTATCTGTTCAATCGCCTCAGGCACCCTCAACGACATTTCCAAACTGGCCAGCGGAGAACTAGGCCGCCCCTACATGAACGTGTGCACCGCCGCCTCGGTCGACGGGTATGCCGCCTACGGTGCCGCCATCACCCGCGACGGCTTCAAGATAACCCGCGAATGCCCTGCTCCCGCAGGCCTAGTCGCCGATCTGAAAGTAATTGCTAACGCCCCCCAACGGCTTACCGCCACCGGCTACGGGGACCTGCTCGAAAAAATTCCTGCGGGAGCAGACTGGATCTTGGCCGACCGCCTGGGCATAGAACCCATAGACCACTACACCTGGTCGCTGGTACAAGGGCCCCTGCGAAAAGCCCTCTCCAATCCAGCCGAACTCGGTTCTGGCGACGCTGCCGCCATCGCCGGCCTCACCAGGGGCAACATTATGTCCGGGCTCGCAATGCAAGCCCTCTCCTCGTCCCGCCCTGCCTCTGGTGCAGGGCACCAATTCAGCCACACCTGGGAAATGGAAGGACACGGTCTGGATTGGGAACCACCTCTGTCACACGGCATGAAAGTGGGCGTTGGCTCGGTAGCCTCGCTGGCACTGTGGCAGGAATTCCTGGCCATGGACATCGACAATCTAGACGTCGAAAAAGTCGTTGCCGCCGCCCGCCCAAAGGAAGAGGTCGAAGCGCGCGTACGCGAATACATCATCGACAAGATTGAAGACATTGCCGTAAAACACACCCTCGGCAAGTATCTTGAAGGTGCAGCCCTCCGCGAGCGCTTGCAAACTCTAAAAGCAAACTGGGCCAACATCAAGGCCTCCTGCGGCAAGCAGCTCATTTCCCCTGAACAAGCCATCGATAATCTAAAAGCTGCAGGAGCCCCCTACCATCCGGAGCAAATAAAAATCGGCTGGGACCGCTTCCGCAAGACCCACGTTCAAGCCCAAATGATTCGCCCCCGCTACACCGTCTTCGACGTGTTGGTCGATCTGGGCGCGCTCGACGCAACAATTACCCACCTCTTCAGCGAGGAAGGGTTCTGGGGCCGCCATCGCCACCCGGTCGACCAGGAAAAATAAGGAAACAAATGGATAAGGAACACACCTACACAGTCGGCATAGATTTTGGCACTCTTTCCGCACGAGCCGCAGTAGTTCGCCTTTCTGACGGCGAAACGTTAGGTACCGCTGTGCACGCCTACCCCAACGGCGTCATGGACAAAACCTTAGATTGTGGCGACGGCCGCCGGCTACCTGAAGACTTCGCCCTGCAAAATCCGCTCGACTACCTGGAAGCAATAAAGCACACTGTGCCGCAGGCTCTAAATGAAGCGGGCGTCAGCGCCAAAGACGTAATCGCCCTCGGCGTCGACACCACTTCCGCCTCCGTGGTGTTTGCCGACAAAGACGGCCACCCCATGTGCGAGCACGAAGAATTTCGCAACAATCCGCACGCCTACGTGAAACTTTGGAAACACCACGGCGCGGCCGAACAGGCCGACCGAATTCAATCACTGGCGGCAAAGCGAAACGAAAAGTGGCTCGCCCGCTACGGCGGAATCATTTCGTCGGAACTGCTACTGCCCAAGGCACTGGAAGTGTTCGAAAAAGCCCCTGAGGTTTACCGGGCAACAGGTGCGATCACAGACGCAATGGATTGGATCAACTGGCGTCTGACGGGAGTGCACAAGCAGTCGGCGGGGCCATCCGGTTACAAGCGCATCTACCAGGACGGGCATTACCCTTCGGCTGAATATTTGGAAGCTTTAGCCCCCGGGTTTGGCAGAGTTTACGAAGAAAAAATGTCGGCTCCCATCGTGGAACTAGCCGACAAAGTAGGGGGCCTAAGCGAAGAAGCAGCGCACTGGACCGGGCTCGAGGTGGGCACGCTCGTGTGCGCAGGCTCTATCGACGCTCACGCCCACGCCCTCGGTGTGAATGCTGTCGAGGACGGAGTGATGACTATTATTGCCGGCACTTCCTCTGTTCTGTTGGTTTCCGACAAGGATTTCCACTTTGTGCCCGGCGTGTTCGGCACGGTTGACGGCGGTATTTGCCCCGGAAAATGGGGTTATGAGGCCGGACAAACGGCAGTTGGGGATATTTTCGGCTGGTTCAAAGACACCTTCGTGCCCCTGCGCTACTACGAAGAAGCAGAATCTCAGGGGATTGACGTGCACGAGCTGCTAACCCAGAAGGCACTGAAGCAGAAGGTTGGCGAACACGGTTTGGTCGCCCTCGACTGGCACAACGGCAATAGGTCAATTCTTTCTGATCCGCGCCTTTCGGGAATGGTGTTGGGCAAGACTCTAGCTACCAGGCCGGAGGACATTTACAGGGCGCTGATCGAAGCTTCCATTTTTGGTGGGAAAACAATAATTGACAATTTCGTTGCACACGGGGTGCAGATAAACGAGGTCGTGATCGCGGGCGGACTGCTGAAGAACCCGATTTACACGCAGGGTTACGCAGACGTGACCGGGCTGCCAATTTCGGTTTCTGCCACAGAGCAGGCGGGAGCGTTGGGTTCGGCCATTTTTGCCGCCGTGGCAGCCGGCGCCTACCAGGATGTTTACCAGGCCGCAGCCGCGATGGGGAAAAAGGTGAAGGCCAAGTACAAGCCTAAGCCAGAAAATGTTGAGCCCTACCGCAAGTTGTACGAAACCTACCAGGCCTTGCACGACTATTTCGGCCGGGAAAATACCCAGGTCATGCACGGTTTGCGAGCGCTGCGCAACAGTGTAAAAAGCGCCTAGTTATACGTGGGCGGCCAGGCCTCCCCCCGGGACCCGGCCGCCCACTTTTCCGCAACACCTACGCTTTGCGCAAGGTGATAGTCCAGGAGGCGTCGCCAGTCTGTTCAAACGCGGTTACCTGGTGGCCTGCTTTGGCTGCCCAGGCAGGAATTGAATCAGTGGCTTGGGTGCAGTCGAAATCGATCTGCAACTGGTCGCCGCTAGCTAATTTTTCGATTGCCTTTTTGGCTTCTACCAGAGGGAACGGACATACTTGCCCGAGCGCGTCCAGCCTGTAGTTCTTTTCAGAGCCGGTAAGTACGGGGGTTTTTCTGGTTTCCCTGGTGGGGAATTTGATTCCTAGAAAGCTCATTTTTCTTCTTTCTGTAATTGCGTCGTTTACGCGTTTTGCGGGGCGGGAATTTCGACGGGGGCGGCACCGGCTCGCTTGTGAGTCTGCACGAACAGGCGGGCACCTAGGCCGACACCTAGGAAGGTGAACAGGAAGGCGGTCCATCCCTGCCAGCCGAAGAGGGCGGTGTCCACTAGGGAGTTGCCTATGTTGCACCCGCCTGCGAGCACTGCGCCCGAGCCCATTAGCAGGCCGCCCCAGACTGCGCGGATTGCGGTGGAGGCATCTGGCACGCGCACTCGGAATTCGCCGGAAGCTTTAGCTGCCAGGTAGGAACCGGGGATGAGGCCCAGTATCAAAAGCACGCCCCAGTCTATGTAGCTGGTGTCAGCGGTGGTTAGAAATTGGATTAGTTTTGCGGAGGGCGTGGTGATTCCCAGGCCAGCATTGCGTCCCGTGGCTGCAGACAGGGGGAAAGCGGCGGCGGCGATAAGACCTACCAAAGTGGCGGTGAAGAAGGGGTGCCATTTCTTTTCAAAGAGGAAGTGAGCAATGCCCGTCTTTTTGGCGGGAAGTTCAGCAAGGGGGGCGCTGGCACCAATTTCCCGGGCCAACAAATATGCCACTGCCACGGAAAGTAGCAAAGTTAGCGACCACCAGGGTACGCCTAGGGTTTTGTAGATAGTGGTTGCTTCTACGGTTTGGCCGCGAAGAACCTTGGTAAGGTTCGAGCCCAACCCAAATTTGAACGCCGAGGACGAGAGGGCGTACAGCACCAGGGCGATCCAGGAGCCCACTAGGCCTTCCCCGGCCCTGTAATAGGTGCCGGTAGCGCAGCCGCCCGACAAAATAATGCCGAGTCCGAACAGCAGGGAACCGCCCGCTACTGCCAGGGGCGCGAATTTGTCAACCTCGGGGCTAATTACGCCCAATCCTGCCAGCGCAGTGACGATAATGGACTGCAGAGCAATGGCCAGTAAGAAGGCTTTGATCCATCTGGTGGAGCCCGATAGCCAAACGTCTCGGAAAGCTCCGGTTACACAAAATCGTCCGCGTTGGAAAATAAATCCTAGAAGAATTCCGACAATTAGTCCGGAAATAAGCATAGTTTTCTCCCTGAGAATGGAAAAGAAAATAAAAACGGTATAACTCTGGGAATAGGTAACAGAGTTGGAAAAGCCCCAATCGACGCCTGGGCTGAGGGCGAAAAATGGTTAGCGCGAGGTGCGCATCAAACACATGTGCGCAGCTGAAACGCGCATACACATGGCTGCCTGGCAGGTGGCCGCGGCAATCAGTGTTGGGGAGGCGAAATCAGCACGCATGAAATTCCCTTTGCTAGATAAATAGGGTGATTTTTTTATACCATTCACAAAAATCCCCGCGCAATAAGGTATTTACTATTTGAGATTAACGGATTATGCTTCGGGGCCTAGCGATGCGAAAGAAGCATAGTGCCCCAAGAAGGACACCGCTATTGTTCCAGTGGAACCGTTACGGTGTTTGGCAACAATAATGTCGGCTTCACCTGGGCGATTATCTTCTTCGTAACCTTCCGGGCGGTGTAGAAGCATAATTACGTCGGCATCCTGCTCCAACGAACCTGATTCGCGCAGGTCGGCCATCATGGGTTTGTGGTCGGTGCGCTGCTCGGGGCCACGATTTAGCTGGGCAACCGCAATTACCGGCACGCCCAATTCCTTCGCCAGCAGCTTCAACGAACGCGAAAATTCGGACACTTCCTGTTGGCGCGACTCCACAGCCCTGCCGGAAGTCATCAACTGCAGGTAGTCGACTACGATCAAGCCAAGGTTGTGCTGCTGTTTCAAACGGCGACACTTTGCCCTAATCTCGGTCATGGACATGTTTGGCGAATCGTCAATAAACAGCGGCGCCTCGTCAGTTTTACCAATAACTTCGGCAATCTTAACCCAGTCCTGGCGTTCCATTTCGCCGCGGCGCATCTTCGCCATAGGTACGCGCGCCTCGGCCGAAAGCATGCGCATAGCAATTTCCCCACGCGACATTTCCAAGCTGAAGATCACCGACGCTACCCCGTGGTGAATTGAGGCCGACCTGCAAAAATCGAGCGCTAAGGTGGACTTACCCATTGCCGGACGCGCAGCCACGATAATCATCTGCCCTTCGTGCAACCCCCCTAGCAGGCGGTCGAGGTCGTGGAATCCCGTGGGCACACCCTGCGCTTCACCCTTGTTGTTCTCGATTGCCTCCAGCTCTTCGACGAGCGGCTCGATCGCATCAGAAATTGGCACATAGTCTTCGGCAGTACGGTTAGAGGTGACCGCATAAATTTCACTTTGAGCCGTGTTGATGATCTCGGCTGGATCCCCGCCCTCGGCAGAATAACCCAACTGCACAATACGGGTACCCACGTCTACCAACGAACGCAACTGCGCTTTTTCGCGAACGATGCGGGCGTAGTAGTTGGCGTTAGCTGCGGTAGGCACAGCTGTAGTTAGCGTGTGCAGATAGGGGGCTCCCCCAACTCTATTCAGGTCGCCCTTGCGTTCTAGCTCTGCGGCCACGGTAACCGCGTCGGCCGGTTCCTCGCGCCCATACAGATCGATGATCGCGTTGTGAATTATTTCGTGCTTGGGTGCGTAGTAATCCGAAGCCCGCATTTCTTGGGTGACGTCGGCGATCGCATCTTTTGAGAGCAACATGGCCCCCAAAACCGACTGCTCCGCGTCGTTATCGTGAGGCGGAACGCGATCGTATGCGGACTCGTCTGCCATGCAACCCCCTAAGCGAACATACTCCGTCTAAGTATCGAACAGGCGGCGGCAAAAACCAAGCTGGCTTCGGCTGGCATGTGGATAAGCTCGGCACTATTGTGGAGTCCTTGGGGACAAATCCCCACCTCCTGTGGATACAGTGTGGACAAAAATAACCACAAATCCACAGTAAAACAGGTAAACCGGCTTTCACCGGCCAAAAAGTCCACAGGTTTACCCACAGGCTGTGGATAAAAAGATTTCGGAGGAAAAGTGGACAAGCCTCGCCCGAAGACGCTCAACCGGCAAATTCTAGAGTTGGCGATTCCCGCCCTCGGCGCACTCATTGCGGAACCCCTTATGACCATGGCCGATTCAGCCATGGTCGGACACCTGGGAACTGCCCAGCTTGCCGGCATGGCCGTGGGAACCACCATCTTGAACCTGTTTGTGGGCATGTGTATCTTCCTTGCCTACACCACCACCGCACTCACCTCGAGACGTTTAGGTGCGGGAGACAAGAAGGGGGCGCTACGCGGAGGCGTGGATGGCATGTGGCTGGCGGCCGGAGTGGGATTACTGCTAGCGCTAGTGCTAGCAATTTTTGCCCCCCAGTTGGCCTCACTTTTCGGCGCTTCTGCTGCCGCCTCCGGGCATGCGGGAATTTACCTGAGGGCGGCTGCCCCCGGTTTGATTTCGATGCTCACCGTCATGGCGGCCACTGGAACTTTGCGCGGCATGCTGAACACTCGCACTCCGTTCGTAGTGGCCACGCTGGGCGCCCTCGCTAACGTTTGTTTGAACGCCACCCTAATTTACGGGGTTGACTTAGGCATTCGCGGCGCCGGCATTGGCACGGCGTTGGCACAGACCGGCATGGCAGTAGCGTTGTGCCTGATTGTTTACCGTGGGGCCAGGCGCGAGGGCGTATCCGTACGTCCGTCAATAAGTGGTATCCGCAAATCTGGTTTTTCTGGGTTGCCGTTATTAATCAGGTCACTGGCGCTACAACTTTGCGGGGTGCTCACAGTCAGTGCTGCCACCCGGCTGGGCGACCTAACGTTGGCTTCCCATCAGGTGATTAATTCTATTTGGGCACTGTCGTCTTTCAGCCTGGATGCCCTGGCTATTGCAGCGCAGGCCCTGACGGGGCACGCGCTAGGGACCGGCAATTTTAGCCGCGTCAGAGCAGTGTTGGGGCGCTGCCTGGCGTGGGGCGCCGGTGTGGGCGTTGTACTAGGGGTAATTATTATCGCCGGATCCCCACTCATCGGGCGGATCTATTCTTCTGACAACCAAGTGCTTATGGCTACGGCGGTAGGCCTGATCATGGCGGGTCTGATGCAGCCGCTAGCCGGAGTGGTTTACATGCTTGACGGAGTACTGATAGGGGCTAACGATTCGAAGTACATGGCCGCCTCCTACGTTGTGGTGCTGGCAGTTTACGCCCCCGCAGCCCTAGCCATAGCCCACTTCGGCAATACTTGGTCTGCAGCATTGGTGGGCGGCCAAGATCTGCCCGCTGAGGCGCCCTCGTACGGGTGGATACTGGCTGGCAACCATGCAGGTTTGAACCTGCTGTGGGTGTGGGTCGGGTATGCGGCGATCATGTTTGGAGCTCGCGCCGTGGTTCTGGCCATCCGGGCTAGGGGCAGCAAGTGGATGGAGAACGCCGAGGCCTAGCGGTTATCGGCGCCAGCAGGTGCGGATTACAATTGCCGCGATTATGCACAAGGTGGCTACTGTGGGCAGGGAGAGTGCTTGCAATTCCCCTATTAGAAAGCTGACTACCGCACCCAGTGGTTTGGCGGAGCCTACTTGGTTGGCGCCCCAGCTCATCAGGTGTGACCCTAGCGTGCGGACCAGCAACGAAAAAATATAGATGCCGATGCCAATTTTCAGTAGTAATGAAGAGGCGTCCTGGTTGTTCCGGTTTACGTTGCTGCGTGTCATGTTTCCTCCCTTGGATCGATACGCCAGCATCCTAAAACGGGGGGGTGATGGGTCGCAACTTTTCGGCATTATGATGCCGTTATACACAATTGCGCAGCAACTATTTTACCTTTTCGCCCGCCCGAACCAGCTGTTCAGCAAGTACTAGCACGTTGGCCCCCCACAGGCGCACAGGCCGAGGGTGGGCGCTGGCCTGGTCCGGTTCGGCCTCTAATACCACTTGCACCCACGAGGGCGGAAAACTGGCTCCGGCGGCCCCTACTAAGGCCCCGGCTATGGCAGCGTTTGTGTCTGTGTCCCCGCCCTGCAAAACGCTCGTGCGGATGGCGTCCTCGCCCGAGCTAGCATGCAACAACTGGTAGAACGCATTTTGCAGGGCTATCAGCACCCAGCCCTGGTGGGTCATGAAATCTTCGGGCATTCTGTTGTGAGCCCGCCGCAGGGCCGCGGCCACAGGCTCGGGTACGCGCATTTCTTGCGCCCAGCTGAGTGCGCTCCGGTAGATGCTTTGGGCGTTGTGGCCACGTACACCGAGGGCGATTGCCATGGCATATAGGCAGTTTGAGGCACGTGTGATCGCGTTAGGGTGGGTCAAGGCGGCATCGGTGGCGGCCCAGGTGCCCACCTTGTGCAGGGGCGCGTGCCAGCCGTATACGCCTAGCGGGCTGATGCGCATGAGGGCCCCGTTCGCCTGGGTTTCGTTTGAGGGCGCGCCGGCGAGGGCGGAACGGGTGGCCATACCCATGCTGAACGGCTGGGAGTGCCCCCATTCTTGATATGCAGAAAAGGCTGCCGCCGCGCAGTATTCTCCTGAATCGACGATTGAATGGGCCAACGACAGCGCCATTTCGGAGTCGTCCGTAAGCTGCCCGGCTATAGTGCCGTGTATGGCAGATGGCCCCATCAGGCGGTTACCTGCGAACCGGTCCTTTACTTCTTTGGGAGTCATGAATTCCATTTGAGCGCCGAACGCGTCGCCAACGAGTTGGCCAAGCAGGGCGCCTTGCCCTCTAGAGATCACAGCCTCATCCATGCCTTCATAATATCGACGTATGAAAAGCCAGGCGCAGAGTTCCGCAAAGGGCGGCTACGCATCGCATTTGGGCCTTGTGCAAGTGGTGTGCGCTCTGGGTGCGGTCGGGCATTTGCGCGAAGCACAAGGGCAAGAACGCACACCACTTGCACAACCTGGCCACCGAACGACCGTTGCGCGAAGCACAAGGGCAAGGGCGTTAAGGGAATGTGGGAAACGCTAGGTGAGCGATAAGGGGGTATTTCCCGATTCGGGGTTAGCAAAATGGCCCGCTACGCACGGGGCGCGGCGGGCCATAGGGCTGAATAGAAACTATTCGCCGTCAACCTTTACAACCAAGGTCGCGTTGACCTCGGGGTGAAGGGAAACGTTCACCTTGAAGGTGCCGGTGGTCTTGATCGGGGCTTCCCAAGAGACGCCGCGACGATCGATGCTCTGGCCGAGCTGTTCCTTGACCGCTTCCGCGATCTCGGAGTTGGACACGGACGCAAATAGGCGACCGGTGTCAGTTGCCTTCTTGGTGATGGCAACGCCCTCGGAGCCCTGCAATGCGTCGCGTACCGCGCGCGCATCGTCGATGGAGGCGATTTCGCGCTTGCGGCGAGCGGCCTGCATCTGGTCGATCTGGCGCTGTGCACCCGGGGTCCACTTGGAGGCCAGGTTGCGCGGGAACAGCAGGTTACGAGCGTATCCTGCGCGAACAGTTACAACGTCACCGGTGACGCCCAGGTTGGGGACGTCGGCGTTTAGTACAACTTTTGTCTGTGCTGCCATTGTGTTCCCCTCCTATCAGCGGCCGGATGACGAGTACGGAAGCAGAGCAACTTCGCGGGCGTTCTTGACGGCCTTAGCGATTAGACGCTGCTGCTGTACGGAGACACCGGTCACGCGGCGGGCGCGGATTTTGCCGCGGTCCGAGATGAACTTGCGCAATAGTGCGGTGTCTTTGTAATCGATTACTACATTTTCGACGCCCCGGAACGGGTTCGCCTTCTTTTTAATTGGCTTAACAGTGCGAGCCTTTTGCTGCCTTGCCATGCCTTCTCCTTATGGTCATTTGCCTTGCGGCAGCCCCTAGTGGGGCAAAATCCTGGAAATGGGCTCTAGGCCCAGCGCTTTAGAACGGGGGTGCTTCGTCGAAGCTGGAGCCGGCTTGTGCACCGCCGGTGCTCCATGGGTCTTCGGGAGAACCACCCGTTGGCGCGTTGTAACCTGCGTTTGAACCGAAACCTTGTCCCTGGTTTTGCTGGCCATAGTTTTGGGGCTGGCCTTGGTTTTGGCCGTAGCCGCCCTGGTTTTGCTGGCCGCCGTAGCCGCCTTGGCCACCACCGCTGAAGCCGGAGCCTCCGCGTTGGGAGCGCTCGACGCGGGCTGTGGCGAAGGTTAGGGACGGGCCGATTTCGTCTACTTGCATTTCGACGACAGTGCGCTTTTCACCCTCACGGGTTTCGTATGAGCGCTGCTGCAACCGACCTTGCGCGATTACGCGCATGCCTTTTTGTAGCGAGTCGGCAGCGTTTTCGGCTGCTTGGCGCCACAGTGAGCAGCGCATGAAGAGGGCTTCGCCATCTTCCCACTGCCCTGACTGGCGGTTGTACCGGCGGGGGGTGGAGGCGATCGTGAAGGACGCCACTGGCGCCCCTGATGCCGTGAACCTGAGTTCCGGATCGGCGGTTAGGTTTCCTACTACCGTAATTACGGTGTCTCCGGCCATGATTCCTCCGTTTTGGTTCTACTGGGTTACTACTTGGTGTCCAAGCGCATCAGCTTGGTACGAAGAACGCTTTCGTTCAAAGTGAGCTGACGGTCGAGTTCTTTGGCGTCCGCGGGCGTGGTCTTCAGTTTGATAACCACGTAGATGCCTTCGGAGTGCTTTAGAATTTCGTAGGCCAAGCGGCGCTTGCCCCACACGTCAACTTCGGCGGTGCCACCATTGTTGGTTACAACTTTGGTGACTTTTTCCATGGATGCAGGGACTGCACGCTCGTCTAGCTGCGGGTCCAGGATGACCATGAGTTCGTACTCACGCATTGATAACCCACCTCCTTTGGTCTGAGCGGTCACGGTCTTTCCGTGACAGGAGGGTCTGCGTTGGCCGCTTTGCGGGTGCAAAGTTGCCAGATACACAGTTTAGCTGGATCTTCGCGCCACCTCTACCCTTTTTGCGGGCGAGGCCCGCCACACTATTGCCTGTTTTGTTTTTCTTCCGAGGGCGCGGGGGCGGGTTGGTTGCGCTGTTCTTTGTGTTTTTGCCCCTCCTCGTGGGGGGACTCTTCTTGGACTTCTTCCCGCTCATTTTCTTCCGAGGGCGAAGGGCTGGCCTCTTCTGAACGTGGGCTCTGCTGCCTAGGGGCTGGGGCCGGGGCGGGTGCAGGCGCACGCCTGGATTGGGGTGCCTGCCAGCCCTCGAATTGTTCGACCGGAGTGTTTGCTAGAGCGTCTTGCATGTACCAGGTCCACACTTGTGCAGGCCAGGTGGAGCCTGTAACCTCACCTACGCCGCCGAAGGGGGTGATGGACTGTTCGGAACCATCTTCGCCTACCTGGTACATGGAGACGACGGTTACTAGTTGCGGTACGAAACCTGCGAATTGGGCGGAACGGTTCTCTTCTGACGAACCGGTTTTGGCTGCGGCGGGCCTGCCTAGGGCTAGGGCTTTGTCGCCGGATCCGCCTTGCACTACGGATTGGAGTGCTTCGGTGGTCTGGTCCATTATGTCTTCGTCGAATACACGCTTACCTGCGGTGTCTGCCTTGTAGAGCACATCCGAGGCTTTGTCTTTGACCTGGTCGACAATGTGGGCGTCGCGGCGTATTCCCCGCGAGGCAATTGTGGAATATGCGGTGGCGATGTCGACTGTGTGCGGCGAGGACGAACCCAGCACGTTTGTGGGCGATTCGTCTAGGCCGGGGGTGTCTTGCGGGTAGCCGGCGTCGATTGCAACTTGTTTTGTGGTCGCGGGCCCAACTTTTTGGTTTATGCGCACGTAGGCGGTGTTGATGGAATATTGGGTTGCTTTTTTGTAAGTGACGGGCCCGAACGAGATGGAGGCGTAGTTGGAGACTTTTCCGGCTCCTAGCGCTAGTGGGGAAGAGCCGTCGACGCTCGAGTAGATGCTGTCGCCGTTTTGCAGTGCGGCGATTAGGGCGAAGGGCTTGAAGGTGGACCCTGCCATGGCGTTGTCTTGGAAGGCTGCTGAGCGCTGTACTTTTTGGAAGTCGGCTCCGCCGTATTCGGCTACGATCGCCCCAGTTTCGGGGTCGACTGAGACGAGGCCTGTGCGCAGCGTTTTTGGCCTGTCGGCGGGTAGGTTGTTTACCGCGTCAACTGCCGCCTTTTGCCGGTCGGGTTGGATAGTGGTGACTATCTGCATGCCCATGGTGTCGATTTGTTCGTCGCTGTAGCCGGCTTTGGAGCGCAGCTCTTGGCGCACGTGAGCCAAGAGGTACCCGTTTGTGCCGGTTAGTGACGGCTGTACTGCCTGCGGGGCGGCAGCTTTGGGGAAGGCCATTTTTTCGGCTTCGTCGGCACGGATCCAGTTGTCTTTTACTAGGCGGTCGACTACGCGGTCCCAACGTTTGTGGGCCATATTCTGGTCAATTGCGGGGTCCCATGAGGAGGGCGCGGGAATGATTCCTGCTAGTAGCGCGGCCTCTGAGGGGGTTAGTTCGGCGGCTGGCTTGTTGAAGTAGGCGTGGGCGGCAGCCTCAATGCCGTATGCTCCTCGGCCCCAGTAGATTGTGTTCAGATAGTTGCCTAGGATCTGGTCTTTTGATTGTTCGCGGTTTATCTTCAGCGCCAAAATGGTTTCTTTGAATTTGGCGAAGTAGGCGCGGATGCCGTGTTCGTTTGAGGTGGAGCCGGTGTAGTAGTTTTCTACGTACTGTTGCGAAAGCGTGGATGCGCCTTGGCGGGGCCTGCCCAATAGGTTGTTTATTAGGGCGCGGCCGATGCCTTTGACGTCGATGCCGTTATTTTCGAAGAACGTGGAATCTTCGGAGGCAACTACCGCTTGCCCAATGTAGTCGGGTAGTTTGCTGGCGTCGATGATTTGGCGGTTTTGGGTTTGGAATTTGCCCATCTCGGTTTTGCCGTCGGCGAAGTAAACTGTGGAGGTTTGCGCCTGCGCCAGTTTGTCGGGCCCGGGTATGTCCATTGTTGCGTATGCCACTAGGAAGGTGCATCCAGCTGCGATGATGCCTAGTAGGAAGGTGCCGAGCAGCCCGATTCCCAGCCGTTTCGGCCAGGTCCGCCTGGCCTTCTGGTTGCGTTTTTGTACTGCCCTATCGGACCTAACTGCGCTGGTTTTGCGTTTGGGTTGGTACGAGGGCGGGTTGTTGCTGCTGCTTGCGCGCTTACTTTTCGTGGCGCCTTGGCCGCTTTTGGGGTGTTGAGTACGCCTTGTGCTTTGGGAGGACTTGGGGGCTGGCTTGGGATCCGAAGTGGCCTTCGGGGCGCTGGTTGCGCCGGAAGCGTTAGCGTTCAAGCTGCGCCCTTGCCTACGTAGGCGCAGTTCGCGGCGAGTCAGTTTACCCGGCCCGTCCTTTTTTGGATCCGCCACGTTTCCCCTTTCTAAAATGCCCGTTCGAGCACTTCTTACCCTACCGCCTCTATTGGGTTCGCAACCTTGTCATTGGCCACAATCGGGCCTTTCTGGCTCTGCCTAGGCCCCTAGCGGGAGGTTTCCTTTAGAACTAATAGTAAACGCTCAGGTTTTACACAGATAATAGCGACTACTCTTAGATGTTTTTGTTGCCGGGCCCAGGCCCTTAAAGAATAGGAGTCGATGTGCGGGACGCGAACTTGCTTAGCCCCAATGCTTTGTGGCTGGCCTGGATTCTTGTCGCCGTCGCGACCGCTTTAATGTTTTCCCTGGCGGCGGGCGCAAAAAAGTATTTTCGCAAAGCTTTTGTGGCGTTGCTTGCGGGTGGGGGCGCCTCCGCAATAACGCTGCTCGTAATTGACTACCTTTGGGTGCCTTTTCCCGATGGGCTCGACTGGCACATTTATATTTGGATCGTCTTGGCGGTAAGCGCCCTAGTTATGGGGGGTTTCGCCCTCGGGATTAAAGCCCCCACCCTGGCGAGGGCAACCCGCTTTTTGGGCGCACTGGTTGCGGTTGCGGTTTTTGCGGCTGGGGCCTCACTTGGTACTAATGCGGTATACCAGGCCTACCCCACTATGGAATCTTTCTTTGGGCCCAGCAAGATTGACACCGTTTCTTGGAAGAAGCTACATCTGGCTGCGGGCAGCGAGCGGAAACTGGATGCTAAATCCTTTGGCAATATTCCCAAGCGGGGGGTGCTCACTAAGGTGACAATTCCGGGCAAGAAGTCTGGTTTTCGGGCTCGCCCGGCAAATATTTATCTTCCTCCGGCCGCGCTGGGGCCGCGCCCACCAAAGCTGCCTGTGCTGGTGTTGTTGGCCGGTATCCCTGGCACCCCGAACGACTGGGTTCGACTAGGTAACGCCCCCATGATGGCTGAACGTTATGCCAGTACTCATTCTGGCGTTGCCCCAATTCTTGTGCTAGCTGACGTTACGGGATCTACCACTTACAACACCCTGTGTGCGGATTCGACTAGGGGTAACGCTTCTACCTACGCCACTAAAGATATGCCCGAATGGGTTAAAGCTAACCTACCGGCCGCTGCTAGCGCGGACAAATGGCTGGTTGCCGGAGTAAGTTTTGGGGGCACCTGCGCGGTCCAATTCGCATTGCAGGCACCCAACACCTACCGCCACTTTTTTGACATGTCTGGGGAAGCTGAACAAAAAATAGGCACCCGCCGCTACACGATTCAGCACGCTTTTGCGGGGGATGCAGAAAAGTGGAAGCTCTACCAGATCGCTCCCCTACTGCAGAACGGGCATTTCCCCGCCATGTCGGGTAGGTTCGGGCTCGGAATCGAAGATAAGTTCGCGGGAGCAAAAACTAGGCGCGTGCACGCGCAGGCAAAGAAGAAAGGAATTGACGTGGGTCAGATTGTCTACACCCAGGGCAGGCATTCGTGGGCGGTCTGGCGCAGTCTATTGAAACAACAATGGCCGTGGATGATGCAGCAGCTAGGAATCGAGAAGGGCAAGTGATGAGCAGAATTAAGTCCGCGTTATTGCGCTCGCCCGCCACCCTTGTTCTAGTGGGGTTGGGCTGGGCGGCAAACATTGCTTTAGCTCTCGCTCTGGGGATTGGCCCCGCTGCTTCTACGCGCGGGCCGCTAGCTCGTTTTGCACTTACCGAATTTCCTGGTTGGTCGCGCCCTTTAGTTGCTGTCTTTACTACCTCTGATGGGATTGCCCTGCTGCTAGCTACCGCGTTTGCCCTGGCTGTAGGTTCGTGGGCGGAACCAAAGTTGGGTTCTGCCCGCCTGGCACTAATTGCCGTGGGTGGCCACCTTTGCGGCATTATTTTTGGGGCACTTACTGTATTTGTCTTTTACGCGGTAGGATTTTCCACCTCGGCTGTTTTGGTTGACGAAACGGTGGTTTCTCTTTCGCCGTGGGTTATTGCGGTGCTTGTGGGCACTACCTGGCGGATTAGTCGCATTGGGGCTCGCCGCATCCGCGTGGCAACATTTGTCACCTTGGTGGTGTTGTGCCTTATCGTAGGGAACTTGGTTGAGGTGGTACGCATCGGCGCCGCGCTTGCGGGCCTTGTGCTTGGCTACACGCCTTCCGCGAGCGCTCGACGCGGCAAGCCCATGGGGGCGCGCGCTGACATTCCCGCTAACATTGCCATAATCGTTGCCGCATTAGGCACCTCGGGGCTTATTAGCGCCATTTTCAGGCACCCTGCGGGGCCGATGGCGCAAATTGAACGGCTAATTTTTATTTCTAGGTTGCGGCCGGCTTCATTGGCAGCGCACTGTTTCCCCGATGGATTCGCCTCGATTAGGGCGCATATAGCCGATCCGCTTTGCACGGTGGAGTTGGCGCGCGCCAGCGGTGGGGCCATGTCTCCCCTGCTTCACCATGTCGCCCTCTTCCTGCTGTTTTTGGCTCTGGCGGACGGGTTGTCGCGTTCGCGCAGGGCAGCCTGGATTGTTGCGGTGGCAGTGCAAATTGTGGGCGTTGTGCGCGCCCTGGTGTGGGTGCATTTGGTTCCTGAGGACTTCACTTTTTCTACCCAACACATTTTTTCGGCACTTCCTCCGCTCTATTTTCAGATAGCTATCAGTGGCTGCGCTTTGGTGCTGCTTCTTGCAACTAAAGGTTTCTTCCACGTGCATGCAGCAGAGGGCACCTATAAGCTCATGGGCAAGAGGGCGGGACTCATTTTCGCGGTGGGCCTGGCCGTTATGCTACTGCTTTACGCTTTGGAGCCGCGTGCCTGGTCGACTCCCCGCACCTTTGTGCAAATTTTTGCGGGACCTCCCGCCCATCTGCTGGCTATTGCCTTGGTGTTTTTACTTTGGCGTACGTTCACTTCGAGGGGCCGGCTCGTACCTGCGGAGCGCTCCTATTTCCGCCCCGCGAACCTGGATGCGGAATCGCATTTGCGGGAACTTGTTCTAACCGGTGGCGGTTCTCTTTCGTGGATGTCTACGTGGGCGGGCAACCAACCTTGGGCGGATAGGACGGGTTCTGCCGGGTGGGGTTACCGCGTTGTCGAGGGCGTGGCCTTGGCTACCGCCGATCCGGTGGGCAAGGTTGCGAACATGGGTCGCCTCGTCCACGAGTTCGGGGCATTCGCGCAGAAGAACGGGTGGATTCCCGCCCTCTATTCGACCCACGCCGAGGTCGCTAAGGCGGCGCAGAATCTGGGTTGGACTGCCGTGCGGGTAGCTGAAGAGGCCGTGGTTCCGATGGCATCGTTCACGCTGGTGGGTAAGAAATATCAGGATTTGCGCACCGCAAAGAATCGGGCCGCTCGCGAGGGCGTACACGTCGAAGAGGTAACTTGGGAGGATCTTCCCGAGGGCGGGCGCGATCAGATTCGCGCGATTTGTGCCCGCTGGGTCGAGGGCAAGGCGTTGCCGGAAATGCATTTCACCCTGGGTGGGGTGGCTGAGCTGCAAGATCCCGCCGTGTCGCTTTTGATTGCTGTTGACGATGAGCGCACCATTCACGGGGTAACTTCCTGGCTACCGGTTTACCGAGACGGGCAGTTGGTTGGCCGCACCTTGGATGTGATGCGCAGGCGCGAGGGCGGTTTCAAACAGGTCATCGAGCTGCTGCTGGTAGAACAGGCTATTGCCTGCCAGGAAGCCGGTTTAGAGTTCGTGTCTTTGTCGGGGGCGCCGCTTGCCCCGGCGCCGGCGGGCGAGGAACCGAGTGAGATTGAGGAACGCGCTTTCCTTTCCGATTCGTTGGATCGGGTGGGGCGCATGTTGGAGCCGGTCTATGGGTTTAGGTCGTTAGCCAGGTTTAAAGCAAAGTTTCAACCGACTTACGAACCAATGTACCTGTTAGTTCCCGACGTAGCGGAGCTACCTGCGGTAGGTTTTGCCATTGGTCGCGCCTACTTACCCGATTTTGGGGTGACCGATGCGTCCATGATGGCCGCCCGCTGGGTGAGGGCGAAGCTGGGGGTCTGACCCTACCCCTTGATCGCGCTTGTGCCAGGACCCAATTTTTCCTGCTGCCACCCGTGTCGCCTGGCGCCGTCCACTGGACGCAGAGAGCGTGGAACTTCCCGCCGCATTAGAGTCCTTTAACGTTATGCGACGATGAATCTACCTTGTTATTCTCGTGATGCAAGGGGCTCACTCTGCCCGACTAAAGGAAGATGCCCCAGTAGCAACCCGAAGCAACGAAGGAGTTCGCATTGAGACCCGAAACCGTTCCTTACGCACGCACCGACCAAGACCACCGATAATCCTGCGGATAATTCATGATTACGTGTTCTGGGATATCGTTCCATTTTCCCGACGCTCGGCAACTGCGAACAATCTTCACAAATATGGATGCCGAATTCGCATCCGGCTTATTTCACGTGGTTATGGGCCCTTCCGGGTCGGGGAAGACTACGTTGCTAAACCTGCTTGACGGCTCCCTGGTTCCCGAAAAGGGAACCGTGAAGATAGCGGGAAGACCAGTTTCCGACTTTCCACTAAAAGACCTGCGAGGGAAGGTACTGGCCCGAGTATTCCAGGACTATCGGCTAATTCCCTACCTCAGTGCGCGTGACAACATTCGGCTGGCTCAGCAGGTTGCAGGCACCCTCGGCCACAACCCTGACACAGCGTCCCGATTATTACAGCGTCTGGGGTTAGGGGATATAGCCGACTCACGCGCCGACCAACTCTCTGGGGGCGAAGCACAAAGGGTCGCAATTGCTAGAGCTTTAGCGAACAAGCCAAAAGTCATCTTGGCAGACGAACCAACAGGTGCCTTAGACGAGGAATCCTCTAGCGGAATCTCCGAATTACTCGGTGAACTAGCACACGAACTAGACGTGTGCATAGTCACCGTCACCCACGATCCAGCAGTGGCTAAAGCCGCAGACAGAGTGCTGGAAGTATCTGAACACAAACTGATCGAAAAAAGGTAATACGCGCAATGCGGATGAAGGTTGCAATAGGTTTTCTTCGAGAGCATTTCCGCCTAGCATTGATCCTAAGCGTAGGCTTACTGGTCTTTTCTACATGTGCTTCCCTTTCCGGAATGTTCCGCGCAAATTTCATAAACGCCATCGAAACCGACTGCAAGACAACCTACGGCGGATATCAATACAAGGTCGGTACCACAACTTCTAAAGCGCGGACAGATCTTTTGAGAGGCGCTAAGAACAGCAAGTTAGTCCCGGTCGCGAGAACTAGTCATGTTATAGAAAAGGCCAATCACTCGACGAAAACTACATTGATCGAGACAGGCAGAGATTTCCCCTATGGAAAGTTGATAGTAGGCCACAGGCCACACAACCAACACCAGATTGTGCTCTCGCAAGCTACATCACAGAAGCTGGATGCTAACATTAACGAGCGAATAAAAATAGGGAACTCTATCTTCGAAGTTGTAGGAATTGCAATCCTACCTGCCCATATAAGCGAGGAATTTGCTGTAAAACAGATGCCGCCACCGGAGCAGCAGGCAGCCACTTTATGGTTTACAAATCTTAATCTGGAGCAGGAAGAATATGCTTCGAAAGACATCCACGCCGGTACTATTCGATCTACCTCAGTGGACAGCGCAACAGAGTATATATTACATGGAGAAAAAAGACTCTCCTCGATAGCTGGCAGGTACTGTCTATAATCCTTTCGTTAGCTGCCGTAGCGCTTCTGGTGATAAGCGCTACTGTTGTAAGTAAAATTGCCGCTAAAACAGTGAGCTCGCTGCGTGCTATAGGAATGAAACAGCAATTAGCCTGGCTTTTATCTGCTGGAGTTATCGTCACATCACTAGTAACTACAGAACTACTCGGCGGCTTGTTCGCTCATTTAGGAATGTGGCTCCTGTGCGGTTACCTAGGTCGTAAATTCGATCAATTCTGGACAGCCTACGAGCCAAGTAGTGTGTATACCTGTTATATCCGAGTTTTTGCGACTATACTTATTTCACTCATAGTATTACTTGTTTACTATAAGTCGCGCAACAGAAGGCGCCACAAAACGGCAGTGAGAGTTGGAACTGGATCTCTCAAAACTATTTCAGGGTTCGGAGCTGCACTTTTAGCAATTTCCGCTATCTCAATCTGGTTCGCTGTTCCTCTTACATCAATCCTGTATTTCCCATCAATTATCGTAGCCGTAACTGGCGCTGCCCTACTCGCGTGTTCATTGTCATGGGTGAGTATCGGCAAACCATTACGGGAGACTGGTATTGTCAGCTCAGCCTCCACTCTTACCCTTACTCCCATGGTTGCAATAGTTATTTCACTTACCACTCTGATGGCAATTTCTTTCCAGGGGCATGCTAACGCCTTAAATTATGGCAAACCGGACGGGGACAACTACCTGACTGCAGCAAACATTAGTTCCCAGCATGTATCATATCTAAAATCACAATTCCCCGAAGTAATGAGAAACTCAATTATTTTCGCCTTGCCAGATGAGTCTCGGTATATGCCGCGTATAGTTCCCGACACTTATCGGCAGTGTTTCAATAAATCCGATAATCCCGATTCATGCCGTCAATGGATGGACTTAATCGGATTTACGATAAGCGCCCCTCCTGGTGAGGATCTCACCGGGTATATATCACCCGAATTGGGAGAAACTCAACAAGGGAACAAATTTGATATTGCGTTAATATCCGCTCCAAAGTTTAGTATAATAAAATTTATTCCACTTACGTTAGATAAGAAAGTAAATCCGCGCCTCACGCAAGCAAATCTACCCGGGTGGATTGCGAATCCAAACGATGCTCGGTTGCAACAGGCCGGAATTGTTCCCGGTCCCGATCGTAGAATCTACATTCCTGATTTCGCCACAAAACCTATTGTTCAACAGACTGGTTTCAAAAGAGCAGCGGCAACAGTATCCCCCTCTATCGCAATCACTGAGGCAACTAGTGTGAATACTTCGTCTTTACACAAATTGTCTTTGGCTGTTTTAGCTTTGGGTTTCACCCTTAGTGCCGTACTAACAGGGACGGGTCTTACCTTGGCGCGGAAACGCAGCGCCGCCCTGCAATTCGTTGTAAACAACTACGGTGGGGGCGATAGCCTGCTGCGTAACCTCCGATTGCGGGAGGTGAGCCCCTACCTCTGCTCCATAATAGTTTCAACAATAATCGGCTGGCTAATGTCTACTCCCGGGGTTGCCGGACGCGGCCCCACCCCACACCAGGTTAGTGCCGGCTACACTTGGCTAATCCCCCCTGTGCTTCTGACGATAATATTCCTAGCCGAAGCATTCCACCTGCCCAAAGACCGCAGAAAACTATCCGCCCCACAGGAATAAACCGCTACCCTTCGAGCTCACAAACTAAAGCTGCGCACTTTTCAGCCAATTCGCCGCCCTCTACAAGGGACTCAGAGAGGCCAAGATATTCAAAAATCTTCGCCACCGCAACACTAGGCGGCCGCGCAACCAGTTCCCGCAAATACCCGCCATCTGGATCCACCACGGGCGCTCCCATCCCACGCAGATGTGCTATCCAAGCAGCCAGAGGGCGAAGCGCCGGGGTAGGATCCACCCCAGCCGTGGCGGCAGCCTCAAGGACAGGCACAATCCGAACCGGGATCTTCCTTGACCCATCGTGAGCTATCTGCGACAACTGATGGCGGATCCGCCGATTCCTGAACCGCTTTAGCAATTCGCGTCTGTAAGCAGCCGATTCTACCTGCAAGAACGCCCCCGCCAGATCCCAAAACTGCTCTACCCACCGTTTCAGAAGAGGATGCGCAATCGCCTGAGCCACAGTGTCGCAACCCAAAATGGGACCCGCATAGGCCAGCAGCGAATGCGAACCGTTTAACAGCCAAAGCTTACGTTGACCGTAAGGCTTTACATCCGAAACGAATTTCGCCCCAGCCAACTCCCACCGTGGCCGCGACGCCGGAAAATCCCCCTGAATCACCCACTCTTTAAACGGTTCAGTAACAACAGGGGCAGCATCACAGTAACCACACTCAGCGCGCACCAACTCGACCTCTGCAGGGGTAGTAGCTGGCGTAATCCGGTCCACCATGCAGGTGGCCCAACTGACCTCTAGACCACCCCAGCCCCCCAGCCCCGTGGCGGAAGCAAAACCCTCCACAGCCGCTCGCACTGCCGCCCCATTTTCTGCCAAATTATCGCAGGGCAAAATTGTAATCGGGCCCGCCTCTGCCCTGGCGCGCGCCCGCAGCCCAGCCCAAATGCGTCCGGGAATCGAGGCCGGAACTCGCCCTTTCCTGACGCCCTCTAAATCGTCTTTGATCTGCGGGTTTTCTAGGTCTAACCGGCCAGCAGAATCCAAACAATAGCCGGCTTCAGTAACCGTAGTAGTAACCACACCAACCTCAGGGCGCGCAAGTAGCTCTAGAAACGCCCGCGACTCAGAAGCTGGATATACCTGTGAAAGCGACGTAATGACCTCAAAAGAATCACCCTGCGCTCCCCTGGTAATTAACGTGTACAGCCCCCCTTGAGGGCGAAGCTTTTCCGCCGCCTTGGGGCTGCGCCCCGTAAACGCCGCAATCCCCCACCCGGCCTCGGCCTCAGTTTCAGCCTCGGCAGTGTACGTAGCCAAATGTGCTCGGGAAAAGTTACCCACCCCCAGGTGGATAATTCGCACCTGGCGGGCCCGCTCACTTCGGCTTAGACGCCTCATACCTGCGCTGTCGACGCCCTCTCGATTAGCTTCATGGGCAAAACCATTGCCGGCACCTGTGCTACCCCGTGCTTGCGGATCTGCCCTATCAACATTGAAGCCCCTGTAACCCCCATTGTGTAGGCGGGCGTAGCAACCGTGGTTAGCGGCGGGAACGAGAGTGTCGCCGCCATAGTATTGCCTATACCTATCACCGACACCTCGTGCGGCACCTGGATCCCATTGTCGCGAAGGAAACGCACAAACCCGGCCGCCATCAGATCGTTGTAGGCAATAACCGCGGTAGTCTTCGCGTGCAGGAACTCCTTGCCTGCGGCATACCCGCCCTCGACACTTCCAGACTGAGGGCTGGTGCGGCGGACTCTAATCCCAGCCTGTTCGGCGGCTTTCAAAAGTGAACGCCAACGCACTCCGTCGGCCCAGGATTCTTCGGGACCCGCCAAATACGTAATGCGTTTGTGCCCCAGCCTCGTAAGATGCGAAACAGCGTATTTCATTCCCGCCCTGGTGTCAGTGACGATCGAAGGGATTGACGAGACCGCCCTGTTGATCGTAACCACTGGCTTTACTTTGATGATCTGGCGGATAGCGGAATCAGACATTCTAGACGAGGTGAGTGCAATCCCATCGGCGGTAGAAAGAACGCGTTCTACCCCGGCCCGTTCCTTAGGTCCATCCTCGAGAGAGTCAACCAACATCACCATGTAGCCAAGCTTGCTTGCGCGCGCCTGAAAACCCCTGACCGTATCGCCGAGCAACGGGTTGGAAATATCGTTCACAACAATTGCCAACATCTTATTGATGGGCGTGGACACGGCTCTGGACACCGGGCCCGTGCGGTAACCCAGCTTGCGGGCAGCCTCACGTACCCGTTCCGCGGTTTCGGCATTTACCCGCCCGGGCCGGGAAAACGTCCTAGAAACTGTCGAGGGCGCAACCCCGGCTTCTTGCGCTACATCATTAATAGTTACCGCCTTGCGGGCACCCCTACCGGTGGTCCGCCCGTGTGGCAGCGGAGCTTTGTTGCGGCCCAGGATACTGTCCAGGCCGCGCTTGTTAGGTTCGGTCACGTCTGTACCTCTTTGTTGGATATAATTTATTGTAGACAAAATAAGGAAATTATTAGAGGTTCTAACCAATTTTTAATGTTTCTTGGGCGGGGAAATCCTACGCGCGGCATCTGGAATAAGCCTTAGAAGGTTCAGGGCGCATCGGGAACCCCCGGCGACAGCGGTAACATCCAGCAGAGGGCGCACCAAACTTCGAAAAATACCCACCTAGCACTAGGCTTGCAGCAGCTATTTACAAACAAAAAAGGCCGCTACCCTAGTAGCGACCAACATTTCTGTGGAGCTAGCGGGACTCGAACCCGCGACCCTCTGCTTGCAAAGCAGATGCGCTACCAGCTGCGCCATAGCCCCTTACAAGAAAAGCCGCTCACGCGGCCTGTGGGCCTAGCTGGACTCGAACCAGCGACCTCTTCCTTATCAGGGAAGCGCTCTAACCAACTGAGCTATAGGCCCGCCGTCGCAACTGCGACACCGTTAGACTATAAACCACGAACGGCGTCAAAGACAAACCAATTTCGCATTCCGTTGCAGGCATCACAACAGTGCCGCCCCGCGCGCCCACTACCTCGCCTCTTCAAAGGATCGCAAGCAGCGCAAAAAGTGGGCCCGCACGGCAAATCCGTACGGGCCCACTCGGCGAAGAATTATTCATCCATCAAGGTCAACTTGAGGCCACCAACCAAAGTAGCCGCAATGTTGTAAAGGAACGCAGAAATGGTAGCCAGCGCGGTTAGCAATACCGCGTTACAAACTGCAAACACGGTGGTGAGGCCCAAAACGCGCGGCAACTTCATCATTTCAATCAAAGATCCCAAAGTATTCTCGGAATCTATCGATTCGACAAAATTGCGCACTGAGCTAAACACCTGCAACCCATTCAGCAATAGCCAAACAACTAGGGCGGCCAAAATCATGGCCACACCAAATGCCACCGACAGCAAAAATGTCAGTTTCATAATGGTCCACGGATCAATGCGCGATACGACCAGGTCTACCTGACGGGGCCCGTCGGAAGCTGGCTGTTCCACGTCGGTGCTCATTTGTTCTCCTCACCTTCGGATTCGTTTTCCGATTCTGCCAGGTTTTCGCCTGCTTCGCCCTCACCTATGCCGATTTGGTCCGAATCAGTATCAGATTTGTTACCGTTTTCGTCCTCTTCGGGCTCATCTTGAATAGTTTCAGCATTCAAGGTCATTCCGATCACATAGTCGCGCTTGTCGGGACGCGAGAAAATAACTCCCTGCGTGTTGCGGCCGGTGCGCGATACCTCGTCAACGCGCGAACGCACTACCTTGCCACCGTGCATCATGACCATCACCTCGTCGCCCTCGCCAACGACCAGTGCTCCCACCAGGTCGCCGCGTTCCTCGACCAAGTTGGCCACCTTGATGCCCAAGCCACCGCGCCCTTGGACGCGGTATTCACTCAGCGAAGTACGCTTGCCATACCCGCCCTCGGTAAGGACAAATAGATCCGCCTCGTCCTCGACCCGGCGCATCGCCAACAGTTCGTCGTTGTCGCGGAACCGCATACCCGTAACCCCGGAAGTGGCACGCCCGGTGGGGCGAAGCGCTTCGTCCGAAGCGGTAAAACGCAGCGACTGACCCTTGCGCGAAACCATAATCAGATCGTCTTCAGCATTGGCCAGAACCGCCGAAACTAACTGGTCGGGCACCCCATTGGCATCTTCGCGAAGATTGATCGCTATGATGCCCCCGGAACGATTTGAATCGTACTCGCTAAGGCGAGTCTTCTTCACCAAACCCCGCTTGGTGGCCAGCACCAGGTAATCAGCCTGCTCATAGTTCTTTATCTGCAGCACTTGGGAAATGTGCTCGTCAGGCTGAAAGGCCAACAGGTTTGCCACATGCTGGCCCTTGGCGTCGCGCCCGCCCTCGGGGAGCTCATACCCCTTCACGCGGTAGACGCGCCCGAAATTAGTGAAGAATAGCAACCAATCGTGTGTGGTAGTGGTGAAGAAATGTTCCACCACATCCTCGCTGCGCAAGTGAGCCCCGCGCACCCCCTTGCCACCACGCCGCTGGGAACGGTACTGATCCAGGCGCGTGCGCTTGGCGTAGCCCGAACGCGTAATGGTAACCACCACGTCCTCTTCGGGAATCAGGTCCTCCATGCTCATCTCGCCGTTAAAGGGCAGGATCTGAGTGCGCCTTTCGTCGCCATACTTGTCAACAATCTGGCCCAATTCTTGGCCCACGATTGAACGCTGGCGCTCGTCAGAGGCCAAAATGTCGCGGTAATCGTCGCAGCGAGCCTTTAGTTCGTTGTGCTCGTCAACAATCTTTTTCCGTTCGAGGGCGGCCAGCCGGCGCAGCTGCAAAGCCAAAATTGCGTCGGCCTGGATCTGATCCACGTCCAGCAACTCCATTAGGCCTTCGCGTGCCTCATCTACAGTGGGGGAGCGGCGGATCAGCGCAATAACCTCGTCCAGCATGTCGAGGGCTTTCAGGTAGCCATCCAAAATATGTAGACGTTCAAGCGCTTTATTTAGGCGGTACTGGGTGCGCCTCCGGATCACGTCAATTTGGTGGTCAACCCAGTGTTTGATGAAACCATCCAACGACAGGGTACGTGGCACGCCGTCGACCAAGGCCAACATGTTCGCCGGGAAGGAATCTTGCAGCTGAGTGCGCTTGTACAGGTTATTCAAAACAACCTTGGCCACCGCATCGCGTTTCAAAATGATTACCAAACGCTGGCCGGAACGCCCCGAAGTTTCGTCGCGAATGTCGGCCACACCCGTAATCTGGCCATCCTTGACCAGTTGGGCTATCTTCTCGGCCAGATTGTCGGGGTTCACCTGGAACGGCAGCTCGGTTACTACCAGGCATTGCCGGCCGTGGATTTCTTCTACATTGACCACCGCGCGCTGGACTATAGAGCCGCGCCCAGTGCGGTAGGCTTTTTCGATTCCCGACCGGCCCAAAATAGTTGCTCCAGTTGGGAAGTCAGGGCCCTTGATGCGGGCCATAAGCCCTTCGAGGAGCTCCTCGCGGGACACTTCCGGATGCTGCAAATACCACTGGATGCCATCGTTTAGTTCGCGCAGGTTGTGCGGGGGGATCCGCGTGGCCATACCCACAGCAATCCCTTCGGAACCATTAGCTAAAAGGGCGGGGAAACGCGCGGGCAATACGACGGGTTCGCGCGAGCGGCCGTCGTAGTTATCCATGAAATCGACAGTGTCCTCGTCAATGTCGCGCACCATTTCCATGGCCATAGGCGCCATCTTGCACTCGGTATAACGGGGAGCCGCAGGACCCAGGTTGCCGGGCGAACCGAAGTTACCCTGGCCAGCCACCAGCGGGTAGCGCATAGACCAAGGCTGCACTAGGCGAGCCAACGCATCGTATACTGCTGCGTCGCCGTGCGGGTGGAAGTTACCCATAACGTCGCCAACAACGCGCATACACTTAGAAAAACCCGCGTTAGGGCGGTAGCCGCTGTCGTACATCGTGTACAGGATGCGCCTATGCACAGGCTTGAACCCGTCGCGCACATCGGGCAAGGCACGCCCCACGATTACCGACATTGCGTAGTCCAGATAGGACTTTTGCATTTCGTTCTCGAGGTCGACCTGCATGAGCCGTCCGCCCGCCTTAGTGGGTATAAGCTCAGCCGAGGCTACATCGTCACCCGTAGACATGCCGAAGGCGTCAGTGGCATCCTCCGGGGCGTAGCGTTTCGGATCATTTTTTTCGTCAGACACTTATTTTCCCCTTTAGATATCCAAGAAGCGTACGTCGGATGCATTGCGCTGAATGAAGGCGCGGCGAGCTTCCACGTCCTCGCCCATAAGCATTGAAAAGACCTCGTCAGCGCGAGCGGCCTCCTGCATTTCGACCTTCTTCAAAATTCGCCCGGACGGATCCATAGTGGTTTCCCACAGCTCCTGGTCACTCATTTCGCCCAGGCCCTTGTAGCGTTGGATGCCACCCTCCTTGGGAAGGCGTTGGCCCCCATTCAAACCGGCCTTGACCTTCTCGTCGCGTTCCTTGTCCGAATAGACAAAATCGTGGGAAGCGTTAGACCACTTGATGCGGTAAAGCGGGGGAGTGGCCAGATAGACGTGCCCATTTTCGATCAGCGGACGCATGTACCGGTACAAGAAAGTGAGCAGCAACGTAGTGATGTGCTGGCCATCGACATCGGCATCTGCCATCAACACAATAGTGTGGTAGCGCAATTTCTGAATATCAAAATCTTCGCTAACCCCAGTGCCGAGGGCGGTAATCAAGCTTTGAATAGTCTCTGAAGACATGGCCCTATCCACCCGGGCCTTTTCGACATTCAAGATCTTGCCGCGCAACGGCAAAATAGCCTGCGTTTCGGGGTTGCGCCCCATAACCGCACTGCCACCTGCCGAATCGCCCTCGACAATAAAAATCTCGGAAATCGAAGCATCCCGGGAAGAACAATCGCGCAACTTGCCGGGCATGGAAGCGCCCTCGAGCACACCCTTGCGCCTAGTGGCTTCACGCGCTTTGCGGGCTGCAATTCGCGCCGACGCCGCCGACTGGGCTTTGTGCACGATCGCCTTCGCCTCAGTGGGATGCTCGTCCAACCAATCACCTAGACGCTGGTACATGTTCGAATAGACGAACGTGCGCGCCGCAGTATTTCCCAACTTAGTCTTGGTTTGGCCTTCGAACTGCGGTTCAGTCAGCTTGATAGAAATGACAGCCGTGAGGCCTTCGCGCACGTCGTCGCCAGTAAGGTTCGAATCCTTTTCCTTTAGCAACCCCTTGTCGCGCGCATACTTGTTGAGGACGGTAGTGAGCGAAGTGCGGAAGCCTTCCTCGTGAGTGCCGCCCTCGGTGGTGTTGATGGTATTAGCAAACGTATGTATAGAAGTGTTATAGAGGGTAGTCCACTGCAGGGCGATCTCGACACTCATGCCCGCTTCGGTATCTTCCGCCTCAAAATCAATAATCTGACTATTGATCACATCAGTCTTTTTGCGGGTGTTCAAAAACTGCACATAATCGCGCAACCCGTTCTGGTAGCAGTAACTAACCCGCTTGACCTTTTCCTGATCCGTGTCGGCAACGCCATCCCCGTCAAGATCCTGGCCCGCAATCTCGTCGCCCTCGACAGTAACGCCCTCGCGCAGATCGGTAAGCGTAATGCGCAAACCCTTATTCAAAAAAGCCATCTGCTGGAACCGCATGCGCAAGGTTTCGAAATCAAAACGCACCGTTTCGAAAATTTCCGGATCGGGGTAGAAGGTTTGCGACGTACCGGTTTCACTAGTGGGTTCGCCCTTCTCGAGTTCCCCTACAGGGTGGCCCCCGTTAGCGAACTTTTGCCGCCACACGAAACCCTGCCGGCGCACCTCGGTGTCGACCCGCTTAGACAGTGCATTCACCACCGAAATACCAACGCCGTGCAACCCACCGGAAACAGCGTAGCCGCCGCCCCCAAATTTGCCGCCGGCGTGCAATATGGTCATTACCACCTCGACGGTGGGGCGGTGTTCGGTGGGGTGCATGTCCACGGGAATGCCACGGCCGTTGTCGTCAACACGGATGCCCCCATCTTTTTGGATGGTGACCTCGATGTGGTCGCAGTAGCCGGCCAAAGCCTCGTCTACCGCATTGTCCACCACTTCGTACACCAAGTGGTGCAAACCGCGTTCACCGGTTGAGCCAATGTACATACCCGGACGTTTACGAACGGCCTCGAGTCCTTCTAGAACAGTAATATCCGAGGCGCCATATTCGCCCTGGTTGTGTTGTGGTTCGCTCACCTACAACCCCTCTTTTTCTTTCAAACAGCTAGGGAAATGCGTCAAATCCATAAACTATTCTAACGCGGTTTTACGCGCTTGCCGAACTCGATAGGGCCAGGGATACAGAAGCGGCCCTTAAATCGCTTCTAGGGGCCATATTTGAAAGCAGTCGGGATTTCGTTTACTGATACGTTTGCCTCGCGCAGCAAAATCTCTATCCGTAAGTGTCGCGTGGGCCACGGCCCTTCACGCGCAGGCGACCGTGAGTCCACTTGGGGGCTGCCGGGGCCAAAATCGTCACCTCGGTTATGAAGCCGGCTCCCACTTTCTTATCAATTCGATTTAGCAGCGTAGGAATCTGCATACGCAGCGCACTGGCCCAGGGGGTAGAGGAGGCCCGCACCACCAACTTGGGCGCCTGCACCGTTTCAATCTGGGCGTGTTCTAACAACTTCGGCCCTACAATTTCAGGCCATTTAGCCTCTATCGAGGCAGCCCGCAGGGAATCATTCCACCCATTTTTATAGGTCAGATAGGACGCAATAGTAGAAACCTTCTTGGGGTCGCGGCGGGAGGGACGCGGGCCGGTGCCCCCGCCGGCTATTCCCGGGGGAGCCTGCCAAATTTTGTCTACTTCGGGTGCCGGGTCCTCGCCCTCTTTGGCACGTGTGCCCTTGCGTTCGCGAATGTGGCGCAATTGGCTTGCCGAAAGGCGCGCATTTCCTTTTTCCCAAGCCTGCTCCTGCATGCGGCGCAGGGCTTCGCGAGCGTAGCGAGTCCCCTCATTCATCGCGCCGGACAATTTGTGTTCCCTTTTCCTGATCGAAAGCTACGTCAAAAAATGTGGCTTGACTAATTTCGGGCAAATCCTCGCCCACCGCAGCCGTGACGATAACTTGCTCTGAAGCCTGCATTACCTTGGCTAGCGCCTGCCTGCGGTGCGTGTCGAGTTCAGCAAATACGTCGTCCAAAATCAAGATTGGTTCCGTACCATCTTCCTTCAGCAACGCAAACGCCGCCAGTCTGAGGGCGAGGGCGGTTGACCAGGTTTCCCCATGGGAGGCATAGCCCTTTACAGGCATATTTTCTAAGGTAAGTTCCAGGTCATCGCGGTGGGCTCCTACCAGATTTACCCCCCGCTCTAATTCCCGAGGGCGCATAGCGGCAAGCGCCTGAACCATCTTGGGTTCAACCACTTTTTCGTCCATCAGTTCTTCGGCGGCAAGCGGAATTTTTGAAACCAGCGAAGAACGGTAGTTGATATGCAAGGCGCGGGCATCTTCCGCAATTGCCGCGTGAGCTCCGACCAACAGTGGGGCTAAAGCAGCAACGGTTCGTGCCCTCGCCGCAATAATCTTGGCAGCCACCTGCGCTAAATGACTGTCCCACACCTCCAAGGTGGCGGGTGAAGCCCCACTTGTTCGGCCCGTGCGCAAGAGTGCGGCGCGTTGACGCAAGATTTTGTCGTGCTCAGAATAGACGGGCGCAAGTAGGGGGTGTAATTGAACTACTAAATCGTCTATGAATCGACGTCTACCTGCAGGATCACCCCGCACTATTTGCAGATCCTCGGGGGCGAATACAACTGTTCGCACAATACCGAGTAACTCGCGCGGCTTTATTCCACCCCGATTTAGGCGTGCCCGATTTGCTTTGCCTCGAACAATTTCTACCTCTAACAGCTTTTCGTGGCCATCTTGGACGGCCCTAGCTCTAATTACCCCGGCTGAGGGAACAGGTTCACCCCCGCTCGCGATTCGCACCAAAGCCGTGTCGGCAGCCACCCTGTGCGAAGAGAAGGTGGCCAGATAGGCCACCGCCTCCACCAAGTTTGTTTTGCCCTGGCCGTTTTTGCCCAAAAAGACGTTGATCCCACCGGAAAGACGCGTTACAACATGCCGGTAGGATCGAAAATCGTCTAAGGCCAGATCGGTTAGGTGCACCCTACCCCTTATATGCCGTAACGAATCGGCATGAGTAGATAGCGGTACGAGGGATCTTCGCCGGCTCCCGGCTCTTCTTGGCCGGTGAGGACGGCCGGCTTAGACGGATGATTAAACGACATCTTCACATAGGGATCGTCGATGGCGTTTAACCCGTCTAACAGGTAGTGCGGATTGAAAGCGGTCACTATAGGTTCGCCATCTAAGTGGAGTGGCACATCTTCGCGAGCCTGTGCGTCCTCACCTTGGCCTGCTTCGAGGGTGAGCTGGCCGGGTTCGAGCGTCAGTCGCACCGCCGTGTTTCGTTCAGCAACCAAGGACACACGCTTGAGGGCGGACTGCAGTTCCACCCTATCTACTACCGCGTGTATGGACGTAGTTTCGGGGAAGAGCCTGCGAACCTGCGGATAGTCGCCATCGGTGAGCTGACTGGTCATGCGCCGGCCACCCTGTTCCATTGCCAAAATGGCTGCTGCCCCTTCGTCAGTGGAAAGCGAAATTTTAACCTCACCGCCACCAGAAAGAGATTTGGTCATGTCCGTGAGCATTTTCGACCGCACCAAAGCCCCAGCTTGCAACGACTCATCCTGCGGCTTCCACTTGATATCGCGCTGAGCTAGGCGGTAGCGGTCAGTAGCCAACATGGTGAGTGTGTCGCCGTTAATTTCGCAATTGATAGTGGTGAGCAGTGGCAGCGTATCGTCTTTGGAAGCAGCAACTGCTACCTGTGAAACGGCCTGCGAAAAATCGGCAGAATCTATAGTTCCCACAACCGGGGGAACGGATGGCAATGCCGGATAGTCATCCAATGGCATGGTAAGCAGCGAAAACTTCGACGAACCGCATTTGATGCGCACCTTGGGCCCGTCGAGTATGACATCGACGGGTTTCGCTGGTAGTGCTTTACAAATGTCAGCTAAGAGGCGACCCGATACTAAGACTTCCCCGTCCTCTTCCACTTGGGCTTCGATAGTTGAACGTGCCGAAGTCTCGTAGTCGAAAGAAGAGAGCACCACAATAGAACCCTCCGTGGTTAGGCGTACCCCAGCTAAAACAGGAACCGCGGGGCGCTGCGGCAAAGTTCGGGCCGTCCAAGTTACGGCATCGGCCAGTACATCGCGGTCTACACGGAACTTCACGCCGCTTCCCTTCTTTAGAAAAGTTCGAGCAATTGGAAAGTTGCCCGCGCGTCTACTTGACGCAAGCTACTCACACTTTAGTGCAGGGGCGAAAGCTCTGCAAAAAGGTTTCACCCCGTTCGACACTTAGCTAGGCAAACACGAGGTTAACTAGCTGAGCCGAACTGAAATTGTTTCATTTTTGGGTGTCGGAGGAAAAATTTTGCCCGTCTGCGGGCAGCGCAGGCAGCGGCCGGGGAGGCCTTTGGTATCGATCCACAGAAAAATCCCACAGTTAAGGGTTCATAGTCGTCATAGGTGCTGTGGATTTCGTGGATAAGCGGATTTTGGGGCGTAATTTCAAGAAAAACACTTGGGATAAAAAAGTGGAGAAATCTGTGAGTAGATGCGGTCTGGTGTGGAATTCTTGTAATTCGCTACAGGCGGCGTCCACAGATTTTTGTAAGTTGTGAACAGAGGGGTCTTGTAATTCCACAGCTATCCACAGACTTATCCACAGATGGGGATAAAATCCCGGAATAGAGCCTTAAAGTTCGCTTAGGTCACACTAATTTACCTGCCGGTTACCCGCGCGCCTTCTGTTTGATCCGGTTGGTGAGCTCCGTGACGTGATTGAAGGTCTGAGGTTTCTTAGCCATCTGCTCAGTAATCTTCCGTTGGGCGTGCATGACCGTGGTGTGATCGCGACCGCCGAATTCTTGACCAATCTTGGGCAGCGAGAGCGTGGTGAGCTCGCGGCACAAATACATGGCTATTTGGCGCGCTTCAGACAGTGCGCGCGAGCGGTCGGCCGAACAGAGCTGATCCAGCGTTACCCCAAAATATTCGGCTGTTTGCACCTTAATGAGTGCCGGAGTGACCTCGGGATCCTCCGGATCCGAGACAATGTCCTTTAGAACCATTTCCGCTAGCGAGCGCGAAACTTTGGTGTCGGAAAGTGAGGCAAAGGCAGTAACGCGCAGAAGGGCGCCCTCGAGCTCGCGAATGTTGGTGGCAAATCGCGAGGCGATGTAGGCCAGCGAGTCGTCGTCTACCTCGAGGCCTTCGGCCTGGGCCTTCTTCCGCAAGATAGCGATTCGGGTTTCCAGATCCGGCGGTTGCACATCGGTCATCAATCCCATTTCAAAGCGCGAGCGCATGCGTTCTTCGAAGCCTCCGAGCTCCTTGGGAGGCACGTCGGACGTGATAACTACCTGCTTGTCTGCGTTGTAGAGGGTGTTAAAGGTATGGAAAAATTCTTCGACGGTCTGTTCCTTACCCTGCAGGAACTGGATATCGTCGATCAACAGAATATCTATATCGCGGTAGCGGCGCTGAAAATCTTCGGCTCTACCTGCAGAAATAGAATTGATGAAATCGTTTGTGAACTCTTCTGAGTTCACGTACAAGACCTTGATTGCCGGGTACAGGTTGAGGGCGTAGTGGCCGATGGCATGCAACAGGTGGGTTTTGCCGAGGCCGGAACCACCGTAGATGAATAGGGGATTGTAGGCCTTTGCAGGAGTTTCAGCGGCAGCGTTGGCTGCAGCATGTGCAAAACGGTTCGAGGAACCTATGACGAAGGTCTCGAATGTGTATTTCGCGTTTAAATGAGTATCAAAGTCTGCGTTGGGGTTGGGTACCAAACCGAGCTTAGGTTGTTTATTTGGTGCTCGGGCATCCGTTTTTTCCTGCTCTGAAGCCGAATTAGAGTTATCCACAGGCTTGGGGGCGGGCTGTGGGTTTTCGACGGGCTTCGAACCGATAGTGGTTTCGATAGGTTTTACGGAAATTGCGATCGAAAGAGGGCGCCCAAAGGCCCTCGAAAGTGCCTCTTCGACGGTTGTCGCGAGACCGCCCTCGATCACCCCTTTGGTGTATTCGTTGGGTACCGAAAGTAGAACAGTATCGGACAAAATGCCTAGTGGTTCGGTCATATCCAAGAAGCCAACTTGTGCTTTGCCGAGGGTGGGATCGTTTGCGAAAGACTCCACTATGTCTTTCCACGCCGCGGCTAGGGCGTCTTGGTCCATTACTACTCCGTCCGTTCATGCTGGCAACTAAGGGATTACCCCTTACTAAATCATATTCCACAGGTTTTTCCACAGTTGTTGATAAACTACGTGGATGTAATACCTGTGGAATCACAAGCATGTTATTTCGGGTTGATCTGTGTATATAACTGCTTCACTTATCCACAGCTGGGGAAAACTTTGTGGATAACTACATCGATGTTATTCACAACTACCCACAGGCTGTGTAAAACTAGCGCTGTAGGGCAACTTCGCCAAATGCGTCACACCTGGCCAAAGGCTGTTGAAATAGGCCCAACAGATACGTACCCTTGATGTTTGTTTGTGCCCTTTTTAGGGCCACCACCAGACTTGAGGGGAATCCCCTAAACAACAGGAGAAGTTATGAGTACAAAGCGCACTTACCAGCCCAGCAACCGCCGCCGCTCCAACAAGCACGGCTTCCGCGCCCGCATGCGCACCCGTTCTGGCCGCGCCGTGATTGCAAGGCGTCGTTCCAAGGGCCGCAAGTCCCTCAGCGCCTAAGGTGCTTCCCCGGGAGCACCGGATGGTTGACCCCGCCGATTTCACCACCGCAATAAAAGGGGTGCGCGGGGCGACTAAGCAAATGGTGGTACACATGAGCGACCAGAGTGATACAAGCACTCTGGTCGGCTTCATTGTGCCCAAAAAAGTGTTCCCGCACGCAGTCGACCGCAATTTGGTGAAAAGGCGGTTGCGCCACCTGATGGCTTCTAGGCTTGAGCAAATAGAGGGACGTAAGGTAGCAATTCGCGTGCTCCCTGGCATCCGGGGAGTGAGCTTTCACGCGCTCGAAGAAAGCCTCGACCTCGCCATCGTGAAGGCCTGCAAAAAGGTGGGCCAACAGTGAACCTCGCCAAGAGCGCATTGATGGCAGCTGTAAGGGGATACCAAAGGTGGATATCCCCGCTGTCTGGACCACGCTGCAAGTATTATCCAACTTGTTCTGCCTACGCTCTGAGCGCGATAAATATACACGGAGCCATAAAAGGGCTCATACTGGCGGTGTGGCGCCTGGCGCGCTGCAATCCGTGGAGTAACGGAGGACTCGACTACGTGCCCCTAAAAGGGCAGTGGAGGCCGGGTCCATCCGAAAGACTCACTGAAACAGAACTGACCGCTTACTGGCGTGCCCTAGACGCAGGCCAGAACGGTAAAGCAAACGACATAGTGGAAACCGCGCTCGCAGCTAGAAAAGCTGAAGCCAGCGCTGGCCCGCAACACAGTTAGGACACCTAATGGGTTGGTACGACACAATTCTCTTCCCCATAAAGTGGCTGATCGCCTGGATTATGTATGGGGTTCATGAAGGTTTAACCTTCCTAGGATTCTCTGGCGGGGCAGGGCCTGCATGGGTTTTGGCGATTGTCGGTTTGACACTAATCATTCGCGGTGCAATATGGCCTCTGTATCTGAAACAGATTAAGTCTTCGCGCTCGATGCAAGTGGTGCAGCCCGAGATGATGAAGATCCGCGAGAAATACAAGGGCCGCAAAGACCAAGTCTCGCAGCAGCAAATGAGCCAAGAAACCATGGCACTGTACAAGAAGTATGGTGTTTCGCCCATGGCCTCGTGCTGGCCCATGCTAGTGCAGCTGCCGATTTTTGCTGCGTTATTCCGGCTTCTGTTCTCTCTAGGTGCGGTAGCGAACGGCACCTATGCTAAGCCTGCAATTGGTCCAATCGATGCCTCGTTGGCCAACGAGATTCAGCATTCTACCTTCTTTGGCGCCCCACTTTCGACGTCAATGGTCAACGCCCCCGACTGGGGCACAAAGATCGTCGCTTTGGCACTGATCATTCTGATGATGCTCACCCAGTTCCTGACGATGCGCCAGTTGACTATGAAGAATATGCCGGCCTCCGCCCTTTCAGGGGACAATCCGATGGCGCGGATGAACAAGTCCATGATGTACACGATGCCGCTTATCATGGCGTTCTCGGGTTGGGCGCTTCCTATTGGTGTGCTCGTATATTGGGCAACCACTAACATCTTTACTACCTTCCAGCAGGCCTTCGTCCTCTGGCGGATGCCCACGCCCGGCTCGCCGGCTCACGACCGCCTTATTGAAAAGAACAAGGGTAAGTACGCCACCTACCGCGAGGAACGCGAGGCAGAATACAACGGCGAGTTGGCTAAGCTAGGAGTAAGCGACGAGCAGGTAAAGGGAGCCGCTACAAAGATTTCAAAGGCTGCTGCCAAGGGCAACGACGACGCTAATGCCGTCCTCGCTGACAACCCCGACAAAGATAAGCTGCTGCGCGGCGTAGAATTGCGTGCCGAGATGCTCGAAGAAATGCGCCAGCGTCGCGTCAAACTACAGCTGGAAAACGAAAAACCGAAGCCGCGCACTAAAGAAACCTTCATGGAAAAGATGATGAAGAAGGCTGAGGAGCAGAATAAACTCCAGCAACAGGCGCAGCGGGTTTCAGGCACACAAAAAGGGCAGCAGCGGTACCAGCCATCGCGCAACATGTCCAAAGCCGAACGAGCCGCTGAGGCCAAACGGCGCCGCAATCTAGCCCAGCCCAACAACGGGAAGGGCAAAGGTAAACTAAGTGATGACGAAATCCAAAGGCGCAGGGTTGAAAGGCAGCGCGCCGCAAGGGCCAAGCGCAAGAAAAAGAACCAGAAGTAAGGGCCGAATTCCGGAGGAAACATGCCAAATCAGAGCCAAAATGGTCTGGTGACCGACGACAACGCTATTGAGGTTATCGGGGACGAAGAGGAAACTGCTACCGGTGCCAACGAGCGGGTGGAGCAGTTAGAAGAAGAGGGCGACATTGCGGCCGACTACCTCGAGGAGCTACTCGATATAGCTGATCTTGGTGGCGACATAGACATCGACGTAGAAAACGATCGTGCCAGCGTCGAAATTGTTGCCGAAGGGGAAGATCTGCGCGATCTGAAGCGGCTGGCTGGCAAGGATGGCCACGTACTCGAATCGTTGCAAGAACTTACAAGACTTGCCGTACAGGCCCGTACGGGCCAAAGGTCCCGGCTGATGCTAGATGTGGCCGGCTTCCGAGCTGACCGCAAAGTTGCACTGCGGAAGATTACCGAAAAAGCCATAGCGCAGGTGCGCGAGACCGGTGAGGACGTTGAACTCAAGCCGATGAATCCTTTCGAGCGCAAAGTCTGCCACGACGTTGTTGCCGAAGCCGGGTTGACCTCTGAATCAGAAGGTTCCGAACCGAAGCGTTACGTAGTGGTGTTGGCACCCGAAGGTGACGAATGAGCGGCGAGCTCGAAACACCTTCGCAGGCAATAAAGGATTATCTAGGCTATTCGTTTGCGCCGCTTGAACATTTTTCGTTCATGCTTCGCGATGAGGGTGAGCTGCGCGGGCTTATCGGTCCTCGAGAGCTTCCGCGTCTATGGACACGACACATTGTCAACTCTGCCCAGGTTGCAGAGTTTCTGCCGCCTGAGGATCCGAATGAGGAATTCAGTATTCGCCTGGCGGATATTGGTTCTGGGGCCGGTTTTCCTGGAATTGTGCTGGCGGCTATGCGTCCGGACATTGAGGTGACGCTGATTGAACCTATGGAGCGTCGAATCGAGTGGCTCGACGACGTGGTTAGCGAGATGGGGCTCGACAACGTGACACTCATCCATGGTAGAGCGCAGGAAGCCATGCAGCGCAAGAGGGCGAAGAAATTTCACCTCGTCACTGCGCGTGCTGTTGCCAATATGAAAAAGCTAGCTCCCATGGTTTCGCCCCTGCTTTATGTAGATGGCAGGCTGCTAGCGCTCAAAGGTCGCAAAGCCAGACAGGAAGTTGAAGAGGCACGCCACGTCCTCAAGAGGTCTCGGTTGATTAAGGTGAAGGTTCATGAGTTGCCGTCACCCGCCGCGCCAGATGACCCGGAAGAAATTACGCGTGTAGTTGAGGCATTGCGTATTTGAGTCACGCTAGCCCGTAAATTTCAGGCGGAGATTCAGTGGGGGTATGTTTCACGTGAAACATACCCCCACTGAATATTTTGGGTCCCCTGCAGGGCTCCGCGAATCATGTGATTTTTCTATACCAATCAAGGTAGGTTGAGTGGGTTATTCCTGGGCGCTGGCCACTATGATGGTTAGGTAGATCGACATGGGAGGATTGCGCGTGAGTTCACGTACAAAGTCTTTTGCAGAAAAGTTGACTGCTAGAAACGAAAAGGCGCGAAGGTTAAAGAAACTCAAATTCGAAAAGCCTAAAGGTACCCGGGTAATTGCGGTAGCTAATCAAAAAGGCGGCGTAGGCAAAACGACGTCAGTAGTTAACCTTGCGGCTGCGCTTGCCGACAATGGCTTGGACGTCTTAGTAGTGGATTCGGATCCTCAGGGGAACGCGTCGACTGCGCTTGGGGCTGCGCATGGAATCGGTACTAAAGATACTTATTCTGTGCTGGTCGGGGAGGCTTCTATCGATGAGGTAGTGGTTCAGAATCCGGAATTCAAGACACTCAAAGTAGTTCCTGCAACCATTGATTTAGCAGGAGCGGAAATGGAGTTGCCAAGCGCGGAGCGTCGCGAATACCTGTTGCGCGATGCACTTAAGGCTTATATCGATGAGCACCATCCTCACTATGTGTTCATAGATTGTCCGCCGTCACTTGGTCTACTGACCCTCAATGCGTGCGTAGCGGCAAACGAAGTGCTGATCCCAATGCAGGCTGAATATTACGCACTTGAGGGGTTGTCGCAACTCCAGCGATCTATTTCCGGGATAGCGGACGCGTTCAATCCGGGGCTGCACATTTCGACTATTCTGATGACCATGTTGGACCGGCGTACCCGCCTTGGTAAAGACGTAGAGACTGAAGTTCGAAAGCACTTTGGCGAGCAGGCTTTGCATACGGTGATACCAAGGAATGTAACCGTTTCAGAAGCGCCGAGTTATTTTCAAACAGTCATTAGTTACGATCGCAAAGGCATGGGAGCGCTTGCTTATAAAGAAGCAGCGTATGAATTAAATAAAAGGAGTTTTGAGTGAGTGCGCGTCGATCTGGTGGGCTAGGCAGGGGGCTAGGGGCCCTGATTCCTTCTGAGCAGCGTGAACCTGAGCCCAAGAAGGGTAAACCGATTGATATATTTTTTCCCGATTCTAAGGAGCATCCGTCGGGAGGATCCAGATCGGATCTGCTTTCGCCGCGCAAACGTCCGAAAAAGGCCGTAAAGAAAAAAGAGGCCGCAACTAAGGCAGGCCGGGCCGCCTCCTCCGGGCCTTCAGGCAATGTTTCACGTGAAACAAATTTAGTGAAGGTTCCGGGAGCATCGTTCGGGGAAATAGCGATCGCAGATATTATTCCGAATGCGAAGCAGCCTAGAAGGAATTTTGACGAACAGGAACTTGACGAGCTGTCCGCTTCGATTGAAGAAGTAGGTGTGCTACAACCCATCGTCGTTCGCCCTCTGAAAGAACTAGGCCCTAAAGGGGAACACTATGAACTTATTATGGGGGAGCGACGGTGGCGAGGCTCGAAGCAAGCGGGCAAAGTAACGATCCCTGCGATTGTTCGTAAAACTGCGGAATCTGATCTGTTGCGCGACGCCCTCTTGGAAAACTTGCATAGGGCGAATCTAAATCCTCTTGAAGAGGCTGCCGCATATCAGCAACTGATGGAAGATTTTGATTGCACCCAGGCCGAGTTGGCAGTGCGAATCAAAAGATCGCGACCCCAGATTGCTAATACTGTGCGTCTACTCAAACTTCCCGCGCCCGTACAGAGAAGGGTTGCAGCCGGAGTTCTTTCTGCAGGGCATGCTCGGGCACTACTTGGACTTTCAGAAGTGGCGGATATGGAACGGTTCGCTTCGCGGATTGTTTCCGAAGGGTGGTCTGTACGGTCTACGGAAGAACAGATTGCATTATTCCTCCGGGATGGTGCCGCAGAGCCAATAAAGAAAAAGTCTCGTACTCCCATAGCAATCAGTGCTACGCAACAGTCTTTTCAGGATCAGTTAGGTAATAAACTTGATACGCGGGTTTCGGTAAAGCCTGGAAAAAAGCGGGGCAAGATCGTGATCGAATTTGCAGATGAGCAAGATTTCGCTCGTATTGCTGGATTGCTGAAATGAGATAGTCGGGATATAAAACCTAGCCGAAAAGGAATGTTTCACGTGAAACAGTGGGGGCGGGAGCCAAACGGCTCCCGCCCCAAACTAACAGCGCTTTGTCAGTCAGTAATATCAGTAACTTCCCGGACACCTTGAGTAAACGCCCGCTGCACAAGCGACTCCAAAATCTTTTGGAAGTTGGTTCCCTGCGCTGCGTCCGCCGCCTGCGGGAACAGCGAGGTGTCGGTCATGCCTGGCGTTACGTTGGCATCTATGAACCAGGGAGTACCTTGTTTATCTAGAATGATATCGATGCGGCTGAGGAAGGAAAGCTCTAAGACTTTGTGGCAATTCAAAGCCAACCCCGATACGGCCTCGAGTTCCTTCGCCGACAATCCGGCAGGCACGGCAAAGGCTGAGCGGCCGGCTTCGTAACGAGCGTCGTAGTCGTAACGCCCCTCTTCCGGAATTACCTCAACAACCGGTAGGGCAGTGGGGCCGTCTGCATCATCCACGATAGAAACAGCTAATTCCCGCCCCTCCACATAGTGTTCGACAAGAACCTCGCTATCGTAAGAGAAGGCCGAGATCATGGCGCGAGAAAGATCGGCGCGATCTTTTACAAAAGTAACGCCCAAGGCACTCCCGCCACGAGCGGGCTTCACCATCATGGGAAGACCGAGTTTCTGTTCGAGCAGATCGAGGATTTCGTTCGAATCGAGCTGCTGGAAAGCCTGCTGTGGAAGCGAAACGGCAGCAGGAGTAGTTAGCCCATTTTTAGCAACCACAGGTTTGGCCACAGGTTTGGCAGAAGATAACTTGCACGCCTGTGGGCCTGAGCCAACAAAGGGAAATCCAGCGAGTTTAAGCAGCGATTGTAAGGTACCGTCCTCGCCAAGCGATCCGTGCACCAGTGGAAAGACCACATCGGGCGAAAAAGCGTGAAGTTTAGAAATTAGATCAGGGCCAAATTCGATCAGTTTTGCCTTGTACCCGGCACGAACTAGCCGGTTAGCAACGCGGGTTCCAGAGGCGAGGGAAACATCGCGCTCGCCAGAAACCCCACCCGCTACTACAGCGACATTTTTTGCCTTCTTCTGTTCGGACGACTGTTCACTGTGAGCCATGATTAGTTCTCCTTAGCCTTATTGCCGCCAAAAATATTCAGCAGCTCTAACTCACGATCCATCACCACTGAAAGCCTGCGAACGCCCTCGCGAATCTGGTCAGGTTCGGGATAGCAGTACGAAAGACGGATATTCCTGCGCCCGTTCCCATCGGCGAAAAAGGCTGTGCCCGGCGTGTAGGCAACCAACTCGGTAACCGCGCGAGGCAACATCTCTTTGGTGTCAATTCCCTCGGGAACAGTTAGCCAGGTGTAGAAGCCGCCTTCGGGTTTTGTCCATTCGCAGTAGGGTAGATATTCCTCGAGCGCAGAAAGCATGGCACCGGCACGCTCTTCATACATCGCACGGAAAATCTTGACCTGTGAATACCAATCGTAATCGCGCAAGTATGCGCTAATAGCCATTTGCCCGACCATAGAAGGCGACAGCACTGCGGATTCAGAGGCCAGAACCAGCTTCTGTCGAATAGCGGGGGGAGCGGCGGCCCACCCAATCCGAAAGCCAGGGGCGAACATTTTCGAAAATGAACCCAGGTAAACGACAGAATTCGGATCGTAGGATTGTAGGGAGGGAAGCGGATCGGAATGGAACCCTAAAAGACCGTAGGGATTGTCCTCTAAAATCAACACGTGATGCCTACGGCAAATTTCAACGATCTTTGGGCGACGTTCAGCGGTAAGAGTTACCCCGGCCGGATTGTGATAGTTCGGTACAGTGTAGAACATCTTCGCGGGGGTGCCGGCCTTTTCTAGAGCGGAAAGGGTTTCGTCTAGGGCCTGGGGAATCACGCCCTTGTCATCTAGGGGCACATGAGTCACTTGTGCTCGATAAGCCTCAAACACCCCAAGCGCGCCCACATAGGAAGGAGACTCGGCAACAATCATGTCGCCCGGATCGATAAAAATTTGGGTGACGTAATCTAGAGCCTGCTGAGAACCGGTAGTGATAACAATATTGTCAGGGTTCGGGGCATAACCGTCATATGTCATAAGCTGGCTTATTTGTTCGCGAAGCTCAGGGAAACCCTGTCCACTACCATATTGCATGGCTTGGGCGCCGTGGCGAACAATAAGTTGCTTTGCTGACTCCGCTAAACGGTCTAACGGGAGGTCCTTAATATTAGGCATTCCACCGGCCAACGAAACGACTTCGGGCCTTGAAACAACCGAGAATAGCGCCCTAATTTCACTTTGCCTGAGGTTGCGTGCCTTCTGTGAATAGATGTCGTCCCATTGGTCAAGGTTAGATGGACGCGAATCCCGCGTCTTCTTAGTGGTCACATGTGCCTCCTTATTGGCAGCTATGCAATATATAGTGCCACTATTTCCATAAAATTTGCGAAACTCATGTTTAACATTACCGAATGTTTAAATTCAGATGGGTCGGCTAGGCTTGTAATGTGCAAAAGACGTTTACTGCGAATCTGGCCGCCAATGTAGTTGCGGCCGTGTTGGTTCCACTACTGCTGGCCGATGCGGCGCTGGCTGCTAGCCCATTTTTACAATCATTACTAGCCGGAGAGCACACGGGGTTAAAGCAGATCTGGCTGTCGCTAGTGTTAGTGGCTGGCGCAGCTGCTTGTGATTTCGCGGCGAAGGTGGGTACCGGCAGGGCTGCGGGATGCCAGGAAGGGCAGCTGCGTCGAAGCCTTTTGCATAAGCTGTTTTCCGCAAGTCCCCTAAAAGCTCCGCAGGCGGGCAGATTTACCGCTATAGCTACAGGTATTGTGGAGCGAGTATCAGCCTCGCGCACCTGGGTGGTACCTGAGTTGTTTGCGATTTTATATGCTCCTTTCTGTGTCAGTGCAGTGTGGCTGCTGTGGGGCTTGTGGCGTTCAGCGTTAGTTCTAGCAGGCACTAGCGCCGTGGCTCTATTTGCCGTTCAATTCTTTTTAAAGCGCATTCGCAAATCCGCGATGAAAAATAGAAAGGCCGAGCAGCGGCTCTCGGCTTCGTACCTAGAAGCGCTCAACGCCCTCGCGTCTGTCTCTTATATTCGGGGGCAGAAATACCTTTCAAAGCGCGTTAGGGGCTCAGCTTCCCGCCAAAAAAACAAAACGATGGCATTACTGGCCGTGAATCAGTCTGTACTGCTCGTGATTCACCTACTCGCTTTTTCAGTAAGTTTTGCGGCCACGGCGTTGGTGCTCAGTTATGAGGCGCCGTACACGGGGAGGGCGGTGGCAGCATGCCTGTCGCTAGTAATTGCGTTGCGGCCTGTCGACAGAGCTGGGTTGTATTTCGTGTCGGTTATGGGAGGGCGAGGAAGTGAGAAGGCGCTTGCCGGTTTTTCTAAGCGTCTCGAGCAATTCCCCATTGAAGAGGTATCGAATAGCAGTGGGGCAGCAATTGACTTAGTTGACGTAACGGTGGGCTATAAGCAGCAAGAGCCTGTATTGCGAGATTTCAACCTGCGCATAGAAAAAGGTGAGCACGTGGCGGTAATTGGACCGACAGGAGCAGGTAAGACGACTTTGGTCAATCTTCTACTCGGATTCGTAAAAGCAGATAAGGGCCGGGTAGCGATTGACGAGGTTGATTCAACTACCTCTTTTCCCGCGCTTTCCTCGATCGCTTACGTACCGCAAAATCCCTACCTTCTAGGAGCTACCTTGCGGGAATGCCTAGGCAATGCAGAAGAGGAAACAATGTGGCAAGCGCTCGAAAAAGCCCAGATTGGGTCGTGGGTGCGGGCTAGTGGGGGCTTGGATATAAAAATTGTCGAGGGCGGCAAAAACTTATCTGGGGGCCAACGTGCCCGGATCGCAATAGCACGGGCACTACTGACCGGCAAACAGATATTGCTTTTAGACGAGCCCACGGCAGCAGTAGATGAAGATAGTCAGCGAAAGATACTTAGGGTTATAAACCAGCTAACGGGAGAGCGAACTATTGTCCACGTGGCCCATCGGCCCGAAGCCATCGCCTCAGCACAAAGGGTGGTGACGCTGAAGTGAGAGGAAAATCCGTAACTAGACAGCTGCTGGGTCGCCTCAAGCAGGGACGTAGAGCGTTGGTAATTTCAGCGTTAGCAAGAATTCTCGGAGCGGTAGCGCGGATGGCGATGTTTGCTCTGGCCTTTGTGCTAGTAGGTTGTGCAGTAGCCGGAAAAGCTCCCCGTCTCGAATTGTTTGCAGCTTTAGTATTGACGGGGATTGCTAGTGCAGGGTGTTCTTACGCTGAACACTACTTTGGTCACTTAGTTGCCTTCAGTATGCTTGCTGATCTTCGAGTCGCTCTATTTGACCGCCTAGCTCAGGGGGCGCCGGCATCAGTGGGTGGCCTGGATATAGGAGCTGTATTACCTGCCGCTGTGCGGGATATAGATCGGGTAGAAGCTTATTACGCGCACACAATAGTGCCGAGAGTTGCGGCACTAACGGTTCCGGTGCTCGCAGGAATCACTGTGTGGCAGTTGACGCAGTTTACGGCAGGGCTGACATTGGTTGTGGGGCTATGGCTAGGCGCGTTCGCCCTCCCAGCGCTCAGCGAAGGCCCAATCACCAAGGCAAAAAAAGCTGAGCTGAAGCACCGAAGTGTGCTGGCACAAAACCTAACCGCTTGGCGTAGGGCACTACCCGATCTGCTGAGTACGGATCGACAGGGGCAGGCCCTAGCGGCGGAAGCAGCACTTAGCAATAAGGTAGGCGCAGACCTCGAACGCGTACAGCGCTACCGGGGCGTTCGAGCGGGGATCGGTTGGGCCTGGGATGCCCTTACGCTCGCCGCCGTGGCAGCTCTGGCAGCTTTCCCAGCTGCACAACCCCTCCCTAGAATGCTTGCCGCCCTCGGCGTCGCTGTGGGGGCACTTGCTTCTGCCACCGCTCTCCGGGAGGGATCTGGAGGGCGCACCGCTGCGAAACAGGCAGCCCTACGTGTGTTCGCTATGATGCGGCAAGCACCACAGCAGCTTCAGGGAAAAAACTGGAGCACAGAGGGTGCACCAGAAGTGATTTTCGATGCGGTTAGCTTCAAATACCCCAAAACTGAGCGTGGACTAAACAGGTTAGATCTGCACATCTACCCCGGCCAATACGTCGTTTTGTCCGGGCCGTCTGGGTCAGGCAAATCAACGTTAGGCGCACTGCTGGCACGTGCCTGGGATCCCGACGAGGGCGGAATAATAGTTGACGGGGTTTACCTAAATACCGTTTCTGCCGAGGCTGCACGCAAGCGCATTTGCGTGGTCAGTCAGGAGGGAAAACTAATCACAGACACCGTGGCCAATAACCTGCGCCTTGGCGAGCCCTACGCCGAAACCGACCTGCTCGCCGCCCTCAAAGTAGTTGCCCTCGACAAAGATATTGAAGCACTCGGAGGATTAGAGGCAACAATTACGCCCACCCAGCTCTCGGGTGGGCAGACAAGCCGGCTCCTGCTAGCGCGAGCACTCCTGCGCCAGGCAGACATGTACGTGCTCGACGAGGTCACCTCGCACCTAGACTCCAAGACCCTGAAGCAAATAAGAACAAACCTCAAAAGCCGATTGCAGGGAAAGACAGTACTAGAGATAACCCACAGAGTAAACGAAATAGCAGACCCGGACCTGCGCTACATACAAATAGAAAATGGCCGGAAAAAGGTGTGAACGCACAAAAGTGGGGGCAGCTAGACTGCCCCCACTAAAAAGAAAATAACTTACTTGGCTACCTCGTCTAACGCCGCCACAAGATCCTTCTTAGGACGCGAACCAACCAGGGTGCGCACCAGATCCTCGTCCTTGAAAATAGCGAACGTTGGGATAGAGACAACGCCATACTTCGCGGCAGTCGCAGGGTTGGCGTCAATATCGAGCTTAGCCACTACAACATCGTCGCGTTCGGCAGCCAACTCGTCGATAACTGGTCCCATCTGCCTACACGGACCACACCAGGTAGCCCAAAAATCCACCAAAACCGGCTTATCAGACTTGATGACCTTCTCGATGAAATCGTGATCGGTTACCTCAACAGTTGCCATAATTTACTCCTAAAGTTGCTCGAGGTAATGTTCAACGTCCAGTGCAGCCCGACAACCAGAACCGGCTGCGGTTACCGCCTGCTGGTAACGCGGATCGGCCACGTCCCCGCACGCGAACACGCCAGAAACGTTAGTTGCCTGCGAAGGCGCGGCCACGGTGATGTAGCCTTCAGGGCCAATCTCGAGTTGACCCTGCACCAGTTCGGTACGTGGAATCTGGCCGATAGCCACAAACACGCCTGCTGCCTCTAACTGGCTATCTTCCCCAGATACTCTGTTGTGCAAAGTCAAAGAGGTGACTCCGCCCTCGCCGTTTATAGCGGTTACTACGCTGTTCCAAACGAAGTTAATCTTCGGGTTTGCCTTGGCGCGATCCTGCATAGCCTGCGAGGCACGCAACTCGTCGCGCCTGTGCACAACCGTGACCGAGGAGCCAAACTTAGCTAGGAACGTAGCCTCTTCCATTGCAGAATCGCCGCCGCCCACAACCACAATAGGTTTGTCCTTAAAGAAGAACCCGTCGCAGGTGGCACAGTAGCTCACCCCCCGGCCAGAGAACTCCTCCTCGCCGGGAACCCCGAGCTTACGATATTCGGACCCGGTGGAAACAATAACCGTCTTAGCTAAATACTCGCCCTCGTCGGTCACTACCTTCTTCACGTCACCTTGCAGCTGCAACTGCTCAGCGTCCTCAAGACGAATATCCGCCCCAAAGCGTTCGGCCTGCGCCCGCATCTGCTCCATCAAATCCGGACCCAAAATGCCGTCTTTGAAACCCGGATAATTTTCCACATCCGTGGTTTGCATGAGGGCACCACCAGCCGTGACGGACCCAGCTATGAGCACCGGGTGCAAGCCGGCTCGGGCGGTATAAATCGCCGCAGTGTATCCGGCTGGGCCGGAGCCCACAATTATTACGTCGTGCACGGTATCTGCCATGCGTACTCCTTATTTAGCGTGCATCCTTGTAACAAATGGGCTGGGGGCAAATATTCCTACCGAACAGTGATCTGGCCTATAACTGCGCGGTTGCGGCCCTCGCCGTCGCGGGGGAGCTCCGGAATCCACAACACCAAAGAATCGGCCTCGACCGGCTTCTTCAATTTCAGTGTGGTGGTGGGCTGGTTGAACTCGCCAGTAGCCAGAGGATCGCCTTCCTTCGGTTTGTCAGCGCCCGTGGCGCGCAACTCGATCTTGCCGCCATTAGCGGGCGTATTCACCGTGACCTCGCTAACCTTCGCCTTCTCTTTGAGCAGCACAGATACGCCTATGCCGGACTTGAAACCAAAACGAGGGCTCTGGTAGTACCGCGACATCCACACTGTGGCAGGATCGCCGTCGATCATCTTGTCCTGATCTTCGGGGTGTTCATTCTGATCGCCCTCCGGATCCAGGGAAGCAACGGCTGCAATTTGCGGCTTCTTGGCAACGGGTGCAGAAGGTTTCTTGGTTGCCCCACCCTTTTGCGATTGCGAGGCCGAGGTTTTGGGTGCGGCCTGATTTGCAGAGGGAGAAGAAAGTAGCGGCGGCAAAACCAAAATTAGACCAAGCACCAAGGCGATGCCAGCACCGGCGGTAGCGCCAATCATGGTGCGCCGCACCGGGTTGATCAGGGGGGAGTCGTCTTGGGCATCGGCGCGCTGAACTTTGGGAGCCGTACGCGGCGGCACGGAAGTAGTAGCAGCCGGAGTGTAGCCGGGGCCAAAGGACGGAAGCTGGCGAGTAGTGGTATCAGCGGTTGCCGGCTGCTGTCCCATCAAAATGGCCTCAAAGGAGGCGGTGTTAGCCTCGATTTCCTTTTCAGCGCCGTCGGCGGGGGGAATTACTGCATTCTTCGTACCTACCAGGGGAACTCCAGCAACAGTGCGCACGTTAGTCGCGTTCTTAGTTACATGGACTTCGCTAGTGGCATCCGAAGTACCTTCTTGGTTTGCCTGCGTGTCGTTGGCCCCGGAAGCGCGTGTCGCAGACGAACCTGCCGGTGCCGCATTCCCGTCCTCGGAAGGTGCTCCAGTATCAGAATCAGTCTGGTCTGAACCGGATTGGTCTGAATCGGCTGGTGCGGCAGCATTCTTAGCCGCGGTGGAACCCTGGCTAGGGGTAGCTTCAGAATCAGAGCTGGCCTCGGGTTCCGGCGGCGGAGGCGGAGTCTGTGCGTCCACTCCAAGCGGTGAGTCGGCCTCGGGCGGTGGCGGGGGGACTTCCTGACCGGTGGCCCTAACCTTTCCAAGAAGGGCCGACTTCAACGAATCCCAACGCTGTGGGGACACCGCCGACAAGGCCTCGGGAGCAGGCACCGGATCAGCCTCGGAGCTAACCTGGGCGGGCACGGGCGCCGAAGCCGCATCCACCGGGCCCTCGCTGGCGCCCTGGGGTAGAAGAACTAGGTGAGCGTCGGGCCCAGAAATAATTGGTTCTTCGTGATCTTCGTGCGCCACGGCGTCCTCCGAATTTGCTGTCATGCCTTCTAGTTTCTCATGTTCTGCGCTATTTGCGTGCTCGGCTTGCCGTCCCAGATGCAGCCGGGAGGCCAATGGGCCTGCCACAATTTTTATGCCTTCGCTGCGCAGTAGAAAAAGACCGGCAAGGTAGATCCCAAGCATTGCGAATCCTACGATTGCAACGCGAGCAAGCGCGCCCAAAAAGCGGGTCGAGGTAGACGAATTTGCACCCCCGGACATGGCACCCATGAAGTGTAAAATCAGCCAGCCTGCCAGCAGTGCGGGAACAATTGCCGCCAAGTATTTGGCGTATTCGCGTAAAACAGCGCCGGGGTTAGCTCCCGGCAGGCGTCGGTCAACCACAATGCAGCCTACGATGGCGGCAAATATCCAACCGCTGAGCTCGCCCGCAGCAGCACCCTGCACCCAGTGGGTCGGATTTAGCACAAAATACGAGGTGCCCGCCACGACTGCTACCACAAGAGCCATGGGCGCCTGCACAAAAAATGAGGTCTTTGTATCTTCCTGGCTCAGCAGTAGCGACTGAGCTGTAGACCAGATGGCAAGGAAGGGAATATTGAACGCCATTACGGCCACGACACCCGCATAACCGCTGATAGCCGCCGCATCGAAGCGGGGCATAATCACCTGCATCACAGGCACTGCAGCCAGCGCGAGGGCGGCGGCGCAAAATACGGTAACGGAACCAATGCCAATAATTGTTTGGTTGTAAGTGCGTCTTGCCCCACCCAGGTCGCCAGTAGCGATCATTTGCGACATCTTGGTGAAGAGGGCGGTAATTAGCGACACTACCACCAGCGCAATTGGGATCTGGTAGATCATGAAGGCCGTGTTGTAGGCCGTGGTAGACGCAACGAACTCGCCAGTTTTTGCGGCAACCCCGTTGCCCGCAGCAGCAACGTTGGATACAACCAGATACGAGCACTGGCCGGCCATCAAAGCAGCAAACGCCCAAAAAGCGGTTTTGGAAACCTGGCCAAGGCCGTGCCCTCGGAACCCCCAAACAGGTCGGAGCCTGAACCCGGAACGGTACAGTGGCGGCAGCAAAATTAGGGCCTGAGCGACAATTCCGAGAGTGGTAATTCCGCCCAACAGCGCAATAGCTTTACCAGACCAGAGGGAAGGATCGGTAGCCCAATTCTTGTCGCCCATAATCCACAAAAACAGACCCATGCCGGCAATGCCCACAACATTGTTGACCACTGGAGACCACATGTAGGGGCCGAATTTACCCATCGCATTTAGGAGTTGCCCCCACAGCGCGTACATGCCGTAGAAAAACACTTGCGGCAGGCACCAGAACGCAAAAGCAACTGCAATCTTGTACCAGTCGTGGGCGAACTTGTAAGCGTAGAGCTTTACCAGGAAAGGCGCTGCAGCTACGGCAATAACGGTGATCAGTGCGAGCCCAAGCGTGAAAAAGGTGAGCAGGCGGTTTATATAGTCTTCGGCCTCGTCGCCACCTTTAGACAGGGCGCGTACGATTTGCGGCACCAACACGGCAGACAACACTGAAGAGGCGATCAGGTTGTAGACCGTGTTAGGCAGCGTGTTGGCCGCCTGGAAGGCGTCGTTGGCGCCTACCTCGCCAATAATTGCTATCAGGAGGGCAGCACGGACGAACCCGAGCACCCTGGAAACGGCGGTTCCTGCCGCCATAATCCCGGTTGCGCGAGCGACGTTAATTTTTGCTAGGCCAACTTTGCGGCTCATGGAATTTCCTCAACTGGCATTTTGCGCCCTCGACGGAATGTTCGGACTAGGCCAAAAATAAATATTGCCACAACGACGCCACCCGCCCCTAGGATCGCCTTGTCCTCGAGGCCGGGCCGCACCCTCATGTGCAAAGGATTGGCCTGGGAGATTGGTTTGCCGGTGCGCGTGGCAATGCCGACTCGCACCTGAATGTTGCCGTTTCCTACGGCTTTTAGGGGAATGTTGGCGGTTGCCGCGGAATGGGCTGGCACCTGCATGTTCTGGGGTTTGCCCACCTGTAGGCGAGGGTCTGAAGTGCGCGCTTTAGCTTGCACGTTCACCCCTATTGCCAGCGCGTTGGAAATGCGCACGGGCAAGGTGGCTTCTTTGGAAATCAGGTTGATGGTTGATGACGGTTGGGCGGCAACGGCGTTGCGCAGGGCGGCAGCGTCTGAATCCAGCGTTCGCAGCGCGTTTTTACGCAGCGGCGCCGGGAGGGTATTGCCGGCGGCCAACAGCATTTGAGATTGCAGCGAGTAGGTGAGTTTTTCGGGGCTGTCGCTCACCTGGGATAGTAGGTCGGTTACCGTGCGCACGTTTGCGATCGGGTCGGTAGCCGAGGTGGTAGGGGCCCCCTCCAGCCCACTGGGCAGGTACTCGTCGGCACGCGCATCCTTCGGCAGGGCTTCCTGCAAGGTGATGGGTTCGCTCCAGCCGGTATTGAAGAGGGCGAGTGCCCGCTTTGTCTGTGCTGCGTTCGCGTTTGGTGGCAGCTCGGCGCTGACGATGCGCGGGTCGAAGGGGCGTTCGTGGTTCATGATTGCCACGTTTGCCAGTGCCAGTTGGGTCAGGTCGAATTCGGTTAAATTGCCCTGGGGCATGGCGGCCAGCGTTTTGGCCAGTGATTGCGAACTGAGTATTGCCGGGTGGTCGCCCTTGGCATACAGGTTTGTCCGGGCTGAGGGTGTGTAGGACAAATTTGAGGTGGGTTCTCCGCTATTTTGGGGGGCTAAGATGGGCCACTCGGCGGGTACTTCTTGCAGTTGGGACAGTGAGGGGGCGGCTCCAAACCAGGCGAAGTTGGTGCTGGTTTCGATGCCGCGGTCGGCTAATGCCTTGGCGGTGGCGGCAGTGCGTTGGTCGGCGCTCAGTGATAGAGGGCGGGTGGTTCCACTGGGGCGTTGGGCGGGGAAGCCCCAGGGGGTAAGTAGGATCTTGCCGCCTTTGTTGGAGATTGTTTTGAGTGCGGCGAGGGCGCTCGCGGACGGAATTGCGGCGTATTTCGGTTGCTCTAGTCCCACTGTTTTGCCGCGAGAGAGTGGGGAACCGGAATCCAGGCAGGCCGGGTCAATTAAGTAAACTACTCCCGGGCGAGCGTTTTTGGCTAGTTCCTGCAGTTTCCTAGTGGAATCAGTGTCGGCTAAAGCTATGCCGGCAGCCAATTCGTTGCCCTCGGCAATACTGTCGTTTGCTACGTAACTGGCCGGCCCTACTCCGGTTTTACCTAAAGTGTCTTTGGTAGTTACGCGAACGGCGTCTTGGCGCAGGCCGCGCACCGGCACCTGCAGCAGCAATTTGGATTTATCGGTCGCAAAAGGCGCCTCGACTAACATGATCGACCGGTCAAAAGCCTGCCCCACCGAGGCGGTGATGCCGCGAGGGCCCCACTGGTCGGAAGTTGCCGGGATCTTGTCTGTAGCAATAGTGGCCTCGACGGACACCTCCCCGTGTGCGGGAACGTTCGGAATGGAACCAGACCAAATTTGCACTTGTTTTTGCGAGTCCTCACTTCCGCGCAACCAAGCCGCCAGCTCGTTGGCGTCCAGAGGGGAAGCGGCCATAACGCTAACGGCTGCGGTTTGCTCGCGCAAAGGCTCAGCTCCAGGATTTTTTACCTGAATGCGGACCCTAACCTGGTTGGTTTTAGAGGTGAGTGTAGGGGTTAGTGAGGTGATAGTAACGGTGGGGCCATCCCCTGCGAGGGCGAGCGGGGGCAGGCCAACAAAGAACAAGGCTGTGGCCAACACACACAACAAAATCTGTTTGCGCATCACTACCCAACCTGTAGAAGTTCACGTGCCTTATGTGCAACTCGGCGCTCATTAGAATAGGCCAGCAGTGTAAGGGAAGTGTTCAGTGGAATCCAAGCCGCATCTAGTGCTTCGTGATCAGGATCGCCCTCGACAGTGAGCTCGCCGCCCACCGCTTCCAGCAAGAAATGGTGCACTACTTTGTGAATGCGGTTGTGCGGGGAGGTAAACGTGTAATCGATAGAAGCTAAATGGGCTAGCACGCGCCCATCAATGCCGGTTTCTTCCCACACTTCCCGTTCGGCGGTTTGGGCAGGAGTTTCGCCAGCTTCGATGTGCCCCTTGGGCAGGCACCATTCAATCCGGTGGAACCTGTTTTGGCGGGCAATTAGCGCTACGTAGGGGCGGTGGTTTACAACGTCCACAACCACGCCGCCGGCCGAAGTTTCTTCGACCAAGGGCAGCGTTTTTCGGCGCCGCCGGCGCACTCGGGCGGTGCGCGAATAAGTGCGTGAACTGTGGACAGACATATTCCCCATGGTATTGCCTGCCGCAGTTCTCAGGGCCGACCAACTGGCTAATGAGCCAAAATCACACTGCCGAAGGCCATAAACGCCCAGGTTGAGGCTGCCCCGTGGCGCTTCGCCCGTGGCGCAATTGGCCTGCAAGTGAGCAACATCGCCGGGTGTGGGCTGTCTAAGTGCCGGCGCTGCCAATAGGATAGCGGCCGGAGGACAAATGCTACAGACTTTTTCAACCGCTGCGGCGGGCATGGCCGGTCCGGTTTCTGCGGGACTGATCGACTATTTGCGCAACCCCGAGGAGCTTTTGCTAGCTCTAGGCCCCTACGTGCTGATCGGGGTGGCAGTGATTGTATTTATTGAATCGGGGCTACTATTTCCGTTTCTTCCGGGCGATTCGCTGCTGTTCACCGCGGGGTTGTTGCACCAGCAGCTGGGACTTAATTTCTGGGTGATGATCGCGGTCGTAATCGCAGCCGCGGTGGGTGGCGACCAGGCAGGATATTGGATTGGCCGCGAATTTGGGCGGAAGCTATTCAAGCCAGATGCCCGTATTTTGAAGACTGAATATTTGGACGAGGCCGAAGCTTTCTTCGACAAGTGGGGCGGGCCCGCCCTCACCCTGGGTAGGTTTGTCCCCGTAGTGCGCACATTTATTCCCGTAACTGCCGGAATGGCACGCATGCACTACCCGCATTTTTTCCGCTGGAACGTGATTGGCGGAATTGCTTGGGGCGGTGGCATGTGCGCCTTGGGCGTGTGGCTGGGGCAGATCCCCGCAGTGCGCAACAACATCGAAATCATGGCCGTGTTGGTGGTGTTGATTTCGGTGGTTCCGATTGCGATTGGATTCTTGCGCAAGCGTGCTCAGAATAGGCAGCAAAAGTCCGTCAGTAGCAGGCACTAATTTTGTATAGGCGGGGGCCTTCACCTGTTGGCGCCGAGGCCGCTTTCCACACGAGCGTCATTTTTTCTTCGGGAATGAGTTGGTCTAGGCGGGCGGTGCGTTTAGTGCGTTTGCGCCCGCGGCGGGCGCCCGACGCGGTTGGGTCAGTGTCCTTGTAGTAGTACTGGATGTTCTGCGAGCGTAGGAATTTACAGGCGGCGCTATCCAGTGGGGCAATCTTCTTGAACAGTGCCCATTCTGTTTTTCCGATGGTGGAGGCGTGCTTGTAGTAGGAATTGACCCCGGCTAGGGCGTATCCGAAGGGTACTCCCGAGTCGGGCACGCTAAGAACGGTGGCGGAGCCGGTGATTTGTTTGATTTGTGCGAACGAATTTAGTTCGGTGCGGGTGGCGAAGGTTCCCCACCCGATCCGCATGGGATCGTAAGAGAGGGCAACGAGTTCGCTCCGTTCGTGCGCCCTGGCGAAGGGGGTTACGGCTATGCAGAAGAGGGCGAAGCAGGTAAGTAGCTTAGCTGGAGCCCCTCGAGTGGTTGCCCAGGTGCCTATCGCGTAAATTCCTATGGCTGCGGTTGCCATGAGCGCTACCGAGAAGGCGGTTTGGAGCCGTTCGGGCTGCATGTACCAGGGGGAGGTGAGCCGCCGCAGCAGGCCCATTCCGGAAGAGCAGGAGAAGTAGAAGGCGCAGGTCAGCGCCAGTGAAAGAACGATCCAGTGGTTGATTCGGTTGACTACAAGCCAGATGCACCCGAGGGCGGCGAGCGCGAGGGTGAGGATATACAGCGAAGTTCCGCCTACCGCTCTGCGCATGGTGGGCCAGTCGGTTAGCAGTGAAAATGCGAGTTTAGACGGTGCGGTAGGGGCACGGTAGTAGCTGAGGACGCGGAACATGGGCCCGAAGAAACCTACAATTCCGCCCAGTACTACGAGGGCGATTAGGATCCAGATCAGGGTGTAGATGCGAGGATCTAGAACTTTGCGGCGCGACCAAACTAGCGGGAGGGCTTTCCCGAATACTAGTGGGGCGCAAAGTAATAGCAACGAGAACCCCCCAATTGGGTGGCAGATTAGAACGCCTAGGGCGGCTAGGGCGGAGGCGGCCCGAAAGCCCCAGTGGGTGCCGCGGGTGGCGGCTATATTTAGGGCTCCAAGGGCACCGGGGGTGGCGGCCATGGCGCAGAGGTAGGGCAGGGTGGATAGTACTGTTCCGAGCTGGGTAAGGCATAGTGAGCCGGCCGCTATTAGGGGGGTGGCGACGATGGCTAATTGTTTGGCGGGGGTTTGCGGGGAATAAGTTAGCAAAGAGTGTGTGAGCCCGGTCAGGGTGATGATTCCAAGGGCGATCAGCCCAGCAGCTGAGGCTGAAATCGCCAGCCCCAACGGAGTTGACTTGGTTGTCAGTGCTGCAACGAAGGCGTGGTAGAGCGTCGGATAAAAATCGACTTTGCCATCTGGATTGATGGGAGCTAGCCCTCCGAGGGGGGAGGCGTTGCCGTAAAGCTGGACAACTTTGATCGCGTTGATGTGGAACAGTCCATCCCAAAATTGCGACGGATCGGTGGGTTTGGCTAGTCCTCTAGCAAATTGGCACAGGGTAATGGCAATGGCCAGGCCAATGGTTGCTGGAAGTGCCATGCGGGCGGGGTAGGGAAGAGCCTCGCTATCGCGAGAATGTGCAGTGGGTAGCGAACGGCGGCCGAAGTGGGTTACTAGTGCGCGCACTGCGGCAAGCAGCAGAATTTGGGCCACTAAGAAACTGGCAACTACCGGAAAAGACCAGCGCAGGTGCAGCCAGGGTGCAACAATCGAGGCGGCCCCTACCATACCGAAGGTAAGTGAGGGCGCCATAGCGGCTGCCTGCAGGCCGTGAACTCGAAAGAGCCTAGCTAGAAAGTAACCGGGTGCTAGCGCGAATATGATGATGGCGAGTGCGAAAAGAGCCCACCCGGCATCCGGCACATAACTCATGGGCCTATTGTAAATGCCGGGAGGGCGCAGGTTATTTTGTGTTGCGCAGTCGCAGCGAGTTAGAAACCACTATCACAGAAGAGCACGCCATTGCTGCCCCGGCAATCATGGGGTTCAGTAGGCCGAAGATGGCTAGGGGTACGGCGGCTATGTTGTAGGCGAATGCCCAAAATAGGTTTTGTTTGATTATGCGTAAAGTGGCCCTGGAAATGCGTATGGATTGGGCTGCGGCCAGCAGGTCGGAACGCACCAACGTTATATCTGAGGCCGCTATGGCAGCGTCTGTGCCCGAGCCCATGGCCATGCCTAACCCTTGTACGGAAGCTTGGGCGAGGGCGGCCGCGTCGTTTACGCCGTCTCCGACCATAGCCACGGTTCTACCATGCTCTTGCAAGGATTTCACGTGTGCCTGTTTGTCTTGCGGGAGGACTCCGGCGATGACAGTGTCGATGCCTACTTGTTTGCCTGCGTGTCGCGCCGCTTTAGCGTTGTCGCCGGTAAGCAAGATAGGTTCGATTCCCAGCTGGCGTATTTGTGCTAGTGCCTCTTTTGAGGTTGGGCGTACGGTGTCGCGGAGCACGATTATGCCTATGGCCTCTGCTCCAGCCACGGCCTTAGGGGAAACGGTTATTTCTGTGGCCTGGGTGCGCGTCGCTGCCTCGCCCCCGCGCCGAGAGGTTAGCGTGGCGGTGTAACCTGCTTTTTCTACGGCTGCCAGCAGGTCAGCGGTGCTTACGTCTGGTTGGGCGTCGATGTGGGCGGATTCGGTAGCCAAGTTCACGGTGGCGGTGGCCCCGGGCACCTTGTTCAGTTTCTTTTGTACGCGGTTTACGCAGGCTGCACAGGACATGCCGGACACTGCTAGCTCAATTTGGGTGAGGGGCGTACCTGCCTCTTCGTGCACTGAAGTCTTTTTCTCGAGGGCGTCTGCTCGCCCTTTTCGTGTTGCAACCATGATGGCGGTAGCTCCAGTGGCTTCCGCGGCGGCAAAATCCTGCTGTAGCCGTGCGGGCACGCAGGCCCCTAACTCCTGTAACCACGTCGGCTTACCTGCGGCGAGGATTTGGCCATCTACCTGGCTGATGACGCCGTTGCCTGCGACCGAGGTAAACCCTTCAGCTCTGCTTAGTTCCTGCGGGCTGGCGGCCACAATAGCGCGCGCTACCGGGTGCTCAGATCCGGCCTCGGCGGCGGCGCCCAGGGCCAGCACCCGGTTTGGGTCTTCCCCTACTACGTCTTCGACGTGCATCTTGCCGCGCGTGATGGTGCCGGTCTTGTCCAGTACCATCGTGTCTATTGCGCGGGTGGATTCAAGTATTTCGGGCCCTTTGATGACGATCCCCAACTTGGCGGCGCGCCCCGAACCGACTAGTAATGCGGTGGGGGTGGCAAGACCTAGCGCGCATGGGCAGGCAATCACGAGCACTGACACGGCGGCAGTAAAGGCGGCGGAGGTGTTTCCGGTAAAGATGAGCCAGCCGATAAGGGTGAGGGCGGAGATGGCTAGAACGGTGGGGACGAATACTGCCGAGATCTTGTCAGCCAGTCGCTGCACCGGCGCTTTTCCGGCCTGCGCCTGGGTGACTAGACGGGCAATTTGGGACAGGGCGGTGTCCTCGCCAACGCGTGTAGCCTGCACGGTAAGCGCGCCCGAGGTGTTGATCGTAGCGCCCGTAACCGGATCCCCGGGGCCCACATCTACCGGAACGGATTCGCCGGTCAGCAAGGAGGCATCGACGGCGCTATGGCCGTCGCGCACCAACCCGTCCGTAGCGATCTTTTCGCCCGGACGCACAAGGAACAGGTCGCCCTCGGCAAGGGTGGAAGCGGGCACTTGCTTTGTGGTGCGCGCCCCCGAATCCGAGATCGAAATGAGAGTGGCCTCTTTGGCACCCATAGTCAGAATGGATCGCAGCGCATCACCCGCATTGTGACGTGCCCGCGCTTCAGCCCAACGCCCGCCCAGCAGGAAGGTGGTGACCATGGTGGCGGCCTCAAAATAGAGGTGCATGGCGCCGTGGGCGTTGCGGGGCATTAGCGACATGTCCATTTTTATGCCGAGCTGGCCCGCGCCCCCGAAGAAGAGGGCGAATAGCGACCAGCCGGTGGCCGCTATAACGCCAAGGGAAACCAGGGTGTCCATGGTGGAGGCGCCGTGGCGGGCGGCTCTGAATGCTGCCCTGTGGAAGGGCCAGGCACACCAGGTAACGACGGGGGCTGCCAGTGCGGTTACCACCCACTGCCAGCCGACAAATTGCAGGGCTGGCACCATGGAAATCACCATGACCGGAATGGAAAAGACGAGTGCGACGAAGAAGCGACGCCTCATAATTTGGGCCCTGCGCGCCTGCCCGTCGGTGCCCTCGGCGCTGTTTTCGGTGGCGATATCAGGTTGCGATTCTGGTATATTTTCGCCCAGAGACATGTGAACTCCTAAGACTCATGGCTCGGGTCCCGGCGGGCAGGCCGGGACCATTTTTATTTGTGGGTGGTGGTCTTAGTGAATGTCGTCGATGCCTTCGAGTTCGTAGCCGGCCTCGTCGATGGCTTCGCGCAGGGAATCCTCGCTTAGGACCGCGTCAGAGGTGACGGTGACAACCGAGGTGCCTTCCGGGTTCAGTTCCACGTCTACAGCGTTTACGCCCTGAATCTTCGAGACTTCCTCCTGCACGTGCTTTACGCAGTGCTCGCAGGTCATTCCCTTAACTTTGAGCTTGGTAGTCTGCATTGACTTTTCCTTCCTAATTTTGCTTGCAAATGTCCTCTGCCAACTCGCGGGCGTATCCGGTGTACGTAGCCGGGCTTAGCTGCAAAAGCCGGGCCTCGACTTGTTGCGGCATTCCCAACGTTTTGATGAACGCGCGCATTTCGGAGGCCGTCACCTTGTGACCGCGAGTCAATTCTTTTAACCGCTCGTAGGGGTTTTCCATTCCCGAAGCACCCGAAATTGAGGCGGCCCTCATACTTTGTTGAATGGCTTCGCCTAGTACTTCCCAATTATTGTCGAGGTCGGCTGCCATAGTTTCTGCGGAAACGTCCAGCCCGGCCAGGCCGCGGCTTAGGTTGTCGAGGGCGAGGAGCGAGTGACCGAGTGCGACGCCGATGTTGCGCTGGGTGGTGGAGTCGGTCAGGTCGCGTTGCATGCGGGAAGTCACTAGTGTGGCCCCTAGGGAATCGAGTAGGGCAGCGCTGATTTCCAGGTTAGCTTCGGCGTTTTCGAAACGGATCGGGTTTACCTTGTGCGGCATAGTGGAAGAACCGGTTGATCCCTGTGCGGCTAGGTTCTGGTGGAAGTAGCCCATAGAGATGTAGGTCCACACGTCTGTTGTTAGGTTGTGCAGGATGCGTCCGGTGCGGGCTACGTCGGCGAACAGTTCTGCGTCCCAGTCGTGGCTTTCAATCTGGGTGGTGAGCGGGTTGTAGGTAAGCCCCAGGTGCTCAACGAAGCCTTTGGCGGCGGCCGGCCAATCAACCTGTGGCACCGAGATGCGGTGGGCGGCCCACGTGCCTGTTGCGCCGTTGATCTTGCCCAGGTATTCCTGCTGCTCGATGCGATGCAGCTGGCGGCGGATGCGGTGTACGAAGACGGCCAATTCTTTGCCGAGGGTTACCGGGGTGGCGGGCTGGCCGTGGGTGTGCGCCAGCATGGGCACATCCGCTGCCTGCAGGGCCATTTGCTTTAGCTGATCCACCAGTTTTTGTGCCGCTGGTAGCCATACTCTCTGAATGGCAGCGCGAATGGTGAGGGCGTAGGAAAGGTTGTTTATGTCCTCGGAAGTGCAGAAGATGTGCACGATCTCGTGCATCTTGTCCAAGTTGGTTTCGCCCAGCACCTGGGGGGCTTTGTCTAGGCGGTCCTTTAGCAGGTATTCGACGGCTTTCACGTCGTGCTTGGTAACGTTTTCGGTTTTCTTCAGCTCCGCAACGGTGGCTGAATCAAAGTCGGTGACTACCGCCCGCAGGTAGTCGCGTTCGGTATCGGTTAGTTTTGGAGCACCTGGGAGCAGATCGTTGTCAGTGAGGTAGATCAGCCATTCGACCTCGACGTGAACGCGGGCGCGGTTGAGCGCAGCCTCAGAAAGGAAGTTTACGAGTGGCGCTGTGGCTTTGCGGTAGCGGCCATCTAGGGGCCCGAGCGCAATCTGCGGGGTTGCAGCGGATAGGTCTTTGCCGTCGGGAAGATCAAAAGTTTTGTCACGGGTGTTCATAGCAAAAACTTTACGCTATGGCGGTGCCAGAATGGATTATGGCCATTTTTAAAAAGGATCCGCGCGTGGTGCGCGAAAAGGCAATGAGGAAGCTGCGCAAGGAAGCGTCGGTACCACTTGATAGGGCGCGTTACATTGCGGTGGCTTCCGGGCAAATGGCTCCTTACCAGCGGGTATTAGCCGAGGCAAAGTTGTGGGTGGCGCCCGGATTCACTGATTTTGACGAGGCCGATTCGCTGCGTTTTGTGCGCGCGTTTTGCACTGAGTTACGGGCGCGGGCCGTGTGTGGGCCCGGCGAGTTTGTGCGGGTTGGTGTTCGCGACTTTCCCGCAGGGGTGGGGTTGCGCATTGACCCAAGCCTGGGTACCGAACTGACTGTGGAACCAGACCAGTTAGAGGAGGTGCGCGCGCTCGCGGCGGGGCAGTTTGTGCCTGCCGCGTTGAAGGCTGTTGCCGCGGACGAGGTTGTGGAGGAGCCAGAGTTGGGCGGGCAGGTTGGCGCAGACCTCGCCGAGCGTGTGCGGGTTGCGGCGGGCGAAGGCGCGCTTGTGCAGGTGACGGGGTTGCGGCTTGCCGGCGAGGGTGGTAGCGCTTGGCCGGCCATTGTTGTTACTGGTCCTGTGGGGGAAGGGTTTGCTGCGGTTGCCCGCGAGAGTTGGCGTGGGGGCGTGGCGGTTATGGTGAGTGGTGTTTGACCTGGTTGTTTGTTTCTTTATGTTGGGCGGGTGTGGAGTGGCTTGGTTTGGGTGGGCATTGGGAAGTGGTTTGTGCGGTGGCGGGTTGGCGAAAATGGGACTTAGACCGAGTCGCCTACTCAGGACGCGTAGTAGCCGCAAAAGCAGTATCAAGGAGAGAATCTAGCGAGGGCTCAGGCAATGAGATCTCTGACCCCTTCGCCAAATGGGTTAGATCTGTAGAGACAAAGTACGCGTCCGAGTATACTTCCCTTGTTTTTAATACTCCTCCAAAAGATGAAGCCGGACTTTATTCATTGGAGTGGTTAAGAAAGCCAAAATATTGGTCAGCTAGCTACGGGGCGGGAGCGATGTGGCAACTGTATACACCCGAGCCTACTACTTTTCCTGAGCAGAATACCCTCCGAGCTTCTGCCGGAAAAATATGCTCCTCAATTTTGGAAGCTCTGAATCTATGGAAGTATGGATGAGTAAACATATTGGTGTTACGAAGGATAACTACGGGTTTGGGCGAGAAGACGTTCTTGCCGATGCTGATGCTTATCTTTTGATGAGTAGGTATTGGAGGAAACTAGAGAATCTTTCTACTGCCTTGCAGCAGCTGCGGAGTAAACCAAAAGCAATTCGAATTTTAGAATTCTACCAAGCTAGGTTTGCTTCATCGCCGGATAATCTAAAAAAAGCTTTTCGGAACCTGCTGGGCAATTGGGGGAACACTTCGGTCCCTATGTTGGGTAGCCCGCTGACCGTCGCTGCGCATTCTGATAGGTTACCTGACGCAAGTGAAGCTAACCGTCTTGCTAGCATCTTTGCAATTTGTCTAAGTAGAGGGTGAGACGTGCTTACTCGTGGCAGGTGAACCGTGCTGGTGCACCGCTGTCTGGGCCAATGCCTATATTATAGTACGTGTAGAGCGTCGCGGTTCCTGATCTCCAGCGTACTTCCCAAGCAGTATCCCGTATCGGTCCTAGACCATCGGATGACCATGAATACCTTGTCTTCGCGCCAAGGAGCGCTCCATTGGATAGAGTATAAAACTGCCCGTATCTGTGGTACATTACGCTATTTCCCCAAGAGTAGATAATTTTACAGCTTGTGTTTTCTGGCCTGGAAGGAATAATGCCATAACCATCCATATTGCAGACAGTCGCTATAGCAGTGGTCATGTTTATGAGGAGTATTGCTACAAGAATTAATCTGACCCACCATATTTTAATCCTCGAATCTGTCTGTGTTCTCGGTGCGATAAGTAAAATAAAAGCTAAGATCGTGGTTATCATATAAACTGCAACAGGAATTAAGAGGATGTTGATGGGTGTATCTAGCAATACGATGGGCGCGCCTGAGATCACGTTACCTTTTGAGTAATAAATCTCCACCGAGAATGTAAAAATTCCTAGTGTTAGGAAAACTAGGAAGCAGATCCGTAAAATAGTCAGGCTAGAAAGGATATGTTTTCTTTGCATACTTACCATAAGCCTTCCAGAATATTTTCACTTGAGATTTTATCAGTTAGGCATGTTTCAGGTTAGTTGAGGTGCAGGCTGACCAGAGCGAGAAAGAATCCTACATACAGCGAGCGCGCTCAGGCAGGACACTTTAGCGGCATAACGGAAACCGGTACTTACTACGCAATCAAAGCTAAACAAGTAATCCGCTTAGGGTATTGGCGTGGTCAAGGATGCGCGTGCCCGCGAAGGTCGGGTGCCGCTTGAGCGTTTATTCTTTCCTGGGATCGGCCGGATTTTTTTACATACTTTCGTACAGAGAAAAAGTATTTGATCCCAAAGTATAGTGCTGTGATGGTTGGTATCGCCGCAAGTAGGCACCACGGCCAAGGCAGCCACCCCCAGGACAGTCATTGCGCAGATGGTGATCAGTCCAAGCTTAAAGTAACCCTCTTCTGGCTGAGTGCAGTTTCTAGCCACCCCATGTGGTGCTAACAACTGGCCCCGTCTATGATTGCTTGCGCTTGTGCATCTCCCTGTCTATTTTGTAAAGATTGCATATTTTTTGATCGTAGTCACCTGTTATAGACCTGTATATATAGAGGAGCACTCCGGCAATTACCGCATAAATTAACCAGCATTCAGCGCATATAAGCAGATTCGGTAACTCGCTGTTAACGCCAACCCCGATGATCGCCATTGCGTTGCCTAGACCAACGACGAAAAAGTTCAAGAACGTGGCGATTCCCGTAGACAGTAGTCGTAATGCGTAGGAAAGGCCTAACGGCTGAGTCCATCCCGTGGGAGGGTCGGCAGCTAAAAGAACTATGCCGGTAAGTAGTACGCCCCAGAAGGGAATAACTCCTAAAGGAGGTAACAAGAGGTTTAATAATTGTGCGGGGATGGCCGCTAATCCAAAAGATATGCCAGTCCAGTAGATATAGGAACGAATCGCATCCTTGATTAGGCTTTTTACGCTTGCAAATCTCACGATCTGGTCAACCTCACTGTTCAAGAAGCTACTCGCATAAACGACACTACCTCTATGGCAGTATTGCTGCAGTCTGCTAGCGGACGCAGAATCTGGGGCGACTTGAGGCCAGCACAACTGAGGTGTGCTCACCGGTATTGCTTGTTTCTATTTGCCGGGCGGGATTGGAGTGGTTTGGTTTGGGTGGGCATTGGGAAGTGCTTTGTGCGGTGGCGGGTTGGCGAAGGGGGTACGAGAATGTTGGTGGGTGGTTGTGGTGGGGTGCGGACTGTGTTTGTGCCGTGGCCCCAGATCGCTCGAGGGTAATCGTGTAGGGACTCTAGAGAGACCGATCCCGACCTGGAATTTTTGGTGGGGGTGGGTGGGGTAGGAGTGTTTTGTGGATGCGATGGTATTGAAGACTCAACAGTGGCTTAACCGGACTTATAAGTCGAAGACTGGTTTTGGGTCTGTGGTAGAAGATGGTCGAACTGGGTGGGGTACGATTGGTGGGTTGATTCGTGCTTTGCAGGTTGAGCTGGGGATTAGACAGACCGCTAGTAATTTTGGGGCGGCAACTCAGGCACGTTTTCGGGCTAGGTGGCCTGGTGGTATTAAGCAGTCTTCTGCTACTAGCAATGTATACGCAATTATTCAGGGGGCGTTGTGGTGTAAGGGGTATGCGGGCGAGTATGGGGGAATAACTGGGAAGTTTACGGCTAGTGTGGCTGCTTCTATTAAGGCGTTGAAGAAAGATATTGGTATATCTGCTGTCTCTTCTACGGTGGATTTAGAAGTGATGATGGCGTTGTTATCTATGAAGCAGTTTAAGTTGTTGTCTGCTTATGGGGCTAAGAACCCGATTCGTGTTGCCCAGCAAGTTATAAATGGCAAGTATAGGGCGTACACGGGAATTATTCCTACTGATGGCTTGTATGGCCGTGATATGAATACTGCGCTTATTCAGGTGTTACAAGCACTTGAGGGGTTTTCTCCGCAGGAGGCGACGGGTAATTTTGGATTGGGGACTCGTTCACGTCTTAGGACTGTTTCTGGTGGGACTGGTGCTTGGGTGTGGCTTGCTAGTGTGGCGTTGGCGTGTAATGGGTATTCAGTTACTCCGACTTCTTCTTGGAGTAAGGCGTTGGGGACTTTCGTGCGTAGTTTTCAAATGGCCTATGCGCTCGCGCGAACCGGTAGGGTAGATCGGACTACGTGGATGAGTCTTTTGACTTCAAAGGGGGACCCGGATAGGCCCTGTGTTGCTTGTGATACTCGTTTTGAGGTTACGGATGAGTTCGCTAAGTATTTGAAGGCTGATGGGTATCAGATTGTTGGCCGTTATCTAAGCGAGCCGAATCAGAAAAATATTGCCGAGTCGGATTACTTCAAGGCGTTGCGCACTGGTGAGCTTGAAAGAATCGTGCGCTCAGGATTGAAGTATTTCCCTATTTTTCAAGAGTATTCTACTAAGCTGAGTTACTTTACAGCCGCGAGTGGGGCTCGTCATGCACGCGAGGCGTATCAGGCGGCTAGGCGTCTGAAAGTGCCTGCAACCGTAATTTATTTTGCTGTTGATTATGACGCTACCGATCCGGAGGTGACGTCAAATATTCTGCCTTATTTCCGCGCGGTCAACGCTAATCTAGCGGGTGGGTATCGGGTGGGGATCTATGCTTCGCGTAATATTTGTACCAGGGTGGAACAGGCCGGCTACGCGGTCGCCTCCTTTGTGTCGGATATGTCTACGGGCTTCTCTGGCAATCTAGGCTTTCCAATCCCGAATAACTGGGCATTCGACCAATTCCATGAAATAACCGGTTACAAAGGCAAATGGGACTTAGACCGAGTCGCCTACTCAGGACGCGTAGCAGCCGCAAACTTGGTATCAACTAAATCGTCTCGCCCAAGTTACTCCTCCATGTTATTGACAGATCTCATTGAGAATTTCGAAGATCAATTTGAGAGAATGCGAAAAACGTACAAAATGCAATCATTTGGTCGAGACTCGGCATTGGATAAGCACGGAAATGAGTTTACTACCGCTATTTCAACATGGCACTGCACTCTAAACTATCTGGCGACGTCGTATTTAAAGGGGAGTGTAAAGTGGTCCGCGGCAGCAGAACTATATCGCGAGCATGACGCAAAGCTTCTCAAAGCAAATAAGACTATGTTTCAAATAGTTGCTGCCTTACAAAAATGGATTGGAAACGATAGACAAAATTGGGTAGATTCCCACGGGGGAGAGGTTGACGTCGCTCATCTGGCCGTAACTACATTAGGTTATGTGAACGCAAATCCTTCGGTGCCCGACAAATGGACTGGATGGGCTGGAGACCTAGCCTCTGCGTTAGGTCCTATCCAAAATTTATTCAATCATAACCCGCGAGCGAATTTAGGTAAAATTGCTACGGCGTTAGTCGGGCAAGGAGGCAACTATAAAAATCACACAGGCCTGAAAGGCCTGAAACTACCTAGTAATCTGCCTAATAACTGTAACTATTCAGATTTATGTAGTGACGCAGATGCTATAGCGCTGGCGTCAAATCTAATAGCCGGAAATGGTGACGATCCGCACCTTCTTTCTAAGACATTACGCACCTACTATAGCAATCCGGTGAAGCTTGCTTCTAGATTCAAGAATATAAGCAACAGTATAGGGGCACGTACTAAGACCGAGGCGAAAACTAAACTTTTCGAAGAGATAGTTCGAAATTTTAACAATTTTTATGTTTGGGCGTTATCGAGCGGTGGGGACCAAAACCCGCCATCACAAATAGTGATACCGTCCAACGATGTTAAGCATGCGGCTTGCAATGCGCTGGCTGAGTTTATCTTCTAGTTTCTAGTATCTCGATCGGTTTGAATTGTATTTATATAACATTATCCCAGCCAGTGTCACATATATAAGCCAGCAACTACCGAAGAACAAAATATTGTAATGCCAATCGTCTATACTAAGCCTTTGCGTGATTGCATCGCGCGTATATATCTTTGCAGAAAAGAGCGATAACGTCGCGACTCCTGATGATGCTATGCGTACGAGATAGGAGATATAGTATGGTTTCCGCCATTTTTGTGGTGGATCCATTATCATAAGGGCTATTCCTGTAAAAACTGCCCCCCATAGTGCTATAACGCCTATAATTAATCCGATCCGAGCAAGAGCGAAAGCTGGGATTATCGAGAAACCTAGTAATATGCCAATCCAACAAACATAGGTGCGGATTGCATCTTTGGTAAAGTTCATCGGGCCCCCACTCTGCGGTGCCAAGTGTGAGTGATATGAAAACGAAGTCTCCTATAGTACCGTATAAGGTTTGATACTTCACCTACAAGGGCAGTGTGCTGTTCACTTAATCAACAGGCTTACGTGTCGACGTCCGCATTATCATGCGGCCTATTGGTTAGATCGCGTAGGTACAAAGATTCCACGGTGCGATCTTGGTAGCGGGAAGTCGCACCTGCGAGAAAAGTAGGTCTTGGCACCCGCTTGGGCGCCGCTTGAGCATTTATTCTTTTTTGGGATTGGCCGTATTTTTTACATACTTTCGTACTGATAGAAAGTACTTGATCCCAAAGTAGAAGGCCGCGATCGTTGGTATTGCTGCGAGTAGGCACCACGGCCAAGGCAGCCACCCCAGGACAGTCATTGCGCAGATGGTGATCAGTCCAAGGGTAAAATAACCTTCTTCTGGCTTACTCGATTCCTTCTTGGGTTTCGGCGGCTGGCCGGGACGCGAAGAATCGTAGTGCTGACTATTTTCTACCATTTAGCACCATCCAATCTATAAGAAACATCCGCTTACTACGCCATCTAAGCTGAACAGTTCCAGCATTAGCGATACTGCTTGTTCACCTCCACTGGCTTCAACCACCTCGCTTGCAGCCGCGATTGCAGCGCCCTTAGACTTATTTGCGGCGCGAGCAGCCTTATATGCGGCTATTGCCTTACTAGCCAGGGCTTTTGCGCCTCCAGCTGCCTTCAATACCTTTTTTATTTTTAGGACTTTTGAAAAGACGAACACGTTAGACGCAACAGCTTTTGATATTCCCCAGGCACATGCTCCAATGCTCGACTTTGGTGACAAATGATCGCTTCCATGAAAAAGATTCTTCTGTTTCCATAGTTTGAATGTAGTATCGTTCTTGAGGGCGGAATTAGGTATCGATTCTATAAATGAAAGTCCTTCATGCAGAAGATTTTCGCTTGTAAAGACATTGTCTTCACTTATAGCGATGTGAGGGGCATTGTCACGAACCTCCTCAATCGCGCTAGTTGCATTTGCTGTACCAGCAAATGTTAGGGCCATAGCGGTTGCGGCTATGATCGGGAGGCTAGTCTGGCGGAAATGTTTCATTGCAAGTCCCTTACTGCTGAATTTACATGTAGGTGTCTCGTCCATGAGCCTGTCAGGTGCTGCCATGCGGTAGCCACGATAGTGTCCCGCACTCGACCATGCAACGTTAAAATGGCTTAATGATGCCGAAAAGCGTATTTGGCAAACTGTCAACGACCGGCCCAGTTCGCTTTCCGGGTCCCGCACTTTTCCGGTCAGTCCAACTCTTTGCGGCAGAACCGAACAGTCCCCATGCCGATTAGCAAGAGGGCGACTACTATACCGCTCAGAAGGGGCCAAGTAAGGGCGGTGTGGGCGCTATGTGCAGTTACCTTTCCCGCTAGCTCGGATATTCCAAGCAGCGTATGTTTAGCTCCCCACGGCCAGAATCCGCCCAAAGTGAGCAGTAGGTATGCTGCGAATCCACTGCCAACGCCGGCTCCCATTCCGGTGCCCCCAGACCTGGACCCTCCAGTCAGATTAGTCCCAAAAAACACGGCAGCCAGCAGGATGAATGCGAACACTGCCCAAACGCAGCTTCCGCCTAGCAGAGCTGATATCCGGGTCTGCTTCCAGATCGCCCTCGTCAATAAAACGAAAACCCCGGTAGCAAGCGCGAACGATGCCGCTGCACCAAGCAACAAACTCAAAAGTGTCCCCAGGCGCAACCCGGCTCTACCGACCCGCCGCGACAGGAAAAACGGCCAGTTGCCCTGCCCGGCAGAAAGGAAGGCCGCAGAGGCAAGAATGAGCGCAAAACTAAAAACCTGCCCCAGGTTCTTCATCCATTGCGCCCCCGCCTGCTGCCAGGAAGGATCCGGTAAAGGAAGGCCAGCAGCCGCGCCCTTATTAGAAGATCCCATCAGCGCATCCAGAATTTGGGGCGAGTATTTGGCGGTCAACGGAGAAAGTAGCGCCAAGAAAACGCCTATGCCAAGAAGGATCCACAGGCTAGCAGAATGTGCCAGCCTGCCGGACTCAACTTTCGCCATGGCAGAAAACCCGGTCAAATGGGTGGTTTTGGAATGTTCACTCATTGGTTGCTCCCGTGAAATATTCGTAGGCGTGCTGGAGTGCCTCCTCGCCAGCCCCAACCTGCGCGGAAGGAAAATCCTGCGTTAGCGCCTTCCTGAAGCGTTCAGCCTGGGCGGCCGGGATGCGTACCGAAAAGGTGCGCTCCCCATTGCCTGCGGCCTCCTCTAGCAAATCTGCCAAACGCCCCTGCGCTCGCAGCCTGCCGCCATGCAAAATGCCCACGTGCGTGCACACGCCCTGCACGTCAGAGAGCTGATGCGACGAAAACAGCACAGTGGCCCGCCCCCTTAGCTGCCGCAAAATTGCCAGCACGTCGGCCCGGCCCATAGGGTCGAGGGCGCTTGCGGGCTCATCCAGAATCAGCAATTTTGGTGCGCCCACCAGGGCAGCCGCAATGCCGAGGCGCTGCTTCATGCCGCGCGAAAAATTGCCGACCTTGCCGTGGGCGGCCTTTAGACCAACTAGCTCTAAGAGGTCGTTCGCCTGTTCGGCCGCCTGCCCGCGAGCCAGGCCAGCTAGCCCTGCCAGCATTATTAGCGCATCTTTCGGGCCTAGCCACGGACTGAGCCGGGGCACGTCTGGCAGGTACGAAACGCCAGCTATGGGGAGGGAGGGTAAATTCCCACGCGCACTTCCAAGCACTTCTACCGTTCCGCTGGTGGCGCTAGCAAGCCCAAGCAGGATCCTAATAGTTGTGGTTTTGCCCGCCCCGTTGGCGCCAACGAATCCGTAACAGGCTCCCGAAGGCACAGACAGATTCACGTCTTTTAGGATCCGCTTGTCCCCGTAGGTTTTGGTGAGCCTCTGGGTTTTTACAGCGAACTCGTTCACGAGGCATCCCCATACAGGTGCCCTATAGCAGTTTCAGTGTCTGCTTTTTGTTGGGCGGTGCCCACTACGGCCGAGGGCGCGCTCCCGGAAAGTTCGTTTCCTTGCTTTTCGCGCCGGTCTTTTTGCTCCAGGTGGGCGGCGATCAAGAAGATCGTGGATCCTAGCAGTTGCCCCAGCAAAATAATAATGAGCCACGCGGCGCGTGGGACCCCTTTTATGCGCCCATCAGTTCGAGCCAGCTTGATCAGGGCGATTACTATAAGGGTGATTTGCACGAGCGCGAGCACCCCAATAGTTGCCTGGATTCCTACGGGCAGCGCTTGCAGTTTGTCGATTCCGTTCACTGGTCCGTTCCTTCTTTCTTGGTTAGGGACTGTTGTACGCGGTTTAGCCCGTGTCGGACTACAGAAACTAAAATGCTTGTGCTCACAAGCGGGTAGGCTGCCAGAGCGGCAAAGACTACTGGATTGGACTTGCCCGCCTTAGAGGTGGCAGCTGCCCGCAACAGCAGTGCGGCGGTAGCTTGGATTCCTAGAGCGCGCCCGCTCGCGGCCACATCTGCCCCTTGGTTCTTAGCACGCGAAGCGAGTGCGGCTGCCCCCAGCGAAGCTAGTGCTGCCGGAAGAGTAGCCTTGGCCCCAGTGGCAAAACGGCGAGGCCTGCCGTGCCAATCCCAGCCGGTGGCAAGGGCTCGCCCTCTGGAAAGGCTGGCGGCTGCGAGGCAGAGTGCTGCGGCCCCGGCTACGGGAGCGATCGAAAGAGCCCGCGCGACCCGCGGCGAAATGTATGCGCGCAGGTCGCCCAGCGAATCGTCGGGGCGAATCAGGCCGGCTTTAACCGCTAGCGCGCCGGCGTTTATGTCCCACCCGAGCCCATCCGGTTTGCGCACGAAGAGGGCGGGATTTTCCGGCTCGAACGTGCGCAGAAATGCTTCGTCGTTTAGAAGTTCGGAAAGGTTCAGGTTCCAGTTTTTATCCGCTGCCTTCATTTGTTTCCCTTCATAATTAGCTCTATTGCGCGGGCGAGGCTTTGCCATTCGCTGTAGAGGTCGTGCAGCCGGGTGCGGCCTTTGGCAGTAAGTGAGTAGATTTTGCGTGGGGGGCCGGCCGGAGAGGGTTCCCACTTGGTGGTAACGAGCCCACTTTTGCGCATGCGCGCCAGCAGTGGATAGAGCGTTCCCTCGGTAATTTCGAGACCTGAATTTTGGACGATAGTGCTAAGTAGATTCCCTCCGTAGGTGGGGGTAGACGCTAACGTGCCCATTACGGCGAGCTCTACGATCCCTCTGCGCAGTTGTGATTCAGCCATAGCCACTTCCCTTGCAATGCCAGCTACCTTGTTCAACAAGGTACCAGATTTCTTCAGTCTGGCAAATACCAATTTCACGCATACGAAAATGCCGCCAGCACAAACCACCTGGCCGTCTTTGCAAAAGTGCGAGCGGTGTAGGTGGGGCTGGCGGCAAAAATGCCCGAGGGAGCTAAGAAAACTTGCGGTCTACCTAGCTTGCGCGGCAGCGCGAATAGCGCCAGGGACCGCATTTAGGATCACGTCCATGGCCTCCTGGTCGTGGGCAGCAGAAAGGAACCAAGCTTCGTAGCACGAGGGCGGCAATGCCACCCCCGCAGCTAACATGGCGTGGAAGAACGCCGTGTAACGGGCTTCATCCTGAGCCTTCGACTGGTCGTAGTTGCGCACTCCATCGGCAACGCCCTCGCCCATAAATAGGCTGAAGAGGTTACCCACACTGTTCAACGTGTAAGGCACTCCCTCGGCCTCCAGAGCATCCCGCAGCGCCTGCTGCAACTGCGCCGAAACCTTGTCTACATGATCGTAAACACCCTGGTCAGCAAGCTGCAGAGTCTTCAAACCGGCCGCGGTAGCCAGCGGGTTACCAGATAGAGTGCCGGCCTGGTATACGGGACCGAGCGGAGCCAAATAATCCATTATCTTGGCGCTTGCCCCCAGAGCGGCCAGCGGCATGCCCCCGCCTACAACCTTGCCAAAAGTGAATATGTCCGGATAGTAGCTTGCCTCAGCAAGTTCCCCCTTAGCCCAGTTGCTGCGCGCTGGCGCCTGCGCCTCGGCCTCGGGAGGCAAAGTAGCAGGCAAAGTGGGCTTGTAGCCAGCCTCCCACCCCCAGAATCCGGCTCCAGAAACGCGGAAACCGGTGAGTACCTCGTCCATGATCATTAGTGCCCCCGCAGCGGTAGTGACCTGCCGGATGGCCTGGTTGAACCCGTCTACCGGCGGCACAATACCCATGTTCGCCGGCGAAGATTCCGTGATCACACAGGCGATTTTCTCCCCATACTTCTCGAACGCCTGCCTAAGCGCGTCTATGTCGTTGTAGGGCAGCACAATGGTATCGGCAGTGGTACCCCTAGGAATGCCCGCACTTCCGGGTAAGCCCTGGGTGGCAACCCCGGAGCCGGCGGCGGCCAGCAGCCCGTCAGAGTGGCCGTGGTAGCACCCGGCAAACTTCACTATCATGTCGCGCCCGGTGTAACCGCGCGCCAGCCGCACCGCGGTCATAGTAGCTTCAGTGCCGGTAGATACCATGCGCACCTTTTCGGCTACGGGCACGCGGGCAGTGATGGCGTTCGCTAGCGCGGTCTCGGTGTCGGTGGGAGCTCCGAAGCTAAGCCCACTGTTAGCCGCTTCGCGCACCGCTTCGATTACCTCTGGGTGGGCGTGCCCCAACAGGGAAGGACCCCACGTGCACACCAAGTCGACGTATTTGTTGCCCTCGTCGTCCCACACGTAGGGGCCTTGCGCTTTGCGGATAAAACGCGGGGTGCCTCCCACTGATCCAAATGCGCGCACAGGGGAATTCACGCCTCCGGGAATTGCTACTTGGGCTCTGGTAAATGCGTCTTTAGAAGTAGTCATGGCGCCATTGTCTCACTTACCGGCCCGGCGCACCTGCCCCTCTTGCACGGGGTTGAGGGCGAAGGCTCCCTACTGCCAGTCGCGTTTGGGAATTACCATCCAGCAGATCAGGTAGGCGAGCACTCCCCAGCCGGGCAGCATCGCAGCGATTACGGCCAGCAACCTGACCAGGGTCGAATCCCAGCCCGTTTTCTCGGCTATGCCGCCACAGACCCCACCGACCCAGCGGTTCGTGGGGCTACGCCAGAGGACGCGGCGCGGCACCATCCACGGGCTGTCCGGGCCGCCCCTAAAATTCTGCCCGCCGCCGTAGCTAGATTGTCCATTCGATTGGTAGTGCTGTGCGTTCATACTCCGATGATGTCAGAGCGCAGCCAGCTACGCTATAGGGGTTTCCCCTGATTACCGGCAGCCTGCGTTACAGTCCCATTCACTACTACGGTGCCGCTGTATTTGCGCCCTGCCGGCAGGGCGCGCACAGTTACGGTGTCGCCAGCTCCAACTTTTTCAATCTGCCTGTTAGCTAGCCTGGTCAGTTCACTCAAATCGCTTTTACCTGCCGAATCGTCCATAAGGCGGATCTGGGCTCCGCGCTCGCGGGCTGCTCGTACCGTGGCAGCCAGCGGGGGCACCATTAGCCCGGCGGCCCTAATGGAGTCGCGCAGCTGGTTTTCTATCACCCGTGCCTCATCCTGCAGGTTGGCGGGGTCTTCACCTCCAGCCAGCTTAGATAAGAAACAACCCACCTCGTCTCGCACCGCCTGGAAGCGGCGGCGGCGCAACTGCATGATTTCGAGGGCACTGGCACCCCGCTGTTGCAAAAGTGCCTGGGATTCTTCGTGTGCCTGAATTGAAATGAACACCCCATCGATGGAGTACTTGAGCAGTAGGAAGAACAAAAACATGCCGCCCGAATGCACTAGCGCCCACAGCACCGCATGCAGCGGGTGGCCCGCACAGGCGTAAGGAATGATCGTGCATGCGCACCCGAGCACAGCCAAGAAGAAACCCATTTTTGCCCGCTTGCGCATGACCAGCCACATCGCGGGGACAACCATAACCGTGTAGGGGTAGATGCCGGCGCCCGTATGGTGGTAGGGAGCTCCGGCTAACACCGTCAGCACGGGTGCGCCCACGTAGCAGGGAATAAATAGGGTGAGCAGCCAATGCTGCGGAATCTGGGCAGGCGAGATAGCCATTGCGACGAACGGGATCGCGACGCAAAGAGTGGCTAAAATTTGCAGCGTGGTATCGGTGTGCTGGTTCGAAAATACGTAACCAGCTAGGGCTACCACAAAGGGCATGGGTAAAAGTAGGGAGCGGGTGAGAGGGCTCTTCAGCACCTTGGTAAAGGTGGGAGTAGAGCCCGTAAGGCGCAAAGTCCGGGTTGCGCCTGAGGCAGCTAACCTATCGTAGGAAAGATAGAGGTGAACGGCGGTGCCTCTTCCAGGTTTGGTTTCAATCTTCACCTTGCCGCCGATGCGCTCTATGCGCGAAATAATCGAGGTGAAAATCCCCATTCCGGCTTTCGTGGGGTCAAAACCGGGCCCATTATCTTCGATGGTGATTGAAAACATGGTGCTCTTCCAAGGGTGGGCTCGCACCACCAGGCGCCGCTCGGTGGCCTGGGTGTGTTTTTCGACATTGCGCATGGCCTCGCGAATAGCCATGATTAGCTCCGCACTAGCTGACCCGTTGAACATTACGGGGTGGTTGCTGATTCTGCGCACTAGCAACGAGAGCTGGCCGGTAAGCACAGTGGACAAAAACGAGGGTACGCGGAAGCTGAAACCCCTAGAGAGGGCCTCGTTCGAGAGAATCCAGAAAAGGTGGTTGGCGTCTAACCTTTCCGGCAGATTCAAAATAGCGCGTGAGCTGTTACTATCTACATTTTCCTGGTCGGCAGGAGCAATAGAATACACCACCTTTAGTGCCCGTTTTGCGGCCTCCACCACTTTTTCGCCCTCGCCCTTTATGCCGCGACCTACGGTAACGGCAACCGCAATCACATAGTCGTGTACGAGGGCGTTGATTTGGGCATTGGTGGATTCCAAATTCTCGCTTCGGGCCACTTTAGCGCGCCGGCTGAGGGTGTCGTTCAGACGCTTAGTGTGTAGGGCAATGCCGCGTACCGTCACCCACTCGGCGAGCAGATACGGGCTGGCAATCAGAGCCGCGTAAATGACGAACAGGAACGCCGCAGCAGGTGGGGTGGCAGTAAATCTTTCCAGCACACAGAAGGCTAAAACCGCCTGAGCCCCCACCAGGGGCACAATCCACTTGCGCAGAGCGAGCATCGCATACATCAAGCTGAGGGCGGTACCGTGCAAAATAAATGGGAGCGGATTGATAGCCACCTTCATCGAGAACAGGTTGTTGTGCGGATCGATACCGTAAATTAGGGCTACCACGCAGGCAATGCTCGTAGAAAATGCGGAAAGGCGGGCGCTAACTTCCATAACCCTGTGCAGCAGGGACACCGCGGGTGAATGCGGCCGCAGTTTTTCAACAACTATTACCGCGCAGGCGCTGCCCAGGCACGCGAGCATTGGGGCATCCAGGATGGTCACTAGAATGCGCGACATGACCCTGTCAGAGGCATCAATTTGTCCCCCCACCAGAGGAATTGACACCAGGGTGAAGTAGAGCCCAGAAATGCCAACAATCAGCAGTATTAGTTGCCTCAGGCGGATTTCACTGGCCCGCGCCTCAGGAGCGGTCATGATGCTGCCACGCCGTAGCCGGCACGACTGAATCCTCGACCGCCCTCAGGTACAGGTCTACGCGCGATTCCGCATCCCGGCCAGCCTGCTGATATTTGATACGAATGTTGCGCACGTAGGTGTTTACGGTGTGTAGCGAGAGCGACAGTTTGGTGGCCACCTGCTGCGAGGTAAGCCCGCAGGCATATTCTGCTAGCACTTCCCGCTCAGTGTCGGTTAGCACGGAAGTAATGAAGTGTTCATCCGAATCAATTGCTGCCGCCCAATCTAAGCCAGCCACCTCGGACCCGTTGGCCAGGGCCAGCAGTGCCTGTACCAGTTCATCCTGTGAATCGGACTTGCGCACTACGCCAACGGCGCCGGCCTGGCAGGCTGTGCGCACCAGGTAGGGATCGTCCGCAGAGGTGTAAATAAGCACCTGGCAGCCCGCATTGCGGGCCGTAATCACGTTGTCGCGAGGGGTCGAATCGTCCCTCAGACGCAAATTGAGTAACACAATGTCTGGGCGCACGTCGCCCAATAAACTCTGCAGGGTGGGGTATCCTCCCAAGAAACTGATTTCTTCAACTCCTGTGAGCATCTGTTCGACGCCTAGGCGCATGAGCGGGTGATCCTCCACCAACGCGACGGTGCTTATACGCTCCATAAAACCCTCCATAGTTTCGCAAAGCCTAATCTTACTTGCCAGAACCGTTTGAGGGTAGCTTCCTTTCAGTGATCCAGATATCGGTCAGGTAGGGAAGGCTCAACCTGGCGCCAGCACAGTGACCCATGTGCCGGTAAATATACCAACGTAGGTTTCCCTGCATCTTTTCGCGCCCAGTCTCGTTGGCGTTCAAGTAGGAGGCATGGGTGCGCCCGAGGGCGATCACGTCCTCGGCAGTGACAGTGTTGTACCAGCGCACCTGGGTGCGCCTGGCCCGCCCGAAAGGCTCCCCCAGAGGAGGCGGATCCCCGCGGCGGACGTCACCCGAGCGCATGATGCGGGTCAGACGGTGCACCCAAGGGACCGACACGTCCAACTGGTTGTACAAGATAGCTAGATGCCCGCCCTCGGCAAGTAGGCGAGCCGCCTCGGCGCAAGCCGGGTGGGAATCCAACCAATGCCAGGTCTGTGCCGCCACCACCAGGTCTGCCCAACCGTTGGGCAGGGGGGTGTGGTGGGCGTCCGCACAGTGTAGTTTGAGGCGCCCGGAAGCAAAAAACTCAGGGTCGGTGTCGGCGCGCAGCTGCTCACACATTGAGGGCGAAGCCTCCACCGCTGCTACTTCCGCCCCCCGAGCTAACAATGCCCGCGTGAGAGTACCCGAGCCGGCCCCGAACTCCACCACCCGGCGGGGGGAGCCTTCCCACAGGGCCTCTAATGCGGCCGGCGGGTAGGCGGGGCGGGCTGCAGAATAGCCGGGCAACACCTTAGAAAAAGGGTTTGCCCCAGGCTTGGACCAGCTCACTTGCCCCTGCGGGCAAATTCCAGCGCCCAGTAGGTCAAGATCACATCGGCTCCCGCCCTGGCTATAGCGGTAATAGATTCGTCGATTGCGCGCTCGCGGTCGATCCACCCGTTTGCTGCGGCGGCCTCGACCATGGCGTATTCGCCAGAAACCTGGTAGGCAGCTACGGGCACGTCCACAGCCCCGGCCACGTCCGCCACCACATCTAGGTAGTGGCTGGCGGGCTTGACCATAACTATGTCGGCGCCCTCGGAAATATCTAGCAGGGCCTCGCGCATACCTTCTATGCGGTTGGCTGGATCCTGCTGGTAGGTTTTGCGATCGCCTTTGAGGTTACAGCTGACCGCTTCGCGGAAGGGGCCAAAGAAGGCGGAAGCGTACTTGGCCGAATACGCCATGATGGATACATCCTGATGCCCGGCAGCGTCTAGGGCCTCGCGAATTACCTGAACCTGCCCATCCATCATGCCTGAAGGGGAAACCATGTGGGCGCCGGCCTCGGCCTGCGATACTGCCATCTTCGCGTACAACTCTAGCGTGGGATCGTTGTCTACCCGGCCATCTTCGGTAAGTACCCCGCAGTGGCCGTGAGAGGTGAATTCGTCAAGGCAGGTGTCGGCACACACTACCAGGGCGTCGCCCACCTCTTCGCGGACGGCGGCAATGCCGCGATTTAGGATTCCTTCCGGGTCCCAAGCGATCGAGCCGGAGGCGTCTTTTTGCCCTTCGGCGGGCACCCCAAACAGGTCAATGCCACCAACGCCGGCCTGGGCTAGTTCGGCTGCCAGCTTCTTGATGGAGTCTGTGGTGTGCTGGTATTGGCCTGGCATTGCCTCGATGCGTACTGGTGAATCAATGCCTTCGCGCACAAAGACGGGCATAATCAGCTGAGCTGGAAACACCCGCGTTTCGGCAACCAGGGCGCGCATCGCGGCGGTGGTGCGCAGGCGGCGAGGGCGAATGAACGGTGACATTTAGACTCCTTCAGTTTGTTTCCCTGCCATGCTACCGCGCGCATTCGCGATTCAGTTTTGGTGGCTGCGGATTACCCCTATGCCCTGAAGAGGGCCCTTGCCTAACTGGTTTTTGTAATCGGCGCAGTACCGTTCGATCAACGCCCCGGCTTTGCCCCAACGCTGGGCGGAAATGTCTAGGTAAGACAAAATGTCCGAGAATTTGGAGCGGACGCTGGGTTTGGTTACTCCGAGCGAGTACATGAGGTTGGCAAATTGTTTACCTTCGCACACGCTGTTTCGGTCGGAATCGGTTTGGGGAACCTGGTATTGCGTTTCGAGGGCGCGCACGGTTTCCAGGAAGATTTCGCCAGCCATGAGCATGGAGCCGATTTTGCGGCCGTGGGAGAAGAAGGTGCGGTGTGGGTTGATGGGGCGCACCATGTGCGAGGGGATTATAAACGGCAGCGGGCAGCGTTCGATGGAGTGTGACACAGCTGCGCGGGCGGTTGTCATACCTACTTCGTCTAGGATTTCCGGTTCGGGTTTGCGCTGGCCCGCTTTGATCTTTGCCACCGCAGCCCACACGCGCCGGTCGTAGTAGGTGCCCGAAGGGTCGATCTTCACGTCGAAGCGGGTGCGTTCGCCGCGAAAGTATTCGCCCAGTTCGGCCCTGGCTTGGCGCAGTATGTTGCGGGCGTCCTCTTCCGTGTGCTCCAGGGTTATGGGGGTGGACAGGCCCAAGTCTAGGGGAGCGTCTTGGCCTTTCAGAACAATTGCTGAAAGGCCGTTCTGCCCGGCGTAGCAGGTTAGTTCGCCGAAGGGGGAGGGCAAGACTGTGGAAAGAAAACGCGTATGCATGTGTTTAACGTATCTTGCCTCACCACTTTAAGGAAATCTTTTTAATGTTTCTTCTAAGCAGAGGGCGAGCCCTTCGGCACTTGGGTTGGCAGCTGTGCCCAAAACGTTTATGCCGAGGTCGAGGGCGATTTTGCGGGAGGGGTTGCCTATGGTGATTGCCGGCGGGAGCGGAGCTGGCGCCAGCTGTGCTAGGGCGCGGGCAGCGGAGGCGGAGGTTAGAGCAACTAGATCGGCGTGCTCGTAAATAGGAGGCAGCGTTTCTACGGGAACCGTGTCGTAAATGGGGCACGGCAAAACGCGCAGGCCCAGATTGGTCAGGCCGGTGGCAAGGGTGGGGTGGGCCTGGGCGGATCCGGGCAGCCAAGCTATCTTGCCTGACTGGTGGAGCAGCATCATGGCGGCCACTAGCCCGGCGGCACTGTGCCCTGCCGGCTCCAGATCTATTTCGATACCAGCGTGGTTCAGGGCGCGGGTGGTGGCCGGCCCCACCGAGGCTATGCGGGCGCCACTGTTCGCCACGAAGGAACGGCCGCCCTCGCCCAAAAATTCGACAGTGCGGGCCGAGGTGACAAAAACCCAATCTGGCCTTTCGGTGGGAAGTGCGTAGTCGAGGCCGTATTGGCGAGTCAGGGGGGCGGCTGCTAGGTGGCAGGGGGCGAGGGCGGCGAGGTCTTTTGCTAGGGCTCGCTCGGGGGAGGTGGTGAGTACGGTCAGCATCAGTGCGCCGAAACGTCTGCGTTTGGGTCGTTGGGCCCGGATATGCCCGGCGCCCACAGGGCTTGCGAATCGTGGGTGGGCCTGCGATGCGTTTTGCTCGCTTGCAGGTCGGTGATCTGAGCGGCCCCTTTATCCAGCAATTCTTGCGCCACCTGCAGGCCTGCCTGCCGGGCTGCCTGATCGCGTTCGGGCACGGTTTGTTGCCCTAGCGAAAATGTGCACTCGGCAGAGAGCTTTTTAGTTCCGTCAATTGAGATCACAGCGCCAACTAGCCGCATCCCCCCTTGGGTGAGCTGCGCATGCGCGCCAACTGGGGCGGCGCAACCGGCCTGCAAACCTTCGAGCACCGCGCGCTCGGCGTGGGCGGAGGCCCGGGCGGCGCGATCCTCGATCATGCCCAGGGCTACCGCCAGTGGCGAAGACCCGGTCCAAGGAGCATCTTCGCTGCGGCATTCGACCGCCAACGCCCCCTGGGAAGGGGCAGGCAGCATTTGCTGGGCAGAAAATTCTTCGCTGATGGCATCTTCGCGTCCCAGGCGGGCGAGCCCGGCCTTCGCTAGAACTACCCCGTCCAGGTCTCCACCTTGCAACTTGCGCCGGGCTAAACGGGTGCCCACGTTGCCGCGAATGTCCACTACTTTCAGGTCTGGCCGCAGGGCGCGCAACTGAGCTGCCCGCCGCGGGGAGCCGGTGCCCACAGAAGCCCCCGAATCTAGTTCCGCCAGGGTGGCTGGGCCACAAAAAGCATCGGCGGTTGCCGCCCGGGGTGGGACAGCCCCGATCACCAGTCCGGGAACGGGCGCGGTGGGCAGATCCTTGAAAGAATGCACTGCCAAGTCGCACTCGCCCTCTAAAAGCGCCGTCCGCAAGGTGGCCGCAAAAACGCCCACTCCACCCAAACGGGCCAGCGAACCAGCCATGTGGTCGCCGTCAGTGCGAATAATGGTCAGCTCAACTTTCACGCCCAGGGTAGAGAGCATCTGCGCTACAGATTCCGATTGGGTGCGCGCCAGCTCCGAGCCGCGGGTGCCTAGCCGAATCATGCTTTCACCTCTAACGCGTTTGGCACCACTGCAGCCAGCCCGGTTCCAGCCACCCAGGCGCCTGTTATCTGCAGGCCGGGCACCTGCGCAACTTTTTGCGCCAAAGCTGCTACGCGCTCGCGGTGGGCGGGGGTGTGTGGAATGATCGCCTGCCCCCAGTGCACGGGCTTTGCCTCAAGTACTTCTTCGGGCTCAAATCCCAATAGTAGGGCGGCGTCTTTGACGGCTTCCTGGGTAGAGTGCGAGCGCGCCTGCTCGTTTCGGCGCCCGTAGCTCAGCCGCAAAATATGGGTGTCGGGGCCAATCTTTTCGGCCAGTTCGCGCCCTGCCCATTCCCATTTCGCACTGTAGTGGGTGAGGGCTTTTGCCCACGTCAAAGGCTCTTCGCCGGGGGTGGGAGCAGCCACCAACAGTCCGGATCCGCGCGGGGCCGAGTTGAGCCTGCTATCGCGCACGCACAAAGTTACCCCGGACATGTCGGCGCCCCTCGGAATCTGCCAGCCTTTTAGCGCTTCGTCTAGATCCGCTACGCCGGAAAGTAGTTCAAAGGCTGCCGCCGGGTCGGTGGCGAGTACCACCTTTTTGGCTTGGACCGTGCGTTCTTGGGCTGTGTCCTGTGGGCCGTGCGGGCCCGAAGTGGTTTGCACAAGGGTTACCGTAAAGCCATTTTCCGTTTGGACTAAGTCCTTAGCGCGAGTGTGGGTACACACTGTTGCGCCCGTCTTTTGAAGGTGGAGGGCGAGCGCCTCGGGCAAACGGAACATTCCGCCCTCGACAGAGAGCACGGCAGGGGCGCCCGGCTTTTCCCCACGCAAACTGGCAGCCGCCTTTACGAGCGAGCCAGTGCGCGTTAACCCCTCACGCAATCCGGGGGCCACGGTGTCGACGTCCAGCTGGCTTAGGGGGGCAGAATGGATACCGCCGGCAACCGGGGCTACCAGTTTTTCTAAGGCCGCCTCGCCCAACCTGGTAGCCACCAAAATGTCGAGGGTCTTAGCGTCGGCCCCAACCTGGGCAGGCATAGTCAAATCTAGCTCCAGCCGGGCCCTTTCCTGGCTGGTGAGGGCGTCCAAAGCGGGATCTTCCAGATTTGCAGGAATCCCCAGCACTCCGTGAGCGATGCGGCTGGCCTTGCCAGAACCGGTCGGGGTGAAAATCCAGGACGAACCAGAAGGAGCCACCTCGCTCAAGCCCAATTCCCCACACAGCTCGCGCACTTTTGTGGCCCGCCTGGCGAAGGACTCAGCTCCCAAATCTACGCGAACGCCCCGGAAATCGGCGCTAGCAAGCAGCCCGCCGCAGGTACCCCTTTGTTCAACCAATAGGGGAGTAAGCCCCTGCTTTGATAGCTCATACGCCGCACAAAGCCCGGCTACGCCGACACCAAGAACAATTGCATCAAAAGTTTCCACGTGCCCTCCTGTATTTCCTACAGTCTATGCACCCTTTGCACCAGTCGCGTTAGTACGTGCGGGTCAGTCTGCCGCGGTACCCCGTGGCCAAGGTTCAAAATGTGGGCATCCGCAGCCTTCCCGGCATCCAAAATTGCGTCCACGTGCTCGTCCAATAGCCGTGGCGGGCAGGCCAGCATTGCCGGGTCGATATTACCCTGCACTACCAGCGGCGAGGGGGAACCGTGCTTGCGCAGGGTGGTTATGGCCTCGCTCAGATCGGTTCTGTAATCCACGCCCACGCAGGTAGCGCCCTCGGCAAAATCTGTGAGCAGCGAAGCGGTGCCCACCCCAAAGTGGATAGTGGGAATTCGCAGGGCGCTAACGCCCGCCAACACTCGGCGCGAATAGGGGGCGCAGTAGCGCAAGTAGTCGGCCCTCGAAAGGGAGCCGGCCCAGGAATCGAATAGTTGGAAGGCGCGGGCCCCACCGGCGATTTGGGCTTTAGCGAACTGTAGAGAAAGCTCGGCACACCAATTGGCTAGCATGCGCCAGGATTGGGGGGCCGAATGCATCAGAGTGCGAGCGGCCAAGTGGTCGCGGCTAGGGCCGCCCTCGACCAGGTAGGCGGCCAGCGTGAAAGGTGCCCCCGCGAACGCCAAAATGGGTACGTCCACCTTGGTGCAAGCTAATCGCACAGCTTCGGTTATTGCCGAAGTGTCGGGAGTGCGGTGGGACACCAGTTCCCAAATGTCGGAGGCGTTGCGGTAGGGCTTGTCCATTACAGGGCCTACCCCCGTCTTGATGTCAACGTTTATCCCGGCCAGCTTCAGAGGCACCATAATGTCCGAGAAAAAGACGGCGGCATCCACCCCGTGGCGCCGCACCGGCTGGCAGGTTAGTTCCGCAGCTAATTTAGGATCCAGGCAGGAATAGAGCATGTTTTTGCCCGCACGCAGACGCCTATATTCGGGGAGCGACCTGCCTGCCTGGCGCATAAACCAGACGGGCGTGTGAGCGGGGCGCTTCCCCTTGAGGGCCTGCAAGAAGGGGGTTGCATCAGCCATGTTGCTCCTATTTTCGATACTAAAAACGACACTAATTCCGCGCGAGCTTCTTCAACTCACCATTGTGCCCCAACTTTGCCGCAACTGATATTATTGCAGATCAGACGGTGTCCTTAAGTGTGGTAAATATCCGTTTTGCGACTAGATTTGTGTAAGTGTCACAAAAGTTTGGTTTTTCTGATTCAATCTAACGCGTGGGTTTAATGAGTGTGTCAGTGCACCACGGCGTGCACGGACTAGACAGAGTAGGTCAAGCCGCAGCCAATTGTGAAGATCTGGCGCGAAGACTCACCCGCCGTGCAGACGTGCGCGGCGCAATGATCCTTTCCACCTGCAATCGGGTGGAAATATACCTGGACACCGAAGCCGGCTCAGACCCTGCACAGGTGGCGCTCGCGGTAGTGAACAGCTTATTCCCCGCCGATTCTGTGGGCTCACATTCGTGCCCGGTACATTCGCGAGCCAACGTACTAGTTGGCAAGGGCGCCCTAACCCACCTATTTGAAGTGGCCAGCGGACTAGATTCCATGGTCGTAGGCGAACGCGAAATTTCCGGTCAGCTGCGCCGCGCCCACGTGGTAGCCACTCGCGAACACACCACCTCCACAGACCTGTCGAGGGCGGTCGAAGCGGCCCTGCACACCTCGCGCAATGTCGCTCGCCTTACCGGGCTGGCGGGTACAGGCAGATCCGTCGTTGCCGTAGCCCTGTCGCTAGTAGCACCCATATGGCAAGAAGACCCGGCGTCAGTAAACGCGCTCATCATCGGCACCGGATCCTACGCCGGAGCCTCAGTTGCGCAACTGCGCGGACGCCAGATCGAAAACATCGCCTGCTATTCCTCTTCGGGCAGAGCCGAACGCTTTGCTAAAGGGCATGACGTTACCCCAATCGCTGCAGACGGGCTGGTTGACGCCCTCGCCAAAGCCGACTTGGTAATATCCTGCCGCGGATTGGGCGCACCCATCTTGAACGCGCAGCTGGTAAGCGCGGCCCAAAAGCAACGGCAAGCAAGCCAGACCATCTTGGATATGGCCCTCACCGGAGACGTCGCCGAGGACGTGCGTCAAGTTAGCGGGGTGCGCGTGCTTTCCCTGCGCGACGTGCAAGAACAAATCCCCGAAGCCGCCGTAGGGCACATCGAAAAAGCCCACGCCCTCGTACAAAAAGCGGTGGAGACAGCATTTGCCGAAATCGAATCGCGCCGCATGGACCCCGTGGTAGTGGCACTGCGCGAACACATTTGGCACATCCTGGACGAAGAAATAGCCCGCCTGCCCCACCGCAACCAAATGTCCCGCGAAGACGCAGCTGCCGCCCTACACCACTTCGCCTCGCGACTAGCCCACGTGCCCTCGGTCAATGCCAGACTCGCCGCCACCCGCGGCTCCGACTACGAATACGTGCGAGCCCTGCACGCCGTAATGGGCATAGACCTGGCTGAAGCCGCTGTAGAAGCCGATGTAAAACCAAAGAAAATGGCTAACTACTGCCCACTAGCCGAACTCAGGGAGGAAACTGCGTGAGCGCAGATGCAATCATGGTCTGCAGTTACGGCGGACCAAACGGACCCCAAGATGTACTTCCGTTTCTGCGCAACGCCACCAAAGGGCGCGGAATCCCAGACGCTAGACTCATTCAGGTAGGAGGCCACTACAAGCTCTTCGACGGGGTAAGCCCAATAAACCAGCGCAACCAAGAACTGATGGACGCCCTCCAGGCCGAACTAACCCGGCGCGGCATCAACCTGCCCATCGTGATCGGCAACCGGAACTGGCACCCCTTCTTCACCGAAACCATGGCAAAACTTGAAGCCGAGGGCAGGCGGCGGATACTCTGCCTATTCACCTCCGCGTTCGCCTCCTACTCCGGGTGCCGCCAATACCGCGAAGACCTCGCCGCAGCCCAAAACGAACTCGGCACCGACTTCGAACTAGACAAAGTGCGCCCCTACTACACCACCGAAGGATTCGTAGCCGCCAACGTCGACGCCATAGTCGAACAAATGCGCAAACTACCCCACGCCCACCTAGTGCTAGTCACCCACTCAATCCCAGTGGCTATGAACCAAAACTCGGGCCTGCCCGGGGACCCAAATCAACCCAACTATCTGCGCCAACACCAAGATCTAGGGGCAGAAATCTGCCGGCGCGTCTCCGCTACCTTAGGCAAGCAAATAGCTGTCGACCTAGCCTTCTGCTCCCGATCCGGCCCCCCAATGGCAAAATGGTTAGAGCCAGACATCAACGACCGGCTGCAACAGTTAGCAGACGAAGGGGTAGAAAACGTAGTGGTAGCGCCCATAGGATTCATAACAGATCACATGGAAGTCGTCTACGACCTGGACACCGAAGCAAAAGAAAGTGCCGCCAAACTAGGGCTAGGCTACGCCCGTGCCGCAACCGCAGGTACCCACCCAGCGTTCGTGGGCGCCCTCGCCGATGTTATTTGTGAACGCCTCAACCCACAAAAGACTCAGGGCAAGGACGCAATTGGACCAATCTGGCCCGCCCTCGCCCACCCCGAATCCTGCAAACCAGCAGCGGACTACCAGAAACTGCCCGCCTGTCTGGAAAGTAAATAAGGAAGGAATGCCAATGCCGCACCCAGATTCCATCGCCCACCCGAACGCCGACAAACCTGCCTATGAACACGATCCGCGCGACGCCGCGCATGTCGACCCAGACGAGGTGAACGCCCGCGACAACTATTCGTTGCAATGCGTATTCCGCACCGCTATTGCGATTCCCACGGCAGAAACTGAGGCGCTCGCCAATGCCATGGAAGAGGCCGTAAAAGCTACCGGCGTGGAAATCCGCGGCTGGTACGACGTAGGCGGCTACCGGGCCGACGCCGATCTGATGCTGTGGGCCCTATCCGACAGTGCAGACAAACTGCAAGCCGCCTACCATGCGCTGGTCCAATCCGAGTTGGGGCAGATGCTGGAGCCGGTGTGGTCGGCAATGTCAGCCCATAAGCCCGCCGAATTCAACTACCGCCACCTGCCCGCCTGCTTCGGTGGGGTAGTGCCGCGCAAGTACGTGGCGGTCTATCCGTTCGTGCGCAGTTGGGACTGGTACTACCTGCCCAAGGCGCGCCGCAGCGCGATCTTGAAAGAGCACGGCATGAACGCCCGCGACTATCTGGACGTGAAAGTGTCGACCCTGGCGGCATTCGCGTTGGGCGACTACGAATGGACTATCGCTCTAGAACACGACGATCTGTCGCGCATCATGGGCGTGCTGCGCGTGCAGCGCGACGCCGAAGCGCGCCTGTTCGTCCGCGAAGACACCCCGTTCTTCACCGGCCCTCGCGTTGAGCTGACCGAATGGGCAAGCCGCCAACCCCATTTTGGTGAGGCCGAGGGCGGCTGCGGTTGCGGCTGCGGTGAGGGCCACGAGCACGGCCACGGGCACGGCGGTTGCGGCTGCGGTGAGGGCCACGACCATGGCCACGACCACGGCGGTTGCGGCTGCGGTGAGGGCCACGAGCACGGTGGTTGTGGCTGCGGCCACGGGCACAAGCAGGATGTAGAAATCGAAGACAAACCTGCCAGCGCTAAATAGCTAATCCCGTTTGCTTCGGCCAGCTTCCCCCTTCCAGTATTTGGTGGGGCGGAGTTGGCCGAGGCTATCGTATTTAAGCGGCCAATTATGTTTCCACAGGGACGGTTACAGGTGTTGGCAGGGCCGCGCATGTGCACTAAGTATTTTTGCTCTTTTCACCTCCTAGCCTTCGGTTAGGAGGTAGTGATGACAACAGGTTTGGCGGGCCCTCAAGTGGCCCTTATAAAGCGCGAGCTGGAATCGGTGCTCTGCGGGATGCAGCTGGATTTTGGTATCTGGCAGGGCAAAGCGGCAAATAGCGCTAGAGCACAGGCGGAGGCGATTCGGGGCGAACTGGTAGCACTCAACGCGTTGGCCGATAACTTGCATGCGCAAGTGGTTGCAGCGGGGGCGTAAATGGAAATCTGGACTACGGGTACTTCGCGGGTCGATACTGCTCAGCTGCGGCGGGTGGCACACCTGTTGCGCTGGCTGTTGCCCAGGCTTTTGGCAGCCCAGGGAGCTTCCGTGAGCGTACGGGCAACCTTAGAAGCTGAAACCTACCTGCTGGGAGCTTCTGTGGCCGCCTGTCTAGGTGAGGCGTACAAGGTTAGCGCTGGAACCGCACAAATGGTTGGTCGAATCGAATCCTTCGCCTGTAAACTCGAGGCGGCCGCCAGCCGGTACGAACAGGCTGAAGCTCGCAATCGTTCCCGCGCGCACAAAAATTTGCTGGGGGTGGCGCTGTTTGGCCTGCTCGATGGCGTGCCGGCGCCTTTGGGGGGCATAGTACTTACAGGCGTTGGCCTACTGCCGGTATTTGGGGTTACTAAGCCTTTGGGGATCGAGGGCGAACTGGCCGCCCGGGGTATGAACAAGACTTCGCAGTGGCTGTTTCCTACCTCAACATTGGTGGGCAGCCTTAGCGGCAAGAGCCCGGCTCAGGCGGCAGCTGCTCCCGCGGCGGTGCTGGCCGCCTTGTCCGCAAATCCGGCGGGTTTTCCGCGTCGTATTCGGCTGGTGGGGCCAGACGGGCGGGTGAGCTATGTGCGAGCTTCTGACCCCCTTGCGCAGCTGAAAGCTTCGCGCCTGCAAAGCCTTGCCATGGGCGTGGACGTGCTCCAATCTCCTCGCGCTATCGAGGGCGCATTCGCGTTGCTGGTTGGCGCTAACGCGCTCGAGGCACGCAATCGGGGGCAGACCATAAACAAAATGTACGGGCATACCGCCCCTAAATTGTCTCCTACCTGTGCGGTGCGTGTGGCCGGCGGCCCCCCTGCGGCAGCTACTGCGCTTACGGCTTCTGCCTTGGCGGGGCGGTTGGGCCAGGTGAAAAGCTGCGCACCCGCCGACCCCGGGGCGCACGTGGAGGTGCTCAGGCATGTGAACACCGCCGGCAAGGTGTCGTGGACTGTGAATATTAGGGGGATGGAGACATTTGCTTCAGGTGGCAAAAATACACTCGGCATGCAAACTAACTTGCAGGCCGTAGCCGGCATGCGCGCAGACCAAGAAATTGCGGTCGAAAAGGCATTGGAGCAGGTGGGGGCCCGCGGGGAGCCCGTGGAGCTGGTTGGCCATTCCCAGGGTAGCGCGGTGGCTACTTCGCTCGCAGCCGACCCGGTTTTTACCCGCAAGTACAATGTGAAGTCCGTGCTTGCGATCGCGGGTCCTACTAGGCCTGCTACGGCCCGCAAAGCGGCAGAAAATGGGGTGGATGTGCTGTTCGTGCGCGATACTTCGGACGCGGTGCCGGGCCTAGATGGGAATGCGGTGGATCCGCAGCTGCCGTCGCTCGTAGCTGACACTACGGACAATCCGGCCAGGGTGCCCCATTCGATGGAAAATTACCAGCGCATACTGGCGGAGGCTGAAAAACGGCATGTTCCCTACCTGCAAAGTTGGAACGCTAGGCGGAATAGCGCCCTGGGCTTAGACCGGGGGGCCACAACTAAAGCCTATGAATTCTTTGCTGAGCGGGTGGGGCCAAACCGGTAATCGACTACATCAACAAGCTGGCTCCGAACAGGGTTATCAAAATAGATTCCACTGCAACCACTAGGAAGCCGTGCGAGGATTGTTGTACCCATTTTGCGGTTAGCGGGGTAAATGCCATTCGCACTACATACAAGGAGGCTGCTACCAGGGCAGCTTGGCTAAGCTCACCCAGGCCAAACCCTAAGATGGCGCTAAGGAACAGGAGTACATGAACAACAGCAGCTGGCACCACGTATTTTGCGTGTAACCCGTTTCGCCCCAGAGTGCGCAGATAAGTGATGGTGCCAAACGAGGCCATAGCCATTAGGAGGGCGCAGATTCCTGCCCATCCCCAGCCGGCACTAACCTGGGCAGGAGCCAGGGCGTGGTCTGGGGATGGCCCCGAGGAGTGTTGTAACCAATCGGGTGCCCAGAAGGGCCTCGAGAACCCGTTGCCCACGTCGAAGGCGACCAGCAGGATGAGCGAAGAGGCACACACCGTGCACAACCTGGTTAGTGGAGTCCGCCAATTGTGGGCAAAACACTGCCAGCCTGCGGTTATGGCGAAGGGCAAAAACGCCACGGTCCATTCAGTAAGGTAGGGGCTCACGATCAGGTTTACTACCGCTAGCACAGCACTGATGGCCGAATAGGTGCGCGCGGGAGCCCAGTAATGGTGGTCTAGCCCCGAGCGCAGCCACAGGCCGATGGCGTTAAAACACATGTAGCCAACGATCCAGAGGGCGAAAAGCGGCATGTGTTCCCAACTTGGTTGGGCCAAAAGTGTCCCCACCAAAAAAGGGATAATTGCTAGCGGGAAGGCCGCGTAATAGTCCGGAGTCCACCCGGTTGGGGTTAGTACGTCTTTGCCTAACGTGTCGGCGGGAAGCGTGCGGGTGCTGGAAGGGTGTTTTTTGTTAGGGGGGCTAGCAGGAACTGATTTTTGCGCTTCCTGCGGTACGGACGTGGTGGGTTTGATTGCCCTCATCATGCCGGTGGTGGCCACCCCAAGGCCCTCTTTTACCTGCGGAGTCATTTGATCTGCAGTAATTTTGGGGATTTGCCCGGTATACGGCGTGGAGGTGACTCCGCCGCCGGAAGGGGAAGTTTCTTGTGAGACTACGCCGCGGCCAGTTTGGCTGCCGAGTTCGGCTTGCCTGTCGCTCAACGAGCGACGCTTCGGGTGCTGCGGATTGTCTGTCATCGGATACACCTTATCGGAGGTATATAAAAGTGCGGTAACAACAAGCTGGCAAAACTGTTCCAGTTATGTAACAATTCTAGGTCTTTTGTCGTATTGTGGCTCCTCATGCACAAGTTTACCTGTCTCATTTAGTGTTGGTTCATGGCAGGATCTGCGCTCGAGGTGAAAAAGGCACTCCGCGACACCTACGTGGTGGGTTTGGGGTATGTCCCCCTGGGGTTTGCCTTTGGGGTTTTTGCGGTGACCCAGGGGTTCCCCATGTGGCTTGCGGTGGTTTCTTCGATTGTCATATACGCAGGATCTATGGAATTTACCGCTGTGGGGCTGATCCTCTCGGGGGTATCTTTGCCGCAAATAGCCATCACTACTTTCTTTGTGAATTTCCGGCACTTGTTTTACGGGCTTTCTTTCCCCCTGCACCGGATACGGTCTGTGCCTGGGCGTCTTTATGGGGTGCACGCACTGACTGACGAGGCGTATGCTTTGCTGGCACCGAAACCAGCGGGCACGCTCAGTGGAGTGCAGGTGCTTACCACTGAAGCCCTGTGCCAGTTTTATTGGGTCGTGGGTGTTGGGGGCGGGGCGTTAGTTGGGAATCTGCTTACTTTTGATACTAGATTCTTGGGGTTCGCCCTCACCGCTTTGTTTGTGACTCTTGCGGTTGACGCCTATAAGCAGAACCACCAGTGGGGCATTGGCCTGGCTGCGTTTGGGTGTGCCGTATTCGGGGTGTTCCTGGCGCGAGGGCAGATGCTCGTGATTGCCCTGGGGCTGTTCACGGTACTGATATTGGCTAACGCCTGGTTCCAGTTGCGGAGGGGTAAATGAACTATGGGTATGTGGCCGCAGCGCTAGTAGTGATTTTTGCGGTTACTTACGCTTTGCGGGGGGTGCCGTTTGTGGCGCTGTCTAAGGTGCGCGATAGCGAGCTGATGCGGGTGGTGGCTCAGACCATGCCGCTTGGGGTGATGGTAATACTTGTTACGTTTACTGTGGCTGACGTGAGGTTGTCGGTGCTCGCGTCTTGGGTTCCTGCGTTGGTGGGGATTGTGGTTACTGCCGTGGTGCATTGGCGGTGGGCGAATGCGCTTGTGTCGATAGTTGCGGGCGTGGGCGTGTACTGGCTGTTGGGGATGGCGTTCGCCTAGTGTGGCGTGTTTGACGGTGATATGATTTTCCGGTTTTGGCTTGGGTAGGGTATGCTTTTGTGAGCCACGGGGTGTGGCGCAGCTTGGTAGCGCGCTTCGTTCGGGACGAAGAGGTCGCAGGTTCAAATCCTGTCACCCCGACGAGTGAGGCCAAAAAAGCGGGAGCGTAAGCTTCCGCTTTTTTTGCGCCGAAGGAGGAGGGGGTCGTAGGGAGCGTGGTGACCGAATACCCCACTAGTGTGGCCCATAAAGCGGGAGCGAAAGCTTCCGCTTTTTTTGTGCCGAGGGAGGAGGGGGCGTTTGCTTTAGAGGATTCCCTGGGCGTCTTGTTGCTGGCCGTTATTTTGTTGGGGGACATCAGACGGTACCTGTTTTGGTGTGTTTTGGCCCGTGTCGCTGTTGTTGGGGGCTTCGATGCGTTTTGGGGCTTATATGGGACTCCCCGCCGGTAGCTTTGAAATTTCAGAGCTACCGGCGGGGAGTTTAGCCGTTGTGAGCTAACTATTCAGTTTTCGTGAATTAGTTGCGCGAGGCCGCTTTGCGGCTGAGGCGTAGGGCTACGCCTCCGGCGGTGACTAGAGCGCCCGTTGCCAGTAGGAACAGTGCGCTAGTGCCGGTTGCGGGCAACTTGGCGTTGGTGTTCTGTTCGGTCTTGACCGTGTGGCGGGTTTCGGACTTGCCGTTGCCACCCGGCTGGCTGGTGCCCTCGCCGTTGCCTTCGCCCTCGGACTTACCCTCGGTATCGTCCTTGCCGGCGTTGGCATCGTCGGCCTTCTTGGCTAGGGCGTCCTTGTAGGTGTCGCCTGCAGCCTTCAGGTCTTTCAGGGCCTTGTCGACATCGGCCTGGGTTGCGTTCTTGTTGCCAAGAACTGCTTTGGCGGCGACTAGGGCATTCTGGTAGGCCTTGGCCGCATCCTTGGTGTGCTCGTTGCCGAGCGCATCCTTGAATTCGTCGCCCTTCTGAATGTCGGCAGCGGTTTTAGCTTCGGCCTCTAGCTTGGACGAGTCAGTCGGGTATTCCTTCGTGATCTTGTCTTCAGCGTCCTTCAGGTCTTTCAGAGCCTTGTCGACATCGGCCTGAGTGGCCTTCGGATCGGCTAGGACGGCCTTAGCGGCTTCCAGCGCCTTCTTGTAGGCGGCCACGTCGGCGTTCTCGCCCATTCCGTTCTTGGAGGCAACAGCGTTGGCGTATGCCGGGGTCTGCTCGAAGGCGGAGGCCTCGCCAACCTTCTTAGCCAGCTGGGAGGCGTCCGTTGCGAAGGGGGCCAGGCCGGCTTCGGCGTCAGCGATTGCCTTTTCGGCCGCATCTACTTCAGCCTGGGTGGCCTGCGGGTTAGCTAGGACTTTCTTGCCGTCGGCAACCGCCTTGTCGTAGGCGTCCTTGGCGTCTTTGGCCTGCTTGTTCTTTTCCGCATCCGGCTTGCCGTCTTTGTCTACGTATGCTGGGGCAGCAGCGTTGGCGTAGGCGGGGCCGGCCTTGGTGGCCTTTTCATTGTCGAGGGCGTTTTGCAACTTGCGGGTGTCGGTAGCGTACTTGTCCACCAGGTCGCGAGCGGCTTGCAGTGCAGCTTTGGCCTCGTCTAGTTCCTGCTGGGTAGGCTGGTTGGCTGGATCTGTGGCAGCATTTTGGTACTTCAACAGTGCGGCCCCTGCCTTGGTTACGGCATCCTCGTAGGCGGCCAGATCTTTGGCAGCCTGCGAATCGGCACCGTCTTTTTGTGCCTTTTCTTTGAGGTTCGCAAATGCGGGCAGACCTTGGACGGTGATCTGGTTGTTTACTTCTTCGATCAGGTCCTTGGGATCAGAGCTGAGCTTTTGCAAGTCGGCTTCTGCCTTCTTCAGGGCGGCAGTTGCTTCGTCTACCTGCTTCTGGGTGGCCTGCGGGTCGGCGAGGACCTTCTTGGCGTTTTCTAGAGCCTTGTCGTAGGCGTCCGCAAAGCCCTTGGCGGCCTGCGGGTCTGTGCCTGCGGGGACCTTGTAGTTCGGGTTCTTTGCGTTCTTGTAGAAGACGCTGGTCTTGCCGTCGTTGTTGTCTACCGAAGCGGTTACAGCTGCAGATAGCTTGGTCTTGTCGGTCGCCCGCTTGTCGAGGGCGGCCTTAGCGTCGTCCAGTGCCTTCTTGGCAGCGTTCACCTGGCTTTGGGTGGCGTTGGGATCTTTTAGAAGATCTTCGGCAGCCTTCATAGCCTGGTCGTAGGCTTGCTGTTCTTCACCGGTGGCGTTCACGTAGATTGGGGCGGTTTTTTCAACCTGTCCGTTCTTGTTTAGTGAATCCTTCAGGGGCGCCAGGTCGGTGGCGTCTTCGGAGGCGAAGGGTGCGCGCGCCTTGTTGAGCTCGTCCAGGGCCTTGTTGACCTCGTCCTGGGTGGCGGTCGGCTTAGCCAGGACGTCTTTAGCCTTTTGTAGGGCGGCTTCGTAGTCGCTTAGGTGTTTGGAAGCCTTCTGGTTCTTTTCGGCGTTGGGGGTGCCGTCGGAGTTCTGGAAGCTCTGTTCTTTAGCGTTTATGTAGCCGGGAGTCTTCTGGAAGGCCGGGTCGTCATTCACCTTAGCTGCTAGCGCTTCTTTGTTGGAAACGGTTACAGCTTTGATGGAGTTTACGCCCTCGTCCCGCACCTTGGGTAGGTCTTCCTTGGCAGCTACTGCCTTGATTGCGGCCTTCGCTTTTTCGGCGGCAGCTTCGGCTGCCTTCTTGGCTTCAGCCTTGTCAGCGTCGAGGGCGCCGGGGGCGTCCTTGATTTCAGCCAACTTGTTGTCGAGCTCCTTTTGCACCGCATTTAGAGCGTCGGTGATGTCAATCAGCTGGTCTTTGGATTCGGTGAGCTTCTTGCCCAGCTCCTTGTATTCGCTAAGTTTCTTGACGTCCTGCGCGTTTACGGCGTCTTCGGCAGCTTTGATGGCCTCGTCGAGTTTAGCGATAGAAGGATCCGACTTGCCTTTGACGTATTCGTCGCGCTTTGCCTTGAGGGCGGCGAGTTGCGCCTTCAGTAGTTCTTTAGCGGTTAGGTCGGTCTTCTGGTCAACGTAGAACCCGTTGAACAGCGGGTTTACGTAGTGCTTTACCGAGCGCTGCAACTTTAGCGAGGAGTCGCTGCCCCAGGATTCGTATACTCCGTTGTCGTTATCAAAATCAGAGGTGATCTGCACCTTGTAGTCGGTGACGCCCTTTTCCAAAGTGATCGGGCGAGACGTGAAACGGCCTTGGGCCCCCGATTCTATGCCGTCGAGGTTAGCGGGCTTTTTGAAAGTGGCCTGCGAGGCGTACTGGACTGTTCCCCCGGTCTTAGAACGGGTGTAGGGGATAGCTGTGCCATCCGCGATTTCTTCTTTTGAAGCCTCGTTGTAGTTAAAGGTTGGTGTACCCTTGCCCTCGCCGAACGGGGTGACAGTGTATTTTGCGGTGGCATCTTGCTTGCCCGGGTCGAAGGAGGCTGTGTAGATTTCGCTTTCCTTGCCGTCTTTGGTGGCGAGCACGCGCACCGTGTAGCCGGCAGCCCGTGAGGTCTGGGCTAGGGAGCCGGTATTGAAATCGACAACTACCTGGCTGCCGTATTCCTTCGAGTAAGCCTTGAAGGAACGTTCGATGCCGTGGAACGGTTGGACAAAGTTTTTACCGTTGATTTTTTGGGCACCGGTCTGCTGGCTGAAATAATCCCAACCGCGGCCGATGGCCAGCACGTATGGAGCCTTGCCGGTAGCCTGCTCGTTTACGAAGTACTGGACCTCGGGGTTCCACTGGTCTGCGGTATTGGGATGTTCCTGAACATTCGTAGTGGAAGAGCCCAACATGGAGTTTAGGTACAGGCCGTCCTTGCGAGCCTTTGCAACGGCGAACGTGCCGCCGTCTATGGCTCGCCAGCCGCCTAGCTCGTTTACCTCTTTGATGGCACCGGGCTTCAGGTTCAGCTTGTCTGCTGCAGCCGTGAAGGCGTTGTCGGCAAAGGTGTTGTTCTTTACAGTCTCAGGCAAGTTTTGTAGGGCAGCCGCGTAGCCGGCCTCGGTCTTGTCAACCTCTTGCATGGTCTGGTTCGGATCTGGCTGCGGCGTGGAAGCTGAATTCTCAGCCGCAACGGCGGGCGCAGTCAGCAAAGAAGTTGCTAGAGCGCCGGCAACTAGGGCAGTAAGCGCATGCTTAGAACTGCCGTAGCTGCTTTTTGTTAGCAGTTTTTTATTCATTTTCCTTTTCACATTCGTGCGTGTTACACAATTTTGTATAATTGTGGTTGCAGAATCGCACAAGATATTACCAACCGTTCAAAGTCCTGCCCACCTGTATTTATGTGCTCTAAGCGCATGCAAAAAGGCGACAGGAATGAATGGAAAATAGCTATTACTTAGGGCAGTAATAAGGTCGTTTTAGAACAAAATGCGAGCCGGAATGGAAAATATTATAAGTGTGAAATAAATGCTTTATCAGGCGCGCAGATTGCTTATAGCGAGCTTGTGGTAACTCTGCCGGGTGGTGTGAGCGCGCGGGGGTTCCCCTAGGGGGCCGCCGCCCGGTTGTGCTTTGGGTGCTACGGATGCGAGGCCGCTAGCTCCGGTCAGTTTGCGGGGTTTATATCGATAAAAGCAATCTCGGGGCGGCACCAAAACCGCAGTGGCGCTGTTTTCGAGGTGCCAAGCCCCTTGGACACGAACAGCTTGGCGGTGCGCCCGCCCGCGCACCAGTCGTGCAGGCCGGACGCATACTCCAGGGGAATGTCGGAATTATTTACTAAAGCGCCAACAAACGGCACGCGCACTTGGCCGCCGTGGGTGTGCCCGCAAATAATCAGATCGGCCCCAGCCTCGGTGAAGGCGTCTAACACCCGCCGATAGGGGGCGTGGGATACCCCTATGCGCAGGTCTGCCTGCTCCCAGCCGGCGGGCGGGGAAGGAACCCGGTCCCGGTCAATGTGCGGGTCGTCAACTCCCATAATCGAAACGTTGGCAACAGGGGCAGGATCGCCCTCGGCAGGCAAAGCCCGCACCTGTAAATCTACGGCCCTGTTGCGCACATCCTGCCAGGCGCCCTCAAAAAACTCGGCGAGTGCGGCGTGCGGCAAATCCGGGACTTCGGGGCGCTCGTCGGCAGAAGAAGTACCAAAGAAATACCGGAACGGATTCTTAAAGTGGGGCCCAAAATAGTCGTTAGAACCAAACGTGAACACCCCGGGCCGCCTTAGCAGCGGAGCAAACGCCTGCTTGGCCATGTCGAGGGCGCCCGGATCCGAAAAATTGTCGCCGGTATTTACGCACAACGAAAACGGCACATCTGCCGCGGAGGCGATGAAGTCCACCTCCCACCGCTGGGAAGGCCACAAATGAGCGTCGGCAACCTGCAAAATGCGCAGGCGGGCAGTGCCAGGCCTGCCCGGAACGCTAACCGCCGTGACCTTGGGGAAGCGTCGCTCCACGCTGCCCCAAACCAGACCAGCCAGGCCAACGAGCGCGCCGGCACCTAAAACCTTAGCCGCGCGGATCAACGTTCCTCAATAATGGTGGTCTCGGTGACCGTGGTAGACGGCTCCTCGCTGGGCTTCGGGGCTGGCTCGGGCTCTTCCGGCTCAGGTTGCTGCCTGGGCTCTTGCCGCTGTGGTTGCTGGGCGGGTGCCTGCCTGCGCGGTTCGGCCCTGCGGGAGTTAGAGCCTATGTCAGAATAGTCGAAACCGCGCGCCGCAATCCCCTCGTGGGCCGCCCGCATGTAGGCCTGCCAAGTGTTGGCCGGCAGGGTAGAACCGTACATGATGTCGAAGTAGCGGCCCCCAACGACTACGTCGGCCAAAGGAGCAATGCCCTGGGCGTGGCCCACCCACACCGAAGTGGAAATGTCAGGGGTGGAACCCACAATCCAAGCATCCGACGGGCCGGTAGTAGTACCCGTCTTAGCAATAGCCGGACGCCCAATAGAGGCATAGCCCAAGGAACTGTACGAGTTGTAGGTACGCTCCAAGGTCCAAGTAGTTTGCTCGGCTGGGCCCTTGTCCATAGCCTTCTTGCAAGACTTTTGCGGCACCTTCAGCTTCTTGCCGGAAGCGTCGGTAACGGCGCTGATCGCCAGCGGTTTGCAGTATTCGCCCTTGTTTACAAAAGTAGCGAACGCGTTAGCCATATTGAGCGGAGGCACCGACCCCGAACCCAAAATATCGGAGGGGCGGAAGGTGGGATTTGACCCATCCCCAGGAACGGCATGCACGCGCTTGGCCACATCCTTGATCTTGCAAAGGTCCAGGCGCGAAGCCATGCCCGCGTAGGTGGTGTTTAGCGAGCGCTGCGTACCTTGCAACACGGTGGTTGCTCTAGGCGAGAAGTTCTCGTTGTTGTGAACCTGCCAGGCGTCGGGAGCCGCGTCGCAATCGCCTATGTTCCAGTCCGAGGCCGAATAGTTTGTGCGCCCGCCAACTACCGCGTAGGGGGAATAGCCGGCTTCGAACCAGGCGGCCAAAGTGATGGGCTTGAACGACGACCCGGTCTGGTAGCCCGCGCCGCCGCCGTGATCCTCGTCGGCTGCGAAAACCTGCTCGGTAGCCGAAGGATCCTTGTCGGTGTTAGAACCAAAGTTCGTGTTCTGGGCCATCGCCAAAATCTCGCCTGTACCCGGGCGAACAGAAGTGATAGCAATACGAGCGTCGGAAGGATCGTTGATTGGGATCGCAGTGGTGGCTGCTTTGGCCGCCGCATCTTGCATGCGCTTATCCAAAGTAGTGCGAATCCGCAAGCCGCCGCGCATGAGCAGATTGCGCCGCTCGGCAATGTCTTTTCCGAAAGCCTCGTTCTGGTAGATCTCGTGAACTACGTAGGCGCAGAAGTGGGCGGCATCCCCGGCAGCGCCACAACCTTGCGGGGTGTTGGACGGCTTCAACATGTCCTGCACCTTTTGGGCCTTGGCCTCCTGGTACTGCTCGTTAGTGATTGCCTTTGTTTCGAGCATCGTGAACAACACCTGGTTGCGCCTATCCTGGGCCTTTTGCGGGTGCTGGAGCGGGTTGAACCCAATCGGATTTTGCGTAATGCCGGCCAGCAACGCGGCCTCGCCAATAGACAGTTCTTTGCCGGGCTTCGAGAAGTAGTGATGGGCGGCCGCCTCAGTGCCGTAGACGTTGGGCCCGAAAGGCGCAATGTTCAAATAACCTTCCAAGATCTTCTTCTTGGACATCTTCTTTTCGAGAGTGATCGCGTACTTGGCCTCGCGCAGCTTGCGCGAAACCGAATGTTCCTCGGCCTTCGCCCTAGCCAGCGGATCGTTCTTCTGCAGTGCGGTTTCTATCAACGTGTTCTTCACGTACTGCTGGGTGAGGGTGGAAGCGCCCTCGGTGTCGCCCCCAAGGAAGTTGTTGACAAGTGCGCGCGACATGCCCATAACGTCGATGCCGCCGTGATCAAAAAAGCGCCTATCTTCGATTGCCACCGCGGCCTTCTGGATCCACGGAGACATCTTCTCGAGTGGCACCACAATGCGATCTTCGGCGTAAAAACGCGCCAACTCGGTGCCGTCGGAAGCCTCAATAATCGACTGCTGCGACGGGGGCAGGGCCTCGAATTCGCCCGGCATCTTAGAAAACGCCTGGGTGCCCTGCGTGGTAGCCATACCCGCCATACCAATTGCAGGAATAGAAAGGCCTGCTAAAAAGATTGCGCAAAGGCCAACCATGGCAGCCATAGACACCAGCAGGTGGCGGTACTGCTTCGTAGAAACAGGACGCGCCCCGGTCACCAGCGCATCAAACCTAGAAGACCCAGAAGATTTCGACATGCCTTTAGCCTAAACAATCTGGCAGATAAATGATAAGAGACTTACCCACAATGGGGACATTGTTACTAGCTCGTTAGCTACGAGCCAAACCAAAAAGTGCGTTCCCGCATGGACAAAAATAAGAAATGTAGGTACCGTCACACTTAGGCAACGAAGCCAAAACAACGAAGGGTCTAAGCTGCAATGAATTTGAACGGAGATCAAACCTGGGCCGCAAAAGCCCTGTGCGCACAAGACGAACCAGACGCACTGTTCGTCCAAGGAGCCGCCCAACGCCAGGTTAGAACCCGTTGTTACAGCTGCGAAGTGCGCCTGCAATGCCTAGCCGACGCCCTCCAATCCGAAGCTAACTTTGGGGTGTGGGGCGGGCTCACTGAACGCGAACGGCGGGCGATGCTCCGGCAAATGCCCAACATTACCGACTGGGCGGACTGGCTGGAAAACTCGCCCTCGCCATTAGCTGAAGAAATTCGCAGCCCCCACATCCCCAGGGTCCTCGCCCGAGTGCGCAAATAAACACTCTTGCAGGTGGGGGGCGCCCTCTGCGGCTCTCCCGCAAAAAATGGGCCCAACAATCTAGGCCGCACCCGATAGGATTAGGGCATGACTAAATGGGAATACGCAACCATTCCGTTGCTAACACACGCCACAAAGCAGATACTTGACCAGTGGGGCGCCGACGGGTGGGAACTCGTCGCCGTCATCCCCGGACCAACCGGTTCGGACAATCTAGTCGCATATTTGAAGAGGCCAGTTGAATGAGTGAAGCACTCTCTGCACGTCTGAAAGAACAAGGTATCGAACTGCCCAAGGTGGTTCCCCCTGTTGCCGCCTACACCCCAGCTCGCCAAATCGGCGAAGGCAAAATTCGCACTTCCGGGCAGTTGCCCATGCGCGACGGCCAGCTAGTCGCTACCGGCCACGTAGGCCAGGGCGAAGTATCTTTGGAAGATGCTCAGGACGCCGCCCGTGCCTGCGCCCTGAACGCGCTTGCCGCCGCTGTTGCAATCGCCGGCAGTGAAGATGCGATTACCGGCGTCGAGGCCGTAACCGCCTTCGTTTCTTCCAAGCCCGATTTCACCGAGCAGGCTCAGGTAGCTAACGGCGCCTCGCTGTTCTTCGGTGAGCTCTTCGACGAACCCCACGTGCGTTCCGCCGTTGGGGTTGCGGCTTTGCCGCTCGGCGCTCCCGTCGAGGTCGAGGTCGTCTTTACCACCAAGTAGCACTGCAGCACTGCGCATTTCGCGCAGCGCAACCAGTACGTAAAATTCCCCGTCGCCATTGCAGGTGGCGGGGAATTTTTGTGTAGCCGCTTTAGGCGCGGGTCCGGGCCTGTTAGCAAGCTTGCTTGTTAGTAAACTTTGGCGGTAGAAAGCGGCCTCGCCCTCGCGCTAGGTGCACCGGGGGTGCGCGAGGGCGAGGCCTGCAGGCAAAACAAGAGCCCGAGCACGAGGCTCGGGCTCTTGCACAGAATTAAACTAGCGGGCGCGGCGAACCAAACGCTCAAGGTCAAGCAGCATTACCGCACGGCCCTCCAAACGAATCCACCCGCGGGAGCCGAACTCCGCCAGCGACTTGTTCACAGTTTCGCGCGAAGCCCCAACCAACTGAGCCAGCTCTTCCTGGGTAAGATCGTGGGGAACGTGCACGCCCTCGTCGGTACGCGAACCGAAACGCTCAGCCAAATCAACCAGCGCCTTAGCAACGCGGCCGGGCACGTCAGAAAAGACCATGTCGGCCAACGCCTCGTTAGTGCGGCGCAAACGGCCAGCCAGATCGCGCAGCATCAGCTTGGCCATCTGCGGATGCGAATCGATGAACGCCATCAAATCGGTGTGTGCCAGCGACAGCAACCGAGTAGAAGAAATAGCGGTGGCAGTTCCAGAACGAGTGCCACGGTCGAACAAGGTGAGCTCACCCAAAATTTCGCCTGGGCCAAGAATCGCCAACAAGTTCTCGCGGCCATCGGAAGTAGTGTGCCCCAGCTTCACCTTGCCCTCGGTGACAATGTAGAGCCGGTCTGCGTCGTCGTTTTCCTCGAAGAGCACCTCGCCACGGCGAAGCGTAACTTCAGACATCTTCTGGTAAAGCTCGCCAAGCGTGGCCTCGTCGAGTCCTTCGAATAGCGGTACCTGACGGATAATATTTGCGTCCACGTTTCCTCCTCGCGCCGGGACTAGCGGCATGGTGGTATGTATAGCTTAGTTTAATCATTCCCAGGAGCGTTTTATATCACAACGGGCAGTGTTGTGTGAAAAGAGGTAAATGTGCTTGCCGATGCATCCTTGCACAGCCGAGCTGTACAAATAGCGCGCACGCTAGCCCGCGCCTACCCACAGGCCAAATGCTCCCTAAATTATACGAACGCCTACGAACTGTTAGTGGCTACTGTCCTAAGCGCTCAAACCACCGATGCGCGGGTGAATCAGATCAGCCCACGACTGTTTTCCACCTGGCCCACCCCGGCCGCCCTCGCGAAAGCTGAACTAGCCCAGGTGCAAGAAGTGGTACGGCCGCTGGGAATGTATCGGCGAAGGGCCACCGCCCTAATAGGGCTGGCAGAAAAACTAGTAGAAGACTTTGGCGGGCAGGTGCCCCCAACCCGCGAACAGCTCGTCTCGCTACCCGGCGTGGGACGGAAAACCGCAAACGTAGTGTTAGGAAATTGGTTCGGAAAATCAGAAATCACCGTCGACACCCACGTGGGCCGCATAACCCGACGGCTCGGCTGGACGGACCAAAAAGATCCACTAAAGGTCGAGGCCGACCTGCGGGCTCTACTGCCACACGCTGACTGGACGATGCTGTGCCACAGACTCATCTTCCACGGCCGCGAAGTATGTACGGCACGCAACCCCAAATGCGCTATTTGCCCAATTGCGGGCCGGTGCCCTTCGGCCAACCCAATTCCTGCAAATAAGTAAGGAGGGCGCCATTTACCTGCTCGGGGGCCTCTTCCGTTAAAAAGTGGCCGGCGCCCTCGACCGCAATCTGCGCGAGCGGGCGAGTCACGTAGTGGGAATCGCGCGCAAAAGCCTGCCCCGGCATAATCGGGTCGACCTTTCCCTGCAGGGATAAAACAGGCACGGACACAGGCTGCTTAGCCACCTCGCGGACCGGCGCCGAAAGCTTGCGCGCCCTCCGCAAATAACTGAGCGCAGCAGTGGCAGCAAACGGATTCTGCAAGGCCCGAGCGTACCTGGGGGCGCACTGTTCCATAAGCCGCCTGCTCTGCGGCCCACACCAGGAACGTAGCAGCGCAGGCACCAGCGAACCGCGCAAAATTGCCCGCTCGGGCAACCACGGCAGCTGAAAAAACAAGTACTGGGCGGCGCCCCCGGAAAGCATGCGCCCGCGCAGCGAACGCACGGCCAGCGGGTGTGGGGCAGCCAAAGTGGCAATCGCCTGCACCTGCGTTGGCGCCACCGCGGGAGCAACCCACGCAATAGCGCCCCCGATGCCCTCGCCAACAATTACCGCGTTGGAAATGCCTAAAGACGTAAGCACTCCCGTGCAGTCTTTGGCCAACGTAACTAAGTCGTAGCCGGAAGGCTGCCGATCCGAGCCCCCAAAACCGCGCAAATCCATGGCCACGGCCGAATACCCGGCGGCGGAAAGCGCTTCGAGCTGACTGCGCATAGCCCACCAGTACTGCGGGAACCCGTGCAACAGCAACACGGCCGCCGAGCCTTGCAAACCAGCCGTAACCACGTGGAAACGCGCCCCATTCGCATCGACGTTGAGGTGCTGCCAAGGGCCCTCGGGGCGAATCAGCTCAGCGGGGACGGATTGTTCAGCTTTCACTTGGCGCGGGAAGCCCTTTTCCTATTCTCGAGGGCGTCCTCGACCTTTTCGCGGGTACGGGTATCTTCGCGGCCCTTGCGGCGGGCACCGTGGGCTACAAAACCAACGGCCAACAGTACTGCTCCAGCTAGCGCCAGGGTGCCATTGGCAGACAGCAAAGCAAAGGTGGATACGAAGCGGGCCGCCAGGGAACCATCCGCAAGGTTGCGCACAATGTTGTCGCTCCACAGTGAAACCAGAGGCGAAATCACAATTCCGGCAACACCAGCGGCAAAGAGCAACGCCCCTGCCACAAACGAACCGAGAGAGGACCAGCGGGCAAGCAGCACGGCCAAAAATGCGCCCGCGGTGCCGAGTGCCACCAGTAAGATGCGCCCTACTGCGGTGCCAAGGGCAAAGTATTGGGCGCCCTCGACAGGAGCTACCCCGGCCACGAACAGGGCGAGGGCGGCCGGCACCAGCAAGATCGTCCCAACTAGCACCCCGAAGTGTGCCCACCCGCGGGACTTAGTGGATGGGCGCACGGTTGCGCCCTCAAATAGGTCCTCTTCGGCGGTGTCAGCCTGCCCCTGGCCTGCCTGAGGGTCGCGCTTTGCCCAGGTGGGCTCGCCCTCGACGGGCGGAGTGGTCTGGGTGGGGGCTAGTAAAGATTGGCGGCGAATCAGAGTGGATTCAGCCTCGGCCTCGGGGTCGCGGGGGCCGTCGGAGCTGAACCGCTCGGACAGGGGAGTGCGCTTTGTAGTGTCAGTGATTGGGGTAGAGGGGGCAAAGGAGGGAGCCGCTTCTGCCGGCTGGGGCCCTTCCGGCTGGGCTGCTTCGGCCGGCTGGGGTGCTTCCAAGTTATGCGCTTCGGCCGGCTGGTGTACAGGGGCAAACGCTCTGGCAGAAGAAGGCGAGCCTTCGGCCTCGGTTTCGCTTTGGGTCTGGGCAGGCCCAGAGGCTTCAGGTTCGGCCGCGGCGAGGGGGGTAGAAGCTGCAGTTTCTGCTGCGGGGGACGAGGCGGTGGAGGCTGGCGCCTCCTTTAGTGTTTGCGGACCCTGTTGGGGAGCGGCCTCGACTGTGGCCTGCTGCTGATCTGCCTGTTCGCCCCCGGCGGGTGGCTCCTGTTCGGCGGGCGGCTCCGGGGGTTGTTCGCTTTGGCTTGCGGATGAAGATGAGTCGGTCTGGGCAGAATCGGCTCCCGAATCAGCCGTGGTGGCACTGTCTTTGGGCTGGGCCGCCGACACGAAATTGTAGGGCGTGGATCCTGCGCGGTCGGGGATAGTTGGACCCTGGTTGGTGGGCTCGACGGGTTCGCCCACAATAGCTGCGGTCTTTTGGGCGCCCTGCACGGGCATCGTGCCAGTTTGGGGCGCAGCATCGTCAGCGATCCGCCAGATGCGGCGGCCTGCAATATCTTTGGGGTCGGCGTTGTCACTCATGGAGCCTCCTACGTACACAGTTGCTTCCACGATAGCCGAGCGGAAGGGGTGGGGTATTTTCCCGCGCGGGACAGTCTAAATTTCCATATCCCGCAGATAGGTTTCAAGGTCCAAACCGCGTTTTTGCGCTTCCTTCGAACACGAGCGCACCCGCGCCCAATGTGCGGCGTGAACAGTGGCTACAGCTGCAGCACCAATCGCCGAAAGGGGAACGGCCGTAAGTCCGAGGGCGGTTGCAGTGGGAAAGTTGGGGCCAATCCCATATCCGGTTACGACTTGTAAAAACGATACCCCGCAGGCGGGCAGCGCAATAAGGAAGGTGGCACACAGCAGGGGCCCGAACGAAGAATACATGCCGGCAAACGTAAGTAGGAGGGCGAACAACACCACCCCCAGCAGCGTGATTAGCTCGCAGGCCCCGTTCAGGCGCAAAAACAGGTGTGTGGGCCCGCCGGTCACGTCCACCCCGTGGGCTCGAATGAGCAGCATCACCCACAGCCCTACTGAGGCGGTGGCTGCCAAGTAAAAGGAACGTATGGAGTCGCGCCCCCGCGAAGTAGGTAGGGGGGCCCGGAATGTTTGGTCGGAAGCAACAATGCGCAACAATTCCTCGTCTGGGCGGTCCGCCGCCCTCCTGCGAGTGATTTCGCAGGCTAATGCCGACCCAAACAGCACCCCGGCTAAGGCTGGTAGAAAGGCTGCCCACCAGGTGGGGAGCAGTATGGAAATGCCCGGAAAATCCAGTCTAAAGGCGGGGCTTACCAGCGCCCCGATGCACGCGATAGCGCCGCCTAAAGTGAGCCCTAACTGGGAGCGAGTAGTTGTGAAAGAAGCGCAGGCTAGCAGTGCGCAAACCCCAATCACTATCCACACTAGGGCCAGCGGTTGGGCGAAGGGCTTGCCAACTGCCGCGGTGGCGAGTTGCTGCCCGGCCCCAACCGTGAGGAGGATGGTCCCGAGTGGGCCCAGTACGGCGCACAGTATGTTCAAGGCGCGCTCAGGCCTGGCTTCGGGGAACTTTTCGGGCATGGTCCCATACTACCCGTGGCATTGCTGTAGAAAAGACTCAATTGTGCCGTCTAGTATTTGTCTATGCAATCCCAAAATCCCGGTTCTCAGATCGGCGCAGCGGTGAAGGTGCTGGCAACGCCTGAGCCGGTTCGCCAGGCGTGCGCGCGGGCCGATGCGGCCGTTGCGAAGTTGCGTTTCCACGAAGGCTTGCGCCACAGGTGGCCTCAGGCTCGCACCGAAGCGGCCGTGCGTGAGGCGTCAGCCTCAGCTCTTTGTGAGGGCGCGCGAATCGACATTTCCGAATTGCGCCAGGCTGCGGCGGACGGTTCTTTAGCTGGCCGTGTCGAGGACGCCTCCTGGGCGATTGGGGTGGGGGCGTTGGCGGCGCAGCTGCACTTGGTCGAGGTTATGGCGCCTTTGAACGTGAGGGGAAGGCGAGGGCGGCGAGCCCCCGTGAACTTTCCGGCTCTGCTAGCTGGGTTGCACCGCGACGCCTGCGTGGGTCTGTTGCAGCTGGGGTTGATAAAGCCGGACCAGGTGGGTTTGCCCCTTGCCGGGGCCGGGCAGGAAAAGGTGGAGCGGGCCAGGGTCTTGGCGGCTGCTGCTGGGCCGGCGTGGGTGCGGGCGGCGCTGGTCCACGCCGAGCTGAGCGACGCGTTCGCAGGCCCGTCCGGGGTAGTGGCCCGTGCGGGAGCAAGATGGGTGATGGTGAACGGAGGGGCAGAACCCACAGGCGTCGCCCTCGTGTCCGAACGCTGCGGGCGGGACGGATTAGGGTACCGGGCTAAGCTGCGGGCGTACCGCCGCGCTAGCCCAGACGGGGTTGGGGCCTGGATAGCGTGGATCGTTGAGGCTGCTGCCCAGGGCGCAGAGCGTGGAGCCGACTTGGCGCTAGAAGTGCTAGGGCAGAAGTTGGCTAAATAGCCCTAAACCCTAGGGCCTAAACCCATGTGTCCACAGGCTGGGCAAAGTCGCTTATCCACAGCCGCCGCGTTTTTGGTGAGCGCGCCAGGTGGAAAATCGCCACCATTGGGCCATGGAAACGAATCGGGTGGCAGTGTGTGGGCGCGGCAGCAAACAGGCCCGCTTTGCGGCGACGCTAGTGCAGTTGCTGGGAATCGAATGTGAGCCCACCTCGCACGGGCAAGAGTGCGCGAGGGCGGCGGTAGTAATAGACACGCAGGGGTTGCACGTTGGCGAGCGCGGGGTACTTCCCGTTGGCGTAGGTGGGCTGCGTTTGCCGGGGGACGAGGCCGAATTCTTGCGTGCCGTGGACCGGCTTTTGCACCCTGAGGCGGCGGCGTTGCTCGGGGTCTTCGGCAAGGCTGGCGGGGTGGGCGCTTCCACCATGGTGATGGCCATAGCTAGGGTGGCGGCGCGCAAAAGGCCGGTGGCGATCTTAGATTGTGCCGATCCGCCTAGCCTATTTGGGCGTCTGGCAGGTGGGCAGGAGGCAGGTTGCGGCGGCAGCGAAACAAGCTACCGCGAGGGGCAAAGTTACCGGGAAGGCTGCGAGGGGCGTGAGGGCCGCGAGGGGTATTGTGGCAGTGAGCTAGCGGAACTTGCCGGGTGCAGGCAGTGGCGCAATATTACGGTCGCTAAATCCGCCCCTGACAGGCTGGGACACGCCCTCGCCCTGGCAAGAAAGATTGGCCCGGGCGGGCTGGTAGTAGTCGATGCGGGGCGGGCTGGTTCGCGCGGGAGCGCCAAACTTCGCGCGCTTTGCGCCCGGGCGATTGTGGTGGGGTGCGGCCGTTTCCACCGGGTGCGTGGGGGCGAAAAGTTTTGGCCCGGGCCGCTGCTAACTCTGCGTATAAGGGCCCTTATTAGGGGGTGCTGTGGAAAATAGGTTGCTCAGAGCGCTCGCGGCCGGGGGCATGGCGTTGCCACAAGCGGTTGCCTCTGCTACCGAGGATGCCCCCACCCCTGCCGAATTGTTGGCGCGCTACCGGCGAGCACAGGCCGAAAGTAGCGGTCTCACCGCAGAACTGGCCCAGGTGCTAGCGCAGCAGGACGTAACCGACGTGCTTATAAATGGTCCCGCACAGGTGTGGGTGGATCGGGGGCGGGGGCTGGTCCGTTTGCCGCTGCGGCTGGGGGATTCGGCCCAGCTGCGCGAATTGGCCATGCGCATGGCGGCCGCGTGTGGGCAGCGCCTTGACGAGGCGGCCCCTATCTTGGATGGGGTGTTGCCCTCCGGCACCCGTGTGAACGCATTGCTACCCCCGCTTGCCAGCGAGGTTACGATTTCATTGCGCACTTTCCGGGCGCGAGCATTTTCGCTGGACGAGCTCGTCTCCTCTGGTACGGTTGCCCCCGACCTGGCGCCCTTCCTAGAGCGGGCCGTGGCCGCTAAGGTGTCGGGGCTAATCAGTGGGGGTACGGGCACTGGCAAAACCACTTTGCTGACCACCTTGCTGGGGCTGGTGGCCCCCACCGAGCGCATTGTATGTATAGAAGAGGTTGGCGAATTGCGTCCGGCACACCCACATGTGGTTCACCTTGCCGAACGAAAAGCAAATGTCGAGGGCGCGGGCGGGGTAAGCCTGGCGCAGCTGCTGCGGGCCAGTTTGCGCATGCGGCCAGACCGTCTTGTGGTGGGCGAATGCCGTGGGGCCGAAGTGCGCGAAATGATGTCGGCTCTGAATACGGGGCACGAGGGCGGCTGGGCCACCCTGCATGCAAACGGGGTGCGCGAGGTGCCCGCTCGGCTATTGGCTTTGGGCGCTACAGCCGGCATGAGCGAGCCGGCGGTGGCAGCGCAGGCCGCAGCCGCATTTGCGCTGATAGTCCACCTGTGCCGCCGCGAGGGGAAGCGGTGGGTGAGCGAAATTGGCGTTCCCCAATACGAGGGCGGAAAACTGCAGGTGCGCCGAGCCCTCTACGTGCCGCATCCGGGCGGGCCGGTCTGCCAAGAGGGGCCGCTGCCATGGCAGTAGGTAGCCTGTACCGGAAACTAAAGGAACGTTTCTTTGCTCCCACCCCAGATTTAGCGGCCGTGGCCGACGAACTGGCTGCCCGCCTAGCTGCAGGTCAGGGCCCTGCTAGGGCTTGGGCGGGGGTGGGGGCTAAAGTATCCTCTCCCCAAGGTGTTCGGTGGGGGCACGCTGGGGGCAGCGCCCTGCTAAAGAAATTAATTGGGCGTGGACCAGGCTCCCAGCCGGCAGAAAAACCAGGGCCTTTGCCGCCTGCCCTGCAGATAATAAAAGAGGTATCTGAACAGGTGGGGATCCCCTTAGTTAGCCTCTTGGAGCGGCTAGGCCAATCGCTGCGCCAAGACCAGGCCGCAGCGGCAGAACGCCGCATCTCGCTAGCGGGCCCGCGCAGCTCCGCCCGCCTGCTCGCCGCCCTCCCTTTGCTGGGCATGGTCCTGGGGTGGGCAATCGGCGCCCCACCCTGGGTGGTGCTATTCGGGTCCAAAGCCGGCCTAGTACTAGCTGCAGCCGGCGCCTTCTTTGAAGCGGCAGGGCTCTACTGGATTCACAAGCTATTAGACAAAGCCCACCAGAGCGAACTGCACTACGCAGCCGGGCTGTCAGTGCCGCTGTGGTGCGACCTAGCTAGTGCCTGCATAAAGGTAGGCACCTCGGTGCCGGCGGCGCTAATGGCCCTCGGGAAAGCGGGCAAAGTAGACGACTTGCAGCTGGCTGGCCGGATGCTAGTGCTGGGTGCTCCCATGGAACAGGTGCGGGCGGAATGCTCCCCAAAGTGGCGGCTGCTTTGGGATGCTCTGGAACCCAGCTGGAACGAAGGGCTCTCGCCCGTGCGCCTGCTAGCTAGGGCCGGCCAAAGCGCTCGCCTGCAGGCCGCCCGCAAAGCCCGCGAGGGGGCAGCCGTACTCGCCGTGCGTCTAGTGATGCCGCTGGCGCTGTGCCTACTGCCCGCATTCATCTGCACCGGGGTGCTCCCAATAGTGCTCTCACAAGCCAAAACGCTACTTTCGTAGGTATCCACAACGCCCTCAAAAGCACTTATCCACAGCGAAGAGAAAATAGCGCAAAAGCAAAAAACAAAACTGAAAAAGTAAAACCGTGCTCGGGTGAGCACCCAACCCAGAACAAAGGAGTAGAAATGGGGAACTTAGCAAGGTGGGCTCTAGCCCTCAGGAACAAGGCCTACCAGATAGGCACAGACCTGGCCTTTCCCGCTCAAAAAGAAGAGGGAATGACAACGGCTGAATACGCGATCGGCACTATTGCTGCCGCCGGTTTCGCCGGGCTGCTAATAGCAGTGCTCAAATCAGGGGCAATCAAATCCGCCCTCACCGCCATCATCAAACAGGCACTGTCCATATGAGATCCGGCAACGTCAGGGTGGGCGAACAAGGAATGGTGAGCGCAGAACTCGCCCTGGCGTTGCCCACCGTAGTCGTTACCGCCCTAGTAGTTTTAGCCTTCGGCTCCGCCGGCGCCAGTGGGGTGCAGGCCTGCAACTTAGCCAGAGCTGCTGCTAGAGCCCAGGCCATAGGTCAGGCCCTTCCGCATGCCGGCGGCATGGAACTCAGCGTACAGGCGGGGGCAAATTCGGTACGGGCAACCGCTGTAAAACAGCTGCCCGGTCCCCTCAAAGCTATGGGGGTGATCGCCAAATGCAGCGCCGAAGCGCCCCGCGAACCCACCCTGTAACTGGTGAAACTGGCTCGGGAACCGTGCTTGCGCTAGCCCTAGTTGGCATAGTAGTTCTAGCATTGTCGCTGGTAGGGGGCGTAACTGTGGCGGCAGTAGCCAAAACTAAAGCCCAAAATGCAGCCGACTTTGCGGCGCTCGCGGCAGCCGGGGCAGCCCTACAGGGGCAAGACGGGTGTGCCGCAGCGGCAGACTTTGCCGAGCGGGGCCGCACTCGCCTTGTTGCCTGCAAACTTACTAGCAGTGGGCCTTTCCAGGATGCGATCGTCACGTGCGCCCTGGGGGTGCGCCTGGCGGGCGTTCGGCTAGAGGATAAAGCCAGTGCTAGAGCGGGCCCTACTGATCCTGGCGAGGGCGGAAACTAGCAAAGTGAGCACGCTAATGGCCCCCTGCTTGTGCAATGGGTCGTTGTTGTTGCCGCATTTGGGTGACACGATGCAGCGCGGGCAGCCGGTTTCGCATTCGCAACTGCTTACGCGTTCCAGGGTGGCTTCCAGCCAATTCTGGGCCGTTTCGAAGGCATGCGCAGCAAAACCGGCTCCGCCCCTTTGCGCGTCGTATACAAAAACGGTGGGTTTGCCAGATTGCTCGTGACTCACTGTAGACAGGCCGCCCAAATCCCACCGGTCGCAGTTGGCTAAAAGCGGCAAAATGCCGATGGAGGCATGCTCCGCCCCGTGCAGAGCACCTCCCAAAATTTCGGGGTCCAGCGCCAGCTCACGCATGCCCTGGGCGCTCAACTGCCACCACACCGCTTGGGTGGGCAAAATTCGTTCGGGCAACGAGAGGGGGTTTTCTGAAATAAACTTTAGTCCCGGCAGCCGCAAGAGGTCATAGCTAATTACCTGCGAGCCCACCTCCACCTCGCCTACAAAGAAATTCACCAGGCCATCCGGGTCGGTAAGCCCGGAGCGCTCACGCAGAATCCTCACTCGGGTCTGCTCCCAAGGGCGCGTGCGCAACTTGGCCGGGCCGGGCTCCACTAAAGCCGCGTCCTCGTCCCGGCCCACTATCCGGTACACCCGGCCCTGGTGAACGTAAATGGCCCCCGGGTGGGCCACCGAATCGGCTCGGGATTCATCCACGTCTCCAACCACGGCGCCGGTGTTCGCGTCGATCAGCTGCAAGGGCTTGCCGCCCCCGCGTATGTCCACCAGATCCCACGGGCGCTCCGGGCGGGTAACATTCCACACCCAGGCGCCTTCGCGCTTATGCAATAACCCCATGGCACACAGTTGGTCCAAAAGCTGATGGGTAATGCCCAGTTCTGCAATGTCTGCGACCGTCAGAGGGGCCTCGGCGGCTGCACAAGAAACGTGCGGGCCAACTACGTAAGGGTTGAGCGTGGGAAAGATAGATTCTTCCACGCCGGCAAAAATCTGTTCAGGGTGGTCACAAAAGTACTGGTCTAAGGGGTTTTCGGCGGCTATTAGGATGCCTACGCCATCGTGTCCGGCCCGGCCAGCCCGCCCTAGCTGCTGGTGTAAAGATGCCCGCGTGCCAGGCCAGCCCGTAGTGATCGTGGCATCGAGCCCAGACACGTCAATCCCCAACTCTAAGGCCGAGGTGGTAGCCAGCGCCCGCATTTTCTTACTGCGCAGCGCCGCCTCCAACTCCCGCCGCTCCTCGGGCAAATATCCTCCCCTGTAGGCGGCCACCGCCCGCATCAGGGCAGGGTCCCTAGTAGAAAGATAGTCAGCGGCCACCGCCGCCACAGTTTCTGCCGCCCCGCGCGAGCGCACAAAAGTCAAAGTCTGCTCGCCCAACTGCGCCAGCTCTGCCGTCAGTTCGCCAGCCTCAACAACAGTGGACCGGCGCGGGTAGGCCTCCGGGTCTTCCCCCTCCTCGCCCTTTACCTGCTTAGGGCGCCAAACTAAGAACGCCTTGCGCCCTGAAGGGGAATCGTCCTCGATAATAGCGCGCACGCGCTCGGGAGGAATCCCCAGAAAGTTTGCTGCCGCCTGGGCCGGGTCGGCCATGGTCGCAGACAAAAACACTACTGTAGGGTCAGCCCCGTAGCGGCGCGCCAGCCGAAGCAGGCGGCGCACCGTCCACGCCACGTGTGCCCCGGTAAGCCCCCGGTAGGAGTGCAACTCGTCTACAACTACTAGCGACAGGGAACGCAATACTCTTCGCCACCGCTGAGCCGAAGGGAGCAGTACGTGGTGCACGTAATCCGGGTTGGTCGCAACAATGTCGGCATGTTCGCGAGTCCACGCCTTCACGTCCGCCTCCGTGTCCCCATCGGCCGCCCCCACGCGAATCGGCAGGGGGCCCGCAGGAGCCGATATCAGTTGCCGCAACCCGGCCACCTGATCGGCGGCAAGAGCCTTCGTAGGGGTCATGTAGATGGCGCAGGGGCGGGAATGGAACTGCGATATTTTCGAGGTCGAAGCGCCCTCGGCGGCAATTACCCGGGCCAAATGCGGTAACCACACGGACAAAGATTTGCCAGAACCGGTGCCCGTAGCAACCACGGTAGCGTGGCCGGCGCGAATAGATTCAGCAGCCTTTATCTGGTGTAGCCACGGCTGGCCCACTCCGGTTGCCGCATAGGCATTCACCAACTGTTTGGGCACCCACTTGGGCCAGGGGGCCAACACTTCCTGTTTTGGAGGGTGCCAGAAAGCAGCTAGCAGCCGCCCGTCGATTTTACCCAGGCTGGCCAGGCGTTCTAGCAGCTTGCCATGGGTGGGAAAATCCTTCGCCCCCTCGCGTACGGCCTCGCAAACGGTAGAGCCTTTCTGTGGCTCAAAGCGCACCCAATCAGACATACAAAACACCCTACGCTAAAACTAAAAATCCAGAACTAGCGCTAGCCTTAATCCGTGGTCAAAAAGAACTCCTCGACGCCTGCGCGCCAGGGCGCCCTCGTAAGGCGGTCCCACCGGCGCCGCTTTATTGGAGTGCTACTTTGTGCCCTGCTGGTGGCGGCCATGTGGTGGTTCTTTGTGGGCACCCGCCTAGGCCAGCTGGTAGATGGAATCGCAATGGAAACTGCCAAACAAAAGGTTCACCACCTGGGCGGATATGACAAGACGGTGCTGGGAACCGTATCGGTTCCGTCGATTGCAATCGTGATGACCTTGGCCGCAGCTGTGGCTCTTTTTCGGCGCCGTTACCACCTGGGTATGCGCGCTGTGGCCGTGGTTGCCGGCAGTGTCCTTTCTGTGCAGGGGCTAAAACATTACTTGCTGTACCGCCCTTCGCTTGGGATCACTAACCTGCTGGGCAACTCGTTTCCGTCGGGCCACACTGCCGCTGCCGCTGCCGCTAGCGTCGCCCTCGTGATGGTGGTGCCTCATCGGTGGCGTTCGCCCCTGGCGTGGGCGGGGGCGTTGTTCACGGCGGTGATGGGGCTGTCGACGCTGGTAAACGGCTGGCATCATGGATCTGACGTGTTGGCCGCCATCTTAGTTGTGGGGGCTTGGGCGTTGGCTCTTTCGCCCCTCGAGACCGGGCGGCGCACTTCGGGTGCGGGCGTGCAGTGGGGGAGTTTGCTAGCCTGGTCGCTTTTTGGGGTTGGGGCTGCCATTTTTGGTGTAGCCACTTTGGCGGTTGTGCTCTCGCAGGCCTACCGCGGCGGAGTGGGGACGGCGCTGCTGATAAATCATTTCGCCGAGGGCGGATCGCTGGTAGCGGGCGGGCTGGCTGTTGGCATGGCGGTTTTCGTTTGTGGCATATCCTTTTTGGTTATGGAAGAGGTCGACCGGCTGGCCTCTAAGTGAGCTTCGCCTTTGAGCTGACCAAAGTTAAGGGACGATTTGGGGGTGTGCCCAAAATGGGTATGTGTGCTGCCAGCAAAAATAGCCCGCACGTAAAATAGTGGTAGGTATACACAAGAAGGAATTGCGATGGCACGAAGCGGCGCAGAAGAACTGCGGGGGGAAAAGAAAAATCATAATAGCCTCCTAATTTTTGGGGCGCTCTGGCGTGACGACCTGGGCAAGGTTGCCGTAAGAGCCCTGCAGGGCATGATCATCGTTACTGCAATATGGCTGGTGAGTAAGATTTTGATCCAGCTGAAGCTGGTCACATTGCCCCTGCTAATCGCCCTCATTATTGCGTCGGCCATGCACCCGATTATTCGTTTTTTGCGGCGTTACATGAATCGGGTGTGGGCGGCTGTGATCACTCTGGTGGGGTCTATTGCGATCTTGTCGGGGGCGATTTCGTTTATCGTTACCACAGTCGTAAATGAAATGAGCGGGCTTACTAGCAAAGCTCAGCAGGGGTTTTCTGAACTGGTTGACATACTGTCGAGCTGGGGGATTCCGCTCGCCCACACGCACATTTCGCAGTATGCGGATTCGCTGTGGAAGCTGGCGCAAACCTCGTCGGCGCGGGCCAGCGCACTGGAAGGGGTCACTATTGTCACCTCGATTATGACGGGTGCGCTGCTAATGATCGTGTTCTTGTTCTTCTTCCTGCTGGACGGGGATAACATGTGGGATTTCCTGGTGAGCTTTTTGCCGCAGCGCGCGCGGGTGCGGGTGAATGCCGCCGGTGAGGCTTCCATGCACGTGCTTGGCCGCTACATTCGCGGGACCGTGTTGATTGCGGCGTTCGCCGCCTGCGCCGATCTGGTGGCGATGCTGGTGATGCGGGTGCCGCTGGCGTTCCCACTGGCAGCCATGATCTTCTTGGGGGCGTTCGTGCCTATTGTAGGGGCTCTAACTACCGGGTTGGCGGCGGCGCTGGTTGCGTTGGTTGCCGGGGGGCCGGCTGCCTCCCTGGTGTTGGTTTGCGTGGTGATCGTGGTAAACCAGATCGAACACTACGTGTTGCAACCTAAGGTGATGGGTTCTTCGTTGAGCTTGCACGGGATCATCATCATTATTGCCCTGGGGATTGGTGCCCAGCAGGGCGGGGTGGCCGGGGCTTTGCTGGCGGTGCCTATCACGGCGGCCGTATGGTCGTCTTTCAAGGTTTTCCGCGATATGGCGGGCGGGGACAACGCTGCAGCGGCGGGCGAAATAGTTGATGGGGTAAGCTCTGAAGTCGATTTGAACGAGGGCGCCACTTCCGCTGGGTCGAGCGCCGTGCGCCTGGCGGCGAACGATCCTGACAGCGGCAAGGCCGGCAGTTAGTAGACCTTCTTCCTGTTGGGCTGGCGGAGTTCCCTAGCCGTTGTCTATTACTTTGAGGGCGGGCAGTTCTGCCAGCAGATCCTGCGCTGTTAGCGAGACGGTCACTAACGACTGGATCAGATCAACAATGTAAGATGGCTTGTTTACCTCGCGGCAATAGTCGTTTGGATCGTTCACAATGCCGGAGGCTTTATGGGTAGTTACCCGGTAACGATCCAGCACCCATTCTAAGGGTGAGCGGCCCCCAATCTTCCATTCATCGGCCTTTTCGGGAATGCCCGAAATTGTCAGGTAGTCGTTGAAAATGATGGCGTCGTGCTTGCTGCGCTTCTGCCACCTGGGCTTTTCCACCCTATATTTGGCCCACGGATCTTCGGGCGTATGAAGCGACCAGTCAAGATGTAGGCCATATTTTTCGGCCTGCTCGTAATTTAGGTGTAGGTCTGCAAGATCCCGGCCGATCTGAGAGTATTCCCAGAAGCCTTCCACCTTCGGAATGCGCGGAAGCATCTTTTTCAAATCAGCGCCATAGTTTTCCCTATACTGCGGGTGCGAAAGCAGGGCGTAGACGTAGTAAAAAATGTCCTCTTTGCCAATGGTTTCGTCTGCGTAAGCTGTTCGGTAGGCGTTAAGAGTCGCGTCTGTGATGTTATCCCTGCGCGTGTACCCATCAACCTCAACTGAATCATTGTCTGCTACTGCTTCAAGGTTGAAACCGCCATCCTCAGATTCTTTCTTCTCCCAGGTGTACAGCGAGAAAATCTGACATGTTGCTAGGGAACTCAAATCTGGCAGCAATTGGGTAATGAAGCATCCCCAATCACGTCTGTAATCTGTAGATATAAGAATGCCTATATTCGCGTGTTTAGGAGTGGGGAACAGCTGCGGTAGCTGGTATACACGCTCATTCATACTACGATCGAAGTACACTGGTTGCTTGCAGAAAGGCCTATAAATTGCTGGCCTGATGTTTTCGCCTGCAAACGTGTGTTTTATTCCTCTCTCGAAATCTTTGTTTAGATTTCCACCCCAGGAGACGAATGAGCCATCACGATTTACTTCGGAGAACGGAACTCCCGAATCAACAGATTTATTGTAATTATCGATCATTCGGCTCATGTTTGAAGCTACTTGTTCTGTCGAGAAGTTGTAGCACCAGGCGTCACGGGTGGTAGCTAAACCTCTGGAGTAATTTCTGAATAGGCCTGGGGTGTTGGGCTTGCCTTTGGTTTTCTTGTCGCCTATTGGCTGGTAAGTTCCGTATTTCTCGTCGCGCTGGTTGATCCAATCGCCGTGAGTGTTTGGTTCGATTAGTGTAAAGCCGCCAGCTGGGTCCTGTTCGTGAACACTGATTGAGGCGAATTTTTCTATTTGCTGCAGTTTTTCTTCCTGGCTTAGGTAATCATCTACCTCGGCATAGTGGATAGTGGCGGGCCCGGTATTTGCCTTGTTCTTGATGAAAATGCTGATAGCAATACCTGCGCGCGATCCGCTCCCGAAGATTTTCCCGCCTTCGCGTCTGGATTGTTCACCCTGGGTTCGCTGGTTGCCTTTTAGGTTGAAGATGTAGATCTGGTCGAACTCGTCTTGCAGGGTTAGGCGTACGCCCTCGGCACTATTGCCATCCACGAATGAGCTGTTGGAAACCATGCCGATCACGCCCGCATCGCCGATGCGGTCAGTGGCCCAACGCAGGGCGCGGTAGTAGGAGTCGTAAAGACTGTTCTTGTTAGTGCCCGTAGAGAGCTTCACGTAAGTGTTTTCGATGCGCCTATCCAAGGTGGGGTATTTCAGGTTCTGGTTGTTATCATTCGCACTCTTCTGGCCCGCAGAATAAGGCGGGTTCATCACAACCACGCGAATGTCCTGTTCTTTTTGCCGTTTTACGCGCTCGGAGTTTTCGGCAAGGTCCCCAAAACGGGCAAGCTGATCCTCGCCCTCATTAATCTGGAAAGTGTCAGTGAGCGCAATACCCTCAAATTCGGTGTACCTGTCCGCCTGGCCTTGTTCCTTGCGTATCTGCCGGTAGACCGACTCAATGTTGATGGAGGCAATGTAGTAGGAGAGTAGGACGATCTCGTTAGCGAAGATCTCGTGTTTGTACTTGTACTCCAGATCCTCGGGTTTGATTAGGCCAGACAGCAGCAGCTGGCTTATAAACGTGCCAGTGCCAAGGAAGGGTTCGCACAACTGGTCACGATGGATACAAGACCCCAGTGCGGGGTGGTGCTATCCGATAGCGCCGAGACCGGCTATGAACTGGGAATTCGTACCGTCGCCGTCGTTTGGAGATTAGGCTGCTTAACCGTTGAGTGTCCGGCACGCCGCTACCCCGGCTGGCGACCGTAGAGGGGTGAACCAGTCGGGATTTCGCGCGCAGTAGTGAAGATGCTTACGTAGCACATTCCACAGACTGACCCGTATCGAGAGGCCTGCACACGACATCACGCCACGTATAGCTCGTCACATCGACCGTTCATTAATAGGATCCTGCCACTGATGAACGACGCAAAGAACCGATCCGGGGTAGGCAGTAATGTACCGACTCCCATGAGGTGCGACTCACTGCGCCTCGCAGGCAGGTTCGAACAAAGGAGCAAGGAACGACATGTGCTGACGTGTCATAAACTACACCACCTAAAACGAGTTGATACTTCTCAATTTTGAGAGGTAAGATTGACAATGTGACATCACTGCACAAATTTGACTATCGGGGGCTGTGGAAGCTCCTCATAGATCGCGATCTGTCCCGAAAGCAGCTCCAAGACGGAACGGGGCTAAGCAACAATGTTATGAGTCGGTTGGCGAAATCTGAGGGTGTCTCACTCGAAACCCTTGCTCGCATTTGCGCTTTCCTAGAATGCACACTCTCTGATCTGAATATTGAGGTAAAAAGTGACCCGGACGCGGTTTACGAATCTTCCGCCCGCTAAAGAAACTGGAGCGGTCTATACGCCCGCTGGGATGGCTGCTGACCTCAGTTCGTCTATACATAGCCATCTGCCCCAGAAGCAATCAATTTCCATCCTGGAACCAGCAGTGGGAGATGGGCGACTTCTGTACGCTTTGCTAAACACCATCGCGGGTAACGCGAATGTTCAAGTTACAGCTTACGAGGTTGACGCAGAAGTACTAGCTTCGACCAAAACCAAACTCGAAGAAGACTTCCCTCATGTTTCTTTCGTCCTCATTAACCGCGACATCATTGAGGATTTTCTGAGCGGGCACCTTATGGGAAAGGAGTTTGACATCATCATTGCGAACCCTCCCTATCTCCGGACACAAATTATGGGTGCCGACAAATCGAGAAAGCTTGCAAAGCAATTTGGACTTAGGGGTCGTCTTGATATCTACTACGTATTCATACTGCTGGCAATAGAATTGCTTTCCGATGATGGCGTAGCTGGATTCGTTACCTCGAACCGTTTCATGCGTGTGAAATCCGGTGAATCGCTCAGAGGTTACCTGCTATCTCATTCGGAACTGATCGAAGTGATCGACTACGGGGATACTAAACTCTTTGATGCCGCCGTGTTACCTTGCACCTTCGTTTTCAGACGGGGAAAGACAGACCCGCTGAAAGTCCGGTTCTATTCGATCTATCAAACCACCGACAAGGAAACATCGACGGATGCTATGGAGTTTCCCTACCATCAGATTCGCACTTCGCCGGAACTTGCGTATGGTGCCGCAACCTTCGATGTTCAGAATGGCGACCTTCGAATTAGCAAGGCTGACGGAACGTGGTCAGTCGGCTCCAAAGAGTCACTTGAGTGGCTTGAGGTCGTCGATTCGCATACCAAACGACGTCTCGGGCAACTTGGAAAGATTCGAGTAGGAATCAAGACAACCGCAGACAAGGTCTTTATAATTAAAGACGCCAACACATTTGGAGAGCATCTTCCTGAGTTGGCTCGCCCTCTTGTTACACACAGAAACGCAGGCCAAATTGTGGGGAAAGAAGAACCCCGATGGCTGGTTGTGTATCCGCACGAGACAGTATCAGGAAAACGCCGTGTGATACCACTGGAAGGCTATCCCAAGACTGAGTCTTATCTGAGTGCGCATCGCGAACAGCTGGAGGGGCGGAAGTATGTAAAGGATGCTGGACGTCAGTGGTATGAGATATGGGTACCGCAAGACCCAGCCAAGTGGGAAGAACCAAAGATTGTATTTCGCGATATCGCCGACATCCCGCAATTCTGGCTAGAGACCAGTGGAGCCGTCATCAATGGCGACTGCTACTGGTTAGATGTTTTCGATAAGACTAACCAGTCGTTGCTGTTTCTCGCGTTGGGAGTGTTGAACAGTAGCTTTATTACTGAGTACTACGACCGTCGCGTCAACAACAAGCTATATGCAGGAAAACGCCGATTCATGACTCAGTACGTTGAGCAATTCCCCCTGCCTTCGGATGAGACTGAAGAGGCTAAGGAGATCGTGCGGACAGTCCAATCTATCTTTGATCGACAAACTGCACCGAGTCAATCGGAAAAGGATGTTATTGACAGCCTCGTTTACGCCTGCTTTGGATTTAGGTCAAAGAAATCTCTCGGGAGTGGGAGCTGAATCTTTTTGTTCTGGACCATTCCTTTGAAAAGTGGGAAATGCGACTCGAAGTCACCTCCGGTTACTAGGTAAAGAGCATTGACTCGAAAAGAAGTAGACGCTCCGATGGTTTCACATTCGAATATTGCGTAACGAACCTCATCTGCATGAACAGTCATCTGTTCCGTCTCTAGGATTGCCACATTGGTTGATGGGCTGTGCAGGCCGAGGTCAATCGTAGGTGAAGTCTGCGCTTTTACCTCGAGAAGTTGATTCTTCACGTCCGGAAATGTTCCATCATCAGCGAATGATTGATAGCCGAGCTGGCGGCACACTACTTTATGGATCACTTCTCCGCGAATGCGATCTGAATAGCCTGAAGGGATTGTGTACTCTGTTCCGACAATCGGGAGTAAGCGACGGTAGATCTCGGATATTGGGTACAGAGTTGACGCAGACGGCAAATCTACTGGCTCAACGCCAGTGAGATCTGGCTCCAGGGATGAAAGCTCTGCGATTCCCTGAGCATCCTCTTCGGATAAGAGACAGCTTATGCCCTTATGTGTCATGCGTGCCTGGTACTTAGAAGTAAATGTTCCTGTGGTGTCGAATTGTGCAAGATCCACGCCGCGAATTACACGCACGCGGGTAACAACCCCATTCGCATCTGGCCTGATCAAGGCATAACGACGCTCCGGTGATAGTTCCTCATTCCAGATCTGTAGATTGTTGGAACTCTGGACATACACATCGAGATCTTGGCCCGGAAATCGAGGTTGAGTCTTCTTGAAGGATTTTGGAACTGGGTAGCCAAGAGCTTGACAGACTTCTTCTTTCGCTAATTTGGATCTAGTGCGCGCAGGCAGTGTTCCGAGTTCGAAACCGAGAAAATGCTGTTCAAGTATGTGCGCAAGTTCGAGGTCTGGAATGAAATACTCATGGTCTGGCAATTCGTCGTAAATGCTGATACCGAGCTTAGCAATACGCGTTGGATAGTCTTTCATATAATGCTCCTGTCAAGCTAATGATTTTTGGCAAGTCTTACTTTTGTTCCTGGCTTATTGCGGTCTCGAAAAGATCTTCAACTCTGCAGTCGAGGGCGGTCGCTATCTTCATGAGGACGTCCATGTGTACTGGTTCGTCCTTGCCGAGTTTGGCTAGTGAATTGCTGCTGATGCGCGCCTTGTCTCGGAGCTGGACTTTGTTCATGTTCTTGTCGATGAGGAGTTTCCAGAGCTTGTTGTATTGGATCTTCATGGACGTTCCTTCCGGCTCCACTTCTCTCCAAAGAGCGCCTTCTCGTTGTTGTCCAGTTTCAGGACGGTGGTTTCTTGCAGGATGGATAGGGCTTCGGGGGTGCATTCGCTGGTCTTGTCCACAGCGATGAAGATTTGCTTCTCCACTTGATCGGCGTAGACGCGGATCAGGTTGCTGAGGTCTGGGCGGGGCATGGAGTCGAACACGATCGAGTCGTGTGCCAGTGCTGGGAGCACGGTGTTCTGCAGCACGGCGAGGTCGTAGATGATCATGCTGCGATGGTTTGTGCCTGTGCCTTTGTCCTTCGGCGTTTCGAAGTCGTAGGAGTTGAAGGCCTTGATCGTCAGTCGGGGCGCGTTGTACTCCCCGCCGGTGACCTCGTCGTTGATGGCGTCCATCTGCGTGTTTATGGCGATTTCGATTTGTGCCAGCACGCTTTCGAGTTGGTTTTGGTAGCGCGTGTTGGCTTCTCGTTTCGCGGTCTGGAGCTTGTGGTTTTGGTCGAACGCTTCGTTCTGCTCTTTAAGCTTGGTGATCCGCCGATCCAGGGTCGTGTAGGCGTCAAGGAATTCTGGTGTGAACGCTTTGGATGTGGGGATCGCATCCATCTGGGAAAGGATGCGGTCGTGGTGTTCTTGAAGCTCGGTTACCTCGCGTTGGACGCGCTCGCGGGCTTGGGTGAGTTCTTCCGCGAGGATCGTCTGGATCTTGGTGTGGAACTTCTCGACCTCGACAAGCTTGGCCAGATTCGCTTCGGGGAAGAATTCTTGCAGGCTCTTGAGGTCGGCCTCGGTGGGGTACGCGCCGTGGCGTAGGTTCAAATCGAGCAGGTGTAGCTCGTCGTGCCTTTCTTTGATGAGGCGTCGAACGTCGCCGAGTTGGCGGTTGAGTTCGTTGCGTGCGTTAGCGTGTTCGACCTCGCTCGGATCGACTGTCGCTTCATCTGATTCGGCCAGTTGCGCACGTTCCTGCTCCAGGGAGGCGATCTCGACGACATTCTGCTTGTACTTAGTCAACCCGTCAACTGCCGATGGGATGAACTCGTAGCGTCTGGCAGCTTTGAACGCTGCAATCATGTCCTCAGCGCTCTGCAGTTGCTGTTTGAAGTCCTCGATCGAGCTGTAGTACTGGAACAAGGAGATCAGGATCGCGATGGCATCCTTCTGGGATTCCTCACCACCACGGGTCTGGAGTGGTTTGAGTTCGTTGTGGTTGTTTTTGCCGTAGATCCGGAAGAACCTGCTGAGCATCTGTCGGAACGACGCGCCCGGCAACTGCATGCCGTACTGGACGGCCAACCAGTCTGTGAACTCCTTGAGCTCAAGGGGTTTTCAGCACGCTGCCGTCGGCATCGATGTTGACCACAACTTTGGGTTCATGGGGGCGTCGCACGAAGTTGTAAGAGGCACCGTCAAATTCGAAGGTGAAGCTGATGGCGTGCTCAGGCAGTTCCCGGACGGCATCGCTGTCGACGTAGGTGTTGCCACCAAAGACGAAGTCGATGATGAGCATCATCGTGGACTTGCCGATTGACCCGGCCTCTCCTCGGACTGCGCCGAGGATCGTGTTCAGTCCTTGATGGAACTGGATCGGCGGGCGTGGTGTGTCGCCTTCTTTGAACAAGGCACAACTGATCTGCTTCAGCATCGCTCCAGTGCTCCTTCCTCACTGAGCGTGACCTTGCCGAGGGCGTAGAGACAGTCGAGCGCATCAATCAGCCGGATTGGATCCGTCGTGACGGGGGCAAGGGTGACGGCAAGCTCATTCGGGGTCTTCGGGGTGTCCAGGAGCCTTAGGATCGTCGGAAGCAGCGGCAGCACCGTGTCCTGGTAGGCAAACAACTTGTTAGGAAGCAGCATCGAACACCTCACAGGACTGGACGAAGTAGGAGGTCACGTAAGCGCAGTAGCGGGCATCCTGTTTTGTGATCTGACTGAGCCGAATGGTCAGGGCTTCATGGATCCGCTGTTTCGCGTACCCCTTGTCAGCGAGCTTCGTGTACGAGGCTCTGATCTCGGCTCGCAACAACCCATCATCAAACGTCTTGAGCCGAGCCTGGTCCTGCAGCTCTTTCTCGATAAACCTGAAGTATCGCGTGACGTGCATGAATACTTCGTCGAACACGAACACGTCGACTGACTGGTCAATCTTGTCCTTGACTGCGACTGGGTCGAAGTTCAGCGGCTCGAATTCTTTGGGGTTGGCGTTGCCGAGCTTCTCGACGACCTTGCTGATGCCACGTTCAATATCGACCGTGGTCAGTGTCTTGCGTGCCTGGGCTGCGTCGACTTGTGCCTTCTTATTACGCCCCAGGTCTTTTGCGTCGGATTTCTTGTGGTTGAGCGTGTAGGCGTGGAAGCAGTCCGGACACAGCGCGACCAGATTCTCGTAAGTACGACCTTCGCCTTCAATTCGTCCAATCGCATAGAGCGGAGCTGTCGCGCCGTCGTCGGTGACGGGCTGGAGGTGCTTGCCGCAGCCAGTGCGCGAGCAGGTGTACTTGCACTCCTCCAACAGGCGAGAACCGAGCTTGCCCTTGACGGCATCCGACACCGCCGTAGCTCGCTGGAGCTTACGGTCATTCTCCAATTCCGGATTAACAACGAACTCCAACGCTTGCTGGATTAAGTCGAACAACACGTCGCCAGCATTGAACTCGTCGACATCTTCGCCGGTAAACGGCTGGATACTGCGAGCCAGCGCCGCCTTGACCTCCTCGACTGACTGCGTTTCGATGTCATCGACGTAGTTGAGGGAATCGACGAAGTTGTCGCGGGTGGGATTAGCGAGCATGGCGCGCGCCAGCTTTTTCGTGATCCCGCGACTATAGAACTTCCGCAGGGATTCATCCTTGTAGTCCTGATCCGGTGTCCTACCTCGGGGCGTGAACCAGTGTTCCTCAGGGACGGCGCATAGCCGTTCGATCATGTTGCGCATGAAGTCTGCTGTGTTCCGGGTGCCGCGCAGGTGCGGGTAGACGGCCTTCATCACATCGTTGAAGAGCAACTTCGCCATCACCTCCACCGGAGTTTGTCCCAACTGTCCCAGGCTGTCCCAAAGCGTCTAAATGGCCGAGGTGCCATTTTCTACCGTGGACATAGTTCACGAGAGATGGGCAAAAGTCTATCACGGCTGTGCATTTGCAACGAGAAGTTGGCGATTGCGTATCTCGCGTGGGTTATGCGGGGCAGGTGGCGTGGCCTCGCGCTCAGGACACGACCGGGATGTGCACGATCCGGGCGAGTCCATGGAGACACCTCACGCAACGTGAGGCGCATCCACCGGATCGACCGTGATCACGCCGATCCGTAGCCAACAACTGAGCTCAGGTTTCTATTCGTCCCAAGTCGGAACGATCTGCAGGAGCCGCTGGGGCGGGCATCCATCCGGATGTCCGCCCATAGCCATGCCAACGCAGACCAGTTCATCGACATCGCACGAGTAGCAGCGTCTCTTGTGGGTCTTTCCGCATCAAGCGGAAGGAGCCCGCTGTGGCTACTCCTACTTTATCAACCACCCAGGCACCTGGCAGTAAGTACCAGCCCTACGCCGTCCGTACCAAGAAGGTCGGCGGCAAGGTCTACACCCAGATCTACGTGCCTTCGACCATCTCGAAGGACGGCGCTCAAAACTATGCGTGGATCGAGCTCGTCGACCCACCCGTTGGAGACGAAGAACTTGGCCTGAGCGCCGATGAGGTTCTCGGCTTGCTCTACGACCCGACGTACGTGCCGGAATGGAAAGTCGACTATCTGCGCGCTGCCTACCACAGTTTTCGTGCCGCTGAAAACGCTCGAAATCGTGGCGACCTCTCCTATAACGACTGGGAAGTCGAGGTCCATGACGGACCCCAGTATCTGAACGTCTCGGTTCACGAAGACCAGGTCGACAGTGAGCTGGTTGTCGATTGGCTGCTGTCTCAAGTCAGCGCCAAGCAAGCCGAACACATCCGCCTGCACGTGTTTGAGCGGCTCTCCTTCGTCGAGATCGCGCGTGATGAGCTGCCCCGTGCCGACGAAGCCGATGTGACCAAGCGCGCGAACAGCATCGGGCGCTCAGTCAAACGGGCCCTGAAGAAACTTCGGGAATTCATCGAGCAGGAATGTCCGGATCTGGCTCCCGTCGGGGGCGTATGAGTGCCCGGCCCACATGAAGGCCAGCACAAACCGACGCTCACTCTGATTCACAAGGAGGAAACGATGTCCCAGCATCGCCTCAAGGTCACGTTGACTGACCAGCCCGAACCTGACGCTGCGGTCTCTACCCGCAAGGTCAGCATCCGAAGCAGGATCGCCCGCAAGCTGCTCGGCAACCCACAGCAGCTCACCGTTCTCGTGCCGGGCAACCAGGTCCGCTCAGTAGAAATCATCCGCCCAGACGACGACCTCATGGCACTGGCTCGCGCCGTCGGGGTCACCCGGAGCGGTGGTGATGCCGCGTGAACGTCACCGAAGCGAACCGCTACATCCCGGCGCTGAACCGGATCGCAGAAGGGGTCACGATGCTGGCCTCAGCGATCGAAGAGGCCGCGTGGGAATCGTTCGAGGACCACCCTGGCATGTCGGGGGCTCGCCCGATCGCCGCAGCCCAGCTCGCCCAGCCAGCTCTGGAAGCAACTGCCGAAGAGTACGAAGCGGCTCACCAACCGCCAGCCCCGGAACCGGCTCCTGCACCTACTCCTTCTCCGGAGGTTGTGCAGGTGACGTTGGAGCAGGTCCGCACGGTGTTGGCGCGCCTGTCGCAGGCGGGCCATACCGCGCAGGTTCGTGAGCTCATCCAGACAGCTGGTGCAAACAAGCTCTCCGAGGTTGACCCGTCCAACTTTGGGCAGCTGCTGGAGCAGGCGGAGGCGATTGCTGATGCCTGACCAGCACGCACTGCTCAGCGCCTCGGGAGCGCACCGGTGGTTGGCGTGCCCGCCGTCGGCAACGCTGGAGGCTGGGCTACCGGAGTCCTCCTCGTCTGCTGCCGAGCAAGGAACCGCCGCGCATGCTCTGGCGGAGTGGAAGCTGCGCCGTGCCCTGCATGACGCGCCTTCCACGAAGCCGGTCTCGAGCTGGCATGACGAGGAGATGGATGCCCTGACGGATGACTACGTGGCGTTTGTTCAGGAGCGGCTGCGTGATGTGCGGCAGGTGTGTGCTGATCCGCAGGTGCTCATCGAGCAGCGCCTGGATTTCTCTCACGTCGTGCCGGGTGGGTTCGGTACCGGGGACTGCGTGATCATCGCTGAGCCCACGCTTCAGATCATCGATTTGAAGTACGGCCAGGGTGTCATGGTCGAGGCCGAGCACAATCCGCAGCTGATGCTGTATGCGCTCGGCGCGCTCGAGGCTTTCGGATCGCTCTACGACATCAGCGAAGTGGCGGTGACGATCTTCCAGCCCAGGCGCTCAAACGTCTCAACCTGGACGATCCCCGTGCCCGAGCTGGAGGCGTGGGCGGAACAGGTCGTCAAGCCTCGTGCCGCGCTGGCTGCCAGTGGGGAGGGCGAGTTCGCTCCTGGTGAGTGGTGCCGGTTCTGCAAGCTCGCACCCACTTGCCGGACGCGCGCTGAGGCGAACCTTGCGCTTGCCCAGCATGAGTTCGCCCCACCTGCCGAGCTCACCGACGCCGAGATCGCACAGGTGCTGGCCCAGCTGCCGGACCTGAAGGCGTGGGCTGCCGATGTGGAAGCGCACGCGCTGTCGCTGGCGGTCAACCAGGGCAAGACCTGGCCAGGGTTCAAGCTCGTCGAGGGCCGCTCGATCCGCAAATACGCCGACGAGTCCGCTGTCGCACAGGCGGCTGAGGCAGCCGGTGTCGACGTGTGGGATCGCAAGCTCAAGACCATCACCGCGCTGGAGAAGCAGCTGGGCAAGAAGCGCTTTTCCGATCTCCTCGGGCATCTCGTGGTCAAACCCGCTGGTAAGCCCACGCTGGTGCCCGAGTCCGATAAGAGGCCCGCACTGGAGATCCAGTCGGCAACAGATGAATTCACTGCAATCAAGTAACGAACAAGAAAGTAGGTAAGACAAGATGTCTGCAACAAATCCGACCCGTGTGGTCACCGGCGAAGTTCGCCTGTCCTACGCCAACATTTTCGAGGCAAAGTCCATCCAGGGCGGCAAGCCCAAGTACTCCGTGTCCCTGATCATCCCGAAGTCTGACACCGAGACCCTGGCTAAGATCGAGCGCGCCATCGACGCGGCGATCGATGCAGGGATTGGCAAGTTCGGTGGCAAGCGCCCGAACAAGGCCGCCTTGAAGCTCCCGCTGCGTGATGGTGATATCGAGCGCGATGATGAGGCTTATGCGAACGCGATGTTCGTCAACGCCAACTCGACCACCCCACCCCAGGTCGTGGGTACGGACCTGCAGCCGATCCTGGACGCCAACGAGGTCTACTCGGGCTGCTACGCGCGAGTGAGCATCAGCTTCTACGCGTTCAACACGAACGGCAACCGGGGTATCGCCTGCGGGCTGGGCAACATCCAGAAGCTGCGTGATGGCGAACCGCTCGGCGGCAACCGGATCAGCGCAGAGGCCGACTTCGGAGGCTTCGCAGCAGCCTCGGACGACTTCCTCAACTAGAAGAGCGGAGAAGCATCATGAACGAGTGTTATTCAGCAGCGCTGTCCGCAAACACCACCACAGTCGTGGCACTGCTCGTTGGCGCTGTCCTCGGTCTCATCGTCATCAAGGTCTCCTCTGTGATTGCCGAACGGCGGGCAATCCGCCAGGATCGCAAGCGCATCGACAAGCTCATGGCTGATACCGAGGCTGAGCTCGAGAAGTACCGCGCTGACCACGACCGCTAACCCTTCACCCGTGCTGGGAGGACACCACGCCCACTTCCGGGAGGTGGTCTCCTCCCAGCACCCATTGTTTTCTAGGAGCTGTCGCGCATGCGTGAACTCTTCATTGACATCGAGACCTTCTCACCGGTGAACCTGGCGAATTCCGGGGTGTACCCCTACGCCGACCACGACGGCTTCGAGCTCCTGCTGTTCGGTTACTCGATCGACGGCGGCCCGGTCGAGGTCGTCGATCTCGCCAACGGACACCAGCTGCCCGAGAAGGTGCTGTCCGCACTGGTTGACCCGCTCGTAGTGAAGTGGGCGTTCAACGCCACGTTCGAGCGCATCTGCCTTTCAAGCTGGCTCGCCCGACAGTACCCGGAGCTCATGGCGGGCCGCAGATTTCTCAATCCTGCGCAGTGGCGCTGCACCATGGTCTGGAGCGCATACCTCGGCCTGCCGATGAGCCTGGACCAGGTCGCCACCGTCCTTCACCTGCCGGTACGCAAAGACAGTGCAGGTAAGAAACTCATCCGCCAGTTCTGCACCCCGGGCACACCCAGCGTCTTCAACCTGGGCGGGATGCGCAACCCGCCTGCGTCCGACCCGGACGGGTGGGAGCAGTTCATCTCCTACAACCGGCGCGACGTCGAGGTGGAGCTCGCGATCCACGACAGGCTGGCTGACTTCCCGCTCCCAGCGTCCGAGTGGGACACCTACGCCCTCGACCAGAACGTCAACGACACCGGCATCCGGCTCGACCGGGTACTCGTGGATCACGCGGTGGCATGCGACCGGCAGCACCGCGCCACCACGCTTGCCCGGGCACAAGAGCTCACGGGACTGGAGAATCCGAACTCACCGATCCAGCTCAAGGACTGGCTCGCCGCTCACGGCGCGCCCTTGCAGTCACTGACGAAAGACGAAGTCGCCGCCGCGCTCGACACCGCTACCGGCCAGGTGCGTGAGGTCCTCTTGCTGCGCGGTGAGCTTGCGAAGTCGTCGGTGAAGAAGTACGAGGCGATGCAGCACGTGACAGGTCGTGATGGGCGCGGACGAGGGTTCCTCCAGTTCTACGGGGCAGGACGCACCGGACGTTTCGCTGGCCGCCTCGTCCAAGTCCAAAACCTGCCCCGCAACTACCTACCAGACCTGGCCGAGGCCAGAAGCCTCGTGCGGACCGGAGACTTTGAAGCCGTGGAGCTGCTCTACGACTCCGTACCCGACACCCTCTCGCAGCTCATCCGCACTGCTTTCATCCCCGCCGACGGGCACCGGTTCGTGGTGGCCGACTTCTCCGCGATCGAGGCGCGGGTCATCGCGTGGCTTGCAGGCGAGACCACCACGCTTGAGGCCTTCCGTGACGGGAAGGATTTGTACTGCGAGACCGCGAGCCGCATGTTCGGTGTCCCCGTCGACAAGCACGGAGCCAACGCCGAGCTGCGTCAGAAGGGCAAGATCGCTGTGCTCGCCTGTGGCTATCAAGGCGGCGTCGGAGCTCTGAAAGCCATGGGGGCGCTGCGGATGGGGCTCGCCGAGTCCGAGCTCCAGCCGCTGGTCGATGCGTGGCGGGCAGCCAACCCCAGCGTTGTGCAACTGTGGGCCGACATCAACGCCGCCGCCATCGAGACGATCAGCACCCGCCAGCCGACCAGTGTTGGTGCGCTGACCTTCACCGTGGAGTCCGGGATCATGTTCATCCGCCTGCCCTCCGGACGTCGCCTGGCCTACGTGAAACCCAAGCTGGGTGAGAACAGGTTCGGTGGCACCAGCATCACCCACGAGGGCATCACAACGGGACGCAAGTGGGGCCAGTTGGAAACCTACGGTGGGAAACTCACCGAGAACATCGTCCAAGCCGTCGCCCGAGACCTGCTCACGTACGCCATGCACCAGGTCGCTGAGGCTGGGCACAGGATCGTCATGCACGTCCATGACGAGATCGTCGTGGAGACCGCCACGGCCACCGTGGACGAGATCTGCAAGCTGATGTCCACCGCGCCCGACTGGGCAGCAGGGTTGCCGCTAGAGGCAGACGGGTACGCGTGTGATTTCTACATGAAGGACTGATATTGCTGGGCGGAATCGAGGCGACGATGGACATAGGAGAACAAGCTGAAGGCATCGAGGAAGTCATGTTTACCTTCCTCACTACCTAGTCGGGTTTTGTGAGCGCGGGGATTGCGATAGTGCCCGTGGATCCCTATAAGCAGGTTCTTAAAACCCTTGTGCTCTGATTTTTCCGACTCCGTGGAAAAGCTATTAATCACGAGCTTAGGGGCAGAATTGTTTGTTCCCAAAGCTGCGTCGAACAACTCCTGACCATCGTCTGTCAAGCTAGTAAGGATGCGGATGCGGTCAGGGATCGACTTGGCTGCCTCGGATATCGCGTGGAACAGAGACTCCGCGATCAGTTCTTGGCTGCAATACTCCATTAGGCGTTCGTGGGTACCGCGCCGCTGAAGTTCCTCCACGAGAGAGCTGGTGAGACGCTCGATATCATCGAATGTGCGTGCCGCCTCAGCGAGTTGGGTCAACTCGCCAGCATCGTCGATATGCCATCCTTCGGTCGCCAGCACCTTGTTGAGCAAGCGGCGCAAATCATTCCAACGCTGACGATCGGTGGTATGCCGTGCCGGGCTCATCGCAGTCGTTATGAACTCACGAGTGAGTTGACCTGCTTGCGCTGCGGACATTCCTTCCGTAAGCGCGCCAAACAGTCCTTCTCGCTTACTCCCGGCAACACGCGGTGGCGCACCAATGTCGAGGAGAAGCTCGTCGATTTGGCTTCCGCTTAGGCCCGGCAAATCGGTACTTGCCAGGACATTCGCAATACTGCGGATAGTCGAGCGTTGGGAGAAAGAATCGGACTGCATCACCGCTCCAGCTTCTCATGTGAGCGAGTGGCCTGAGTATTTCAGCAAGACCCGGGTGTCCGGATTCTTGCGCGCTCAGGGGCGTATGCGTGAGAGCCCGACGCGGCCGCACCCGTGGCTTGCTGGAATTCACGTCAATCCTGGCTCTTAGAAGGAGCCAGTCATGGCTACGAGAGATCTTCAGGTATTCACCAACGATGCCTTTGGAACGATCCGAACTGTCGAGCATGAGGACAAGGTGTATTTCTGTGGCCGTGATGTGGTCACGGCGCTTGGATACACCAATACCAGCAAGGCGATTCAGGATCATTGCCGTGGGGTTCCGTTTCGTTACCCCATCGTCGATGCGCTCGGGCGCACTCAAGAAGCCAGGTTCATCACCGAAGGTGACCTGTACCGGCTCATCTTCTCCTCCAAGCTCCCCGCAGCCCAGGACTTCGAAGCCTGGGTTGTCGACGAGGTCCTCCCCACGATCCGCCGCCACGGCGTGTACGCCATCGACGAGCTGTTGGACAACGACGAGTTCCTCGAGCGTGCCATCGTCCAGCTTCGCTCCGAGCGAGCCAAGCGACTAGCGGCCGAGCAAGCCCTGCTCGAGGCCGCCCCGAAGGTCTCCTACTACGACGTGGTGCTGCAGTCGGATTCCCTGCTGACCATCACGGAGATCGCCAAGGACTATGGGCTGTCAGCGAAGAAGCTGAACTTGCTGCTGCACGACGCCGGGGTGCAGTTCAGGCAGTCCGGCCGCTGGTTCCTCTACGCCCGGTTCGCCGAGCAGGGCTACACGCAGTCCAAGACCCACGAATACGACGAGGGCAAGACCCGCACGCACATGTACTGGACCCAAAAGGGCCGTTTGTTCGTCTACGACTTGTTGAAGAACCAGTTCGGCCTGCTGCCGGTCATCGAACAGGACGGCGGTGCGGCATGACGACGACTGCTCTCACCACCGACCTGGGTTTCTCGCCCCACAACACGGAGGGCTACCCAGATCCCACCGCGTTCACAGCGCTGAAGAATCTCCAGCGCGCCGAGTACGGCTACCGGCCCTTGGTCTACATCTGCTCGCCGTACTCCGGTGACACAGAGAACAACGTGGGGCTGGCTCGCGCGTTGTGTGCTCACGCGGTGGCCCAGAACAAAATCCCACTAGCCCCGCACCTGCTGTTCCCGCAGTTCATGGACGACACCGACGCGAGCGACCGCGAGCTGGCGATGTTTTTCAACCGAATTCTTTTGAGCAAGTGCGAGGCGATCTGGGTCTACACGGCCCGTGTCTCGGCAGGGATGCGCGCCGAGATCGAATGGGCCCACCACCTCGAGCTGCCGATCACCTATTTCGACGCCGACTTTGAGGAGGTCACCCTATGAAGGCGATGACGATGTTCACCGCGCAGGTGGCAAGCCAGCATAATAACGCCCACTACCCGAACCCGCACATCGTGACCACGGCAGCCGACCTGGAGGCGGTTACGCGGTTGGATCATGTGGTTGCCGAGTACGTGGGTGGCAGGCGCTCGGCTGGCAGTTTCGTGACCTCGAACTGCCTGGTCATGGACGTCGACAACTCCCACACCGAGAACCAGGCCACATGGGTCACCCCGGAGTCGCTGACGCAGCGGCTGCCGGGTGTGGCGTTGATGACCGCCACCAGCAGGAACCACCAAAAGGCGAAAGGTGCCCAGTCGGCAAGACCCCGCTTCCACGTCTACTTCCCAATTAACCCCGTGGCTGATGCTGACGCCTATGCGGGGCTGAAAAAGCAGCTCGCCGCCCGGTTTGAGTTCTTCGACCCTAACGCGATCGACGCAGGCCGGTTCATCTACGGCCATGATGATCCGAGTGTCACCGTGGTCGAGGGTGAACGCACCATCGACGCCTGGCTTGCCGACGCGGTCGATGAGGACGTGTTCGCCCAGTGGGATGACGCCACCCAGTCCATCGAGGAAGGCTCCCGGAATGCGACGTTGTCGAGGTTTGCTGGCAGGCTGCTGATTCGCCTCGGCACGACTGATGAGGCGCGCGACTTGTTTGACCGTAAGGCCGCCCGCTGCAACCCGCCGCTGCCCGAGGCGGAGGTGGAGGCGATCTGGCGGTCGGCCACCCGGTTCGCCAAGACGGTCGAGAACCAGCCCGGGTATGTGCCACCAGAGGATTTTGAGGCGAGCCTGGATTCTGTACGACCCGCCGATTACAGCGACGTCGGCCAAGCCCACGCCCTAGCCAAGGCGTACCCGGACTCGCTGCGCTACTCGGAGGCCACCGACTGGCTCGTCTATTACGACGGTGTCTGGTACGAATCCGCTCCCGCAGCCCAAGCCGTCGCCCAGGAGCTCACCGAACGCCAACTGGCCGAGGCCCACGAGCTGCTCGAAGACGCCAAAGACCAGCTCGCCGCCACGGGGGCTGCCATGTTGTTGGCGTCGATGTCGAAGGCGAAAGCCCAGGCCATGTTCAACGCCGCCCAGCAGAAGGCGTTCGCCGCGTTCGAGGACGCGAATACCTATGCGGCCTACGCTCTCAAACGCCGCGAATCGCGCGGGATCACCAACTGCCTGAAAGAAGCCCGCCCCATGCTGCTGACCACCCCTGAGCAGCTGGATGCAGACCCGTATCTGCTCAACACCCCATCAGGTACCTACGATCTGCGCCACGGAGCCGCATCGCGCCGCGATCATGACCCGGCGGATCTGGTGACTAAGCAGACCAGCCTCGACCCTGGCACCGACGGGGCGCACCTGTGGCAGGAAGCCCTCGAGGTGTTCTTCCAGGGCGATGCTGAGCTCATCGCCTACGTGCAGCGCATCGTCGGTTTGGCTGCGATCGGGCAAGTGTTCGTCGAGGCCCTCGTTATCGCTTACGGGGATGGTCGTAACGGCAAATCGACGTTCTGGAACACGATCGCGAGGGTGCTGGGCACCTACGCGGGCAACATGAGTGCTGATGTGCTCACGATCGGTGGGATGCGCAACGTTAAACCGGAGCTGGCTGAGGCCAAAGGCAAACGCCTCATCATTTCCGCCGAGTCCGAAGAGGGCGTGCGCATGTCCACCTCCGTGGTCAAGCAGCTGGCCTCCACCGATCAGATCTACGCGGAGAAGAAGTACAAGGCACCGTTTGCCTTCACCCCATCGCACACCTTGACTCTCTACACGAACCATCTGCCCAGGGTGGGTGCGATGGATGCGGGCATCTGGCGCAGGCTCATCGTCATCCCCTTCGAGGCGAAGATCGAAGGCGCATCCGACATCAAGAACTATGCCGACTACCTCTACACGCAGGCAGGCGGGGCGATCCTGGCCTGGATTATGGAGGGCGCGCGCCTCATCCACGCCGAGGACTACCACCTCAAGGCTCCCGCCCGCGTGGTGGAGGCATCAGCGGCGTATCGGGAAGAGAACAACTGGTTCGCTCAGTTCCTTGACGCCAACTGCGACCTTGACCCGGGGCTGTCGGAACGGGCCGGGGATTTGTATCAGGCCTATCGGGCGTGGGCGATGTCGACCTCCGGGTGGGCGCGTCCCATGGTCGATTTCAACGCCACCGTCGAACACCACGGCTTCACACGTAAAAGGACGATGCACGGCATGTTCGTCCACGGTTTGGCCTTGAAGAACGAGTTCGACAACTAAGACAGACGGGCCTTATGACGACCTATGACGACCCATATGTGAGTTTGCTATAGGGCAGAAAATATAGCCCTTAGGAAAAGTCCATATCGCATCGTCATAGGTCGTCATGGGCCTCTCACACGAGAGGACATGAACCATGAACGAGCACGCAATCGAACAACACTTGAAGCAAGCCGTTGAGGCGATCGGCGGGATCTGCTGGAAATTCACCAGCCCCGGCACCGCAGGGGTTCCAGACCGCATCTGCATCCACCGTGGACGCGTCATCTTCGTCGAACTCAAAGCACCCGGACGCCTCCCACGCCCCATCCAACGCCGCCGCATCCAGCAACTCACAGACCACGGCATGGACGTAGTCGTCGTCGACAGCGTCGAAGGCACAAAGGAGGTGGCTGATGCGCTACGAGCCGCATGACTACCAACGACAGGCCACCCAGTTTGTGGAAGACCACCCGCAGGCCGTGATCCTCCTCGGGATGGGCCTAGGCAAGACGGTGATCACCTTGACGGCCATCTGGAATCTGCTGCTGGACTCCTTCCAGGCCCGCCGGGTCCTCATCGTCGCACCCCTGCGGGTCGCCCGCGACACCTGGCCTGCCGAAGCTACCAAGTGGGACCACCTGGCAGGACTCACCATCGCGGTCGCCGTCGGGTCGAAATCCCAGCGGGTGGATGCGCTTGCCGCCGAGGCGATGGTGACCGTCATCAACCGAGAGAACGTGCCTTGGCTGGTGAAACATCTCGGCAACACGTGGCCGTTCGACATGGTCGTCATCGACGAGCTGAGCTCGTTTAAGAACCACCGGGCGCAGAGGTTCAAAGCACTCGCAGCCGTGCGGCCACGTCTCACCCGGATCGTGGGGCTGACCGGCACGCCAGCAGCCAACGGGCTGATGGACCTGTGGGCGCAGTTCCGTCTGCTGGATGAGGGCCAGCGCCTCGGCAGGTTCATCACCCACTACCGCAACCGCTGGTTCGTGCCCGATCGGCGAAACGGCCAGCAGATCTTCACCTACAAGCCCGCACCCGGTGCTGAGGACGAGATCTACGAGGCGATCAGCGACATCACCTTGTCGATGCGCACCACCGACTACCTGCGCCTGCCTGAGCTGACGGTCACCACGACGCTCGTCGACCTCGAACCGAAGGAGCGCAAAGCCTACGAGCGGTTGCGAGATGAGATGGTGCTCGACCTCGACGGGCAGGTCATCGACGCCGCGAACGCCGCAGCCCTGTCAGGCAAGCTGCTACAGCTGGCCTCCGGTGCGATCTACGACGAGGACGGCAACACCGTAGTGGTGCACGACCGCAAACTCGACGCGCTCGAAGACCTCGTGGAGGCCGCCAACGGGCAGCCGCTGCTCGTGGCCTACTGGTTCAAACACGACCGTGAGCGCATCACCACGCGGTTCCCCGGGGCCCGCGAGCTGACAACCAGCGCCGACATTACCCAGTGGAACGCCCGTGAGGTCCCGCTGGCACTGATCCACCCGGCCTCAGCCGGGCACGGGCTCAACCTCCAGCAAGGCGGCAACCTCCTGGTCTGGTTCTCCCTGACCTGGTCCCTGGAGCTCTACCAGCAGACCAACGCGAGGCTCTACCGCCAGGGACAAGACCAGCCGGTGACGATCACCCACCTGGCCGCAGACCACACCCTCGATGAGGCGGTACTGGCCGCGCTGGACAACAAAGACATGACACAGGCTGCGTTGATCAATGCGGTCGCCGACACTCTGGGAAAGCAGGCACACTCATGAACGACCACCCCATCTGGGACTACTTCGACTACCGCAAAGCCGCCATCGGCGTCCTCCAGGACTACGCAACCCAAGCTGTCATTCTCCAGCAAGGCGACGGGTACGCCAACGAGCTCAAAGCCTCACTGACCTCAATCGGCTCACCCCGATTCGACGGCCTGCCACGGGGCAACAACCCGCACGCCGGTGAAGCGAGAGTCTGCTCGATCCTCGACAACCTCGACGCGCTCAAAGCCCGCAACCAAAAAGCGCAGGCCTACATGGATTGGTTCAACCCGGCCTGGGAAAGCCTCAGCGACGATGACCGGCTGGTCCTCGAGGTCTTCTTCCTCGACGACCTCTCCGCCGAGGACGCCGCCGTCAAAGTCGCCGAACACTTCTACGTCGAACGCAAGACTGCCTTCGCCAAGAAGCAGCGCGCCCTTGCCCGCTTCGCGCGTCTCTTGTTCGGCAGAGACTGAAGCATTGGCGCGCATGAGTGTCGCAAAGAGGGGATGACTCTCAGGGTGTGCCTGTCGCATGCTGTAAGTGGTTGAAAAGTAGGTCCCGACCCCCAGACGAATCATCACGGTTCGTCTGGGGGTCGTTGCCATGAACGACAAGGGTGGTGAGACGGATGCCTTTCAAACCCAAGCGCCCGTGCTCCCAGCCCGGCTGCCCCGAGCTGACCGGCACCCGGTTCTGCCCGGCCCACGCTAAGGAAGAGGACGCCCGTTACCGCAACTACCAGCGCGACCCGAAGATCAACCGACGCTACGACCACCGGTGGCGAAAGATCCGCGCGGCCTACGTCGAAGCCCACCCGTTGTGCGAGGACTGCCTGGCCCGTGGCCGGTACACGCCCGTGGCTGAGGTCCACCACGTGATCCCGCTCGACCACGGCGGCACCCACGACGAGTCGAACCTGCGCAGTCTGTGCAAGCCGTGCCACTCGCGCCAGTCCGCGCTCGATGGCGACCGGTGGCGGCAAGCCCCTCGGGTCTACAGCTACTAAAAAGCGCTGTGTGCCCGCCTGTCGCGGCCTCCCTGCCGACCCTCACCTGTGCCAACCTCGACCCCGTTCGCCCGGCACGAGGCGACGTGGCGCGCTTGCCGAGGGGGTGGGGGCGAGCGGATCTCCACAGCTGGGCTGCTCCTCAGCGGGCGGGGCCAACCGCGCACAAAATCCACGAATCAAACCGGGTATTGACCCGCCGTCTTGAGCTGGTGCGTTTTACGGTGTCTGGTTTGGGGCTTTCGGGCTTGCCTTGTTGGCTTTCTGGTGGGTGCGCAGTTTCTTGATGGCCCAGTCGTAGTGGCTGGGTGCTGCTGAGACCAGGTAGGAGCCCAACGAGGTGGTTCCTGTCCACGGGAAGTACTTTTTAGTGAACAGCTCCTCATCGGTGAAGCTTTCGATGAGCTCGATGATCTGGGAATGGCTCGAGCCCAGCATGTCCTGTATGTCGCCCAGTGACGTGTCTTGGTAGTGCTCCCAGATTTCCATGTTTAGGGATGGCGTGGTCCGCCACGTGTGAGGTGCGGGCAGGAATGGCCGGGCAGTCCCGTTTTGATTGGCGTCAACGAAGTCGAACAGCATTTTTTGCCACGCATAGAGATGGGCAAGGACATCGCGCAGATTCTTGTCCCTGCCCCAGTGGGGTTCAGGACGGTCGAAGTCAGCGCCGAAAAACAAGCCGACGCTTTCTATCTCTGGCCGCATGGAGTCAATCAATGATTGCAGCACGTCCCATTGGGAGGTGGTTGCTGTCAGCAGTTCCGTTTTCGTTTTCGCTCGGGCCATACCCAATTAGAACACAGGACGGCGAGGAAGCACTAGGGCGTGTTGCTAAATGGTGTTCCGGGGTGCGTGGGTGATGCTGGAGTCATGTCGAGAGGTGTCATCACCGACGAGGTCTGGGAGCTGATCGGGGACGTGTTCCCTGCGGTGAACACGAGGGGCCGCCCGCCGGTGGGCCGGCGCACGGTGGTTGAGGCGACCGCGTGGCGGTTCCGGACGGGGTCAGCATGGAGGGACCTGCCCGAGCGTTTCGGGAACTGGAACACGATCTACAAGAACTTCCGCCGATGGGCGACCGAGGGTGTCTGGGAGGACCTGCTCACCCATGTCCAGCGGCGGGCCTCGCTCGCGGGCGAGGTCGACTGGGTCGTGTCGGTGGATTCATCGATCGCGCGTGTGCATCAGCACGGTGCGACCCTGCCCCGGGGCACAGGGGGCTCCATCGAACTACAAGAGATCCGGGCCGGAGCCGTGTGACCACGCGATCGGCCGGTCACGAGGTGGTTTGACGACGAAGATCCACCTGGTCTGCGATGGGTGAGCTCGCCCGCTGGCGTTCGTGCTGACCGGTGGACAGGTCGCGGACACGAGCGTGTTCACCTGCGTGCTCGACGAGATCCGCGTCCCCGGGCGAGGCCAGGCGCGCACGAGGCCGGACCGGGTGCTCGCGGACAAGGGGTACCCGTCGAAGAAGAACCGTGCCTGGCTGCGCGAGCGCGGTATCAAGGCCACGATCCCCGAGCGCGCTGACCAGATCGAGAAGCGTCAAAAGAGGCCGGGCCGACCGATCGACTTCGGCAACGAGCAGCGGGAACGCTACAAAGGGCGCAACGTCATCGAACGATGCTTCAACGCAGTGAAGCAGTGGCGAGGGCTCGCTTCCCGGTTCGACAAGACCGCCCGCTCCTACGCGGCCGGAATCTACCTCTCCGCCACCCTCCAATGGATTTAGCAACACGCCCTAGAGGAGGTTTACGTCGTGGCCAAAGACGGCACCAACCGAGGCGGACGCAGAGTCCGTGCCGGGGCGAAACCCGAGGCGCTGAACGACAAGCTCGCCTCAGGTCGACCTGCCACCAGGCTCACCACACCGGCCGAGCTCGATGTGTTCGACCTGGACGGCACCGACATCGGCGATGGTGCGCTGCTCGCAGGCGAGACGATGCCTGAACCTAGCGAATACCTGTCGGCCGAGCAGCGCGACGGCCAACCGCTCGGTGCGGACCTGGTCTACCGGGAGACCTGGAACTGGCTGGATGAACGCGGCTGCACCGAGTTCGTCTCCAAACGCTTAATTGAGCAGTACGCGCAGGCGTTCGCCCGATACATCCAGTGCGAGCAGGCAATCTCCAAGTTCGGTCTGCTCGGCAAACACCCCACCACGGGCGCTGCGATCGCCAGCCCGTTCGTGGCCATGTCGCAGTCGTTCGGCAAGCAGGCCAACGTGTACTGGTACGAGATCTTCGACATCGTGCGTGCCACCTGCACCACCGACTACTCCGGCACCACGCCAGGCGATGAGGTCATGGAGCAGCTGCTCAAAGCCTCCTCCTAAGGCCCCTCATCCCGCTTGTTTCGTTTCTGGCCTGCCCGGCACCCGGGCGGGCTTTCTTGTTGTTCGCATTTGTGAAAGGAGCCCTCGCGTGTCTGTAGTGCGAAGTGCTGAATCTGTGTGTATCGGCCACCCCGACAAGCTGTGCGACCTGATCGCAGATCACATCCTCGATGACATCCTTACCCGCGACCCGGCGGCACGCGTGGCCGTTGAGGTCATGGCGAGTGGCAGGCGCATCATCGTCACCGGCGAGATCACCACCACCATCCGGCCGCAGCTGCGCGCCTGCGCGCGGGAGGCGCTGCGCCGGGCCGGGTACAACCCGAACCGGTTTGTCATCTACGTGTGGGTGCGCCGCCAATCCGCCGACATCGGCGCAGGTGTTACAACCTCCATCGAGGCGCGTGCAGGTGATGAGTCGGCGTATGCGAGCCTGGGGGCGGGTGACCAGGGCACCGTCTACGGGTACGCCACGAGCGAGACGCCCCAGCGCCTGCCGCTGCCGCTCGTGCTCGCCCACGAGATCTGCCGCCGCCTCGATACAGCCCGCACCGACGGCACGATCCGTGGGATCGGCCCCGACGGCAAATCCCAAGTCAGTGTGGTCTACGACGAGCTGGGCACTCCGGTCGGCATCGACACCGTGATCGTCTCAATCCAGCACAATGCAGACAAAGACCCCGAGGCGCTTGAACGGGAGGTGCGCACGCTGGTCGTCGCCCCGGCCATCGAGGCGCACCTGCCCGGTGCCACGGCTGAGCGCGTGTTGGTCAACCCGTCCGGTCGGTTTGTCACCGGTGGGCCCACCGCTGACACCGGGCTGACCGGACGCAAGCTCATGGTCGACACCTACGGTGGGCTCGGCCCGCACGGCGGTGGCGCGTTCTCGGGTAAGGACCCCTCCAAGGTCGACCGAACGGGCGCGTACATGGCGCGGCTCATCGCGAAAACCGTGGTGGATGCGCGCCTGGCCGAAGAATGCCACGTCGCTATCTCCTATGCGATCGGTAAGGCTGACCCGGTCGCGTTCCGCATCGACACCTTCGGCACCGGTCAGCACCCGGATTGGCTGCTCACCGACGCCGCCCAGGCGGTCTTCCCGCTGCGACCGGCCGCGATGATCGAACACCTGCACCTGCGTTCTCCGATCTACGCGAAGCTTGCCACCTATGGGCACATGGGCCATGGTCTGAGCGAGTGGGAATGGACGCTGCCGTTTACCGACAAGCTCAGAGAAGAGGTGATCCGCCGTGCTCATCAAGCAGCTACCCATCAGTGAGCTCAAGCCCGCCGACTACAACCCGCGTAAGGACCTGAAGCCCGGGGATGCGGACTACGAGAAACTCAAGCGGTCGCTGACTGAGTTCGGTTATGTCGAGCCGGTGATCTACAACCACACCACCGGCCACGTCGTCGGTGGCCACCAGCGCCTGAAAGTACTGGCGGATCTTGGCCACACGAGCATCGACTGCGTGGTTGTCGAATTGGACGAGACCCGCGAGAAGGCCCTGAACGTCGCACTGAACAAGATCAGCGGCGACTGGGACGAGTCCAAGCTGGCCCTGCTCATCGCGGACCTTGACGCGGCCGACTTTGATGCTGAGCTCACCGGCTTCGACGATGACGAAATCGCCCAGCTCATCGGCAGCCTTGACGAGGACGAGGTAGACGACGACGGGTTTGATCTCACCGCCGCTCTCGAGGCCGCCTCCTTCGTCCAGCGCGGGGACATCTGGACCATCGGCAGGCACCGGCTGGTCTGCGGGGATGCCACCGACGCAGACGATGTCGCGATGCTCATGGACGGCAAGAGCGCGAACCTGGTGCTTACCGACCCGCCCTACAACGTCGCCTTCGAGTCCTCCGACGGGCTCACGATCAAAAACGACGCGATGAAGGCCGACTCCTTCTACGAGTTCCTGCTCACCGCGTTCACCAACATGGCGGGCGTTCTCGACAAGGGTGGGTCTGCTTATGTGTTCCACGCCGACACCGAAGGGCTGAACTTCCGCAAAGCGTTCATCGATGCCGGGTTCAAGCTCTCCGGCTGCTGCATCTGGGTCAAAGACTCCCTCGTGCTGGGACGCTCGCCGTACCAGTGGCAGCACGAACCGGTCCTCTACGGGTGGAAGCAGGGAGCCAAGCACAAGTGGTTCGCTGACCGGAAACAGACCACGATCTGGAACTTCGCCAAGCCGCGAAAGAACTCCGACCACCCGACGAGCAAGCCGCTGGACCTGCTGGCCTATCCGATCCGCAACTCCACCCAGGCCAACGCGATCATCCTCGACACCTTCGCTGGCAGCGGTTCGACCCTGATGGCCGCCGAGCAGACCGACCGCATCGCCTACCTCATGGAGTTGGACGAGAAGTACGCCTCGGTGATCCTGCGCCGCTACGCCGAGGCGACCGGGGATGCGGCCGGGATCACCTGCCAGCGCGACGGCACCCAGTACGCCTACCTGGATCTGGTCAAACAGGTCGACCGCGACCGCGAATAAAACCCCGCAATATGCAGGGAAAACAGGGGCGTGAAACTGAGCCGTTGATGAGGGCAAAAACGACTGGATAAGCGGAAAAACGTATGGCTGTATGTACATGACCAAGCACCCCTAGACCTGGGGGAACCGAGCGAAAAGGACTGGTCATGAGTGAATTACACATCGAAATCAGCGAGCTCATCGCAGCCGGAGTCAACGTCTACGACCCCGAGGAAACCCTGCGGGTTGCCACAGCACGCGGCTACCAGCTGGTGGTGCGCGTGATCGAGCACGACCCGAAGCGTTTCCTCACCATGGTGGCCGCCTGGTTCGAGCAGGAGGTCGTGGCATGAGCATCCTCGCCTTCACCCCGCACAAAACGGGCAGGAAAAAGCTCGCCCAGCTTCTCGCCGATCACCTTGGCACCGAGGCCACCTATCTGGGCACGCCCTCGTTTGCCTACCAGATCGCAGACGCCACGCTGGATCGGGACTGGACCCTCTACCTGCCAGATGGCATCGAGGCGCAGGCCGTGCTCGAGGCCGCCCACAAGGCGGGCTTTGAAACCGCCGACCCGGGCGAGGTGGCGTTGACGGTCACGATGCCCACCACCGGGTGGAGTGAGCGCACTCGCGCCAACCTCGAAGCGCTCCTGGCAGCCAAAGGGCCACTGATCGCCAAGGCCCTGGGCATCCCGGCCACACCCATCGAGTTCAACGATGACGAGACCGTCTCGTTCCCGTGGTGTGAGTCGATTACGCCGGAGACGGCACGCGAGGCGGTGATCCCGCTTGTGGCCAGGCTCTGCCAGCGCGCCCAGGAGGCAACCCGGATCCGCTCCACGCCGCCAGCACCGGGCAATGACAAGTACACGATGCGCTGCTTCCTGCTTTCCCTGGGCTTCATCGGCCCCGAATACAAGCAGGCACGCCGCATCCTGCTGGCAGGCCTGGAAGGGGACGCCGCCTGGCGCACCCCGACGAGCAGGAAGGAGGATTGACCATGACTCCTGGCCAGCGGGTGCGCCTGATCGCCACCAGCGACCCGTACACGACGCTGCGCCCCGGTGTGCTTGGCACCGTGGCGTTCGTCGACGACCTCGGCACCGTCCACGTCGACTGGGACACCGGATCGAACCTGGGGCTCATCCCGGGCGAGGACTCCTGGGAAACCCTACCCACTGAAAAGCCCGAAAAATAGCGGCTCATCAGGGCAAATAGTGACTGGATATGCGGCACAACGTATGGCTGTATGTACATACCGAAAGCACACCACCTCAGGGAAGGACACAGCCATGAACCCCCAGCCACAGATGAGCATCGAAGAGGACACCACCCAGCACCTGGTCAAGGACGCGAACCGGCTCGGCTACACCATCGTCACCATCGACACCACAGACGACCTCGCGATCGAGATCCGCCCCGCAGCCCGCCTGCCGTACACCCCGCCCTTGTACCGGGATTGGCAGACCGGCCAGTGGACGATCCAAACCACCTCATACGGCTCCCTCGACCCGGAAGAGATCGAGAAGGTCACCGACGGCTACCGACGCGCCATTGCCATGGTCAGCGAACTGGCACCCCTGAACGCCCGCGACCTGGTGAACTACAGCATCACCCGCAACGCCTGACCTTTTGGCACCCGCAAACCCTGCCACGAGCGGGGTTTCCTCTCGTCACAAGCCTTGTTTCTCCACGGTTTTCTTAAGTGCTGTAGATCCCAAAAAATAGTGCCTGATCTGGGCAAATACGACTGGATAAGCGCCCGCACCTATGGCTGTATGTACATGACAAAAGAACAGCCCCTCAGGAAAGGACAACAGCCATGAACACCACCGAGAAGCTCACCACCGAAGCCCTGCAGATGCGCGTCGACTCCTACGGGGCGATCCTCGCACACGGCGACTACACGCTGGCCACCTTCGCGACCTGGACCAAGAAAGACGGCTACGGCAACAGCGCCCAGGTCTACCGCCTCACCGAAGCTCCGATCGACGGCTTCGGCCCGAACGCACGCGGCCGCAGCGAATGCGCCCTGGAGCTCATCGCCGAGGCCGACCACCTTTTCGCAGACGCCGGGCACGCCATCGCCTGGGCCCTGACCCAGATCTAACCCACACCCCACCAAGGCCAAGGAGGACACCCGATGGACGCCACCAGAGAGCTGGTCACCAACCACCTGGAGATCCCCGCCGACGCCGCCCCGCACGGTGAGATCCAGGCCGCCGCCGAGATCCCCTTCAGCGTCCTCGACGAGCTCGCCGAGGAGGTCGGGGCCGAGAAGATCCCGGTCCACACGCTCAGCCGCATCGGCTGGCACTACACCAAAGCCGACCAGATCATCGCCCTGGCCAGGCAGCGCGGCCTGTCCGATTGGCGCTACGGGGGTTTCGGCACCGGCCAGGTGGTCTCCGACTTCCGCCACACCTACTGCTAACTCGCCTGTCGTCCCGACCACCCCCACGGGCTGGGCCTCGCCCGACGCGATCCGTTTCGCCCCCCACATGGTTGGGGCTTTTCTTATGCGGGGGGGCGTTTCACGAAACTGTTCCAATCTTTTCACGAAACCCCGCGCCGGCCGAAGGAAAACGGCCGCGAACACCGCCGACACCGGGACAGCATGGACCATGTCGTAGCGCTTTACCCACACGGTTCCGTTGTCATCTCGGGTGACGTCCTCCGCACGGAGGTACGACGCGGTAGCGCCGCTACAGCCCGCACCGAGACAAAGGGCAAGGACACCTTCGGCGGCGCGTTGTCGCCCAACTTCCACTGCTCAATGTCGTCAGCGTCAGGCTTGCGACCACCCCGCGGAGCAGGCGGAGTCGGCTTCTGTTCGGTGCGCGGCCGCGACCAGGCAGTAGCGTCAAGCATGGCAAGGTTCACGGTCAAGTCCCATCAGCAAGCGTTACACAACACTAAGGGACGCAACCGCCGTTGGAACACTGCTGCTATGTCAGAGCCCGAAAGCTCCGCCGCTGACGAGGATCACGATGCCAAGGCCGATGAGAACGATGGGAAAGAGGATGTCCTCCCAGCGTTC
>OBJZ01000046.1_pt1 | contig 176360 bp, 145 predicted proteins | sample 1481641 | NCBI WGS metagenome assembly OBJZ01 (sample SAMN02364493, study PRJEB22542) | human gut metagenome | isolation source: fecal sample | host: premature infant | place: USA: Chicago, IL | collected 2012-01 | reverse complement strand
GCGTCTCGGAGTATGAAGAAATTGTGGGCTTGGGGGTCGGTGAGGGCTTGGTGCTGGCTGTTTTTTCATGAAGTGTGACGGTGCGCGGGTGAGGAGAGCGGCGGCAGGGGCTGTTCTGGTCGCGGCTCTGAGTTCTGGGCGCGGCCCGGCGTCCTCGGTGCTGCACTCTGGGCGCTGATCGCGTCTCGGAGTATGAAGAAATTGTGGGCTTGGGGGTCGGTGAGGGCTTGGTGCTGGCTGTTTTTTCATGAAGTGTGACGGTGCGGGCGAGGAGAGCGGCGGCAGGGGCTGTTCTGGCCTCGGCTCTGGGGTCGGCCCTTCACTCTGGGCGCTGATCGCGTCTCGGAGTATGAAGAAATTGTGGGCTTGGGGGTCGGTGAGGGCTTGGTGCTGGCTGTTTTTTCATGAAGTGTGACGGCACGGGCGAGGAGAGCGGCGGAAGGGGCGAGCCGCGCCTGGGCTTTTCAGGGCGCGACGAGTAGGGGCCAGGGGTCGAGGGCCTCGAGCTGCGCGGCGATACTGAGAAGAGTGGTCTCGGCTCCCGGCCGAGTTCCCCCGAGGTGGACGCCTACGGGCAGTTCGATTCCGTCGACCACTGTGCGATGCAGTGGCACGCTCATGGCGGCGAACCCATTCATATTCCACACGCTCGTGAACGGTGTGAAGCGCGATTGAAAATCGAAGTCCTCGCGCGGGTCGTCGGGGATGCGATCCGCGAGCACGGGCGGCTCGGACAGCATCGGCGTGAGGATCGCGTCGAAGCTCTCCCACGCCTCGGCCATGCGTCGCGTAAGTTCCTGGATGCGCGCGATGGCGGCGGCGTACTCAAGTCCGGTGACCTCGGCGCCGATGCCGCGTAGCCAGCGCGTGAGTGCTCCAACGCCCGCTGCCTCCTCCCCGGCGCGGGCTTCGGCGCTCCCGGCCGGACCGTACGGCAGCGGAATCGACGCTGCTCCCACAGCCCACACGGGCATGAACGTTTGCCAATCCTTCGGTGTCATCGGTGCGGGGATCTCGATGGTTGTGTGCCCGAGGGCCTCGAGCAGCGAGCGGGCACGCTCGACGGCTTCGAGAGAGGAGGCCGCGAGCTCTACCTCGGCGACCATGGGCGAGGTGAGCACACCGATCCTGAGCGGTGAAACCTTTCGCGCATCGAGCGCAGCGAGCGACGCCTCGACTGAAGAGGTTGCGCCGCAGCCCGCGCCCCGTGTGGGCCGCGTGCCAGCGAATGAATCGCCTGGCCGTGCGTGGGCGATGAGATCGATGCCGAGGGCGAGATCCGCGACCGTGCGCGCGAGCATTCCGTGGCGCGCGAGTCCCGGCCCGTCGAGGCCGTGTGGTCCGGCGCTTACCGTTCCACGCGAGGTCACCATGCCGAGGACGCCATTGCAGGCAGCGGGCACACGCACGCTTCCGCCGGCGTCGTTGCCGTGGGCGAGTGGCGCGATGCCGCACGCGACGGCTGCACCGGCGCCGCCGCTCGAACCGCCTGCGGTGCGCCGCACATCCCACGGAGTGCGGGCCGCTCCGAGTGGCGATTCGCTAAACACGCTCATCCCGAACTCGCTCGTCGTGGTTTTCCCGAGCGTGAGGGTGCCGGCGGCGATGAGATCCTCGGCGATGCCATCGGTGCGAGTCGATATGCTTCCTGCGAGAGCGGGGGAGCCGGCCTCGAATGGCAGCCCTTCGACTTCGACGAGGTCTTTGATCGGTAGGGGAATGCCGGCGAGGAAAGGCGCTGGCGTTTTGCCCGCAGAGCGTTCTGCGAGCAGCATCTCCTCGGCGCGCTCGGCTTGCGTGCGGGCACGATCGTCGGTGACACACGAAAACGCCCCGACCTTCGCGCCGCGTTCATGGGCGCGCTCGAGTGCGCGCTCGACGTGGACGCTCGGCGTGAGCTCTCCGTCGCGGTAGGCCCGCGCGAGTCGAACGGCGCTGAAATCGAGGGGGTCGTCTTGACCGTCGGCAAGCATGGCCCGCTCCTAGTTCAGCGGGGCAAGCGGTGCGAAAAGATCGGTGCGTGAGGTTGTCACGACCGTGTCCTGCTCGGCAACGGGAATCGACACTTCCCAAAACGGCGGCGTGGGCTCGAGCCCGCGGTCCGTGAGAGTTGTGAGCAGGGCATTCCACGAGTCGTCGCGCGTGCTGTAGGGGCCGTTGTGCGAAAGAGCTGCGATGCGCCCCTCGGGGAGGGTGACGGTACTTGCGTGGAGTGTGGTCTCGCCCGGGCAAGCGTCGGACCTCACGTCGATATCCCTCGAAAGCGGACGTTCGATCGGGAAACCGATAGCGACATCGCTCTGCGCGTGAGCGCTGTCGATGCCGCCAACGCGGTAAAACACGACAACCAGGTGCCCGGTGATCTCGGCGCCTTCGCGCTCGAGCGCCGCGGGCAGAGCATCAGCAACCACGCTCGCATAGTCTCCGAGCGCGTCCATCGCAAGGTCGTTGACGCGGACGGCGGCGAGCGGCACGGAGGGCTGATCGAGCACGGTGAGTGTCGTGTAGCCGCGGCCGTTTTCGACATCGCTTCCGCCGGGAGTCGTGTGGATGGTCATGGTGTGCTTTCGCGTTGAGAACGGGCGTGGGGCGAGTTTACGAGTTTATTTGTCTCACCCGTGCCATAGAGTTTAGGTGTGTTTCAGGGAATCGTGCAGGATCTGATCGACGAACTCGGGATGCTCCCCGGGGTGGGCCCCAAGTCGGCGCAGCGCATCGCGTTTTACGTGCTCGGTGCGGAGAGCGCGTCGATCGAACGGCTGGCCTCGACCCTCACCGAGGTGAAAAAGCGCATCCGCTTTTGCGAGGTGTGCGGCAATATCGCAGAGGAAGAACGCTGTGCGATCTGCCTCGACGAGCGTCGCAACGGTGAGCTCCTGTGCGTTGTGGAGGAGCCCCGCGATGTTTTTGCGATCGAGCGGCTTCGCGAGTATCGGGGTCGCTACCACGTGCTCGGCGGCGCGATCGACCCAATCGGGGGAGTCGGCCCGGCGGACCTGCGTATTCAGGAACTTCAGGATCGCGTCTCGCAAGGAGGCATCACCGAAGTGATCCTTGCGCTGGACCCGAACGTTCAGGGCGAGGCGACGAGCACCTACATCGCGCGCACGCTTGCGGACTCCGGAGTCGAGGTCACGCGTCTGGCCTCGGGCCTTCCGGTCGGCGGGGACCTTGATTACGCTGATGAGATGACTCTTGGCCGCGCGTTCGCGGGGCGGCGCACTTTCTAGGGGGTTTCGATGGTGCAGGGCACTCACCCGGGAAGGCCGGGCCAGGGCATGGGGATTCCGACGCTCGCTGGGCCTTCGGCGCAGTCACTTCCGCCACTGCTCGACTTGCCCGAGCCGGAAAGGCTGCCCACGGGAGACGACGTCGTCGACCTTCCCGAGGAAGTCTTGTGCGAATCCGCGCGGTCGATGCGCGCGGCCACGGGCCGGAAGATTTGGGTGTGGATGGCAATTGTGGGGTTTGTCAGTTGGGGAGCGCTCGCGATGGTGTTTCTCGGTTCGCTGACCCCGCTGTTTTTGTTTTTGCCGATTTTCGCGATTGCCGAGCCATCGTTCGTGGCATCGCTCCTCAACGGACTCGGCGCGTCACCGGGTGTCGTGCTGTTCATAGCTTTTGGGTCGGCGCCCTTAGGCGCGCTCGCCGGTCTGGGGGCGGCAGCGCTCGGTCTGCGGTCGGTTGCGCGGCTACGCCCCCGCGAGTACCTCACGGAGAAGGAGTTTCGAAGGGCGATCGGCTGGTCGTTTGCGAAGTGGATCCTGTGCCCCGAGCTCGCAGTGATCGTCCTATCGATGATCCTTACCGCGCTTCCCGGTAACACCTTCATCCTCGCCGACTTTTCTTACATCGTCGTGTCGGGGTACCTCCAGATGCTTGTGATCGCACTGTTGAGCGCGCCTCTCGCGGCTGGACTCGCGCGTGCATCAAACCCGCTGAAGCTGCCGGGACTCGGCGAGCTGGAAATGAGGCGCCAGGCTGCGATTGGCACGGACAACTACGGTCACTACACGCGCGTTCTATTCGCGCAGGATCGTCGGCACCTGCCGCGCAATAGGTTCATCGCAAACCCGCGCGTCGTGGCGCAGTCGTTCCGCACTATCGCCCGGTACCGCTGGTGGCAGGTCCTGACCGTTGCTGTGCTGGTTGTGCCGTTTTACTACTTTGCCGATTTCGGGCAACTTTTTACGTTCGATGGCGGCGTTGGCGACGTCTCCGGCGCGACGGATTTTTCCCTCACGACGCGCATCGCGGCACTCATCCTGCTCATTGCGTGGCTGGGCGCCTTCGCATGGCTGCCACCGCTCGTGCTCTCCCTGTTCCACCTCATACCGCCATCAAAACGGGGGGTCCGGGATCAGCGCACCTATCCCACGATTACTGAGCGCATGGCCGTGAATCGATGGGAGCGGGGCGTCGTGTGGGTGACAACCCTTGGTCTCGCCGCAGTGGAAGCCGTGTGCCTCATCGCGTTGCTCGTCGTGCTCCAGGTGACCGGTGACGCAGCCCTCGCGGGCCCAGTGCACCTCTGGGTTCTTGGGATCTCGGGATTCGCGGCGAGCGCATTGGGGATGATCGCCACCTACCGCGCGATGGCGATTGACCTGCGCACGATCGTTTACGGCCCTGCGGGCTGGTACATGCGCAGAGAGGTGCCGTTCTCAGCCATTGCACCTCAGCGCGGCACACGGACGGATCTCGCGGACGATCCGCGCGTGAGGGCGGCTCTGCGCGAACGTCAGGCGATGAAACTTGGTCTACCGAAAGACGCGACGCTCGAGCAAATCGCCAAGGCGGCCTCGAGAACCGGTGTGTTGCCCGACTTTGGGCTCGGCGAAGAACAGGTGACGCCCGCCACGGTCGAGCCTCCCACGATCAAAGGCGAGCACGATATCCCGGAGAGTCTCGAGGAGCTGCACGCGGGACGCCTCACAGTGTGAGACGCAACGGGCGCGCTGCACTCATCCCCGCGGCCTCGCCTGTCACAATGGCACCACCCCGCATTCATGCCACTACCGCGGTAACCCCGCGCGCGAAAGGGAAGCTCGCCCATGGCGCTTGTCGTACAAAAATTTGGCGGATCCTCCGTTGAGGATGCCGCCGCGATCAAGCGCGTCGCCGCGCGCATCGCTCTGTACGCGAAGGCGGGCCACGAAGTCGTGGTCGTCGTCTCGGCGATGGGGGACATGACCGATGAACTCATCGACCTCGCTCAAGAAGTGACCGCGCAGCCGCCCGCCCGCGAACTCGACATGCTGCTCACGGCGGGCGAACGCATCTCGATGGCGGTGCTCTCGATGGCCCTCAACGCCAATGGCGTGAGCGCGCGGGCATACACGGGCTCGCAGGCGGGCATGATTACCGACGAGCTTCACGGCGGCGCCCACATCATTGACGTGACCCCCGGGCGTATCCGCAGCGCGCTCGACAACGGTCACGTCGCCATCGTCGCGGGCTTTCAAGGGGTGTCGCGCACGACGAAGGAAATCACGACTCTCGGTCGCGGCGGGAGCGACACCACCGCCGTCGCCCTCGCGGCAGCGCTCGAGGCAGACGTGTGCGAGATCTACAGCGACGTGGATGGAATCTTTACCGCCGATCCGCGCATCGTGTCGAGCGCATGCCGCATCCCCGAGATCAGCTCCGAGGAGATGCTGGAAATGGCCGCTGCCGGAGCGAAGATTCTCGCCCTTCGATGTGTCGAGTACGCGCGCCGTTTCGAGGTTCCACTCCACGTGCGTTCGAGCCACAGCGGCCGTATCGGCACCGTGATTTGCGAGGATCCCGATCGGGACTTCCCGATCGACCCCGACCTTACCCGCCTTGGCGCACTCGCGGGCGCCTGTGATGTTTCACCTACGAAGGAGGAGGCCCCCGTGGCATTCCTGACAGAAGGGGGCCATGAGGCCCCGATGATCACGGGCATCGCCCACGACCGCAGCGAGGGTATGGTGACCCTCGTCGAGGTCCCCGATACGCCCGGGAAAGCCGCGGCAATTTTCGAACTCGTCGCGTCCGTCGGCGCGCATGTCGACATGATCGTCCAGAATGTCTCAACTGTCGACGGTACAGTCGCGATTTCGTTCACAATTCCCGAGGCGCACGCCGAGGCTGCCACACGTGCGCTCGAGGCAGCGCGAAGCGAGATCGGCTATCGCGAGTTGCGGTACACCGGCCAGATCGGCAAGGTCTCGATTATTGGCGCGGGCATGAAGTCGAACCCCGGCGTGTCCGCGACGGCGTTCCGCGCGCTGTCGAACGCGGGGATCAATATTTCGATGATTTCGACCTCGGAGATCCGCATCAGCGTCGTGACTCGCGTCGACGAGCTCGACCAGGCTGTGCGGGTGCTCCACACGGCTTTCGGCCTCGACGGCGAGGGTGAAGCCATCATTTACGCCGGAACGGGTCGCTGAGCGCGACCGAAAGGAGAGGGCAATGGGCGAAAAGGTTATGGATAGGGACCCGTCGGGGCCGGTCATTGCTGTCGTGGGGGCAACGGGCCAGGTGGGCCGTGTCATGCTCGCGCTTCTCGAAGAGCGTCGCGTGCGGCACTCGCGAATCCGCCTTTTTGCGTCCGAGCGTTCGGCGGGTACGCGTATGCGTGTCAATGGCGAGGACCTCGTGGTAGAAAACGCCGAGACCGCAGTGCTCGAGGGTGAGGGCAATACGGTCGATATCGCGTTGTTCAGCGCGGGTGGTGCGACCTCGAAGCGCCTCGCTCCCGTGTTTGCACGCGCCGGTGCCACTGTGATCGACAACAGTTCCGCGTGGCGTAAGGATCCGGATGTCCCGCTCGTTGTCGCCGAAGTGAACGGAGAGTGTGCCGAGAAAGCGCCGAAAGGCATTATTGCGAACCCGAACTGCACGACGATGGCGGCGATGCCGACCCTCAAGGCTCTTCACGAGCGCGCCGGGCTCGAGCGGCTCACGGTTGCGACCTACCAGGCTGTGTCCGGCAGCGGCCTCAAAGGCGTCGACGAGCTTGCGAACCAAACGCGCGCCCACGTGAATGACCTTGAGTCGCTCGCCCTCGATGGCCGAGTCGATGCTGAGCCGGCGCCATGCGTGTATCCAGCTCCGATCGCGTTCAACGCGGTCCCGTTCGCGGGGGCGCTTGTGGACGACGGCTCGCTCGAGACCGATGAAGAGCAAAAACTCCGCAATGAGTCCCGGCGCATTCTCGATCTTCCGGATCTCCGTGTGTCGGGCACGTGCGTGCGCATTGGGGTGTTCACGGGGCATTCGCTCAGCATCCACGCCGAGTTTGAGCGGCCGATCACCGTGGACGAAGCCGAGGAAGCGGTCCGGGCCCAGGTGGGCGTCGACCTCGTTGATGTGCCCACGTCGCGCCTTGCTGCAGGGCGCGACGGCACATTCGTGGGGCGGTTCCGCAGTGATCAGGCGGTTCCGGATGGTCGCGGACTTATCTTCTTCGTGTCCTCGGACAACCTTCGCAAGGGCGCGGCCCTCAACGCGGTGCAGATATGCGAGCGGCTTGCGGGCTGAAGCCTCGAAGCTGTGACATACTGGGAGTAACTGCTGGAAATATTGGTATTCGCCCGTGAATCCACCCCCATGCTCATCGCCGTAACTTAGCGTACGTGCAGGTCGTGACCCTACAGTGTTGTGCGGGCGAGCGTGCGTAGCAGCCACAAGGTTCACGCGCCGTCACAGAGCCTAGGAGTGTTGCCCATGACCCCCGATCGCCGAGCAGCCCGTCGCACGGCCGATCCATCGCCCGATCACGGCGCCAGAGTCAACCTCACGCGGGCGCGCGGAGAGCGCACTCGCGAGGTCATCCTCGAGGAAGCGACGCTCGTGTTCTCCACGTACGGCTACCGTGGCACGTCGCTTCGCGATATTTCCGAGCGCGTGGGAATCTCCCACCCGGGTATGCTCCATCATTTTTCCCGTAAGGAAACCTTGCTCCAGGCGGTCCTCGAGCGCGCGGCACGCCATTTTGAAGAGCTCATCGATGACTTCGTCGAGACGGCGCAAGAGCCCGCGGCGATTCGTGACTGGGATGCGGTGCGGCAGTACCAGTCCGTGATGTTCGCCGTCGTGAGGGCCGAGGCTGTCGAAAAGGATCACCCCGGTCACGAAGCGATCGTGGGAATGCAGACGATGGCAGAAGAGAAGCTCACCGCCCTTTTTGAGATGTACGAAGAAAAGGGCTGGCTCGACGAAGGTGCGAGCCCCGAGTGGATTGCCCGCTCGATCGTCGCGATGTGGACGGGGGTCTTCATGCGCGATGCCCTCATGGGCGATGGCCTCTATGACCATGACCTCTCGATTTTCTTGCGCATGTTCGTCATCCCGCTGCGCGAAGCCGATCCGTTTACCCCGACGAGCAGAAAGTAGCGTGTATGGCGACCGAGGTTGAGCTTGATCGACTCCGCAACGCTCTCGTGCGCGATGCCTCCGGTGCGCGCCTCGGTAAAGTGTGCGAAATTTTCCTCAATGATCGCACTCAAAAAATCTCTTTTGTGACGCTTGCACTCGGGCCTTTCGGTACGCGTGAAATCTATATTCCCTACGAATATATTGACCTTGATGAAAGTGGCCCCAGAACCGCGGTTCGGCGCGAAATTCTCGAGGATGCCCCGCGCGCGAACGGGCTCGGTCATTTGACGTTCACGCAAGAAGAACAGTTGCGCGAATACTACGAGTCGGCCGTGATCGCTGACCCGCACTCGTCGCCGCACGATTGATCCGTGTGGGGTCGAGTGGTCGCGGCGACCGTCGGAAACCAGACATTGTTAACGGGCGCGTGAACGGCTGAAAGTACGCGGTGAATTCTCGGTAACCCGGGCCGGGGTGTGAGTGTGCGGTCGGTAGGGTCGAATCAATGACGGTTTTTCGCCGTCAAAGATTCGCTTACTTCTTCGTCACAAGGATATATATGAAAATCTCGGTTATTGGGCTCGGATATCTTGGTGCAGTTCACGCGGTATGCATGGCGGAACTGGGGCACGATGTCGTGGGGATCGATGTGGATACCGAGAGGATCGCCAAGCTTGAGCGCGGTGAAGCGCCATTTTTCGAGCCCAGTTTCCCCGAAAAACTCTCCGCAGCTCTCGAGCGCGGAAATCTCCATTTCTCGACGGATCTCGCGGATGTGCGCGAGTGCGACGTGCACTTTGTGTGCGTGGGTACGCCGCAGGGGTCCGACGGCTCCGCGGATCTCGCCGCTCTCCATGCTGTACGCAAGGGCCTGAGGGAAATTCTCGCCGGATCGACGCGCGACAGGATCCTTGTGGTGGGCAAATCGACCGTGCCCGTTGGGACAGCGCGCGGCCTCAGCGAGGCATTTGCGGATCTTCCGAACGTCGAACTCGCGTGGAATCCGGAGTTTTTGCGCGAGGGGTACGCGGTGAAAGATACGCTCGGCCCGGATCGCCTCGTATACGGCGTGCACGAGGAGCAGGAGTTTTCCATCACGCATCTCGACGAGGTGTACGCCTCGATCCTCGAGGCCGGGACGCCCCGCCTTGTGTACGGGTACGAGAGCGCCGAGCTCGTGAAGGTGAGCGCGAATGCGTTCCTCGCAACGAAGATCAGTTTCGTCAACGCGGTCGCGGAGATGTGTGAGGCGACGGGCGCCGACGTTGTCGAGGTTGCCGAGGCGATCGGTCTTGACGAGCGCATTGGCCGACGCTTCCTCAAAGCCGGCATCGGCTTCGGCGGCGGCTGTCTCCCTAAAGACGTGCGGGCCTTCATTGCGAGTGCGGAGGAGCACGGTGTGGGGGAGTCCTTCGAATTTCTCCGCAACGTCGATCGCATCAATCAGAAGCGTCGCGCGCGCCCCGTGGAGCTCGCCCTCGAGTATTTCAACGGGGACCTCACGGGGGTGCCCATCACGGTTCTCGGCGCGGCATTCAAGCCCTATAGCGATGACGTGCGTGATTCGCCCGCGATCGACATCGCCCTTTCCCTCGCGCGCCACGGTGCTGATGTGCGGATCACGGATCCGCAGGCTCTCGCGGTCGTGCGAGGCCGCTACGAGGAGTTGACCCTCGTGGACGATCTCGAGGAGGCGATGAGCGGCGCGCGCTTGCTCATCCTCGCGACGGAGTGGCAGGTGTACCGCGACCTTGATCCTGCTCGTGTCGCGGAGCTCGTGGCCGAGCGTGCGGTGATCGACGGACGCGGGGTCTTGGACCTTGCCCGCTGGCGCGAGGCGGGCTTTACGATCATGGCGCTGGGGCGTGGGGAGAGGGCCGGGAGACTCGCCTAACAGTCTGGCGCTCGTCGTCGTGGCACACTAGCAGCTATGGGTGGTGCTGCACACTTGATCGTGACCGGTGGCGCGGGATTCGTCGGTTCGAATTTCGTGCACTATGTCGTCACGCACACCGATTATTCGGTGACAGTTCTTGATGCTTTGACGTACGCGGGGAATGAGGCAAACCTCGAGGGTCTTCCCCAGGATCGCGTGCGTCTCGTTGTTGGCGATGTCGCTGATCGTGAAGCCACTCGTGCGCTTGTCGAAAGCCTCGATCCTGAAACGGATGCGGTTGTGCACTTTGCTGCCGAGTCCCACAACGATCGATCGCTGAGCGACCCGACCGTGTTCGTGCGCTCGAACATTGTGGGCACTTTTGCCCTGCTTGAAGCGGTGCGCGAGTTCGGCGTGCGTCTCCACCACGTCTCTACCGACGAGGTCTACGGCGATCTACCGCTCGAGGATGATCGGCGGTTCACGGAAGAATCCCCTTACCGGCCAAGCTCTCCCTATAGCGCGACGAAAGCCTCGAGCGATCTTCTCGTACGCGCCTGGACACGCAGCTTCGGGTTACGGGCAACCATCTCGATTTGCTCGAATAACTACGGGCCTCGCCAGCACGTTGAGAAGTTCATTCCCCGACAAATCACGAATCTTCTTGATGGAGTGCGGCCGCGGCTCTTCGGTGACGGCGCGAACGTTCGCGATTGGATTCATGTTGACGACCACTCTTCGGCCGTTCTTGCTATCCTCGAGCGGGGCCGCATCGGTGAGACGTACCTGGTGGGTGCGAAGTGCGAGAGAAGCAACCGCGAGGTTGCGCGGGTCATTCTCGAGGCCTTCGGGCGCGACGGAGACGACATCGACTTTGTGGCCGACCGGCCCGGGCACGACGTGCGCTACGCGCTCGACGCACGCAAGCTTGAGGACGAACTCGGGTGGCGCCCTCGCCACCGCGACTTTGATGCCGGTATCCGCGAGACGATTGAGTGGTATCGCGAGAACGAACAGTGGTGGCGCGCCTCAAAGGCCGCAACTGAAGCGACATACGCGAAAAACGAACAGTAAGGAATGCCCGTGTCCCACGACTTTGCATCCCCGCCTGCCGAACGCGAATGGCAAGAAGCGGCCTCCTCGCCCGAGCGTACCCTCGTGGTGGGTGCCGCGGGACAGCTAGGGCGAGCTCTCCAGGGGCTGTGGCTCGGTCGCGACGATGTTGATTTCGTGGACCGCGAGGTCCTCGATGTCGGCGCCCATGACTCAATCGCCGCTTTTGATTTCTCGCCCTACAGTGTGATCGTGAACGCCGCGGGCTATACCGATAAAGACGGCGCGGAAAGTGCCGAGGGGCGCCGAGAAGCATGGGCGGTGAACGCCAAGGGGGTTGCACTTTTGGTCTCGGCCGCGCGTGAGGCGGGTGCCGTGCTCGTGCACATCTCGAGTGACTACGTCTTCGATGGTTCGGTCGCGTTCCACACGGAGGAGGAAGGCTTCGCCCCGCTCGGCGTCTACGGACAGACGAAAGCGGCCGGTGATGCCGCGGTCTCGACCCTCGATACGCACTACATTCTCCGGACGAGCTGGGTTGTCGGCGAGGGCAAGAATTTTGTTGCGACGATGCGTGAACACGCCGTTAATGGCGAGTCGCCCTCGGTCGTCAACGACCAGTTTGGGCGTTTGACCTTTACGGATGAAATCGCGCGTGCGATCGATTTTGTGCTGCGCGCCCGGGTGCCGTTCGGCACCTACAACGTGACGAACTCAGGCGATATCACCTCGTGGTTCGAGATCGCGCAGAGAGTCTACGAGCTCACGGGGCACGACCCGGAGAACGTTCAAAGCGTCTCAAGTGCCGAATACCTCGATACACACAAGGGCATCGCGCTTCGCCCCATCAATTCCGCGCTCGACCTGAGCAAAATTACCGAGGCGGGCTTTCACCCGCGCGATCAGTTCGAGGCGCTCGCCGCGTACCTGGCCTAGCTATTGCGGCGCATTAGCACGATCGCGCCCGTAGCCGCGAGGCCGAGGCCCGCAATCACGCCGCCGATGAGCCATGCGACCGATAGGCCAAGCGGCTGCCGCGAGGGATCGGTGATGAGCTGGGTGGAGCCCTCCGTCGGCTCCTCTTGAGGCTGACCGGGCGTCGGGCTCGGGGTTGGGCCTGGTCTGACGATGCCGCCAGCATCGCCGTTGCCACTCGTGCCGTGGTGGCTGAGTTTCGAATAGTCGCTTCCCACGGCGCCGAAGTCGGCTGAGCGTCCGTAGCCGCTTCGCTGAGGAATACGGGACATGGCGGAGGGGTGAGAGCGCACGAACCTCGATCCGCCAGCCTCGGTTGAGGATCCTTCGGGCTCACCCGTTTGTTCGCGCGAGGGCGTCGTCGAGGGTTCGGTGCTGCCGGGGCTGTCGCCCGGATCGGCGGGGAGCGGCGCTTCCGTTTCAGGGCGCGGGGAAGGGCGCGCTGACGAGGATGGGGACGCCGGTTCCGTTGGTGAAGGTGCAGGTTTCTCCGTGGGATCCGGCTTCGGGGTGGCGGTAGGCTCCGCAGTTGGTTTGGGATCCGGCGTCGGCGTGGGGGTTGGGTCAGGTTGATCCGTAGGGCTTGGCTCCGGCTTCGGCGTCGGGCTAGGCGAGGGCTGATCGGTGGGATCGGTGGGATCGGGCTTTGGCGTCGGTTCAGGAGTCGGGGTTGGCGTGGGCTCAGCCGGCTCGGTGACGGTGACCTGCGCACTGGACTTCGTGCCGCCCTTGAGTGGGGCGACAGTGACCATGTAGTTTCCGGGCTCCGCGATGACGAAGGTTACTCTTGCACGCCCGTTGGCGTCCACAATCGCGGTGTCACGCGAATAACCGAGCGGCGGGAGCTCGACCGGATTACCTTCGGTGGGGGTTGCGGTCGCTTCGAGTTCGACGGCTGGATCGGCGTGGCGGTATTCGCCTCGCACCTGCGTGCCTTCCTTGAGGCCGCATACGAGTGCCGTAAACGCCTTTCCCTTTTCGACCTTTGCTTCGGAAAGGGTGACGGTTCCCGGTGTGCAGGTGGTGTCGACAGCAAAAGCGCTCACTGTCTCAAACGGCACCGTACCCGAGATCGCCAGTACCGAGGCAAGCACACTCGCTCCTGCGACGACACCGCTCAGGCGGCGGCGAAGCGCAGTCGTGCGGGGCTGGGCCATGGGGTGCGTCCTCGTGGTCAGGCGAGCGATAGAGATTCCACGCGGAAGATTCACCGCGCTCCACCTCACGATAGGCCACGAAACAACCGTTAAGCGTGTAGCGCGCTTAAAACCCGTGTAAAACCCGGGGCATCACCCTAGCGGCGCATGCGCGGCCTGCCCGGATCCTTGAACCGTTTGCCGGCCTGGTAGCCGAACCGGCGAATCGGCGCATTTTCCCGAAAGGCCCTGCGAGCTCCGAGCGAATCCACGTCACCCACGACCGGGTTCGGCACACGGGAAATGCCCGTGCCGTTGTAGAGATACAGGAGGTTCGCGGCAACCGAACGGCGATTGCGTGTACCGAGCAACTTCGAGACGTGCACGCCCAGCCATGCGAGCCACCCGATCGAGCCCTGGAGATTCACGCCTCCGGGCAGTTCCGCGATAGCGGCACGCCGACCGATCGTCGCCATCGCCCCCAGGTCGTTGTAGTGGAACGGTTTGTGTGCAGCGTCCTCATCGCCGTCGACGAGGGCCTTGATCGCGCGGGCCACGTGCTGGCCCATTTGCACGGCGGGTTGGGCGAGTTGCGGCTGTGGATCATCGCCACCGGCGATATCACCCGCGGCCCACACGTTGTCATAGCCCTTGACGCGAAGGGTGGGATCGACATCGATTCGCCCCCCGCGCCCCTGCGGGAAACCCCACGCGTTGACGGACGTCGACACGCTCACGCCGGCGGCCCAGATCGTGATGTCTGATTCGACGTAGCTGCCGTCGGCGAGGCGCACAAAGTCGTAGCCGACCTCCTCGACACCCTGGCCAAGGCGCAGCGTCACGCCGCGCTTTTCAAGCTCGCGCGCCGCATACTCGCGATGCTGAGGCTCGAAGGCTTTGAGGAGCTCATCGCCGCGTTGAATAAGGGAAATCTCGAGCGTTCCCGGGTCCACCTCGGGGTAGAGCACATCGAGCTCGCTAATGCGGAAATCAGCGAGTGCCCCCGCGATTTCCACGCCCGTGGGGCCACCGCCCACAATCGAAATGGCGAGGCGGTCGGTGAAGCTCATCTCCGTGAGCTGCGTGGCACGCTCGAGCTCCGCGAAGATCCGCTCGCGGATCTCGAGAGCCTGCGAGCGGGTGTACATCGGCATCGCGAACTCTTCCGCGCCCGGGGTGCCGAAATAGTTCGTGGTGGCGCCATTTGCCAAAACGAGGTGGTCGTAGCGCACCGAGCCTCCGTCGGAAAGCTTCACGACCTGATCGTCGGTGTCAATCCCCGTGACCTCTCCCTGGCGAAAGCGCATGTTGGGGGCGTGGAGGGAGAGCCCGCGCAGGAACATCGTGACGTCGCCAGAGTTGAGGCCCGCGGTCGCAACCTGATAGAGGAGCGGCTGGAAAGTCTTGTACACGTTCCGATCGATGAGCGTGACCCGCACGCGAGCATCGCGCAGGGCAAGCACGAGGTGGGCGCCGGCGAAGCCGCCGCCAACGACCACGACATGGGGCCAACTTGCGCCATCTTTGGCGGGCACGGTCTTGCGATAGAACGCGGGGAGCAGGGGCATGAACGATCTGGTCCTTCAGTGATGCGACTCGGCTATGGCCGCCCATAACGGTAAATCGGTGACGTGAAAGAAAGCTCCACATCCTGTGAGCCGCGCGACTGTCGTGAGGCTCGCGATCATGTCGCAGTCGTTATCCTGCGGTGCGGCGGGTGCGGGACCGCTGGGCGAGCGCGAGTTCGATCCACAGCGCTCCGACTCCGAGGGCGATTCCGCATGCGTCGGCAAGCGCGTCGGTGACATCTGCTGAGCGCGCGGGCATGAACGATTGCAGGACTTCGATCGCGGCGCCCCACAGGAGGAGGACGGCAATGAGAACGAGCAAGTGTCGGACCTTCACGACCCCGAAAACTGTCTCGAGCCTCGTGTTCCCACGCTGGTGCGCGCCACTCTCAGCACGAGGGGACCACGAGAGAGCCCGCGAGTCTTCGAGACATAGAAGTCGTGAAAACGCCCAGGTCGTGAAAGCAAACACGAGGATGTGTCCCAATTTATCCGCGCCGGGGAGGAAGGCAACCGGCTCGGCGGCTTCGGGAACTTTGGGCAGAAAGAACACGGCATTTGCGAGGGCGGCTACGAAGGCGAAAAAAGGCGCAGACGTCATGAGGTGAGTTTAAATGTCCCACCCTCCTCTTAGAGTGAAAGCATGAAAATTCTTCACACGTCGGATTGGCACCTCGGGCGCACCTTGCACGGTGAGAACCTGCACGAATACCAGCGGGAGTTCCAGGATTTCCTTCTGGCGAAGGTCCGTGAAACCGGAGCGCACGCTCTCGTGATCGCCGGCGATATCTACGATCGCTCGGTCCCGCCCGTCGAGGCGGTTGAGCTTCTGCACGAGTCGCTCGCAGCGCTCGCGGAAGAAACCACGGTGATCCTCACGCCAGGCAACCACGATTCGGCGGTGCGGCTCGGCTTTGGCGCAAAACTCATGCGGCCCGGCATTCACATTCTCGCGGATGTCGAAGGGATCGAGCACCCGGTTTCGGTTGCCGATGAGCACGGTGAGGTGCTCTTTTTCGGGCTGCCCTTCCTTGATCCGGATCTTGCGCGCTACAGCCTCGCTCCCAAGGGTGGGGACCCGCTTCCTCGCACGCACGAAGACGTTACGGTGCAGGCGATGGATCGAGTCCGTGCAAAACTCGAGATTCTCGGGCATCCGCGAAGCGTCGTGCTTGCCCACACCTTCGTTGCGGGCGGGGACGGCTCGGATTCCGAACGCGACCTGAGCGTGGGTGGTGTGGCGTCTGTTCCCGGTGGCGTGTTTGCGGGGGTCGACTACGTCGCGCTCGGCCACCTCCACGGCTGCCAAAACATGAGTGCGCTTGTCCCTGGCGAGCGGCCCGTCGCGTGGTACTCGGGAAGCCCTCTGGCCTTCTCGTTCTCGGAGCGTCACCACACCAAAGCCGTTCTTCTTGTCGAGATGGACTCCTCGGGGTTGGTCGAGGTGGAACGTATTCCCACCCCCGTGCGCCGCCGACTCATCGAACTGGACGGCTCTCTCAAAGAGATTCTCGATAGTGCCCCGAACTATTCGGAGGATTGGGTCCACGCGATCGTGCGGGAGGAAACTCGCCCCGCGCACCTTCAGCAGGTCCTGAGCGCGGCGCTTCCACATCTCCTTTTTACGGAGTTCCGCTCCACACGCGAAACGGAATCTAGTGCCGCGCCGGTTGTGACGCGCGAGGCTTCACCGACGGAGGTCATCTCGGAATTCTTCGACTACGTCACGGGTGCCGAACCGAGCGCCGTGCAACGAGACATCATCGAGCAGGTGCTCGCCGATGCGCGCGCACGTGCCGATCTCACGGAGTCGCACGCACAGCGAAAGGCTTCCTGAATCCATGAAACTTCACCACCTGAGTTTTGAGGGCATCGGGCCGTTTAGGGAGAAAGTCGAACTCGATTTCGATGCGCTCGGCGCGAGCGGCCTCTTTCTCCTCGAGGGCGCCACGGGTTCTGGAAAGTCCACCATCATCGATGCGATCGTCTTTGCCCTCTACGGCAATGTTGCGGGCGGCGGCTCGAGCGATGCGCGAGTGCGAAGCGACTTCATGCCCAATACGCACCCGAGCGTCGTGGACCTCTTTTTCGAGGTTCCACGAGGGATCTACCGCGTGCGGCGCACCCCCGCCTACGAGCGCGCTCGACTGCGTGGAAAAGGCGCTCCCGTGCATGAGAACCAGAGCGCGAAGCTCTGGCGGCTAGCCTCGCCCGAAGCGCTAGGTGAGGCGATCGCTGGCACCGAACGCGCGGAAGAGATCGAGCCGATCGCCAACCGACCGGCCGACGTTGGCCGGGAGATTCAGGAACTGCTCGGCCTCACGCACGCGCAGTTCACCCAAACAGTCGTGCTTCCTCAGGGCGAGTTCGCCCGCTTTCTCAAAGCTGACACGAGTGAACGCAAGACTGTGCTCGAACGGATCTTCCAGACTCAGCTGTACGAGCAGATCGAACAATCATTCGGCGAACTCAGACGCGAGGCTCAACGTGACGTCGACGCCTCAAAAGCGGAACTCGGCGCGGCCCTCCAGCGGGTCCTCGAGGCGGCATCGGTCAGCGATGAGCAGCGCATGCAGGCGCTCACCGATACCCGGGATTTCACCCCGGCGGGTCTCGAGCGTGCCAGGGCTATTGGCGAGGAGCTCGAGAATTCCTCCGAAGCCGCCGCTCGCGAAGCCATGCGCATCCTGGACATAGCGAAGGCAGCCTCGAACGAGGCGGCGGAAGCCGCGAAGAAAGCCACCGAACGCCACGATCTGCTCGCTCGCAAAGCCCAGCTCGACGCCCACGAGAAGAAACGGGCATCGATTGAAGGGGCGGCGCGCAAAGCCCGCGAAAGCCTTGCCTCTCACGAACGTGCCGAAAAACCGTTCTACGCCCACGCGCATGAAAAGAGCGCGGCGGCAGCGCTGGACGCCGCCGCGACGGCACTTCCCGAAGCCGAACGTGGGCAAGTCTCCCAGTGGGGGGCGCTAAGCGACAAGAACCATCAGCGAAGCGAAAGCGCACTGGGAGCGGCCGCTGCGCTCGCGAGCCTCGAAAAGGAGGAAGCAGCGCTACCTCGACGTGCGACCGAGGTGAAAGAGGCCGCTCGCGAGGCTGAAAGGGCGGCGGAAGCGTCGAAAGAGAAGGCGACGCTGTTGAACGAGCGGCCGTCGGAACGTGAAGTGCTCGCCGAGAAGCTTCGCGAGGCAACCGAGCGGGCCTCGAGCCTCGGGGCCCTCATAGAAAGGCGCGAGTCCCATGCCGCGCGCGAGCGCACCGCGAAGGAGGCGAGCACGACCCTCGAAACCTACTCGTCGCGCGCGCAGCATGAACGCGACATGCTCGCGGCTCTCAAGCGTGCAAGCGAGGAAGAGGCACGTCTTCGGCGCAAACGCCTCGACGCGATCGCCTTCGAGCTCGCGGCGGACCTCGAGGACGGCCAGGCATGCCCCGTGTGCGGGGCGTGTGAGCACCCGGCACCCGCGCACACCGACGATGAGCTCGTGAGCCAAGAGCGCACTGCGGCGGCCGAACGCGCGCGAGTGGAGGCCGAACAGGGCCTGAGCGAGGCACGGGCATCGGCTGCCGCCACCAAGGCACTCCACCTCGATGCGCTCGAGCGGGCGTGGGGGGAGAGCGTCGAGGGGGATCTCGCGAAGTTCCAGGAGCAGCTTCCTGAACTCATCGAACGCTTGAGGAGCGAGGGTGTTGCGCTTGCCCGCGAGGAGGAGCTTGCGCGCGAAGCCGAGGGCGAGCGTGAGCGAGTGAAAACGGAGATCTCGCGGTTCGACGAGCGAACGGCCTCGCTCGAACGTGAAGCGCACGAGGAGGCGCTCGCCGCCGAGCGTGCCGCCCTCGAAGCTCAGCACCTCGAGAAAGCTCTAACCGAGACCCGCGCGGCTATTGCACAGGAGCTTTCGGCCCACGAAGACTCGCACGGGAGCATCGCGGCGCTACGCCTCGCGCTTCTAACGGAGGGTAAGGATGCTCGCGCGCACGCGAAACTGCTCGACAAAGCCCTGGAGGCTCGTTCTGCGCACGAGCGGGCTCAAACGCACCTCAACGAGTCTCTCGAGGGCAGCGGCTTCGAAACCATAGAGAAAGTGGCGCAGGCGCGTCTTGCCCCCGACCGTAGACAATCGCTCGAGGACACCGTGAAGGAGCATTCTTCGCTCACCGCGCTCATCGAGGATGCCCGCGCGGACGGCCGTCTCGAGGGCATTGATGCGAGCGAAGAAGCCCAGCGAGATGCAGCCGCGGCGCTCGAGACCGCGGCAGCGCGCGTGCGCGAGACCCGCGATGCACACACGGAAGCCGCGGGAACCCACGCGACTCGCGCGAAAGAGCTCGAGCGCGTGAAACGCGCACGCACAGATTTCACGGCTCTTGCCACCGCGCACGAGAAACGCTCGGCGCGCCAAAGCGAAATACTTCACCTCGCGAATATCGCGACGGGCAACTCGAGCGATGCGAAAGCACGTCTCACCCTGTCGACGTTCGCGGTCATGCGCCGCTTCGAGAAGGTCATCGAGGCCGCGAATGCGCGGCTATCGACTCTCTCGGGTGGGATCTACGAGATCCGCCTTGCCCAACCCGAAAAAGCAGGCCGCAAGCACGTTGGGCTCGACCTCGACATGCTCGACTTGCGCAATGATTCCTCTCGCTCGCCCTCGACCCTCTCGGGTGGTGAAACCTTCTACGTGTCACTCGCACTCGCGCTCGGCCTCGCCGACGTCGTGAGCGGAGAAAACGGCGGGGTGCAGATGAACACCCTCTTTATCGACGAAGGCTTCGGCACGCTCGACCCGGAAAAACTCGAGGGTGTGATCGCCGAGATCCGCCAACTTGCCGCCCACGGTCGCACGGTGGGAATCATCTCCCACGTCGCCGAACTCAAAACACAGATCGCGGAGAAGGTGCACGTGGAAAGAAAGTCCGACGGTACCTCGCGCATCAGCGTGAGTGTGTAGCGAGCGGTGCCTGCGCGAATCTCTATAGACTGAAGTCTCCGCCAGCGGCGTCCAAATTGCCCCTTGCCCGCCACGCACTAAGGAGAACACCGTGCCCGTGGACATCATCGTGACAATCATCGCCGCGCTCGCCTTCGCGGTAGGTATCACGGGCATCGTGCTGCCCGTGCTTCCCGGGTCGTTCCTCATCCTTACCGGAATGCTCGTATGGGCCATAGGGATCGGCGGCTGGACGGGCTGGGTTGCGTTCGCGCTGGTGGCGATGTTTTCGATCGCGGGCATGGCGAGCAGCTACGTGCTCACTGGGCGGAAGCTCAAACAGAGCGAAGTGCCCACGTGGGCGATCTTCGTCGCGATCGGCTGCGCGATCCTCGGCCTGTTCCTCATTCCCGGCCCGGGCCTCCTCATCGGGTTCATTCTCGGCTTCTTCCTCGTAGAGCTGAGCCGCAAGCGCGAGTTCCACGACGCCCTCAACTCGACGCTCTCCACCTTGAAAACCCTCGGGATTGGCATTCTCGTAGAACTCCTGCTCGCGATGGCGAGCGGAACAGTGTTCATCGTCGCGCTTGGCATCCACCTCTTCTCGAGGGCTGGTTAGCGATCGCGGCGGCGATGATCGGCAGTGCTTTGTGCTGAGTGAAACTGCACGATCTGGGCCGCGATCTCGCGGAATCGAACCACCGCTGCGGCTGGTCTTAAGATCCGAATGTGGTCTCCGAATTGGAGGAGCTGCCGAACCGATTCAACGTCTGGATAGTGGACGACGATATGAGTCCACTCGTCCTCGGAGCCGTCGATACGGATCATTCGCCCTCTAAGGATTCGTCGGGCCAGATCTAGGCGGGTCGAGCGCAGCTGTGCGTGCACCTCGATACCAGGCGCCGACTGAAAACTGGTCAGCAATTCTTGCCACACTGAGCGCAGATCGCAGTCCGGTCGTAGCACTGCGGAATCCGTAAGTAGCTCGCGGGTCTCAATGCGGCTGGTGTTAAACATGCGGGGTTGTGAGGCGACGTCAGCCACTAGATACCAGGATCCGGCTTTGTTCACGAGACCGTAAGGGTCCGCGACAACCCACTGCCCGCTGCTCTCGCCGCTGCGTCGATATCGGAGGCGGATGCGTTGTCTATTTCGAGCAGCGGTGAGAAGGTCGGCCACGTCGAGTTCCTGCTCGGCCGTGAGCCATCCAGAGGGGTCGACGTGGAGCACCTCGGGCAAGGGCAGAGCGGCGGAGGTTTGCTTACGCGCCGCAACAGCGGTCAGCTTCTGCTGGGTTCTGACATGTACAGCATGGAGCCCGATCTGCTCAAGAAGACCCTCATCTAGTCCTGCGACGGATAGCAGCTGCAGTTCATTTGGATCGAGGCGTGAGACGTCGAGCCGGGCCCGGTGATCCAGCACGATGGCTCCACCCCGGCCCCGCTCGGTGTAGATCGGCACCCCAGCAGCCGACAACGCCGTGATGTCACGCAGGATCGTGCGTGAAGATACCTCAAGACGACGAGCCAGTTCTTGACTGGTCATTCGTTCGTGGGTTTGCAGTAGCAGCAGGATGGACAACAAGCGGGACGACTTCATTCCCAATCCTTAAAGAAAACATGACAGCAGGTGTCGTCTATGCCTGATTATATGGGGCTCCCTGATCCACTGACATAAGGAGAGATCCATGCCGGCTCCAAATCTGTTTCTGACCTACGTCAGCGACGTCGAGCGATCCACCGATTTCTATAGTCGCCTGTTCGAAATCGAACCCACCTTCACCAGCCCGCGGTACGTCGCTTTTGAGGTCGCGCCCGGCGTGCTTTTCGCAATCTGGACCGGTCACGACGAAAATCTCGCATCAGCGACACCGCGCACGAACGAAATCGGGCTCATGATTCCCGGTCCCGCCTCTGCCATCGACGACGTCTACGAGGAATGGGTCGCGAAAGGAGTGCACGTGATCGAGGAACCGCACGACGACGTCTTTGGTCGCACCTTCGTGATAGCCGACCCCGACCACAACCTCGTGCGGGTCAGCCCCGTCGACTAGCCCGAATGGAGGCGCCATCGGCGGCGGGCACGAGCTCGCCGCCGTGTGGCGGTTGTGCCGTTAACCTTGCTAAATCTGCAGACCATCACGCGGAGCATCAAGAGCCGCGGCTAGGGTGGTCTTTCGTGACCATGAACGACAGGCGAAGCACTCCCGGCCCGATCCCCAACATTTCGGGCCGGGATGAACCGCGCTATGGCTCGCGGGAACGCAAAGAGGAACTCGCGAAGGGATTTCTAGGCGAGGGCGACGGCTACGACGAGCTGAGGCCCGGGTACCCGGCTGAAGCTCTCGACCTGATCGTGGCAGCCATCGGAACCGCTGCACGCCCCCGCGTGGTTGACCTAGGGGCCGGAACGGGAAAGCTTTCGCTCGCGCTCGCTGAGCGAGGCTGTCGCGTCACTGCGCTCGATACGAGCGAGTCGATGCTTGAAGTGGCGCGCACGCAAGCGGTCGCGAGCCAAATGGCGCAGCGGTTCGAGGCGTGCGTGGCGCCGGCAGAGGCCACCACTCTTGAGGCGGGAAGCGCAGACATCGTGACTGCCGCGCAAGCGTGGCACTGGTTTGAGACGGGCGCGGTGAGCGCCGAAGTTCGGAGGATTCTTGCACCCGGGGGAGTGCTCGCTCTCGTGTGGAACACGCTCGATGTGAGCGTGCCGTGGGTGCATCGATATTCGCGGATTGCGCACGCGGGCGACGTGCAACGCGAAGGTTTTCTCCCCGATGTGGGTGAGGGACTCGAGCTTGTGAAGCGGCACGTCGAACACTGGGTAGATGAGCGCCCCACGTGGGACTTCGTACGGCTTGCAACGACCCGCAGCTACTATCTCACCGCTTCGGAAAAAACCCGAGCGAAGGTCCTCGACAATCTCGACTGGTACCTCCACGAGCACCTCGGCTACAACCCCGGCAGCCGGGTCGCGATGCCGTACCGCACGGACCTCTTTCTGTACAGGCCCGCCTAGCCGGCTGTCTTAACCAACCGCCATCGACGTCACGCGCCAGTGGCCGTCAACGAAACGAAGACCTACGGAAAACTTCCCCTGCGACGCCCCGCGCGTTGCGGGCTCGCGCGTCGGGTCATCGATGAGCTTTGCGGCGGCCTCGTGGAACGTCGCATCGACCTTCGCGGTGGTCGAGGCTCCATCACTCGCACCGTTGCCCTTCGTGAGCGTCACCTTCTCGTCGCTGAGTGTGATCTCGCCGCCCACGATCCAGCCTCCCGCGGCGTGAAGTTGCTCCGCATTGTCAGCAAAGCGCATGCACTCCTCACACGACGGGTCCATGAGTTCGCGCCACGCGCTCGTGTCACCGGTGCCGATCATGTAGGCGTACACGGCAAAGAGATATGTGGTGGCTGCCTTTGCCCCCGCCTCGGTTTCGTCGTCGATACCCGGGAAGTCCGCGCGCGATGGTTCCGTGGTGTTCGTCGGCTTTGGCTGGGTCGCGGGATCGACCTTAGCGCGCGTGTCTTGCGCGGAGTCGGCCACCTGCCGACCGCCCTGATCATTCTGCGTGAACTGCCCGATCCCCACGAGCCCCGCGGGGATGATGAGGGCAAGAGCGAAGATCAGGACGACGATGCGCTGGGTCGTTTTACTCACCGCTCAAGGCTAATACAGCCCATCGGTGCACGGCAGAATCGGCCGTGCGCGATCACCATAGTCGCGAAACAGCATCGGTTGTATTCTTTGGGCATTGTCACTGCGGGCGTGGCAGGCGTCGGCCTCTCCTTACCCGCACGAGCACGAAAGGTTCTTCTCTCTCGTGACCCTCCTGAGACTCCTGTGGCGCTACGCAAAAATGTCGTGGCTTTCTCTCGTGCTCGTCGTGGTGTTCGAAGCCGCGGCGCAGCTTGCCGCCCTCTACCTGCCCACGCTCAACGCTGACATCATCGATCTTGGCATCGCCAAGGGTGATATCGACGCGATTTGGCGCCTTGCCGGCTGGATGCTCCTCGTGAGCCTTGCCAACATTCTCGCCCTCTGCGCCGCGAACTACTTCGCGGGTCGGGTGGCGATGAGGCTTGCGCGGGACGTGCGCTCCGATGTGTTCGATCGCGTGCAGTCCTTCAGCGCGAAGGAAATCAGCCATTTCACTCCTGCCTCGCTTATTACGCGCAACACGAACGACGTGCAATAGCTTCAAAACCTGTCGTTCTTCGGTCTCATGTTCCTCGTGTCCGCGCCGATTACCGGCATCGGCGGGGTCGTTCTCGCGCTCCAGCAGGAGGCACAGCTTGCGTGGCTGATCGCGGTCATGGTGCCGCTCATGCTCGTCGCGATCGGTGTCATCGTGCTGCGTGCGGCGCCCCTGTTCCGCGAGATGCAGGAGAGGATTGACGAGCTGAATCTGATTCTTCGCGAGCAGATCACGGGCATTCGCGTGGTGCGTGCATTCGTCCGCGAGCCCCATGAGCGGGGCCGTTTCGAGGTGTCGAACGAGCGCTTCACGCAGATCAATCGACGGGTGGGGCACCTGATCGCGTTTATCAACCCGATCATCATGTTTCTGCTGTCGTTCAGCTCGGTGCTCGTGCTGCTCGCGGCGGCGGGTCCAATCGACCGCGGCGAGATGCAGGTCGGTTCGATTGTCGCGTTTATTTCCTACCTCATCCAGATCCTCATTGCGGTCATGATGGCGACGTTCATGACGATGATGATTCCGCGTGCGATGGTCTCCGCAGAGCGCATCACGGAGGTGCTCGATACGCACAGTTCGGTGGCGCTTCCTGCCCCAGAGGTCGCTGTTCAACCGGGGGATCCGCGTGTAAGTGCGCGCGCCGAGCTCGAATTTGACGACGTTACGTTCGCGTATCCGGGCGCGGAACGGCCCGTGCTCGAGGGCATTTCGTTCAAGGCCCACGCGGGGCAAACAGTGGCGATCATCGGCGGAACAGGCTCGGGCAAAACCACGCTGCTCGGGCTCATCTCGCGGCTCTTCGACGTGACGGACGGCGCCGTCAAGATCAATGGCGTGGATGTGCGTGAGGCGGCGCCTGAGTTGCTTCACGGTCGCCTCGGTTACGTGCCGCAACGCCCGTATCTTTTTAGCGGGACGGTCGCCTCAAATGTGAGGTTTGGGCGGCCGGAGGCGAGCGACGAAGAGGTGTGGCATGCCCTCACGATTGCGCAGGCCCGCGACTTCGTTGCCGAAATGCCCGAGGGGCTCGATTCCCCGATCGCCCAGGGTGGTTCGAACGTGTCGGGTGGTCAGCGTCAGCGCCTCTCGATCGCGCGGGCGCTCCTGTCTAAGCCCGACATTTACCTTTTTGACGACTCTTTCAGCGCGCTCGACCTGCAGACCGATGCGCGGTTGCGCGCGGCCCTGAAACCCGAAACGCGCGAGGCGCTCATGGTGATCGTCGCCCAGCGCGTATCGACCATTACGAGCGCCGATGTGATCCTCGTGCTCGATCACGGACGGATAGTCGGGCGCGGTACGCACGAGGAGCTCCTCGCGACGAACGAGACCTATCAGGAGATTGTGGCCTCGCAGGGTGCGGCTTCAGAGTTTGAGGAAGAGGCGAAGCAATGAGCGAGGACAAGAAGCAGAGCGAGCGGGGCCTGCGCCCCGGTCAAAAATCGCGCAACTTCGGGCCGTCGCTGAAGCGGCTCCTTCGCGAACTCATGGCCGAAAAGGCAATGCTGTTCGGCGCGATGGCAATCGGCGTCCTCTCGGTGATTCTGAGCGTGATCGGCCCGAAGATCCTCGGCCGCGCGACCGACATCATCTTCAACGGTGTCGTCTCCAAGCGGTTGCCGGCTGGCGTCACGAAGGAACAGGTTGTCGCCGGAATGCGCGCGAGTGGCCAAGAGCAGCTTGCGGACATGGTCTCGGGCATGGACCTGAATCCCGGTCACGGGATCGACTTTGGTGCGCTCAACACGGTGCTACTCACCGTCACGATCCTCTATGTGCTCGCGGCGTTCTTCACGTGGCTCGAAACGCGCATGCTTATTCGCGTGGTGTACCGCAGCGTCTACAGGCTGCGCCGCGACGTCGAAGAGAAACTGCACCGCGTGCCTCTCAGCTACTTTGATTCGCGTCGCCGCGGGGACCTTCTCTCGCGCGTCACGAACGATGTCGACAACGTTCAAAACACGCTCAACAACACTCTCGGCGGCATCATTACCTCGGGCCTCACGGTGCTCGGCACGATCATCATGATGTTCGTGATCTCGCCGATTCTCACGCTCGTGGCGCTCATCGTGATCCCGCTCGCGCTTGTGATTACCGCGGTGATCGGCAAGCGCGCCCAGAAGTTGTTTGGGGAGCAGTGGGATGCGACGGGCGAGGTCAACTCGGAGGTTGAGGAAGCGTTCTCCGGCCACGAGATCGTGTCGGTTTTTGGTCGCCAGGACGATCTGCGCGTGAGCTTCGAGAAGAAGAACGCCGAGATGTATCGCGCGAGTCTTGGTGCGCAGGTGGTCAGTTCGCTCATCATGCCGTTCATGATGTTTGCGGGGAACCTGTCCTATGCGGCGGTGGCGCTCGTGGGCGGCCTCAAGGTCGTCTCGGGGCAGCTCACGCTCGGTGATGTGCAGGCCTTCATCCAGTACTCGCGCCAGTTCACGCAGCCCGTGTCGCAGCTCGCTTCGATGGCAACACAGCTTCAGTCGGGCGTTGCATCGGCCGAGCGCATCTTTGAGTTTTTGGATGCCGAGGAGCAGGTCCCGGAGAGCCCGGGGGAGGGGTCCGACGCTCGCCGGCCCAAACCCGAGGCCGCATCACCTGGTCGTGGCGAGGTGCGGTTCGAGCACGTGCGCTTTTCCTATTCGCCCGAGAAGCCTCTCATTTCTGATTTGTCACTCGTGGCGAGTCCCGGGATGACTGTTGCGATCGTGGGCCCCACGGGGGCGGGCAAAACGACTCTCGTCAACCTCATCATGCGCTTCTACGAGATCGATGGTGGTACGATCACGATTGACGGCGTGGATACGCGCGAGATGACGCGCGATGAGTTGCGCAGCCGCACCGGGATGGTGCTGCAGGATACGTGGCTTTTCAAAGGCACGATCCGCGAGAATATTCGCTACGGTCGCCTCGATGCGAGCGACGAGGAGGTGCTTGAAGCCGCCAAGGCTACTCACGTGCATGACTTCGTGCAGCAGCTTCCAGAGGGCTACGACACGATCATCGACGACGAAGGTTCGAGCGTGTCTTCCGGTGAAAAGCAGCTTCTCACGATCGCGCGTGCCTTCCTCGCGCGGCCCGAGCTGCTCATTCTCGATGAGGCGACTTCAAGTGTCGATACTCGCACCGAGGTCCTCGTGCAGAACGCGATGAATACGCTTCGCGAAGGCCGCACGTCATTCGTGATCGCGCACCGCCTCTCAACAATTCGCGATGCCGATCTGATTCTCGTGATGGAGCACGGCGACATCGTCGAGCAGGGCACCCACGACGAGCTTCTCGCGGCGGGCGGCGCCTACGCGCGGCTGTATCGCTCGCAGTTCGAGGGTGCGAGCAGCGAGTGTGAGAGCAGCCCCGGGCAGGAGCTGCAGGCTTCCGCCCAGGACGGTTAGATGCTCAGTCTTCTAGAACGGGATCGGCGAGGATCGTATCGATCCTCGAGATCTCCTCGTCGCTGAAGTGTGTTGCCGGAACGCTCTCGCCCGCGCGCACGATGGTTCGTGCGGCGGCGATGTTCGCGCGCAGCTGCTGCACGCTCGACGCTCCGACGATCGCGGATGTCACGACGCGCTTGCGCAGAACCCATGCGAGGGCCATTTGTGCGAGGCTCTGCCCGCGGTCGTCGGCGACGCGGCTGAGCGCGCGAACCTTCTCGAGGTAGCGGGGGTCCTTCGCGACGTCTTCCCCGAGGAACACGTTCTGCGCGGCGCGTGATTTCTCGGGAATGCCCGTGAGGTAGCGGTTCGTGAGCAGCCCTTGCGAGAGCGGAGAGAACGCGACGACCCCGATGCCGAGCCGCTCGCATACGCCGAGGAGCGAATCTTCCGCGTGACCGCTCGGGCTCTCCTCGGGGGTGCGGGTGAGCATCGAGTAGCTCGCCTGGTTGACAAGGAGCGGAACACCCATCGTGCGTAGCATCGTTGCAGCCTCGCGGGTTTTTTCGGGGGAGTAGTTTGAGATGCCTGCGTAGAGCGCCTTGCCACTCTTGACGGCGTGCGCGAGTGCCCCCATCGACTCCTCAAGCGGGGTCGAGTCGTCTTGGCGATGGTGGTAGAAGATGTCGACGTAGTCGAGACCGAGGCGCGTGAGCGATTGATCGAGTGAGGCGAGTAGGTACTTTCTGCTGCCGCCATCGCCGTACGGCCCGGGCCACATGCGAAAGCCCGCCTTGGTTGTCACGAGGATTTCATCGCGGTGGGCTGCGAGGTCTTTGCGGAGAATCTCACCGAAGATTTCTTCGGCGCTGCCCGCGGGCGGGCCGTAGTTGTTGGCGAGGTCGAAGTGGGTGATGCCGTGATCGAACGCGTAGTGCACAATCTCGCGCTGGCGCGAGAAGTCTGCTTTGGGACGTTCACGAACGTCGTGTTCGAAGCCGCCTTCGAAGCGTTCGCGTCCAAAGTTGTGCCAGAACCCGAGGGAGATCGGCGGCAGCAGGAGCCCCGAAGTGCCGAGCCGCCGGAAATGCGCGTAGCTTTCTTCATTCATGGTTGCGCGGTTGGTGGGGGTGCTCTCGTTCATGGTGGCCTCCTTGCCGAGAGATGCTTGTGATTCCAGTGTAATGCCCGTCACCGAAGCTTTCGACTCCGCCGCATGTCACACTGTGAACACCTTGCATCAATCGCATAGCCATGCATACGATTGCAAAATGATTCAAACCGGTGAATGTGAGTCCGACGCCAGTGCGGCAACCGTCGGAACCTCCAGGCGCACATTCCTGCGAGCCCTCCCCGCCGCCCTCGTGGCAAGCGCCCTAGTCCCGAGCCTCGGCGCGTGCACGCGCGCTTCCGAAGAGCTGGCGGCTGAAGCGAGCCTCATCCCCGAAGTGGACTTCAGCGGGATCGAGTACCAGGAGGACATCGCCGCACTCCTTCCCGAAGAGATCCGCACGCGAGGCGAACTCGTCAACGGTGCCGAACTGAGCTACGCGCCCGGCGAATTCCTTAGCAACGGCAAGGCGGTCGGCTACGACATCGACCTGCTCACTGCACTCGGCATCGTGTTCGGGCTCAAAACCCGCACCGAATCGGCGGTGTTCTCCCAGATCATCCCCGCGGTGGGAAGCAAGTACGACGTGGGAATCTCCGGCTTCACGGTCAACGAGGAACGGCTCCAAACCGTGACGATGGTGAGCTACTTCGAAGCCGGCATCTCCTACGCGGTCAAGAAAGGCAACCCCTACTCCATCGACCCGCACAAGTTGTGCGGCAAACGCCCCGCGGTGCAGGTTGGCTCCTACCAGGAGGAAATCGCCCTCGCCGCCGATGAGCAGTGCCGCGCCGAAGGCCAACGCCCCGTCGACGTCCTCGCCTACGCCAATAACTCAGACGCCGTCACGAACGTCGCGGGCGGTAAGGCCGATGTGCTCATCGCAGACTCACCCGTCACGAGCTACGCGATCGCGCGTTCGCGCGGAAGCCTCGAACAGGTAGGCGACGTCGAGGAATCGGCACTCAATGGGATCGTCGTCAAAAAGGGCGAAGATCAACTCGCCGAAGCGCTGCGCGCTGCCGTGCAACACCTCATCGACACTGGTGCAATGCGCACCATCATGAGTGCATGGGGCAACGACGCGGGGCTGATCGAGAAAGCAGAGGTCAAAAAGGCATGAATACGAGTATCGATACCCCGATCCCGAACCGGATCCGCGCGAAGCGGGCCCCGAGGCCAGGAACATGGATCGCCGCGGTCATCACCTCGGTCCTCAGCGTGTGGCTCATTGTCTTCGCCGCAGGCAATGAGGTCTTTGAATGGGACGTCGTTGGCACCTACCTCTTCGACGTGAAGGTCGTTCGCGGCGTTGGTTGGACCCTGCTGCTCACGCTCGTGTCGATGATCATCGGCACCATCATCGCCCTCACCGCCGCGATCATGCGCTTGAGCTCCAACCCCGTCCTGCGCGGCGTCTCGTGGGCGTACATCTTCGTGTTCCGCGGCGTGCCCGTCTACACGCAGCTCGTCTTCTGGGGTCTCATCACGGTGATCATCCCGAAGGTCGTGATCGGTGTGCCGTTCGGGCCCGAACTCTTCAGCTTCTCGACGCGAGATTTCTTTACCGCGTTCTGGGCAGCCACGGTCGCACTCGGCCTCAACGAAGGCGCCTACCTCGCGGAAATCATGCGCGCGGGGCTCACGAGCGTCGAGCGTGGCCAAAGCGAGGCCGCGAAATCCCTCGGCATGAAGAACTCGCTCATCCTGCGCAGGATCGTGCTTCCGCAGGCCATGCGCGTGATTATCCCGCCGCTTGGCAACGAAACAATCGGCATGCTCAAGACGACCTCGCTCGTCCTCGCGGTGCCGTTCACGCTCGACCTCACCTACGCATCGAACTCGATCGCGAACCTTCTGTTCAAGCCCGTGCCGATGCTCATCGTCGCAGCGCTGTGGTACCTCGCCGTGACGAGCGTGCTCATGGTGGGCCAGTACTACATCGAGCGCTACTTCGGGCGCGGCTTCGACGATCGCGCCGCGGTGCGCCCCGGCAAACGAGCCTCGCGCCAGGCATCCGTGAACGCGGCCGGCACAACCCCGAAGGACCCGCTGCCGGAGGTTGAGCTGTGAGCGCAGAGGCACATGTGGCAAGAACAGAAAACAGTGGCGAGGAAGGGGACATGACTATGGCGGTAGCGCCGAAGGTTCGGCTCGAGAACATCCATAAGGCATTCGGGGACCTGCACGTCCTACGGGGGGTTGACCTCGAGGTAGGCGACGGGGACGTGTGCGTGCTCATCGGCCCCTCGGGCTCGGGTAAATCCACGCTCCTTCGCTGCATCAACCAACTCGAGGAACCCACGGGCGGGAAAGTCCTGATCGACGGAGAGCTGCAAGGGTACGGTCCGGAACCGCTTGCCGACGGTCGCTGGCAAAAACTTTCCGAAAAGGACATCGCCGCGCAGCGCTCCCGCATCTCGATGGTGTTCCAGCGCTTCAACCTGTTCCCTCACATGACGGCCCTCGAGAACGTGAGCGAAGCCCCAATCCACGTGCGGGGCATGTCGAAAGCCGAGGCCCGGGCACAGGCACTCGAGCTTCTGAAGCGCGTGGGGCTCGGCGACCGCGCCGACCACTATCCGAGCGAGCTCTCAGGCGGGCAGCAGCAGCGCGTCGCAATCGCGCGGGCCCTCGCGATGGAGCCCGAGATCATGCTGTTCGACGAGCCGACATCGGCACTTGACCCCGAACTCGTTGCCGAAGTGCTCCAGGTCCTCAAGGATCTTGCGGCCGAGGGCCAGACCATGGTCGTCGTGACGCACGAGATCGCCTTCGCGCGCGAGGTTGCCGACCACGTCGTATTCATGGACGGCGGTAAGGCGGTCGAGGCTGGGTCGCCGAGCGAGATCCTCGATAACCCGCGCTCGGAGCGGCTCAAGGCATTCCTCGCGAGCGTGCTGTAGGGGCGGCGCGACACCCCTGTGACTACGCGAGAGGGAGCCTCGGCACTTGTGCTCTAGCGCGCGAGGCTCGAGGCGCGCGCGATGATGTCTGCCGCGGTCACTCCAAGCTTGTCGCCGCTGTAGCGCAAGTGGCGGTGAGGCAAGTGAACGATCAAATCGCTCCTGCCAATCCCGCGAAACGTGGCCTTGTCGAGACGCACATCGCTCCACGGGTAGGTCTCGTAGCGTCCCGGGTCTGCGACGAGGCCGAGATATTCGGGGTCAATCCACAGTCCGACACCGTCGATCGCACGACCCCACTCGTAGGCCTCCGCGCCCGTTGGCGCCAAGGGTGGACTGGGCGGGTTCTCGCGACGCGAAAGAAACACTCGATCGTAGAGGTTGCGACCGTCTCGGTAGAACACGTACCCGAGGAGTGCAAAAACCGTTCCCGAGGAGACGAGTGAAATGAAAAAGATGTGGATTCCGAACGCCTTCTTCAAGGCGATGTCCGCGAGAACTCCCGCGATGAGGAGCGTAACGAGCGCGGTCACGTGCCGCGCACAAAACGCGAGGAGGGCCTGCCAGTAGCGGCGGGTGCGCGCCTCGCGCGGACTCGCGGCGTCGGCGAGACCGCCATCGTTGTAGCGGACGGTAAAGGTTCTCTCGCCCATGCCTGCCCCTCTCTCCACCCTGATTTTAGTGGTGGCCGAGGATCCCGATCGCGCGTGCCGCCCGAATAAGGCCAAAACCATCGGGTGCGCTGACCCACGGCACCCCTTGGCGCTCGTGCACGCTCTCGAGAGCAGTCCCGGGCGCGTGCGTGGAGCTGGCGCTGGCAGTACCGTTTGAGGAAGGCCCGACGGATGCCGGGCGATCGTCGGAACCCTTTAGGCCAATCGTGCTGCGCCACACCTTCGGTACGGCATCCACGAGGGCGCGCCCGAGGGCACCGATCGACGCGAGGGGGCGTTCGGCGCCGTGAGCGAGGTCCTGCTCGTTGTCGGTGAGTTCGCGGATAGCTACCGCGGCGACCGATTCCGGATGTTCATCGACCACGCTTCCGTAGATCGAGGGGTCGTGCTGACCGTCGTCGCCCACGAGGAGCCAGCGCGTGTTCGGGAACATCTCGCGCAGGGCGGCGAGAGTCGTGAGCTTGTGGCGTGTGCCCGAGCGGAAGAAGCCCGTGTTGGTGGGGCCCCAGTCGGTGAGGAGAAGCGGGCCGGCAGGGTACCCGTTCTTGAAGAGGAAGCGTTCGAGCACGGGCGCGACGTTCCACGCTCCCGTCGAGAGGTATATGAACGGGGTGTTCTCACCGTAGTGGCGGCGAAGCTGCTGGTAGAAAACGGCCATTCCGGGAACGATGCGGCGGGAGGCCTGGGAGATCACGAAGGCGTTCCACCCGGCGATGAGGGGGCGGGGCAGGAGCGTGATGAGGACCGTGTCGTCGATGTCGCTGACAACCGCGATTTCTTGCGCCTCATCATCGAAAACGTGGACGTTCGCCGTGACGGTGTTTGTACCATCGGTGCTGAGGGAGAGCTCGTGGATGCCGGGGGCGAGCTCTACGCCAATGATCTCGTCGATAATGCCGGAGCGGTCAGCGTACGTCTCAAAGACCTGTGGGCCCTTGGCGGTGCTCACGGTGACCGTAACTCGAACGTGCGGGTCGATCTGCGACGTGAAATTCCGAAAGCCGCGCCGCGCAAGCGAGCGCATGTCGTAGACCGGAGGATCGAAATGATCCGGGCGCGTACCGGCGCCCGCGAAGAGAACGCGCCCGAGCACGCGTACTTTTGTGGGGGAGCCGTACGCGGTATACGGCTGGATGCGCGCTTCGTAGCCGAGGGCGCGCAACACACGGGCGATTGCGGTGTTCTTTTTATCTTCGAGGCGCGCCGACCAGTGGGGACGATCCAGTCGCGAGAACGCGTATGAACCCAACGCGCACCTCCATGCACTTCAGATCGCGGCAAAGGCCCCCGGTGGGAGCCTCCCCATCCTAGTAGACGCGCCGGGTACGACCCTTAACGCTCGCGCCAAAAATGCGGCAAGATAGGGGCGTGAGCAAGTACCGAGTGTTGACAGTGTGCACGGCGAACATCTGCCGTTCGCCCGCGGCCGCCGTCATGCTCAAGACTGGCCTCGAGCAGGCCGGGCTCGCGGGTCTTGTCGAGGTTGAAAGCGCGGGAACCACGTACGAATCCGAAGGGTTCCCCATGGACGATCGCATCGTCGTTGCCCTCGAGCGCGCTGGCTATAGCCCGGATGCGCATGCAGCCCGCACCGTTCCCGTCCACCAGCTCGGCGAATGGGACCTCGTGCTCACGATGAGCACGAAACACCTCGCGGAAATGACGCGCAAACTCGAGGCGATTCCCGAAGGCGTCGAGCCGCCCACGCTTCACATGTGGGGCGAATTCGATCCGGCGAAACCGGCAGTTGCTGAACCCGAGGATCTCGAGGTTCCCGATCCGTTCTACGAGAGCCAGAAGTTTTTCGACCGCACCGTGCTCAAGATGGAGCGAGCGGTCCCGTCGATCCTGCTATTCATCAAGTCGCGCCTTCGTGAGCGCGGCGAGATCGCCTAGGCCGGATCGCGCTGCCCTTGCCTGAACAAGGCTGACTCGCGGGCCCCTACGGTCACTTTGCGCGCGCCCTGAGCGTGAGGGCACCAAGACCGCCGGCAACACCAACGCCGACCGCGACCGTACTCGCGAGGATGGTTTTGAGTGTGCCGAGGGCGCTGCCATCGGGGTTGGTCCACACGGAAAGAATCGTGTCGACCTTCTCTTCGTCGGCACCGAGAACGTCATCTGCTGGCGGAGTTGAACCGTCGGTGGGGGCCTGCGTGGGGTTGAGGCGAACGCCAGGTGGGGCGGTTTGCGATTCCTCGGTCGTGGGAACGGTGAGGGCGGGGATCTCAGTTTGTTGGCTCGTCGGAGCCGGCGCGAGAGCGAGTCCCGAAGTCTCTTGTTCGGGCACGAGCAGCGGCGCGGGGGAGTCGAGTGGGGGTTCGGCCGCCGGTGCGGACCCGGCATTGATTTCGGATTCAGTGGTGTGCTCGGGCGCGAGATCCGGTGCAAGAGACTCCGGGCGCTCGTGCGTTGAGGAGGCGACGGCCGGGGCGTCCGTAGGAAGCTGCTCAGGCTCAGCCTTAGGCTCGGGCTCGGGCTTGGGTTCAGGTTCAGGCTTAGGGCTCGGCTGCGGGGAGGGCTCCGATGCAGGCGCGGGTGCCGGCGCTTCTGACGGTGCAGGAGCGGGCTCCAAGTTCGGCTGTGGAGCGGGCTCCAGGTTCGGCTGTGGGGCGGGATCCCCCGACGGCTCCGGCGATGCTTCCGGTTCGGGCTCGGGAGATGGTGCGTCCGTGGGGTCCGTGGTGGGTGCCGGCTCTGGGGCTGGCTGTTCCGTGGGCTCCGCCGTGGGTGCCGGCTCCGGGGTTGGGTGTTCCGTGGGGTCCGGTGACGGTTCTGGTTCTGGCTCGGGCGAGGGCGCGTCTGTAGGGTCCGTGGTGGGTGCCGGCTCCGGGGTTGGGTGTTCCGTGGGGGCCGGTGACGGTTCTGGTTCAGGCTCGGGCAGTGGTGCGTCCGTGGGGTCTACGGTGGGTTTTGGCTCCGGGATGGGTTCCGGCTCCGGGGCGGGCTGTTCCGTGGGGTCCGGTGACGGTTCTGGTTCGGGTTCGGGCGCGGGGGCCCAGATAAAGCACGGATCCTCACCCGGGTGCTCAATCCACCACTTCACCCAGCGGAAGCCCGCGAAGAAGAAGTATTCCTCGCCCGGCACAACGCACTTGGGGGCATCGGGCTGAACCGGCTCAGCGCCGCTCGTGGGGCTGTCAGAGGCAGAAGGTGCCGACGGTTGCGTAGAATCGCCCGCCGCGAAGGCTAAAGGCGCTGCCGGGATTCCCGACAGTGACAGTGCCAACGCGATCGCGCCCGCGCGCGCGGCGAGACGGCGATGTCGCGATGGGAGACTGCGTGTCGGCGCGTCGTGCGCTGTGCGGCGCGCGCCGATTCGTGAAACGGACATGCAGTCTCCCGGGAAAGAGCGGTGTAGAGCGCGAAAATGGCGGCGCGAGAATCGCGCAACGGTGTCTAGGGTACGCGCCAGTAAGTGTCGATGTCACCCCTGTTATCGTTTTGTAAGAAAAACTGGACCGATTGGTGCATGAATCGTCACCGCTTCGTCACAAAATCGGGAGTGCCTGTTCACCCGGACACTCCCGATTTTCTGCAAAAACAGTCTCTGAAAAGGGCTTATTCGCTCAAAGCTGCATCGACAACGTCCTTGGCTGCGGCCTGGACGCTCTTGAGGTGATCTTCGCCCTTGAAAGATTCGGCGTAGATCTTGTAGATGTCCTCGGTGCCCGAGGGGCGCGCCGCGAACCATGCGTTCTCAGTCGTGACCTTGAGACCACCGATGGGGTCACCCGAAGGGGCGCTCGTCATGATCGCCGTGATCTCTTCGCCCGCGACGGTCGTTGCCGTGACGGCTTCGGGGGAAAGGTTCTTGAGCTTCGCCTTCGCCTCCCGATCGGCGGGCGCGGAGATTCGCGCGTAAGCGCTTGCACCGAACTCACCCATGAGCTCCTCGAGGTGCTCGTGCGGGTTCTTCCCCGTGACGGCCGTGATTTCCGAGGCGAGCAGGGCGAGGATGATGCCGTCCTTGTCGGTCGTCCACACATCGCCGTTCATGCGCAGGAACGATGCCCCCGCGCTTTCCTCTCCGCCGAAGCCCACTGACGAGTCGAGCAGGCCGGGCACGAACCACTTGAAGCCCACGGGAACCTCGAGCACCTCGCGGCGGATCTTTGCGCCGACGCGGTCAATGAGGGAACTCGAGACGAGGGTCTTGCCGATCTTGGCGTTGCTCGGCCATTCGGGGCGGTTATTGAACAGGTAGGTGATGGCAACCGCGAGGTAGTGGTTGGGGTTCATGAGACCGCCCTGTGGCGTGACGATGCCGTGGCGATCAGAATCCGTATCGTTACCCGTTGCGATATCAAACTTTTCGCGCTGCTCGAGAACCGAGGCCATTGCCCACGGGCTCGAACAGTCCATGCGGATGATGCCGTCGGCATCAAGGGTCATGAACGAGAACGTCGGATCGACCTCGGGGTTGACAACCGTGAGGTCGAGCCCGTGACGCTCGGCGATGCGGGCCCAGTATTCAACGGCCGCGCCACCGAGAGGATCGGCGCCGATTCGCACCCCTGCTTTCGCGATAGCCTCGAGGTTCACAACGGAAGGAAGGTCCTCGACGTAAGTCGTCGTGAAGTCGTAGCGCCCGGCGCCCTCAACCGCCTTCGCCGCACTGACGCGGCGTACCTCGCGAAGCCCGCCCGCGAGGATCTCGTTCGCACGATTAGCGATCCAGGACGTCGCGTCGGTGCCCGCGGGGCCGCCATGCGGCGGGTTGTACTTGAAGCCGCCGTCGCGTGGGGGGTTGTGGCTCGGCGTTACGACGATGCCATCGGCGCGCGACTCATCGCTCGCGCTCTTGCCGCGATTGTGCACGAGAATCGCGTGTGAAACAGCCGGCGTAGGCGTGTACCCATCGCTCGAGTCAATGAGCACGGTGACGTCGTTGCCCACGAGCACCTCGAGGGCGGTGTCGAACGCGGGCTTGCTCAATACGTGGGTATCGCGCCCCATGAAGAGCGGGCCGCGAATGCCCTGTCCCGCACGGTACTCCACGATCGCCTGCGTCGTGGCTGCGATGTGGTCCTCATTGAACGCAGTATCGAGAGAGCTCCCGCGGTGCCCGGAGGTTCCGAAGCTCACCGCCTGATCGGGGTTCTCTGGATCCGGCTGCAGCGAATAGTAGGCGTCGACAACCGCGGCCGGGTCGATCAGGTCGGAAGGAAGCGGGAGCTTCCCCGCCCGTTCGTGAACCATGGAAAACTCCTTAGTGCCTTTGTGCCCTCACGGGCGCTTTTAGTTCCTGCTGCGGCCGATCGCGCGAACAATCATGACGACGACACCAACAAAGAAGAGAAGGCCGCCGATGAGACCAGTAACGAGTGCGCCGATGCCCCAGCCGATGCCGCCACCAACCATGTTGATCGGGTTGATCGGGCCGATGACGGAGACGGCGGCGCTGACGTTCTCGCACGTGAGCGTGCCCTTGCCACTGACATTGTTAGCGAGGAACGAGTCCTTGTACGGCACGTACTTTTGGCCGTTGATGTCGAGGGAGTCGCTATCCGACGCATCTGTCTGAGCTTCGAGTTCAGTGCCGTCTTCGAGGACGGCCTTACAGGTGGCGTTGTCTTTATCGGCTTCCGGGATGTAGAGGGCCAGAACCTCGAAGCCGTCGACCTCAAAGTCATACGTGGCTTTGCCACCCTCGAACTTGCTGTTGGTCTTTTCGAGCGAGCTGAGGTCGCCTATCTCATCCATGAGACCAGCACCCGTGCGCCATATCGCAATCCCGCCAAGGATGAGCGAAATAACAAGGAACGCAACGCCGATGAGCGTGAGCACAATTCCGATAGGCTTCTGCTTGGGCTTGAGTGCTGCGCCTCCATAGTTCTGAGGGGTGCCATAGCCGCCAAAGGCCCCCTGCGGCGCCTGGGGCGTGTATTGAGGCTGCGAGTACTGCTGACTGTGCTGCTGATACTGCTGACCGTTCTGCGAGTACTGCGGTGAGCTCTGGTACTGGTTCGACCCCTGCGCCTCGGGGGCGCTCGGTTGGCCATAGGGGGAGTACTGGCCGGATGCTTCGTTTGCGCTCTGCCCGTATGTGGGGCGCGGGCGATCATTGCCGTTGAAGGGATCGGACACGTGTGCCTCCGTATGAAGTAGGGACCGCGATCACGGGCGTGACGCTCTGCACGCATAGCCTACAAGGTTGCCCTTGCAGCAATGTGGAAACGCAGGCAAGCGTTTAGGGGAGGGCGAGCACAACCGTGCCCCACGCGAGCCCCGCACAAGCGAGGGGCGTCAGTATCCACCACAGGGCGATGCGCCCGAAGACCTGCCATGCGACAGACTTCTTCGAGGTCGCGAGCGAGGATCCAACGATCGATCCTACGATCGTGAACGACGACGACATCGGGAATCCGAGCCACACGCTCACGGTGTAGAGCAGCGCGGCGGTCGACGTTTCCGCTGCGAGACCCTGACTCACCGTGAGGTCAGTCAGGCGTCGGCCAAGAGTGCGAACGATCTCGCGCCCACCCATAAACGTGCCGAGCGCCATCGCACTTGAAAGCAACACCGCGATCCACAGCGGAAGCGCGGCCATGCCCGCGTGAGAAGAAAGGAGGTGACCGAGGGAGCCGTCGGACTCAGGACCCGGCGGGTGCGAACCGAGCGTTCCTTGCTCGCCAAGTCCTGCGAACGCGACAACGACGATTCCGAGCGGGAGTCGAATGTTGCTGAGTCCGTGGCCGAAAGCGACGAGCCCCGCGGTAAGGGTTTGCGTCCAACGCACCGTTTCTGCCGTGAGACGGCGCTTGGATTGCAGCCCACTCACGGCGCGCGTGAGAAGGAAGCTCAACGCGAAGCCGAGAAGCGGCCCGATGAATACGGGGATGAAGAGCAAGGCGATACCGCCGAGCTGGCGCACGTCGGCAAGCGCTCCCGCGAAGGCGCCCACGAGTGACGCGAGGGTCGTCACCCAACCCGAAAGGGGGATACCGCGCCACCACCCGATCAGGAGACATACGATTGCGGTCGAAAGACCACACGCGAGCGCGAGTCCAAGAGTACGAGGCTCATCAAACAGGGCTTCGGGAACACCCACGACTCTCACGAGTGAGAGATGCAGAAACACAACGCTCACGAGGCCAAACATCGCGCCGGCGCCGTTCATGATCGCCGCGTAGGCGAGGGCAAGTCTCTCTGGGAGCACTCGCGTGACGATCGTGGTAGTCACCGCATTTGAGGCATCCTGGGCGCCGTTCGTGAACGCCCACACGATCGAAAGGGCAACGATGCTCCAGGTGAGCATCAGACGTCCTTGACTCGCAACAAATCGACGCAGCGCGAAAGGTCCTGGAACGCGAGTAGTACGCGCTCGAGCGCGCCGATCACTTCGCGCGAGCGCGCGGCTGAGGGAAAGCTCGAAGGGGTGGAACAGTCGTCCCATAACTCGGCGATTGCGGTGCGGGAATGCTCGGAAGCGTGGGTCGTGAGTCGCCGCATATCCTCGTCGAAGCCGGAAAGCTGCTTCGGGTTCTCGAGCTTCCACGCGCATTGCACGACGAGTTCTGATGCGCGTTCAATGATCGAGAGAATCTCGAGAAGCCGCTTCGGAAGCTTGTCAATCTTGAGCCTCAAGGTGAGATCAGCCGTGCGTTCCATTTCGTTGACGCACAGTTTCATGGCGGCGGCGACGCCGTGAAGGGCATCGGCCTGGAAAGGCGTGATGAGGCTTGTGGCGAGCCTGTTCGCGATCCTGTGGTTCAGCTCGGCCGCATCGATCATGTGCGTTTGAAGGCGGTCGAATGCCGAGGACCGGCCCTCTCCTTCGAGGGCGAGACTCTCCGCTAGGGTCTCTGCGCTGACCTGTACGCATTGCGCGAGGTCCGTGAAGATGTGATACACGGATTTTTCGCGAGGAGGGGAAAACAGCGGCATGGCCTCAGGGTACCGCTCGAACGTAACGAAATCGGGCGTGGAGAGGGTCGAACACCTCACGAAGAGGGGTGAAGCGCCGGACCGGGGGCGCCTGTCGGCGCGAAGGCCGCTCGTAGCGGCAAATGTTGGAGCCCGGGGCCACCGCGGCCCAGCGCGCACACAAGCCTAACAGTGAAGGGGGTGTGTGCTTCAACCCCGCGAATTAGCCGCTACGCGAGCGTGCCGGCCGCTGCTGATCGGGCTGCCTCGTTGAGTGCCTCGCCGGTTTTGAGGAGACGATCGGCGCGCTTGGTGAGCTCCTCGGGCGTCGCGGGGGTCCCGAATGAACGCGCGAGTTCGGTGCGAGAGGCGGGGGAGTCGGCGGCGTGGGCCGATCCGTAAGCGGCGAGCATCGCGACGGCCGCCGCGCGCGAGAGCGCCACCGAAAGATCGCCCGTGAATGCGCCCGAGAGAATCGCATCGAGCGTCACGCGCATCGAATCGATCGTGGGCGGATCGCTAAACCCTACGAGGTAGGTGAGGCCCGGCGCCGTGGATTGGCCAAGCTCGAACAGGCGCCGAACCTCGTCGGTATCGCGCTGAACCCACGTGTGCAGGACGTACAGTCGCCACAGGGCGCCCGGAAGCGAGGCCGGTTCCGCCCCGGACCACAGCGCAGCGAGATCCTCGAGACCCTCCCGCTCAACAAGTTTCAGCACGCGCTCGACAACCTCGGGTCGGGCATTTTCGCGCGTCTCCCGCAGGAGCGCCGCGGCGCTCTCGTGCGCCGCCTGATTCTTGAGGGCAGGATCGACACCTCCTTCGATCGCCTCTTGACGCTGGGGGGACAGAGATGCTGGACGCCTAAACTGTGCCATGCGTCAACCCTACCCGCGACGGTTCACACCGCCTTTGGGTACGGTAGTTCCGACGGTTGCCGGCCACCGTCGGACCCCACCCCCTTGGCCCCACCCGAAGGAGACGCCGTGGAAGCCTTCATGATGACCCTTAGCTCCGGCGTGGTGAGCGGAGTGCGCCCGTACCTCATGCTGCTCGTGCTCGGCCTCGCGGGGCGCTTTCTCGAGGTGCAGGAGATTCCCCAGGTGATGCAGCGCACCGACGTTCTGGTGATCGCCGCGATTCTCGTGATCGTGGATTTTTTCGCGGATAAGGTGCAGTTTCTCGATTCGGTGTGGGATGGCATCAACACCGTCGTGCGGCCCGTGGCCGGCGGCGCGATCGGCTTCCTGCTTGGTGGGGAGACGGATACGACGACCGCGGTGGTCTACGCGGCTGTGGGCACGTTTGCGGCACTTGGCACGCACGGCGCGAAAGCTGCGACTCGCGCGGCGGTCAACGTCTCTCCCGAGCCTGTCTCGAACGTGGTCGTAAGCGTGATCGAGGATATTGCTGCCGTGATCCTCGCGATTTTCGCGGTGCTGCTGCCGATCCTTGCGGGCATCGCCGCGGTGTTCATCCTGATCGCGGCGGTGGTCGCGATCGTCGTGCTCGTGCGGTTCGTGCGTCGATGGCGTGGACGCCGTGCTGCAACGAAAGGGGCGACACCCGAAGGCGCCGCCCCTGACGTGAACTAGCGACTAGATCAGACCGCGCCGCTTGAGCAGCGGCTCGTACTGGGCCTCGCGACCCGTCATATCCTTGAAGGCTTCGGGGATTGGGCGCGTTGCGCCGATCGAGAGCACGTAGGCGCGGAACTTGTCGCCGTTTTCGCGCGTGAGCCCGCCGTTCTCTTCGTACCAGGCGACCGTGTCCGCGTCGAACACCTCAGCCCACAGGTATGAGTAGTAGCCGGCCGCGTAGCCGCCCGAGAACGTGTGGTTGAGATAGCTCGTGCGGTAGCGCGACTCGACGAGCGGATGCATGAGACCCGCGTCCTCGAGCGAGGCCTGCTCGAACACGACCGGATCCTCGATCGGCTCGGCCTCGAGGGAGGCGGGGAGGCGGTGCCACGCCCAGTCGAGTGCGGCGGCGCGCAGATACTCGACCGTGCCGAAGCCCTCGCCCCACTGCTGTGAGGCGGTCACGGCATCGATGAGCTCCTGCGGCACGACCTCTCCGGTTTCGACGTGCTTGGCGTAGTTCGGCAGGATCTCCGGGTGGAACATCCACATCTCGTTGACCTGGCTCGGGTACTCGACGATGTCGCGCTCGACGCTGAGGCCCGAGAGGGTCTCATACGCGACGTTCGAGAAGAGGCCGTGGAGGGCGTGGCCGAACTCGTGGAAGAGCGTGCTCACTTCGTCGAGGGACACGAGCGCCACATCGCCATCGGCGGGTGCGCTGATGTTGAGGTTGTTGACGACGACGGGCTTCGTGCCCTCCGCGAGCGACTGATCGACAATGTTGTTCATCCACGCGCCACCGCGCTTCGTCTCGCGCGTGAAGTAGTCGCCGAGGAACAGGCCGAGCCCCTCGCCGCTCGCGTCGAAGACCTCCCAGACCTTGACCTCGGGATGATAACCCACGAGGTCTTCGCGGCGCTTAAAGGTAATGCCATAGAGTCTTTCGGCGGCGTAGAACACGCCGTCCTCAACAACGCGATCAAGCGCGAAGTAGGGGCGAAGTGCCGCGGTATCCACGCTGAACTCTTCGGCCTTGACCTTGTCGCTGTAGAAGGCCCAGTCCCACGGCTCGAGAGTGTCGATGCCATCCTGTTTTGCGCGGACCGCGATCTTTTCGGCCTCGCGGTTGGCGTTCGCCATCGCGGGTGCGCTCGTCTTCGCGAACAGTTCATCGACGGCCGCGGCGGTCCGGGCCGTGCGGTCGGCAACGGCGAGCGAGGCGAAATCCTCGAAGCCGAGCATCGCCGCCTTGCGGGCGCGCAGCGCCGCGATCTCTGCGGCCATCTGCCACGTGCGGTCGCCGCGCTCGACGCTTGCTTCGTAGAGGCGCTTGCGCACGTCGCGGTTCGTGAGGGAACTGAGCGCCGGCTGGTTCGTCGGGAGAATAAAGGTGAGCAGCCAACCTTCGCGGCCGGCTTCCTTCGCGGCGCGCGCCGCGGCGGCCTTTGAATCCTCGCTCAGCCCCGCCAGTTCCTCCTCGCTCGTGAGGTGAAGAGCCGCGGCATTCATGTCCCGCGTGACCTGCTGGCTGAACTCCGTTTGCGCCTTGGAAATTTCGAGGTTGAGCTTCGCGAGCTCCTCGCGCTGCTCCTCGCTCAGGGCCGCGCCCGCGAGCGTGAAACGCTGATGGAACTTCTCCGTGAGTCGCACCTGTTCGGCGTCGAGCCCCGCCTCCTCGCGGGCCTCGTACACGGCGTTGAGGCGTTCGAAGATCTGCGGGTTGAGGTGCAGCTCGTTATCGAGCTCCGTGAGGAGCTCAGACACCTTCGACTCGATCTCAAGGAGCGGTTCGGTGCCGTCGGCGCTCGCGATGTTGTAGAACACGGTCGCGGCGCGGTTCAGGGTGCGGCTCGGTTGATCGAGCACCGCGACGACGTTCTCGAAGGTGGGCTCCGAGGTGTCGTTCGCGATCGAAGCGTAGGCCTCGCGCGCTTCGCGAATGCCCTGCTCGATCGCGGGCAGGTAGTGTTCGTCGCGGATCGCGGCGAAGTCGGGAAGGTTGTAGGGGAGGCTTGAGGCCTCGAGGAGCGGATTGGACGTCGCTGTTGCTTCTTCACTCATGCGGTAACCGTACCGAACGCCTACCCGCCCCGCACCGGTGTACCACAGTCCAAAACGCCTCCGTCCGCCCCACCGGATACAGCCAGGTGGGGCGGACGCGTGAAGGGGAAGACGTGGAGTGTGGCGGCCGTCAGTTCACGCGCGTGAGGCGCAGCAGCACCGTGTTTTCAGGGTTCAGGATCGGGGTGGTCATTCCGACGCTCGCCCACGTTCTACCGCTCAGCACCTGTTCCGTGACTCCACGCGCTTTGAATTCGGCGTTGAGCCGCTCGTATTCGCGCGCATTGCCCGGCGTGGGCGCGAGGATTCCCGAAGCGCTGCTCATGACGGGCGAGGGGACGTAACCCGAGGGCTTCGCTCCCGGCACGAGAACCTCGAGCCTGTAGCGCGCATCGTCGTCGAGACCCGGGAAGTAGAGGCGGCCCGTCTGGTTGGCGTCGCTTCGTGAGAGAGCCGTGAAGGCAAAGAGTGCTCGGGAGGCATCGCGCGCGACGACGCCGTGGAGCGCGACCGAGTCGTCCCCGAGATCCACGCGCACCCGATCGCCCGTGAAAAGAAGATCGCGCTCGTCCTTATAGAGCTGCACCCACTCGCGAAGCTCCGCCATCTCCTCGTCGGTGGCAAGCCTCAGATCCCATTCGATGCCGAAATGCCCGAAAAGCGCGGTCGCGGCGCGGTAGCCGATCGAGTGGAGGCGGCCAGTCGTGTGGGAGGCGCCCGAGGCGACGTGCGAGCCCATGAGCTCCAGGGGGATCAGCTGGTTCGTCCAGCGGTTCATCATTTGGCGTTCGAGCGGATCGATGCAGTCCGATACCCACACGCGGTCCGTGCGCTCAAGAACGCCGAGGTCAACGCGTGCACCACCCGATGAGCACGATTCGATCTCGAGGCCCGGGAAGCGCTCCTTCAGCTCATCGAGGAGACGATAGGTGGCGAGGGTCTGCGCGTGAGTCGCGGGCTGGCCGGTCTCGCGAAAGCCCGCCTCAATGAGGTCGCGATTGTGATCCCACTTGATGTAGTCGATGTCGTTGGCCTCGAGGACCTGGACCATCTGATCGCGCACATGCGCGTACGCCTCGGGAATCGCGAGGTTGAGGACCTGCTGGTGACGCGACTGCTCGGGCAACCGCTGCATCGTCGTGCCCATGATCCACTCGGGATGCTCGCGCGCCACTGCCGAGTCCTCGTTGACCATTTCCGGCTCGAACCACAGGCCAAACTGCATGCCGTGGCCCTTGACGTGCTCGATGAGCGGCGTGAGCCCGTTCGGCCACACGTCCGTGCTGACAACCCAGTCGCCGAGGCCCGCGTAGTCGTCACGGCGATCGCCAAACCAGCCATCGTCGAGCACGTAGCGCTCAACACCGAGCTTCGCGGCGCGATCCGCGAGATCCTTGAGGCGGTCGAGGTCATGATCGAAGTAGACGGCTTCCCACACGTTCAAGGTGACGGGGCGGTTCGTGTCCACGTGGTTCTCGCGCGAGCGCAGCCACGCGTGGAAGCGCTGCGCGACCTCGTCGAGGCCCACGCCGTGGCTCGCGTAGACGTCAGGCGACTCGTAGCTCTCGCCGTGCGCGAGCACGACCTCGCCGGCGAACAGCCCTTCGCCGCCCGCCAGGATTGTCTCTCCCGCACTCGTACGCTCCACGACGTGGCGGTGCTGGCCCGAAAAGCCCGTGTGCAGCGCCCATACCTCGCCGGACGAGTAGGTGAAGCCTCGCTCGCCCACGTGCATGAGGAACGCCGAATCGGCCCCGGTGCGCCCGCGGCGGTTCTCGCGAAGGTGCTGGCCCACGCGCACCGGCAAGCGCTGAGGTTCGCGCTCGCGGGTCCAGCGGCCAGCAAAATCAAGGATTTCGTTCGCTTCCGACGGCACCGGGAGCGCCATCGTGAACGACTGCAGCCGGTAGTTTCCCTCCCCGCGATTGGTGAGCGTGCCGCGCATGCGCACGAGCCCAGAGTTCAGTAGTTCGAGGGTGAGCACGACTTCGAGACCGAGGGCGGCATCCTCGAGCGTGAGGGAGAGGACGTCTTTTTCTCCGGAACCGTCGGGCGCGTTCTGCCGTAGCGTGTGCGCCACAAGGCCGAGTCGCGGAGCGAAGCCGGAGCCGTTGTCGCGCCCGCCAAGGAGGCCGGGCTCGCCGAGCCAACCGTCGGCATCCTGGGGGAGGAGGCCCGTGCGTGGGGGAATGTCGAGGGCGTTCTGGTTCGGGGCGACCGTTGCAGCATCAAGGATGAGGTCGAGCTCGTCGCGCGTGAGGTCGCCGAGGTCGGAGCCCCAATAGGCGACCGCGGGCATGCGGCCCTCGGTCAGGTCGAGGACGATGCCCACCCCCGCGCGACTCAGATAGAGCGCGCGCTCGGTTTCGAGAGCGCGAGTGGCACAGGAGCGGAACGCGCGGAAAGAACGCGAAGCAGCGGTGGCGTGGGCGGTGCGGGCGAGTGGCATGAAGGAGATCCTTTGTGCTTGGGGCGTCCGTGACCCACTTATTTTCGCACCAAAATAAACCCGCGTCTACCTCCGCAGTCAGGGCGGAGAAGATGACGGGCAGGGGCAGCCTCGGGGATCCTGGTCCGGTGTCGGGGTCGAGGAAGCGCAGAGCGTGTGGAGATTGACCGCGGAGGGTAGGGAGTACACTCAGCCCATGGAATTCACGCAGGCGGCGAAGCTACAGAACGTCCTCTACGACATCCGCGGGCCGGTCCTCGACGAGGCTGCGCGCATGGAGAACGAGGGGCACCGCATTCTCAAGCTCAACATCGGCAACCCCGCGCCGTTCGGCTTCGAAACGCCCGACGAGATCCTCGTCGACTTCATCCGCCAGGCTCATGTCTCCCAGGGCTACACCGATTCCAAAGGCATCGTCGCGGCCCGTCGCGCCGTCGCCCAGCACTACCAGACCCGCGGCCTGCCAGGGCTCCACCTCGACGACATCTACCTCGGCAACGGAGTGAGCGAGCTGATCCAGCTCACCGCTCAAGCACTCGTCAACGACGGCGACGAGGTGCTCATCCCCATGCCCGACTACCCGCTGTGGACCGCGTGTGTCACCCTCGCAGGCGGGACTCCCGTGCACTACCGCCTCGATGAAGACAACGACTGGTTGCCCGACCTTACAGACATCTCCGACAAGGTCACGCCCCGCACCAAAGCCATCGTCGTCATCAACCCCAATAACCCCACCGGTGCGGTGTACACGAAAGAGAACCTCACAGGCATAGTCGACATCGCCCGCAAGCACGGGCTCATGATCCTCGCCGACGAGATCTACGACAAGATCCTCTACGACGACGCGACCCACACCTCGATCGCCTCGCTCGCCCCCGACCTCTTCACGATCACCTACAACGGCCTGTCCAAGGCCTACCGGGTCGCGGGTTTCCGTGCCGGCTGGATGGTGCTGTACGGGCCGAAAGAGCATGCCAAAGGCTTCATCGAAGGCCTCGACATGCTCTCGAACATGCGCCTATGCGCCAATGCTCCCGCGCAGCACGTGATCCCCACGGCGCTCGGCGGCTATCAAACGATCAATGACCTCGTGGCCCCAGGTGGCCGGCTGCGTGAGCAGCGCGATGTCGCCTACGAGGCTCTTGCACGGATCCCCGGCGTAAGCGTCAACAAGGCGAAGGGGGCGCTCTACATGTTCCCGAAGATCGACCTCGACATGTACAAGATCGAGGACGACGAAGAATTCGCACTCGGCCTGCTTCGCCAAAAGAAAATCCTCATCACAAAAGGCACGGGATTCAACATCCCCACACACGACCACTTCCGCGTCGTGACCCTGCCCGACGTGGACGTGCTCGAGAACGCGATCGACCGTATCGCCGACTACCTCGCGAGCATCCGCCGCTAGCAGCGTGTGGCGCGCCGGTTATTCGCCGCGCGCGATCCGGATCATCTGCTCGCGGTCGATCTCCTTGAGCGATGGGCGTGCGTTACCGTCGGAATCCTTCCGCTTCGCACCCGCCTGGATCTCGTGGTCGTGAAGGCGCAGCCACCCGTCCCAATCGACGTAGCGGATGCCGCGCTCATCGAGCAGGCGAACAATCGAGTCGGGGTCGCGATCCGGGCACGGCTCGAGCACGCCTTCCTCGATGTCTTCGATCATGTGGGTGACGGTCTCGATTGCGTCCGATTTCGTGGCACCGATCAGCCCAACGGGCCCACGCTTGATCCAGCCGTTCGCGTAGCACGCGGGCACAACAGCGCCCTCGGCGGTCGTGACACGGCCCTCGTCGTTGTGGATAACGCCGCGCACCGGGTCATAGGGAACCCCGGGCAACTCCGAGCCGAAATAGCCGACGGCGCGGTAGACCTGCTGGACGTCGTACTCGACAATCTCGCCGGTGCCCTCGAGCATGCCGTCGTCGGCGATCCGGGTGCGCTCGAATCGCATGCCCGTCACGCGGCCGTCCTCGCCGACCACTTCGACGGGCCGGTGCCAGAAATGGAGGTGGAGCCGACGCTTGACCTCGCCGCCATCGCGGTCCGTGGGCTCAGCGCCGCTCGCCTCGAGCTCCTTCTGCGCTTCGAGCCAGCCCTCGAACGTGCTCACGACCTGATCGATGCGCTTATCGGCGCGGATGCGCTCCCATTCCTCGTCGCTGATCTGCGCGAAATCGCGCTCGTCGAGGATGACCTGCACGCCTTTCGGATGGGCGAGCTCGCGCGTTTCGAGCGGGGAGAACTTCACCTGGGCGGGGCCGCGGCGGCCAAATACATGCACGTCGGTGATCTGTGAGGCTTTGAGGCCTTCGTAGACGTTGTCGGCGATCTCGGTCGCAAGGAGCTCGTCGGCGCTTTTGGCGAGCATTCGCGAGACATCGAGCGCGACGTTGCCGTTACCGATCACGGCAACGGATTCGGCATCGAGTCGCCATTCGCGCGGGTAATCGGGGTTCGAGTCGTACCACGCGACGAAGTCGGCAGCGCCGAAGCTACCCTCGAGGTCGATCCCGGGGATGTCGAGTTGGGCGTCCTTGAGTGCTCCCGTGGCGAAAATGATCGCGTCGTAGCGTTCGCGCAGGTCCTCGAGGGTCAGATCCGTGCCGAATGCGACGTTGCCGAAGAAGCGCATGTCGCGACGGTCGAGGATGCGGTGAAGTGCTGTCGTGATGCCCTTGATGCGCGGATGGTCGGGGGCGACTCCGTAGCGAATGAGGCCGAACGGTGTGGGTAGCGCATCGAAAATATCGACCTCGATTGCGAGCCGGCCCTTCTTGACGTGCGGCGTCTTGTTGAACGTCTCCGCCGCGTACACGCCGGCCGGGCCGGAGCCAATCACGGCGATGCGGAACGGGATGTCGGTGAAGGTGCTGGTCACGGAGGTCCTTGAGCTCGGCGGGTATGCCCGGTGCGTGTGCACTTCGGGCTTTTCGATACTCGAGCCTAGCGTTAAAGCTCGTCTTGGGCGAGAAAGTGTGAGCAGCGTGCGGCCCGACGAGCGCTCAGGTGCCGTCGGGCCCTCCACGAAGGAAAACCGAGGGTGTAGAAAGGCGGCTCGGCGCCCCCGTCGCGGGGCGTGCCGGGCCGCCTTTCTAGACCCTCAAGAGTGGATGGTGTTTTTAGTATTCGGCCGGCTGCACAACCACAAAACCGGGGCCGTGGAAGGCCAGCTGGAAGGCTTCGCCCGAGCCGCGGCCAATGAGTGCACCGGCATTAAAATCGTTCTTGATCTGCGGCTGGAGGTTTGCCGACCAGCACACGACGGCCTGCGGATCCACATACGTGGGCTGCTGCGAGCAGTCGAGCAGGAGCGGCTCACCGTGCGAGGCGATCGCGACCATGCCGTGTCCCTGGAGGAACAGGTTCGTGAAGCCGCCCGCGACGAGGCCCGCGCCGAGGCCGCCGCCGATCATCTTGATGTCCCACTCGATGCTCGAGTCGAAAGCGAGCATCTTCGAGGTGTTGAGGGAGAGGGCTTCTCCTTCGAGCTGGATGAGGAAGATCTGCGAGCCGTTCTTGGCGAAGAAGATTTCGCCGTTGCCGGTGGTGCGCATCATGTTGGCGCCCTCGCCGGTGGCCAGCTTCTTGACGAGCTTCATGCCGCCGCCAGAACCCTGGTACTTGAACTTCATCTCGCCCTGGTAGGCGACCATGGCCCCGGAGGAGGAGACGATTTCGGGTGCGCCGGGATTGAGACGGCAGCGCAGCATTCGCTTGGACTGGAGAGCCCAGCGGTCGTTGGTCTGGACTTCCTGGTGTTCGGGTGAAAAGAGTTCAGATCTCATGGCTTCACCCTAGGGCGAGCTGACTCCTATTTTCCTGGAGATCATGAGAACAGAACAATTGTTATTGGAACCGCTTGAGCCGCAGCGAATTGCTCACCACGAAAACGCTGGAGAAGGCCATGGCCGCGGCCGCGATCACGGGGCCAAGGAGCCCGAGCATCGCGAGCGGAATGGCGATGACGTTGTAGATGAATGCCCAGAAGAGGTTCCAGCGGATCGTGCGCACGCTCGCCCGCGAAAGGCGGATCGCGGTGGGAATCTGCGCGATATCGCCGCCCGTGAGCACGATGTCGCCCGAGTTCATCGCGGCATCGGTGCCGGTGCCCATCGCGAAGCCAAGATCGGCTTCGGCGAGGGCCGCCGTGTCATTAATGCCATCGCCAACCATCGCGACGCTTGCCCCTTCGCCGCGAAGGGACTTCACGAGGTCGAGTTTTGCCGCGGGGGTAAGCGAGGCGTGAACCTTCTCGATGCCGACTTCGCGCGCAATGTGCTCGGCCGCGGCAGGGTTGTCGCCGGTCGCCATGACGGGCTCGATGCCGAGCGCGCGAATCTCCTCAACGACCTTCGTCGCTTCGGGCTTCACGGTGTCGCTCACGCGCACGAGCCCCGCAATCTCGCCGTTGACGCGCACGATGGAGGTCGTGTGACCCGCCTGCTCGGCTTCGCGGAGGGAAGCGGCGAGAGGGGCGGGCAGGCTGGGCACGGTGGGATTTTCGGTTCCGGCGCTTGCCTGGCCAGCGTCGGATGCCGCGGTAATCTCAACCTCCCACGGCCCCGTTATTCCCCCGAGCGACCCGCTCACGCGCGCCGTGAGGCCTCGGCCGACGTGAGCCCGCGCATCCTCGAGTGTGAGGGCATCGCTGCTGCCGCCGGCCGCTTCCACGATCGCGCGCGCGATGGGGTGTTCCGAACCCGATTCGGCGGTACCCGCGAGCGCGCGGACGTTTGCTTCGCTCCAGCCTTCGGCGGGTGTCACGGAGTGCACACGCATCGCGCCGCTCGTGAGAGTGCCGGTCTTGTCGAGAACGATCGTTGCGATGTCGCGAGAGCTCTCGAGCGTGCTTGCCGAGCGAATGAGGATACCGAGTTCGGCGCCACGGCCCGTGCCCACCATGATGGCCGTGGGGGTTGCGAGGCCGAGCGCACACGGGCATGCGATGATCAGAACGGCGACGGCCGCGGTGAATGCCTGTTCCGTGGTGCCCCCGAGTGCGAGCCACGCGACGAGCGTGAGGACTGCGAGCACGATGACGACGGGCACGAAGATGCTCGAGACCTTGTCAACGAGCTGCTGCACGGGAGCTTTGGAAGCTTGCGCATCCTCGACCATTTTCGCGATGTGGGCGAGCTCGGTGTCGGCGCCCACGCGCGTAGCGCGCACAAGGAGCCGGCCCGTGGTGTTGACCGTTGCGCCCGTGACCTCGGTTCCGGGCGCGACGTCCTCGGGGATACTTTCTCCCGTGAGCATCGAGCGGTCGATGGCTGAGGCACCCTCAAGGACCACGCCGTCTGTCGCGACCTTCTCCCCGGGCCTCACGACGAAAACATCGCCGACCTGCACCGCGCCGATGGGAACCTCAACTTCGGCGGTGCTGCCGTCGGACTGAAGCTCCACAATGGTGGCATTCTTCGCGCCGAGGTCAAGCAGCGAACGGATGGCTGCGCTCGACTGGTGGATGGCGCGGGCCTGCGCGTAGCGCCCCGCGAGCACGAGGGTCGTGATGACCGCTGCCGATTCGAAGTAGATTTCGTGCGCACCGTGTTGGTTCCGGCTGAAAGCGGCGCCGAGGCTCATGTCCATCGTCATGCCGATTTCGCCTGCGCCGCCGAAGAGAAGGGCCCAGATCGACCACAGGTACGCGGCAAACGTTCCCATCGTGACGAGGGTGTCCATCGTGAAGCCGCCGTGCTTGATGTTCACCCAGGTCGCACGGTGAAATGGCGCGCCGCAGTAGAACACGACCGGCGTCGCGAGAATGAGCATCGCCCACTGCCAGCCGGGGAACTGCAACGCCGGGATCATTGAGATGAGGAAAATTGGCGCCGAGAGGATTGCTGCGAGGACCGTGCGGATTAGCGTGTCGCGCTTGTCGCGCGCGGCGCGCTCCTCGGCGCTTGTGTCGGGGCCGTGGATCGATGTGCTTTCGGCTGCCGCCTCCCGCACGTGAGCCCCATAGCCGCCCTTTTCGACGGCTTCGACGAGCTGCGCATCGGTGATCGACGGGTCGCTCACCTGCACGCTCGCGCGTTCGAGTGCGAGGTTGACGACCGCGTCGACATCGCCCACGCGCCGCAGCTTCTTCTCCACGCGCGCGACGCAGCTCGCGCACGTCATGCCGGTGACATCGAGGGTAACGGTGCGCGGTGCGGTGTGGGTTTCAGTGCTGCTCATGGGGTCCTTCGGGGTGTGGTGCGGCCGGGTTCAGGATGGGGAGGAGTTATCCGACGATGGCGTAGCTTTCGCCGGCTTCCTCGATTGCGGGGGCGATGTCGGCCTTGGTGAGGGCGCGATCTGCCTGGATCGTGAGGGTCGATTCGCCGCCCTTGACGAGTTCGACTTCGGCGCTCTCAACGCCAGCGAGTTCGCCGACCTCTTCTTTAACGGCATTGACGCAGTGGCCGCACGTGAGGCCCGTGATCTTGAAGGTCGAGGTGGTCATGGTGTGCTCCTTGATGTTTGTGATGGTCCTGGTTCGTGTGGTCGCGGTGGGCGCCACAGCATCCAATATACCCCCTAGGGGTATTAGATTCAAGGGGGTGACAACTTCAGGGCTCCGCCTGAGGGGATCGGTAGCATGGGGCGCATGAGTACCCCCACGAATCCAGGCGGCAACTTCGGCGCGCGCACACCCCAGCGCCGCCCCAGTTTCTACGAATCGCACCTTCGTGAGATGCTCGTCGACTCGGGCTATGCCATTCATGAACGGATCGGCAGCGGGGGAATGGGAATCGTCTACCGCGCAACCGACGCGGCCGGGCTCGACGTCGCCCTCAAGGTGCTTCGACCCGAAATCGCCGGCGACGAGCGCGCCCGTGCCCGACTCAGCCGAGAGATGCGCGCGCTTCAACGCGTCAATCACCCGAACGTTTCCCGCGTGCTCGATGCCGAATTCGACCTCGACGTCGCTTTCCTCGTCACCGAGTACATCTCGGGCCCCACCTTCCAGAAAGTCATTGACGACTGGGGGCACCTTCCGCTGCGATGCGTACGCGAAATCGGTTTGCCGCTCGGCAAGGCCCTTCTTGACGTTCACGAGAAGGGGATCGTGCACCGCGACCTCAAACCAAGCAACATCATGCTTCGTACCGGTAATGGCTCTCACTTCGACTTCGACATCGACCCAGTCGATCCGGTCATTATCGACTTCGGCATCGCCCAAGCCGCCGAAGAGTCCCGCATGACCTCAACGGGGCTCATGATGGGCACGATCTCCTACCTTGCCCCTGAGGTGATCAGCAACAACATCGTCGACGCCGCTGCCGACTGGTGGGCCTGGGCCGCGATGCTCGCCCACGCCGCGACCGGGTTCCCGCCCTTCGGCAAGGGGCGACTCGGCACGGTCTACAACCTTGCCAGGATGTCTGGCCCCGACCTCGAAGGGCTGCCGGAGCCGTGCATCGAATGGTTCAAGGGTGCATTTGCCCCTGAGCCTGGCGATCGCACGCCGCCGGAGAAGCTCATCGAGGCTCTCGAGCACGATGTGGATGCATGGGTGTATGGGAACTACGACCCAACCTCCTCGTCCCCGTCTTCCCCTTCCACCCCCGGCGAGCTCCCGACTTCTCGGATTGAGACAGGTGAACGCAGCACACTCGATGGCCCTATCGGCGCCGGAACGGCGGGCTCGGGCGCCGCGGCACCATCGGGTGCAGCAGCTCGCGCAGCTGAGGCGACGGCGCCCCTACCTCCGTACAGCCCCCCGAGGTCAGGAGGGGGAGAGGAGGAGAGCACCGGTGTAATCCACGACGCCACCGATGAATGGGACGACACGGATGAATGGGATGTCTCCAACGAGGAACCCACCCAAGTCATGCCCGTTCTCGATGAAACTCCCACGGCCCGATTCGCGCCCATCTCGACCCCTGCCGCGCCGCCCGTCGCTCCGCACGCGGGTGCGATGCCCGCGTGGCAACCGTCGGAACCGACGCCGCGGGCGCCCATGCCAGCTGCTGGCCTGCAGGGCCCTTTCCCCGCGGCGCAGTACCCTCCGGCCCCCGGCACGCAGCCGTACGCGATGCCGTTGCAGCCCCTGCCCCACCACTTGCGCGAGCCCAAGCGCCGCACAGCGCTCGTGCTGCTCGGTATGGCGCTCTTCACCGCCTTCGGCGCACTCGTGCCGCTCGCCGCGCTCATCCTGCTCGTGCTGATGACAGCCCTTGCACGAACGTGGCAGCGTTCATGGATCGCGCAGGAAAAAGGCCAGGACAGAGGGAAAGGCTCGGGTGGGATCACCGCTTCGATCGCGCTCTTGGCAGTACCGCGATTCCTCGGTGCCCTTCTCGAGGCGCTCCTTCAAGCGCTCATCCCCGTGATCGTCACGGCCGGAATTCTGCTCGCGACCGACGCCCTACTCGTGTGGCTCGCGCGCTTCGAGGTGCATTACGCCGTGTACGCGGGAGTACTCGTGGGCGTCACGACCCTGTCGCTGTGGTGGGGCATCGGCTCACGCACGACGCGCCACGGCAGCCACCGCCTTTTGCACGCAGCCACACCGAGCGGGCTGTGGACCGCGATCTTCGCCGCCCTCCTCCTCGTGCTCATCGCAGCCGTGTGCTTCACGATTGCCTCGCGCGGCGGACACATCGACTACTTCCCGTACGTGGGTGAATTCCGCCTCGAAGACATCTCGCCCTGGAGGAAATGAGGCATCCACGCGCGTATCCTCTAAGCTGGCACGCGGCGATTCGCCGTTTACCGCATTCGACCCCTCCGGAGGATTAATGGCCGAGAAGCCGTCAGCGCAGGACGTGCGCGAAGCGCAGCGTATCGAGCTTCGCAAGCAGCGCGAAAAAGAGCTGAGCCGTCAAAAGCGTGTCCGCGTGGCGATCATCGCCGCCATCGTCGTCGTGGCACTCGCACTCGTCGCTGGACTCGGCTACCTGATCTATAAGGCGAACGCGCCTGAGCCTGAACTGCCGCTCAACCAGCCAGCTTCTATCAGCAAGGAAGAGCCCACTCTCGCCTTCAAGGCCGACGATACGAAACCCGTCGTCGACGTCGTGTTCGACTACATGTGCCCGTTCTGTGGCAACTTCGAACAGATCAACAGCGCCGACCTCCACGAGATGATCGAGAGCGGCGATGCGACCGTGAACTTCCACGTGCGCACCTTCCTCTCCAAGAAGATGTCCACAACGGAGTACTCCGCCCGCGCCGGCGGAGCCGCCGTGTGCACCTTCGAAGACTCGCCCGAGGTGTTCCTGAAGTTCCACGAACTCCTCTTCGCCAACCAACCGGCCGAGGGTGGCCCCGGCCTGAGCGACAGAGAGCTCGTCACGTACGCCAAACAGGCCGGAGCGAAGGACAGCACCCTCTCGTGCATCAAGGACCAAAAGTTCCGCCGCTACGCAGTGGACGTGCTCGAGCCCGTTGGCGCGAAGCTCTCGCCCGCAACTCCCGCCGTGTTCATCAACGGCAAAGAATGGGGGGCCGACGGCGCCTGGCAGCAGCCCGGTGCTCTGAAGGAAGCCGTGGCCGCCTCGGGCACGCCCGGTGCTAGCGACGCCGGTGGCGCAAGCGATTCGGGTAACTAAACTCGCGGCGCACGCTACACTAGTGCGAGCGCCGCAATGCTGAAGTAGCTCAGTTGGTAGAGCAGCTGTCTTGTAAACAGCAGGTCGTGGGTTCGAGCCCCATCTTCAGCTCCAAGGAAATCCCAGGTCGGGGCGACTTCGAGTCGTCAGGCCTGGGATTTTTTCGTGTGCTCTGGCCATAACGACTGTGAGTGCTGCCAGGACATATTCGGGAGCACGCGAAGCCCCCGAAGGTCCCCGCGCCTAAGAATTTAGGAGCGTAGTGTGGGTCACAAGCAAGTAGTGGTTCTCAACACACAGCGAAGGACTCCCATGACCGCCGCACCGCAGACCGTGCGCACACTTGCCACCCCATTCACCGTCAACACTGTCGAGATCCCCAACCGCCTCGTGATGACCCCGATGGGGAGTGACCTCGCGAACGCCGACGGCACCGTTGGCCCGCGCCTACTCAAGTACTGGCTCGAGCGCGCCGAAGGTGGCTGTGGCCTCCTCATCACCGAGATCACCCGCGTGAATGACGAGCACGGCGCCGGCACCCCGAAACAGCTCTCCGTGACCCGCGACGAGCTCGTGCCGCAGCTCGCCGAAGCCATCGAGGCCGTTCACGCGCGAGGCTCGAAGATTTTCCTCCAGCTCCAGCACCCCGGCAACCAGGGCCTTCCCCAGCTCAATAAGGGGCAGGTCACCGTCGGACCCTCCGCCGTGCGATCCGAGCTCACCAAGGCCCCCGTGCGCGCCCTTGAAAACGAGGAAGTGAAGAGCCTCGTGCAGGACTTCATCAACGGCGCGCGCCGCGCGAAGGAAGCCGGTGCTGACGGCGTGGAGATCCACGGCGCTCACGGTTACCTTATCGACGAGTTCCTCTCGCCTCGCACCAATAAGCGCGAGGACGAGTACGGCGGTTCGTTCGAGAATCGCTGCCGTTTCCTCGTGGAGATTCTCGATGGCGTGCGCGAGGTTGTGGGCCCCGACTTCCCGATCTCGGTGCGACTTTCGATTTCACAGTGCTATGACTTGATCGGCATGCCCGGTGTAGGTAACGAGGTTGCTGACGGCGTGCGGATCGCCAAGGTGTGCGAGGAGCACGGTGCCGACCTGATTTCGGTGTCGTCGGGCACGTACGAGACCGGCGTGACCGTCATCGAACCCGTGAACACGCCACGCAACTGGCGCGACCCGATGATTCGTGCCGTGCGCGACGCCGTGAAGATTCCGGTCATGGGTGTGTCGATTGTTCGTGAGCCGGAGCAGGCCGAAAAGATGCTCAACGATGGCCTCGTGGACCTCATCGCGATGGGCCGCTCGTGGCTTGCCGACCCGCAGTGGGGCATCAAGGCCATCGAAGGTCGTGACGCGGACATCACCCGCTGCATCGGCTGCATGTACTGCTTCGAGGCGCTCTTTTCGGGCGGGCATGTTGAATGCGCTGTCAACCCGCGCTGTGGGTTCGAATCGGAGTTCCCGCTCGAGCTCGAGCGCAACGCCGAAGGTCGCACGGCCCTCGTGATCGGTGGTGGCCCCGCGGGCTGCGAAGCTGCCGAAACACTCGCGAAGCGCGGCGCGAAAGTCACCCTCGTCGAGGCTATGGACACCCTCGGCGGTCAGGTCGTGCCCGGCACCAACCCGCCCGGCAAGGATCCGATGGGCTGGCTGGTCGAGAACTACACCCACCGTCTCGAGAAGGCCGGCGTTGACGTGCGGCTGTCGACTCGTTTCGGGGTTGAGGACGTGCGCGCGTTCGGTGCCGACGCCGTGATCGTCGCGACTGGTGCAACCCCAATCGTGCCGAACATTCCCGGCATTGACGGCGACAATGTGGTGGATGCGATCGATGTTCTGGGAGGTACTCGCGAGGTCGCGGGCCGCGCGATTGTCGTGGGGTCCGGCATGACCGGCCTCGAAACCGCTGAGCTAATTGCGGCAAACGGTGGCGAGGTCGCCGTGTACGAGATGGCGCCGGAGCTCGGGGCTGGCGCGTTCCACATGAACCTCATCTCGGTCACCTCGAAGCTCAAGAAGGCCGGCGTCCCCATGAACACGGGGCACCGTCTCGTGGAGGTGACCGGCCCGGGCGCGGTGTTCGAGTCCGACGGCTCCCAGCTCACCGTCGATGCCGACACGGTCGTGCTCGCGATCGGTATGCGCAGCGAGAATGCGCTCGCCTCCGAGCTCGAGGCTGCGGGAATCGAGTTCCGTACCGCGGGTGACGTGTCGAAGGTGGCGAAGGTTGCTCAGGCGGTGGCTACGGGATACCGCGTGGGTCTCGAGGCCTGATTCACTGATTCTCGGGGTCTATTGCACTGGGCTCCGAGAGTCTCGCTCAACGATGGGGGCGCTGCTGAGGCGGCGCCCCCCTGTTTGCTGCACTTCGTGTGACCTGCGGAGCCGCCCTTTTTTGCGTGATGACTTACGTGGGAACACGGGAGAAGGGAAGGCAGCAGGAGGATCAGCAGGGCAGGGGGCTAAGCAGGGAAGGGGAGGACAGGGCTCAGTCGCGGCTTGCCTTGAGTGCTGCCTTCACCGTCGCGCGCACAAAGTCGTTGAAGCCGGCCGCATCGATGAAGCCCTGGATCTCGAGGTGAGTCCACCCGTGGGCGCTCGCCCAAACGGCGCGCAGGAGCGTTGTGGCATCGGAGGGGGAGGTGTCGACGGTGGCGCCGTACTTCGTGCGGCCTTCCGACATTGCCTGCGCGAGGTGCTTTGCGATGCTTTCGAACTCGTCGATATCGGTGCCGAGTGCGCGGAACGCCGTAAGCAGATGGTTGTCTCGACGCGAGAGACCGAACCCGATGGGGTCCGGGGTGGCGTCGGAATCCTTGGCGGCTGCTGCGCTCGCCGCTCCCGGTGCTCCATTGGCCTGCGCTGCCCGGTCAGGGACCTGGTCGGCCTGGTTGAAGATCACGTCAAACAGTTCGGGGTTGCTGACTGCCCAGTCGTGGAGGGCGGTTGCGAGCCCAACCAGGTACTCTTCCGGATCCTGTTCGCGCTTAACCTCGGTGAGGTGCTTCGCGAGATCGCTGGCGGAGCTGACAACGACAGAGTTGAGGAGCTGCTTCTTTCCGCCGAAGAGTGAGTAGATGGCGGTAGTCGAGGTGTTGCAGGCCGCGGAGATGTCGCGGAGGGAGACCGCTGCGGGGCCGCCTTTGGCGAGCGCCTTTGACGCTTCTGCGATGAGCTCGAGGCGCAGCTTTTCGTCTTGATGGCGGGGGGTGTTCATTCCCGTGGACTCCAATCAGGTGTGCCATGTGGCAGGTCCGGTATGTAACGGCTTCGTAACTATAGGCCTTGATTCTACGAATGCAAGTGGGACGTTTTGGGCCTTTACGCGCGTTCAGTTCGGCCACTATAGGCCTTAGACCTGGGATTTTGCCAAAACTTTAATGGTTGTGCAGTTTCAATGGTTTTAGTGTCGCAGCTTGGGTGGGGGAGATCACGTGTGTACGGCGATGAAGCAACAATGGACCCATCAAGGCGTGTTCCAGTCGACGGCCTCCGCGCCGCTTTCGGCGAGGAGTGCGTTCGCGCGCGAGAACGGTTTTGACCCAAAAAACCCTCGGCGCGCCGACAGTGGCGACGGATGCGCCGACTCGATAGTGCTTACGCCACCCTCGACGAGCATAGGGGCGAGCGAGCGCGCGTCTCTCCCCCAAAGGATCGCGACGAGTGGTCCGCCACGCTCGATGAGGGCCTCGATAGCGCGCATCGTGATCTGCTCCCATCCCTTCCCGCGATGCGACGCGGGCGCCCCGGGGGCTACCGTGAGCGCCCTGTTGAGGAGCATGACGCCCTGGTCTTGCCACGCTGAGAGGTCGCCGTGCGCACTCGGCGGGATTCCTAGATCGCTCTCGCGTTCGAGGTAGATGTTGTGGAGCGAGCGGGGCAGTGGGCGCACGTCGCGCTCGACCGCGAAGCTCAGGCCGATCGGGTGGCCCGGTGTCGGGTAGGGGTCCTGGCCGACGATCAGGACGCGCACGTCCGCAAGCGGGGTTTCGAACGCGCGAAAAATGCGCTCGCCCGACGGGAGGTAGCGTCGGCCAGCGGCGAGCTCAGCGCGCAGGAAGGCGCCCATCTGGCGGATGTTCGGTTCGACGCCCGCGAGGGCTTCGGCCCAGTCGGCGGCCATAATGTCGGTCAGGGGAGGCAGCGCGGTCTCGTTCATGCCCCCCAGGGTACGGGGCGTGCCTAGACTTGAATCCATGACCGATGAGCCACTGGCCGATGAACCGCAGCTGAGCGAAACCGATCGCGTGATCCTCGATCTCGAGGCACGCGTGTACCGCAGCGCCGGTGCGAAGGAGCGCGACATCCTGCGGCTTACGGGTCTGACGCCGTCGGGGTATCACGCGCGGCTCGTGCGGCTCATGCGGGAACCCGCGGCGGTGCGGTATGCGCCAAGTGTGGTCCGACGGTTGCGTGAGCGCACGCGTTCCTAGACGTGCGCGTCGCGCCGTCGTTGTCGTCGTGGGGGAGGGCGGCGCTATGGGGTTTGTTGCCTCGGCGCGCCGCGTGCCCAATCGCCGTTTAGACCCGTGTTAACCGATAGCATGACCTCGTGGCAGATCAGAGCACGTACCCGTACGAACCGGACCAGTTTGACCGCGAGGCCGATCAGGTGGGCGCCCACGGCGCGCACCGTGCTGAGGAGCCGTTTTTCAAGCGGAATCTTTCGACGATCATCGTGATCGTCGCGGCGCTGCTTGCGCTCGCACTCGTTCTGTGGGCCGTGTCGGGTCTGGGCAAGGGGAGCGAGGGTGCTCCCGCTCCAGCGGAGTCATTGACGTCGGCCCCGGCGGATTCCGGTGATGGAAAGCCTGCCGCGAGCGACAATGGTGGCGAGGGTGATAACGGTGGCGAGGGCGCTACCGAAGAGCCTTCCGAGGAAGCAGCCCCTGAAGTCAATCGCGAAGCTCCGGTTCTCGTGCTCAATGGCAAGCGGAAGCAGGGCATGGCTGGCCGTTGGCAGAAGGCTCTCGAAGAGCAGGGCTGGACCAAGGTCGATACCGATACGGGCAAACGCGCCAAGAACGCCGGCGTCTACTACAAGAACGACGAGGACAAGGCGACCGCCGAGGCCCTCGCGAAGTACGTCGGTGTCGAGGCTGAAAAGTCCGATAAGTACAGGGCGAACATCACGGTCGTCATCGTTGAGGAGCCGGGTGATCTCGCCGAGATCGACGGTGCGGAGCAGGGCGGCGACGGCGAGTAAAGACTGCCGCAGGGCGTCGATAACTTCCGCGACGCGCGCCTCGAGGGGCGCGGCGGGGGTGTGCCGTCACGCTCCCAGAGAAATTCTCAGCGAGCGTTAGCACTCTTCGCCTCAGAGTGCTTATGATGGGTTAGCACTCGCTTGGCGTGAGTGACAACGGATCTCCGGCAACCGTCGGACCCACCACACACGCCGCCGCGAGCTTTCCAGTGAGGTGAGAGCCCCACCGACCCAGACGTGAAGGGGAGGGCAAGGCTCGTCCGTCGCGGGCACCTGGCTGGAGCACACTCACACACTTTGGGAGTTACCACTCATGGCAAAGCTCATCGCATTTGACGAAGAAGCACGCCGCGGCCTCGAGCGGGGCATGAACCAGCTCGCTGACGCCGTGAAGGTGACCCTTGGGCCGAAGGGGCGCAACGTCGTCCTCGAAAAGTCCTGGGGCGCACCGACCATCACGAACGATGGCGTGTCGATCGCTAAGGAAATCGAACTCGAGGATCCGTACGAAAAGATCGGTGCGGAACTCGTCAAGGAAGTCGCGAAGAAGACGGACGACGTTGCCGGTGATGGCACGACGACCGCTACGGTTCTCGCGCAGGCCCTCGTGAAGGAAGGCCTTCGCAACGTTGCCGCGGGCGCAAACCCGATCGCTCTCAAGCGCGGCATCGACAAGGCCGTTGCCGCCGTGAGCGAGAAGCTCATTGCGCAGGCCGTCGAGATTGAGTCGAAGGAGCAGATCGCGAACACCGCCGCGATCTCGGCCGCTGACCCGGCAATCGGCGAGCTTATCGCCGAGGCTCTCGACAAGGTCGGCAAGGAAGGCGTTATCACGGTCGAGGAGTCGAACACGACCGGCCTCGAGCTCGAGCTCACCGAAGGCATGCGTTTCGACAAGGGCTTCATTTCGCCGTACTTCGTGACCGATCCGGAGCGCCAGGAAGCCGTTCTTGAAGACCCGTACATCCTGCTCACCTCGTCGAAGGTGTCGCAGCTCAAGGACCTCCTGCCGCTTCTCGACAAGGTCATCCAGGCAAACAAGCCGCTCGTGATCATCGCCGAGGACGTCGACGGTGAGGCGCTTCCCGCGCTCGTCGTCAACAAGCTCCGCGGCGTGTTCAAGTCGGTTGCTGTGAAGGCTCCCGGCTTCGGCGATCGCCGCAAGGCCATGCTCCAGGACATGGCGATCCTCACCGGTGGCACCGTGATCTCGGAAGAGGTTGGCCTGTCGCTCGAGACCGCCGACCTCAACGTCCTCGGCCGTGCCCGCAAGGTGGTTGTCACGAAGGATGAGACGACCATCGTCGAGGGCGCGGGCGACGGCGACCAGATCGCCGGCCGCGTGAAGCAGATCCGCGCCGAGATCGAGGTTTCGGATTCGGATTACGACCGCGAGAAGCTCCAGGAGCGCCTCGCGAAGCTCGCCGGTGGCGTGGCCGTCATCAAGGCGGGTGCCGCAACCGAGGTCGAGCTCAACGAGCGCAAGCACCGCATCGAAGATGCCGTGCGCAACGCGAAGGCTGCCGTTGAGGAGGGCATCGTCGCCGGCGGTGGCGTTGCCCTGATCCAGGCGGGCAAGGACGCGTTCGCGTCGCTTTCGCTCGAGGGCGATGAGGCGACCGGCGCATCGATCGTGCAGGTCGCGATCGAAGCGCCGCTCAAGCAGATCGCTTCGAACGCCGGTCTTGAGGGTGGCGTCGTCGCATCGAAGGTCAAGCAGCTTCCGGTTGGCGAGGGCCTGAACGCCGCAACGGGCGAGTACCAGAACCTCATTGAGGCTGGCGTGCTCGACCCGGTGAAGGTGACGCGCTCCGCTCTTCAGAACGCTGGGTCGATCGCGGGCCTGTTCCTCACCACCGAGGCTGTCGTTGCTGACAAGCCGGAGCCGGTGAAGGCTCCTGCCGGCGGCGAGATGGATGCCATGGGAGGCATGGGCGGCATGATGTGATCGCCCGCTAATGAGAAGGAACCCTCGCACTTTCGAGTGCGAGGGTTCCTTTATGTCGTGGTGGGGGCGCTAGTCTTCCTGCTCCTCTTCGCCGGGGACGCGCACGAAGAAGTGCGAGGAAACGGCGAGCAGTTCGCGCATGAGCTCATACTGGCCGCCGTGCATGTCCCAGATCTCGTCTTCGCCGGCAGCTTCGGGACGCTCGTAGATCGATTCGGTTGTGGTGACATCAGCGAGCCAGCCGTTGTCGTAGTACTCCATGAGGGGCTTCATGGCCTCGTTGTACGCCTTGATGGCTTCGAGTCCTTCGACGGCCTTCTCGTATGCTTCGCGGGACTTCACGAGGTTTTCTTGAGCCACGGTCAGGCGTTCGAGGGCTGCTTTTTGTTCGGCGGTGTGCTCTTCGGGAGCGGCGTTATTGTTCATGGCCTTAGTGTGGCACGAGCTCCTTGACGTAGCACTGGGAAACACCATCGTCTTTGTAGGGGGCGAAGAGCTGGGGGAGGCGTTGCCATCCCGTTTTCGTGTAGAGGCTGATCGCGTCCTGCTGGAGGCTGCCGGTGTGGAGGTAGAGCGCGGTTGCGCCGCAGGTCGAGGCTTCCTCTTCGATGTGCTCCATGAGCTGGGTAGCGATGCCTTGGCCTCGGTATTTCTTTCCGACGATGAGTCGTTTTACTTCGAAGCGGTCGGCAAGAGCACGAAGCATAACCGTGCCAACGGCACTGTCGCCTTTGAGTGCGAGGAGCGTGGTGAGAATGGTGGTTGGGTCGAGGGTTTCGTCGCTGCGGCCCTGGTATTCGGGGTGGGCGGCGTAGTAGGCGCGGTAGCGAGGCTCGAGTTCGGCGTCTTTTTCGGCGTGCAGGGCACTGACCCGGGGGTCGCTGTGACTCACGCGAATGATGCGCACTTCTTCGCTCATGTCTCGATGTTAACGGGGTGTGGCGTTAACGGGGTGTGGCCCCCACTCCCGAAGAAGTGGGGGCCACACCGTGTGTTCAACTATTGAACGGTGCGTGAGGCATTAGCTCACTGCTCGCTCTTGCGGCGGCGGGTCACGAGGGCCGCGCCACCTGCGATCAGCGAGGCAGCAGCAGCGAGGAGACCGCCGGTCTCAGCACCGGTGCGCGGGAGGGCGTGCTTGCCACCCTTAGCCGGAACCTTCTTGATCGGCTTGGTCATGCCGTTGTCACCAGGCTGGCCGGGCTTGCCGGGCTCACCGGGCTTGCCGGGTTCGCCAGGCTCGCCGGGTTCACCGGGTTCGCCAGGCTTGCCGGGTTCACCGGGTTCACCGGGTTCGCCAGGCTTGCCGGGTTCACCAGGCTCGCCGGGCTTGCCGGGTTCACCGGGTTCACCGGGCTTGCCGGGCTCATCAACCGGGGTGTCGGTGACATTGATCGTCGCGACTACAACTTCGGTCGAGCCGTCGGGGTAGGTCACGAGAACTTCGTAGACGTTCTCGACAGCTGCGTAGGTCGCCTCAACGGTGATCTCACCGGTGTTTTCGTCGATCTTGACGCCGTTAATCTCACCGTCCTTGAGAGCGAACGTGGTGCCCTCGGGCATGTCGCGCTCTTCGCCGGTCTCCTCATCGGTGAACTTCGGAGCTGCGATAGTGCCAACCTTGCCGCGCTCAACCTCGGCAGGTGCATACACCGGCTGGTAGAGCTTAGCTTGTGGGGTTTCGACAACGTTGACCGTTGCAACAACGACCTCGGTCGTGCCGTCGGGGTAGGTCACGAGAACTTCGTAGACGTTCTTGGCGGGGGCGGCGTAGGTGGCGTGGACGGTGATGGCGCCGGTTTCGGCGTCGATCTCCACACCTTCGATGTCGCCGTCCTTGAGAGCGAACGTGGTGCCTTCGGGCATGTCGCGCTCTTCGCCGGTCTCCTCGTCGGTGAAGGCAGGAGCGGCAACGTAAGTGGTTTCGCCCTGCTCAACGGTGACCTCGGTGTAGGCCGGCTGGTAGGTCTTTGCCTGCGGGGTCTCGGTGACGTTGACGGTTGCGGCGACTGTGTCGGTGGAGCCGTCGGGGTAGGTCACGAGGACTTCGTAGACGTTCTTGGCGGGGGCGGCGTAGGTGGCGTGGACGGTGATGGCGCCGGTTTCGGCGTCGATCTCCACACCTTCGATGTCGCCGTCCTTGAGAGCGAACGTGGTGCCTTCGGGCATGTCGCGCTCTTCGCCGGTCTCCTCGTCGGTGAAGGCAGGAGCGGCAACGTAAGCGGTCTCGCCCTCGGTGACGGTCACCTCTGCGTACACAGGCTGACACATGTCCTTCGCTTTGAGACCAGCAGCGATCTCGTCGGCGATCCTCTGCGCTTCCTCAGCCGCGGCCTGGAGCTTGGCGGCTTCTGCAGCGGCGGCTTCGGCGGCGGCTTTAGCCTCGTCGGCTACGGCCTGGGCCTGGTCGGCTGCGGCTTTTGCCTCGTCGGCCTCGTTCTGTGCCTGCTTAGCGGCGGCGGCGTCTTCGTCGGCCTGGGTCTGCAGCTTATCGGCTTCGGCCTGTGCGTTCTCGGCGTCGGTCTTTGCCTGGTCAGCCTTGTTACGTGCCTCGGTGGCATCGTTCTGTGCTTGCTCTGCGTCTTTGGCGTCGGTGTCGGCCAGCGCCTGCGCCTTATCGGCTTTCTTCTGTGCCTCCGCAAGCGCGGCGTTAGCCGCTGCCTCATCAGGGGTTCCCACCGCGAGGGCGGCGTCGCTCTTCGCTTGCTCGAGGGCTTGGGCTGCTTCGGTGGCGCGCTCTTGGGACTGCTGATCAAGGTTGGCGGCGTCGTCGGCTGCGGCCTGCTTAGTCTCAGCGGCGGTCTGAAGCTTGTCAGCTTCTGCGGCCGCTGCTTTGGCAGCGTCGGCTGCCTCGGCTGCGGTGGCCTGTGCCTGGTCGGCTTCGGCTTGTGCCTGGTCGGCGGCGTCCTGGAGCTTCTTGGCGTCGGCTGCGGCGGCGTCGGCTGCGGCAGCAGCTTCGTCTGCGGTGGCCTGTGCCTGATCAGCAGCGGCCTTCGCCCGGTCAGCGGCAGCCTGAGCCTCTTCCGCGGTGGGCTGGCCCGTGGTCATGCCACCTTCGGTAGCGCATGCGTTCGTAGCGGCGAGGGCGGAAGTGCCAACAACGCCGGAGGTGCCTAGGACGGCGCCGACGGCGAGGGCTGCGGCACCGCGGCGCCACATGGGGGTAACTGAGGAATCCGCGCGGTGGCTGTTCCGCTTGCGGAAAGCATCGAAGACCATGAGTTCTCCAACTTTCGTCGTTTGAGGAGCAAACAGATTCGCCACACAACACCGTTGCGGACGTCCAAAAATGACGCTAACCGGTTTTAAATCGTTTGTGAAGTGCGCAATTTCTCGGGAAATGAGGGGTGCTCCTGGGGGTGAGTATGCTGGTGCGGCAGGTTCACGTGACACCGTGATGGTCGGAGGGGTGTTCGGGATGTGACGATAGCTGTCTCCACCAGAAGCGGCGCTATAGCAAATGTTACGACAATGTTACGGGTTAGTGGGTGGTGGTGTGGGGCTTGGTCGTGACGCTGTCATGCAAAGGTGCAGATCGCAGCGTCGCAGAACGCCTATCATTACTGTAATGAAAGGTCGGCAAGAATGTGGTGCGGGCTATTGGGGGCAGGAATGGAAAAGTCGAAAACTCATAAAAGAAAGACGTATATTTGCTTAATGTTAACCATTCTAAAAGTTACTTTAGGGCACTACCCGGCTAGTGGGCGCGCCACGCCATCACCGCCGGTCGACGTTGGTAACAAAATCGTTATCTGAGAAAGGGTGACGGGAGGGACGTAAGTCCGCCCCTTAGCCAAGCCACGCCTGCGCAAGCAGGCGCTGGCTCTCATACCGCGCTGCGGGGTCGTGGAAGTAGTTCGACACGATGAACTCATCGACGTGGGTCTCCTCCGCGAGACGCGAAAGCTCCGCTTCAACCTTCGCGGGAGAGCCCACCGCGCGCACCGCGAGTGCTCCGTTCACGCGCTCGAGCACGGGTGCCGGCAGCAGAGCCGAAATCTCGGCGGGCGGCTGAATGAGCTGACGCTTGCCTGTCCCAAGCGCCGCAAAGGCCTGTTGGAGAGTCGAGAACTGTCGCTCGGCTTCCTGGTCCGTTGCCGCAACGTAAACGTTGACGCCTACCATCACGTGGGGCTCATCGATTTGCGCGGTAGGTGCTTCGGCATTGAACTCGCGGCGATACAGCGCGATTGCTTCTTTGTACTGGAACGGCGCGAAGTGGCTCGCGACCGCAAACGGCAATCCGAGCCGTGCCGCGAGGCCAGCGCCGGCAAGCGAACTGCCCAGCACCCACATCGGTACATTCGTCCCCTGCGCCACGTAAGCTCCGATCCGGTAGCGCGAGAGTGTGTCATCGCTCGCCCACGCCTGCATATCAGCAACGGCCCGCGCAAAATCCTCCGGTTCGGCGCTCGTGCGGCCAAGGAGTTGCGCCGTGAGCGGATCGGTACCTGGAGCGCGGCCAAGGCCCAGATCGATTCGATCTCCGTGGAATTGGGTAAGGGTGCCGAATTGCTCGATGACCTGAAGAGGCGCGTGGTTGGGCAGCATAATGCCGCCGGAGCCCACCCGAATCCGCGACGTGCGGGACGCCGCGCGGTCAATGAGGAGAGACGTCGCGTTCGAGGCGAGATTCAGGGTGTTGTGGTGCTCGGCAAACCAATACCGCTTATACCCCTGCTCGTCGGCGAGCTCGACTGCCTTCATCGACGCTTCGATCGCTTCCGCGAAGGACTGCCCCTCGCTCACGCCTACAAGGTCAAGAATTGCCAGGTCGGGACGCTTAGACATAAGAAACCTCCACATACGTGCGCACGATGGATGCGCGGAACCGTCGGACTCTCACCAAACGTCCCGCACATGCGTCTCTATTCCGTGCGCGCCCTGCCGCTGGTGTCTGTGAAAAAATATGTCCATGACGATTACCGCAGCAGCAGATGGCTCCGCACTCGGCAATCCGGGCCCCACCGGCTGGGCCTGGTACGTGAGCGAAGACTGTTGGAGCGCCGGCGGAAGTGCCCACGGCACGAACAATATTGGCGAGCTCACCGCCGTGCGTGAGCTGCTCAGCCAGAGCCGCGAGGCCGGCCTCGCGGGCGAAGACCTCGTGATCCTGTGTGACTCGCAGTACGTCATCAACTCCGTCACGAAGTGGATGCCCGGCTGGAAGAAGAAGGGCTGGAAGAAAAAAGACGGCAAGCCCGTGCTGAACGTCGAGCTGATGCAGGCGATTGACCGCGAGATGCAGGGGCGCAGCGTCCACTTTGAGTGGGTCAAGGGTCACGCGGGCAACGAGATGAACGAGGCCGCCGACGAGCGCGCCCGAGCCGCCGCGACCGCCTACCAAAAGGGCACGGCGCCGAACGAGGGGCCTGGCTTCACGGGCGCCACCAGCGGGGCAGGTGCGGGTCAGGGGGCTGCCCGGCCCGGTGCAGGGGAGGAGATTCCGACGCCTGCCAGCCTCGAGCGTTCCCTGTGGCTCGACAGTGCCTCACCGCTTGCGAGCCTCGGCGAGGATCCCCATCTCATCGATACACGCGCGCGCACAATGAACGCCGAGGAGTGGACGAAGGGCGTCGAGGCGTTGCGCGGCCGCGGCGTGAGCGTGAGCGGCGATGTCACCGCGCGCGAAATAGGCCCCCACCTCCACCTCGTTGACACCGTGCTCGAGGCCGCAGGTAGGAAGTTCCGTATCGTGACGGTGTGGGGCGGTAACGAGTTGCGCATCCTCCACCAGCAGTGGAGCGCACTCAGCTGAGCGCCGCTCCCGGTAGCTCCACGCGGAATGTCGCTCCGCCGCCATTGGTTTGATGGATCGAGATCGTGCCGTTGTGATGCTGCATGATCGTCGCCGCAATCGAGAGGCCAAGGCCCGCGCCGCCGCCCTGCGTCTGCTGGCGCTGGCGCGACTCGTCGGTGCGGAAGAACCGCTCAAAAACCCGTTCGCGAGCCTCGGCGGGGATGCCCTCACCGTGATCGCGTACCTCAATGATGGCCTTACCGTGGCGGTCCGTGCCGAGTGCCACCTCGACCGGTGACCCCTTCGGCGTGTGCCTGTTCGCGTTACCCACGAGGTTCACGATGACCTGTCGCAGCGCGGCCTCGTCGCCGAGCACACCGAGCGGCGGCACATCCTCGGGCGCGAGCACAGCCCCCGCGAGATCCACGATCGCAACCTCGCGCGTGGGATCAAGTGCCCGCAAGTCCTGCACGACATCCTTCACGATCCCCGACGCGTCGAGCGGCACAAGGTCGAAGGAGCGCTGCTCGTCGAGCCGCGCGAGCCTCAAGAGCGATTCGACGAGGGAACCCATGCGTTTGGCTTCGTCCTCGATGCGCCGCATCGCTTGTGCGACATCCTCTTCGTTCGGCATCGCCCCCATGCGATACAGCTCACCGTTGCCGCGAATCGCGGCGAGTGGCGTGCGAAGTTCGTGTGAGGCATCCGCGACGAAACGGCGCATGCGCGACTGGCTCGCGAGCGCCTCAGCTTGCGATTCGGCTTGCGCTTGAAAACCCTTCTCGAGACGGATCAGCATCTCGTTGAGGGCGACGCTCAGTGAATGCACCTCTTGCGAGGAGTAACTCACGGGAATGCGGGTGCCGAGCGTGCCCGCCGCGACATTCTTCGCGGCTTTCTCGACATCGCGCAACGGCTCGAGCGCATAGTGGAGCACGTACCCGCCGAGCCCCACTCCAACGAGCACAACCATCGTGCCCACGAGCACGATGATGAGCGCCATCTCGTTCATCGTCTTGTCGACGCTGCGAAGCGGAAGCGCCACGAAAACCGAGGGGCCATCCGGATCATTCGACGCGATCGCGCGCACGCGCCACGAATCGCGGTCGCCCGCGACGAGGGTGAAGGGCTTGCCCTGCAAGGAGATGACTTCCTCGCGAGTGAGCGAAGGAAACTCGAGAGACAGGTCGCCGTCGGAATCCTGCACCACTCGCTGCAGGACCTCACCGGACTGATCCTGCCACTCGACCACGTAGTCCACGGGCGTGTACTGCGCATTCGGCGAGCCCATCGTGATGAGCGAAATGTTGCGCCGAGGATTCGCGATGACGCTAGGGCTCACCGCCGCCGCGAGGTCAGCATCCACCACTTCGATAAGCGTGCGCTTGAGCAGAAACAGCGAAAGCGCGCCCGTCACGATCGTTCCCGAAACGAGAACGAGCGCGATGAGCGCGACAATTCGAGTCCACAGAGAGACTGGACGTTGGGCCCGCGAGGTGCGGGCCTTCGGGGTTTGAGCCAAGGTCAGCGCGGATCGGCCGGACGCAGCACGTAGCCGATGCCCCTCTTCGTGTGGATCATGGGCTCACCAACGACGTCGATCTTGCGGCGCAGATACGAAATGTAACTCTCGACGATGCCTACCTCGCCAGACCAGTCGTAATCCCACACGTGATCGAGGATCTGGGTCTTCGACACGACGCGGCCCGCATTGAGCATCAGGTAACGCAGCAGCTTGAATTCGGTCGGGGAGAGGTCGATCGGCGAATCGGCACGCGTGACCTCGTGGGAGTCCTCATCGAGGCGAAGATCGCCTACGACGAGCGCGCTTTCGCTCGGCTCGGCCACGCCGACGTGGGTGCGGCGCAGCACCGCGCGAATGCGCGCCACAACCTCCTCGAGGCTGAATGGCTTCGTCACGTAGTCATCGCCACCAACCGTGAGGCCAGCGACCTTATCCTTCGTTTCGTCCCGCGCTGTGAGGAAGAGGATCGGGTAGTGATGGCCCTTGTCGCGCAGGCGGCGCGTCACCGTGAAACCGTCGATGTCCGGAAGCATGACGTCGAGAACGATCAGATCGGGTTCGTTCTCGGTCGCCAGCTTGATGGCTTCGGCACCGTTGGAGGCCGCAAATACCTCGAAGCCCGCGAAGCGAAGGCTCGTGGCGAGAAGGTCGCGAATGTTCGGTTCATCGTCGACTACGAGAAGACGTGCCTCGTAGTCCTGCTCCTGCTCCGTGTTCATGGGTCAATGGTGTAACCCGAAGGTGAATATTTGCTGAATATTGCCTGTGACTTCGGGGCGGGTGTGGCGAACCGCTACTTCTGATTGCGGCGGAGCTTGTGAAGCTCCCAGCGCATCTGAATCATCCGCACCGAACCCGCGAGCGCCATAATGAGCGCCCCCGCGATGGCCGCGAGCAGCATCGCCACGCCAAGCGGAAGGTTGAAGTGCCACGTGAAGTACTCGAACTCGGTCGAGACGTTGTTCTGAATCACGAAGACCAGGAGGAGGATCAGCAAAATCGCGCCGACGATGAGCGCGGCCCACACGACAGCCATGCGCGACTTCGGGGCGGGCTGGGTCCCGTGCGGCTCGGCCTGCTGTTCTTGGGTGGCGGTTGACATCGGCTGTTGGTGCGCCTGCTGGGTGGGGCGAGGGGCCGGTTCAGCCTTTGCGCTGCGGGTGCCCGCAGTGGTGCGAGGTTCTGACGCCTGCCCGGCTCCATCGAGGCTGGAAGTCTTGGGTGCTGCCTGCGACGAGGGTGCAGCGCCCGCGTTATTCACGCCCGCGCCAGCGGGGTTCGCGCGCGTGACGCCCTCGGCCGTGCTATCGCGAAAAGAGTCGGAGAAACCGTCGTATTCCTTGGAATTCATACGTGAAGCCTACCCGCCTCGAGCAAATATTCGGTGACAGGCAACTGACGGAAGGGCGCCGGATCGTGGGCGTGCAAGCGTCGGACTCTTCCCGGGCCGAAAATGGGGCAACGCCTAGATGTAGTTCCTCGGGAGGTTGTGAACGGGATTTGAGGTCAGAGAAGACCCCCGGTATCGAGGTGGGTAACGACACGCACCCTGACCCGGAGGTCTTCCATGACACACCGTAACGCCCCGATGACCATCGAGGGTAGGCGCCGGCTCGTCTGTCTTGTTGTCGATCACGGCTGGCCCCAGCGACGCGTTGCTGAACGCTTCCAGGTGTCCCCGGCAACGGTGTCTCGCTGGGTGAGCCGGCATCGGGCAGGGACCGGTTTGGCTGACCGCTCGAGCCGTCCGCACTACAGCCCGAACAGGCTCAGCGCACGTACCGAGCGACGGATCATCGCGCTGCGGTTCAACCGCCGATGGGGGCCGCACCGGATCGGCTATCACCTGCGCGTGCCACGCTCGACCGTCGGGCGGGTCCTGGCCCGCTACCGGATGCCGAAGCTGGACTGTATCGATCAGGCCACCGGCCTGCCGGTCCGCCGGCCGGCACCTCACCGGTATGAGGTCGATCAGCCTGGCAAGCTGGTCCACGTCGACATCAAGAAGCTTGGCCGCATCCCTGACGGTGGCGGCTGGCGGGCTCATGGCCGCGGATCGGGCCAGGACCGGAAGGTCCAGTCCTCACGGGGCAAAGCCGCGCGTGCCGGGCAGCCTTCGTCGCGGGGGTATCGGTACCTGCATCACGCCGTCGATGACTACTCCCGGCTGGTGTACTCCGAGATCCTCAATGACGAGAAGAAACACACCGCAGCAGGCTTCTGGAAGCGGGCGAACAGGTTCTTCACCAGTATCGGTGTCGCGATCGAAGCAGTCATGACCGATAACGGGGCTTGTTACCGGTCCGGAGACTTCCAGCAAGCCCTCGGAGATGGGGTCAGGCACAAGCGGACGAGGCCTCGCCGTCCGCAGACGAATGGGAAAGTCGAGCGGTTCAACCGGACGCTGATGAACGAATGGGCCTACGCGAGACCGTATGCCAGTGAGAGTGCTCGCGAGGATTCGTACGCAGCGTTCTTACATGACTACAATCACCACCGAGCCCACACCGCCATCGGGGGACTCTCACCAGCCGACCGCGTTCACAACCTCACGGGGAAGTACACCTAGACGCTCCCGCCTCTGAGCTCTCGCGCGTCAAGGATCGTGTAACCGTAGCCCTGCTCCGCGAGGAACCTTTGCCGGTTCTGTGCAAAGTCCTGATCCTGCGTATCGCGCGTCACGACCGTGTAGAAATGCGCCGTGCGCCCATCGCGCTTCGGCCGCACGATCCGGCCGAGCCGCTGCGCCTCCTCTTGACGGGAGCCGAAAGCACCGCTCACCTGGATGAGCACGCTCGCCTCTGGAAGATCGAGCGAGAAGTTCGCGACCTTCGAGACGACGAGAAGGTCGATCTCGCCTTCGCGGAACTGCGTAAAAAGCGATTCGCGCTCCTTGAGAGGAGTGTCGCCCGTGACGACTGGAGCCGCGAGGCGTTCGGCAAGCTCGTCGAGCTGATCGAGATACTGACCGATCACGAGCGTGCCCTCACCTCGGTGTCGCGCAACGAGCTGCTCGACGACGGGGACTTTCTCGGGGCTCGTTGCCGCGAGTCTCTGCCGTTCCCTCGGCTCCGCCGAGGCGTACACCTTGCGCTCGGAGCTCGACATCGTGACGCGCACCTCCGTCATCTCCGCCGGGGCGATCCAGCCCTGCGCCTCGATGAGCTTCCACGGCGCGTCGTAACGCTTGGGGCCGATGAGCGAGAACACCTCGCCCTCGCGGCCATCCTCGCGTACGAGCGTCGCCGTGAGGCCGAGCCGTCGCCGGGCCTGGAGGTCGGCGGTCATACGAAACACGGGGGCCGGAAGTAGATGAACCTCGTCGTAAATGATGAGGCCCCAATCGCGGGCGCTCACGAGTTCGAGATGGGGATGAATACCGCGGCGCTTTGACGTGAGCACCTGGTACGTCGCAATCGTGACCGGGCGGATCTCCTTCTTGGCGCCGCTGTACTCGCCGATTTCGCCCTCCGTGAGTGACGTGCGCTCGAGAAGCTCGCGGCGCCATTGCCGGGCGGAAACCGTGTTCGTCACGAGCACGAGGCACGTGCGCTCGAGCGCCGCCATCGCGCCCGCTCCTACGGTCGTCTTGCCCGATCCGCACGGGAGCACGACAACGCCGCTGCCACCCTTCGTGAAGTGCTCAACCGCCTCGCGCTGATATGGGCGAAGCTGCCATGTGCTCGGGGAATCCGTGAGTGCAATCGGGTGGCTCTCGCCGTCCACGAAACCCGCGAGATCCTCGACGGGCCACCCCAGTTTGAGGAGCTGCTGCTTGAGCGCGCCGCGCTCACTGGGGTGAGCAGTCACCGTCGTGTCATCGATGCGTTCCCCCACGAGCGGCGCGATGCGCTTTGAGCGCAGAACTTCCGTCAGGATCGTCTGATCCTTCGCGAGGAGCACGAGGCCGTGCGCGGGAGAGTTGTGGAGGCTCAGAACGCCGTAGCGCTCCATCGTGTCGGCGACGTCCACGAGCAGCGCGTTGGGAACGGCAAAACGCGAATGCGTGAGGAGGGCATCGACGACCCATTCCGCATCGAAACCCGCAGCCTTCGCATTCCACAACCCCAGGTTCGTGAGCCGATACGTGTGGACGTGCTCGGGCGATTTCTCGAGCTCAGCGAATGGCGCGATCGACGCGCGTGCTTCTTCTGCCGCCGGGTGGGCAACCTCGAGAAGGATCGATTTATCGGATTGGACGATGAGAGCGCCTGTGCCCGCACTCCCCGCCCTAGACAACGGGGGCCGGGCGCTTGCCCTCGATGCGGTTGATCATCGACATGGAGAAGAGCGACATGAAGGGTAGCACCGCGGGAATAAGAAGCATGCCAATTCCCGTGATGGTGACGACGAAAGCGAGAGCAGAGGTCACGAGCCAGGTGAGGATCACGTGCGCGGGCTTCGCGAGGGCCTTGTTCGCTGCGTCTTTGAAGGCGCTGATCGGTCCCGCGTCGCGCCCCGCTGAGAGATGCGGCGCGAGCGAGAAGAAGAACATGCAGGCCAGCGGGCCTATGAGGGGAATGATGATCGAGATGAACGAGAGGATGACGTAAAGAATGTAGGTGAAGAAGGTCTTCCAGTGGAAGAGCCCATTGCCGATGGTGGGGGTTTGCCCTCGCGCCACGAGGCCAGCCGACCTCGCAGCGCCGCTCATCCACGCGGCGAGCGGAAGCTGGATGAGGATCATGATGGCGTACATGACGAGGATGAAAATGATGATAGCCAGGGCGTCCGTACCGTTACTTTCGCTCGATTCGAAAGCGTTGGCCATGGCCGCGATCGAAGCGAAGTAGCCAACGAAAAACACCGCAAGGATGAAGAGGTAGATGGCTCCCCAAATCACACCGGGAACGACAAGTGCGACCCAGTTCTTTGTGAAGGCCTGCCACGCCCACGAGAACGACTTCGAGATGTCGTTGCCGACGTCGGTGCCGGGGGCGGGGCCATCGTACGCGCCGCCCGGGGCGTATCCCACATTCGGCTGCTGCCCCTGAGGTGAGTACTGGGGTTGTTGGTACTGCTGCTGGTTCGTTGATGGGTTACTGAACGTCCCAGGAGATGGGGTGTACGGATCCGTCATGCTCTTGTTCCTCTGGTCGGCTTATGGCACCCCGATGCTAAGACCGGGACCGTCGGCCCCCATTATTGCGTATCGGGGCTGTACACAGCACAGGCTTTTAGACTGTTCGTGAACGAGCGCCACTTTGCGCCACAGTCCCATACACCGAAGGAGCCGCACGAGCATGGCCAACTTTGATCCCGCCCCCCACTCTGTCGCCGACATCGGCGTGACCGGCATGGCGGTCATGGGCTCGAACCTCGCCCGCAACCTTGCCCGCAACGGATTCAAAGTGGCAATTCACAACCGCTCCGTGGAAAAGACCGAGCGTGTGATTGCTGAGCACGGTCAGGACGGCGAGTTCGTGCCCGCGGAAACCATGGACGAATTCGTCGCCTCGCTCCAGAGGCCCCGCGTCGCGATCATCATGGTCAAGGCCGGCAAAGCCACCGATGCCGTGATCGAAGAACTCGCGACCCGCATGGACGAGGGCGACATCATCGTGGACTGCGGCAACGCGCTGTTCACCGACACTGTACGCCGCGAGCAGGAGCTTCGTGCGCGCGGCCTCCACTTCGTCGGCTCGGGTGTCTCCGGCGGTGAAGAGGGCGCCCTCAACGGCCCCTCGATTATGCCCGGCGGGTCGAAGGCAAGCTACGACCGCCTCGGCCCGATGTTCGAGAAGATCTCCGCCCATGTGGACGGAGTCCCGTGCTGCACCCACGTTGGTGAGAACGGCGCCGGCCACTTCGTGAAGATGGTCCACAACGGCATCGAATACGCCGACATGCAGGTCATCGCCGAAGCTTACGACCTCATGAGCAAGGCGCTCGGCATGAATGCCCCCGAGATCGGCAAGGTTTTCGAGAAGTGGAACGAGGGCAACCTCAACTCCTTCCTTATCGAGATCACTGCGGCCGTGCTCACCCACACCGACAACGTGACCGGAAAACCGTTCGTCGACATCATCCTCGACCAGGCTGGCCAGAAGGGCACCGGCGCATGGACGTCGAAGACGGCCCTCGACCTCGGCATCCCCGTCACCGGCATCGCCGAAGCGACCTTCGCGCGCTCGACCTCGGGTGGCACGGAGCAGCGGGAGGCCGGACGTGCCGTCCTCAAGGGCGAGACGCAGACGATCAGGATCGACGACGCCGAGCAGTTCATCAGCGACCTCCAGCAGGCGCTGTATGCCGCGAAACTCGTGAGCTACTCCCAGGGCTTCGACGAGATCAAGGCCGGCGCCAAGGAATACGAATGGGACATCAAGCTCGGTGACATGGCGCGCATCTGGCGCGGCGGCTGCATCATTCGCGCGGGCTTCCTCAACCGCATCACCGAGGCCTACGAGCGTAACCCCGAGCTTCCGCTGCTCCTTGCCGATGAGTACTTCACCGCCGAAATTACGAAGTGCATCCCCGCGTGGCGTCGCATCGTCGCGTTTGCGGCAGCCGTCGGAATTCCGGCGCCCGTTTTTTCCTCGACCCTTGCGTACTACGACGCGGTGCGGGCCGAGCGTCTCCCCGCGGCCCTCGTGCAGGCGCAGCGCGACTATTTCGGCGCGCACACCTACCGGCGCGTGGATGCGGAGGGCTCGTACCACGTGGAGTGGACGGGTGACCGCACGGAGACCCGTCAGGACTGACTCTTTCCCCTGAATTGCATAGGGGTTGCGGGGGTTTCGTTGCGGCGAATAGCCCCCACAACCCCTATGCAATTCACGAAGTAGGGAAGGGTTAGGGCAGGAGCACCCGGTGAATTAGCACCGTGAACTCCTCGCCCGATTCCCCATCGCGCGCACGCAGTCTCCCGCCCTCGAGCGCGAGCGGCTCGACCCTCAGCACGCGCGTGCCGCCTCGGCCGTCAACGATGCCGATCTGCACCTCGCGCTCGTCCGCGATCGCCGCGAGTAAACGCTGAGGAACGCTCACCTCCTCCAGACGCCCCGAATCGGCAGCGCGAATGCGCGCGACCGCCTCGGAAGGGTCGACATCGAGGACCTGCTCGCGACCGTCGGCCTCCAGCTCAAGCCCCACGGGCCCACCGCGCACCGAACTGAGTGTGCGCTCATCCACCGCCGCGCCATGACCGCCCGCGGCAAGAGGGGCAAGGCCAGCGGCGCGCGCCGACCCCATCACGAAACCGGGATCCCCACTCGAGATCACGACGGTCGGGGCGAGCCGCTTGAGGCCAAGCCGGAGCGCCTCGCTCGAATCCATGAGTCGATCCAGGTGTTCCTCCTCGCCCGTAATGAACGAGGTCGCGGGGCCAACGGTGACCTGGCCACGCTTGCGTGCCTCATCCCGCACGAGGTAAGCGAGCACATCCGGAACCCCCGTGAGCGAAAGCGCCGCGAGCTCTTCCATGAGGACATCGGCGGAGCCGCCGGCGCTCAGTGCTCGCGCGATCGACTCGCTGGTCACGCGCGCCACAACCCCGGTGCCGCGCGAGGTGATTTCGGTCCATTCGAGTACCGCCGCAACCCGCGCAGAGGGCAGGCCGGGCACGGTCACGGTGAGATCCGCGTCGAGCAAGATGTGGTCGACGGGTTCGGGAAGCTTCTCGTCGAGCGCAGCTTCGAGAACGTCGAGTGCCGCCACTTCCTCGAGCGAGAGCGATTCGAGGGCCGCGGGAGCGAGCACGCTTGGAACGCCGTCCACGATGAGCCCGAATGCCTCGGCCTCGCGCGTGAACGCGTACGCCTCCTCGATCAGGGCTGCGCGCTGCACCGTGGGGAACGCCCACGCAAGCGATTCCGCGAGACTCGCCGCGCTCGCTTCCCGCTCGGGGTAGTCCGCGAGGTGGCGCAGCATGTGGCGCCGGCGCACTTTCACGCCTTTTCTTCCGACGCTTGCCGAGAGCGCAGCGCGCGGAGTTTCGCCGGTGCGAGGCTCCCCTTGGGTGAGGCCGTCGAGGCTGACTTCTCCGAAGCGCGTTCCGGCGAGCGCGCCGAGGTAGCTGGAGCGCACGTACGCCGAGCAGAGGTCGGCCCAGCGGCGTGCGGGGGAAGCGTCGGAAAATTCCCCGTACTCGCGCGTGACCTGCCAGGTTTCGCCGTCGTTGCCGATGAGCCCGCCGACCCATGCGGCGTGGATGACGCTCGTCCACGTCTCGTGGCTCGTGCCTGCGGCGGCGGCGAGGCGGCGCGCGTCGCGCAGGGGAATTCCGCCGCGTTTGAGTACTGACGGTGGATCCGCGTGCCACGTGCTGATCGTGTGCGCGATGCGGCTCGCCTCGAGTGCCGCCTCGATGGCCTGTGCGTCGCGAGCGCCCTCGAAGCGCTCGGGTGCGGCTTCGGGACCCGGGGTGGGGGCGTGGGCGAAAGTGCGGTGGACGATGCCGTCGCGAAGGGCGAGATGGACGGTGCGTGGGATGAGCAGGCGAGGGCCGTCGGCTCCATTGACTTTCGTGATGAGGCGTGCCGATGAGAGCTGCTTCGCGAGTGACGAGGTCGGCGAGCCCGTGAGACGCGCCGGGGCGAAGGCGAGCGAGTGGGCGACTTCGCGAAGTGAATCAGGGAGATCCTCGACGATCGTGCGGGCATCATCCGGCGACGGGTCGCTCGAGAGGCGAGGGGCGAGGCCAGCGGGGTGGGGGAGGGCCTCGGCGAGGGCGCGCACGGGAACGAGCGAGCGCCCGCTCTCATCCGTAAACACGAGGCCGAGCGTCGCGAGCCTGTACACGTGCGGCGCGATCTGCTCGGTCGAGGTGCTCACGGCACGCGCGAGCTGTTCCGGGCTCACGGACCCCGCGTAGGCGGCAAAGACCTCGGCGAGTTGTAGCTCGGGCAGAACGAGACTGCCCAGTGCCCTGTGGACGCTGCCGGGCTGTGTGGCGCGCGCGGCGAGCGGGGCGATGCCAAGCGGGATGGGAGAGGTGAGATCGCGGCGCGCGTTTAACAGTTCGATGAGTCGTGCGTCATCGAACTCTCTCAAGGCGTCGGCAAGAGTGCGGGCCATGCCTTCAGCCTATCCCCTAGGATGGAGGGGCCCTTCGGGCAATGCCCCCATAGCCCAACGGCAGAGGCAGAAGACTTAAAATCTTTTCAGTGTGGGTTCGAGTCCCACTGGGGGTGCGACGTATCCAGGTCCCGTCTTTCGCGCACGCCGCCGTGATATGACGGTTATATGGGGCCACCAGAGTTGATGGCTCGTGCATGGAGCGAAGGCGAAAGGGACGCGAAAAGACATGATGAGCGAAAAGATCGACGAACTTCTACCTCGGATCGAAGCGGCGCTTGCACGCGGCGGGCGGTCGATGGATGACCTCCTGATTCTGCTCGCGACCAAGACGCGCACCGCTCAAGAGATTCGCGAGGCCGTGGAGCTCTTCGAGAAGCGAGGCGTCAAGGTGGACGTGGGCGAGAACCGCCAGCAGGAGTTCGCCAAGCATGCCGAGCTCGAGGATCTGCACGAGGCCGGCGTCATGCGCCACTACATCGGCACGATCCAGTCCAATAAGGCACGAGACATTTCGCGCTTTGCGGATCTCGTCCACTCGATCGATCGCGAAAGCGCGCTGACGAGCATTGAGAAGCGCGCGGCGAACGACGGGAAAGTGCAGCGAGTCCTCATCCAGGTGAACACCTCGGGCGAGGAGTCGAAGGGGGGCTACGAGCCGGACCTCGGTGTTCTCAGGGAGGTCGCCGAGCGCTGCGCCGAAAGTGACTCGCTCGCGCTCGAGGGCCTCATGACAATCGGCACGAACACGGACGACGAGGTGGAGATTCGTCGCTCGCTTCGTCAGTTGAGGGAGCTTCGCGACGGTCTCGGCATCGAGGCTGTCAAGGAGCTGTCGATGGGCATGAGTAACGATCTTGAGATCGCGATCGAGGAAGGCGCCACTATTGTTCGCGTCGGCTCGGCAGTGTTCGGCCCGAGGGACTATTCTCACTAGTGCATCCGGGCCCGAGGGCGCGCAGCGGATCGGCCCACCCGTCATCTCCCGCGAAGGACTCTCGTGCGCCCCACTTCCTACGACACCCTGACGCCATTTCAGCGTGCATTCGCCCTGTTCGCGATCGCGATCGGCGGGTTCGGTATCGGCTCGAGCGAGTTTGTGTCGATGGGCATCCTGCCTGACATCGCTCATTCGCTGCTTCCCGAGCAAATGGCGGTGAATCCCGAGCACGCCATCGCGCAGGCCGGCTGGGCGGTGAGCGCTTACGCCTTCGGCGTAGTCGTGGGTGCCCCCACGGTGTCGCTTCTCGGCGTGAAGATCGCGCGGCCAAAACTCATCATGCTGCTCGCGCTCGGGCTGCTTGTGGGGTCGGTGCTGTCGGCGTCGATGCCCGTCTTCGGCCTGCTTATTCCAGCGCGGTTCCTTGCGGGCCTTCCGCACGGCGCCTTCTTTGGCGTAGCGGCACTTCTCGCTGCCGACGTCATGGGACCGGGGAACCAGGGCAAGGGCATTGCGCTTGCCCTGATGGGGCTCACGGTTGCCAACCTGCTTGGCGTCCCGCTGCTCACGGCCTTCGGCCAGCAGCTCGGGTGGCGAACCGCGTACTGGAGTGTGGCGGGCGTGTTTGCCCTGTCGATCCTCTTGCTGTTCCTCGCGATCCCGCCGCAAGAAGCTCCAAAGGGGCGCAGCATCAAAGACGAACTCGGGGCGTTTAAGCAGCCACGCATGTGGATGGTCATCGTGATCGAATGCGTGGGCTTCACGAGCTTCTTCGCGATGTACGGATACATCGCCGACGTCACGGTGAGCGTTGCCGGCATCGACAAGCTGCTCATCCCCGTGATCCTCGCGCTCGCGGGTGCGGGTATGACGCTCGGCAATTGGATCGCGGGGCACCTCACGGACTGGTCCTACCGCGCGAGTCTGTTCATCGTGTTCCCGATCTTTATTCTGATGTTCATACTGCTCATTGCGCTGCGAGAAAACCCAGTGGGCTTCGGCGTGGGTGTGTTCCTCGTGAGTGCGACGAGCTCGATCACGAGCCCGCTCATGCAGGCGTGGCTCATGACGAACGCCGGCAAGTCCGTCACCCTCGCGGCCGCCTCACACCACGGCGCATTCAATGTCGCGAACTCCCTCGGCGTCATGTTCGGTGGATTCATTCTGAGCACCGGCTTCGGGTTTTCCGCGGTGCTCTACCTCGCGGGCGGCCTCGCCCTGTTCGGCATGGTTGTGACGTTCGCGGGTCTGTGGATCGATCGCGATGGCGTGCATGACATCAACGCCCTCAATGACGAGAGCGAAGATACGACGTTCGGCGTGAGCATTCTGCGGACGCAAACGGGAGAGATGGTGGCGATTGCGGCAGGTGCGGCGGGTGAGAGCGTCGCGCTCGAGGCCGACGATGCCTATCTCGAATCGCATCACCGCGCGGAATAGCGCGTCCCTGAAAGTCGTTGGATTAACCGTAACTAGACTGTGGGCACGTAGCGATGCCCTCGAGAAAAGGACACCCTGTGGCGCGAAACAACGCAATCTTGAACAACAGCCCCGCTTTCCGTAATTCCGGCGGCTATGCTCCCGCACCGGAGTACAACCAGGCCCCGGGCACCCAGCAGCAGTGGGGCCAGCCTCAGCAGCAGGCGCCGGGCTACCAGGCTCCCCAATCCCAGCAGGGCGGCTACAGCCCGGCCGATCTTGAAGCCATGTACAACCGCCCGGCCGCAACCGGCTTTGACACGGGCCGCATGACGTGGCGCAACACCATGAATGCGATCACGGCGACCTTCGGCGTGATCATCGCCGTCGCGTTCGTGATCATGATGCTCCCGACTGTCACGGCGCTCGTGATGGGAACGGAGGAAGGCCGCCAGATCGGCTTCGCTTTCGCGTCGATCGCCGCGATCGTTGGCGCTATCGGAAGCTTCGTGACCGTTCTCGTGAACGCGTTCAAGAAGACGCCGAGCATGTGGGTCACCCTCGCCTACGCCGTGTTTGAGGGCCTGCTCCTCGGTGGCATCAGCCTGTTCTTCGAGACGGTCTACCCGGGCATCGTGCTCCAGGCCGTGATTGGCACTCTCGCCGTCGCCGGCTCGATCACCGTTCTTTTCCGCATGGGGAAGCTGCGTACGAGCCCGAAGCTCACGAAGATGTTCCTCATCGCCTTCGGTGCCTACTTCGTGTTCACGCTCGTGAACCTCGTGCTCGTCCTCCTCGGCGTGACTAACCTCCGCACGGGCATGCTCGGCGTCGTGATCGGCTTGGTGGCCGTGGCGCTCGCGAGCTACAGCCTCGTGATGGATCTCGAGGTGATCCGCAACGGTGTCGATAGCGGCGCCCCCAAGGCCTATGCCTGGACGGCGGCCCTTGGCCTCGCCGTGACCGTGGTGTGGATGTACACGGAGATCCTCCGCATCCTCGCGATCTTGCGCGACAACTAACCACGCACAGCAAGAAACGGCCCGGGCCCCGTGAGGGGCTCGGGCCGGCGTCATTTTCGGGGAGTTGCGGGTCCGACGCTTACTCGGTGACCTTGAGGGTGGCGATAGCCTCTTCGAGGCCCTTCACGTGTTCGGGGTGGTCGGCGGCAACGTCGGAGACGAGTGCGCTTGGCCCCTTGGGAGTCTCGACGACGATCGCGGTGACGATCGAGGCGTTTGTGGTGCGCAGCCGTATCCCCTTCGACTTCGGGTCGAAACCGTAGGTTGCCTGGACGATCCACGCGGGCTTTCCGTCGACGGTCGTCGATTTGCTCGTGTAGTTCGTGATCTTCGGGTTGTCGCCGAATTGCTCGACAACGTTGAAGTGCGTGGCGTAGCACTGGAACATGGCGATGGCCATCTGCTCGGTGCCGGGGTAGGGGCCCTCGACATCGTCTTGCCACTCGATGCGGCCCACGGTGACGACGCTGTACCAAAACGACTCGACTTGCTTCGAATAGGCGCCCGTGTCGTAGAGGTACGGCACGTTTTCGTTCTGGTACCACTCCGAGTCCCAGTTCTTGGGAACCGTGTATTCGAGGCCGCCGCCCTTGATTGTGTTCCCGCTCTGGGTGCGCGATACCGTCGGCTTCGAGGACATGAGGCACTGTGTTGTGGGGGCCTGTGTGAAGATTTCGGGTGGCGGCTCGTTCGGGGCGGCTGGCGTGGGCTGCTCTTCCTTGTTGTTGGGGTCGCCCTGAGTGTTGACGCCGACGGTCGAGCCTTCTTTGGCGATGGGTTCTTTCTCGATGCTTCGCATTGCGACTTGCGAGACGAAAAGGCCCAGGGCGGCAATGAGCGCGATACCGCCAATGACGATGCCGATGACCACTTTGCGTGAGCTGCTTTCCTCACTGCTGTCGCCTACCTGGGCGTTGAGGGCCCCGCTAGGATCGTCTGCCCACCCGGAAGCACCGCTTGCCCCGGAGCCGTCGGACCTTCCGCCGCCCGTGCCAGCCGAGCCCGTCGAGAAGTCGGGTAGGCGAGGCTCGTGCGGGCTCTCTTGGCCCGGGTCGCTCTGATCGGGTGTGCTCACGCGCGTCCCTTTCCCTTTCGCCAACGTCTCATGTCGCCGCTCTTATTCTCACACTCCTTGGCTGCGGCGGCTTTCAGAAGGTGTCGACCCAGGTAGCGATAGGGTTGTACGACGTGACTCGGGGTGTCCCGGGGCCCGATTGCGGGTCCTGAGGGGCTGAGATCAAACCCGTCGAACCTGCTCTGGAAACCTACCTGCGAAGGGATGTTACTCGTGACACAGTCATACGCCGCCGGCATCGACAAAACCGTAAACGCCATGCGCGAGGCCGCACCGCTCGTGCATTGCTTGACGAACACGGTCGTTCAAAACGTCACCGCGAACGTGTTGCTCGCCACGGGCCAGGCTCCCGCGATGGTCGATCACCCGGGTGAGGCTGCCACGTTCGCCCAGATTGCGAGCGGCGTGCTGATTAACACCGGCACGGTCGCGCCGCACCAGGTTGAGTCGATGCCGCTCGCGGCAGAGGCGGCTGTGAAGGCGGGCGTGCCGTGGGTCCTCGATCCCGTGGCGATCGGTGCGCTCGAGGTCCGCACGTCGCTCGCGCACCGCCTGCTTGAACTCGCGCCCACGGCGATCCGCGGCAATGCGTCGGAGATTTCCGCGCTCGCGGGCCTCGGCGGGGGTGGTCGTGGCGTGGATGCAACCGATTCGGTGGACGACGCCCTGCCTGCCGCCGCATCCCTCGCCGAGCGCACGGGCGCGGTCGTTGCCGTCTCCGGCAAGCGCGACCTCATCGTGTGGGACCGCGAAGGCGACATCCGCGCGCTCTGGCTCGAGTCCGGCCACGACCTCATGCCGCGCGTGATCGGTACGGGCTGCGCGCTCGGCGCCACGATGGCCGGTTATGTGAGCATCGCGCCCGTGCTCGAATCTCGTTTTTCCGACGCCACCTGCGCCCCCATCGATGCGAAGGCCCTCGCGGTGCTCACGGCCCACGCGCACTTCGGTGCCGCTGGCCAGCTCGCTGGTGAGCGCGCCGAGCATCCCGGTTCGTTCGCGGTTGCGTGGATCGATGCGCTCGATGAGCTGAGCGGCGCCGATGTCGCCTCGCGCGTCACCGTAAGCGAGGCGTCGGCGTGAACACCTCCGCTTCGCGCGAGCGCGCGGCGAAAGCCGATTGGGCGCTCTACTTCGTGACCGATTCGGCGATGGCGGGCGGCGCCAATAAGGTACCCGCCCAGGTTGCCGAAGCGATCGAGGGCGGCGCCCACGTAATCCAGGTGCGCGACAAGGACCTCGATGACGACGCCTTTGTCGAGCTCGCGCGCCAGGTGCGCGACGTGGCCCGTGAGGTGGGGGAGCAGCACGGTCGGGAGATTACGGTCATCGTCAATGACCGAGTGGAGGCCGCTCGAGAGCTTGGTCTCGACGTTCACGTTGGCCAGGGCGACATGCCCGCCGCCCAGGTGCGTGAACTCCTCGGTGCCGAGGCGATCATCGGGGTCAGCGTGTCGAATGCCGAACAGCTCGAGGGTGTGATCGCCGAGGGCTCCGCCGACGTCGTAGGCATCGGCCCGATCTGGAACACCGCGACAAAGACCGATACCGACCCCGCCGTGGGTCTTGAGCAACTCGCCTCTCTCACCACGCGTGCACACGAGGCCGGTATCGTGGCGGTGGCGATCGGAGGTATTTCGATTCGCAACGCGAGCGAGGTCGCAGCCACGGGCTGTGACGGTATCTGCGTGGTTTCGGCGATCGCCGGATCCGAGGACCCCGCGACCTCCGCGACGTTTTTGCGCCGCGAGTTCGTGATGAACCAGCCGCTCTAAATTCTTCAGCTCGTTTCAAATGTGAGCTGTTTTCAAGGAGGACAACACCATGCGCCCACCCATTGCACTGACGATCGCCGGAAGTGACCCGAGCGGCGGGGCCGGCATCCAGGCGGACCTTAAAACGTTCACGGCGCTCGGCACATACGGCTGCGCCGTTCTCACGTCTCTCACCGCCCAGAACACGCAGGGCGTGGACGCCGTGTTTACGCCGCCCGCCTCCTTCGTGCGCGAGCAGCTCACGACTTTGCTTGACGACGTTTACGTCGATGCCACGAAGATCGGCATGATTCCTAACGCCGAAGTTGCCGAGGTCATCGCGGATGTCATCGAGGAGCGCCGCAGCGATTTCGGCAAGATCGTGCTGGACCCCGTGATGGTGGCGACCTCGGGCGACATGCTGATGGGGGAGGATGCCATGGAGATTCTCCGTGATCGCCTCCTACCGCTCGCCGACGTTCTCACGCCCAACATCCCCGAGGCCGCGCTCTTGCTCGGCGAAGACCCGGCGACCGACGAAGAGGAAATGAAAGAGCAGGGCCTCAAACTCATCAATCGCGGCCCGAAGTCAGTTCTCGTTAAGGGCGGTCATCTTCGCGGATCCGCGCTCGTCGACGTGTTCGTGCAGCTCGGCAACGTCGTGGACGTTCTCACGGGCGAGATGATCAATACGCGCAATACGCACGGCACCGGCTGCACCCTTTCGTCGGCCATCGCCGCGCAGTACGCGCGTGTGGCGGGCGGTGCCGACGCGACCGACATCGGCGTCGTGGCAAGTGCACGCGAGTTCCTCCAAAGCGCGATTCTTCACGCGAAGGAATGGGAGCTCTCGAAAACTCCCGAGAGCGGCCACGGCCCCACCAACCACCTCATTACTGTTCAGGGGGTGTGAGCGTGGCACTCATTGAGCCCGCGGGCCCGCACACGGCCCGGATGTGGGAGGAAACCAAAGACATCCGTGCGCGCATCGACGCCCTGCCGTTCCTCGCCGAACTCGGCGCCGGCACGCTCGATCCGGAAAAATTTACGTTCTACATCCAGCAGGATGCCCAGTACCTCGTCGCGTACCAAAAGACGATGACCGCTATCGCTCGCCAGGCGCCAGGGGCAGATGAGCTTCGCTTCTGGGCGAAGTCAGCCGTCGGCGCCATCGCCGAAGAAAAGGCGATGCAGGAAGAGCTCTTCACGAACGACATCCTCGCCGCCCACCGAGTCGAAGGACTCGGGATGAGCCTGCACACCGCGGCCTACAGCAACTTCCTGCTCGCGAGCGCCACCTACGACACGTACGCGGTTGCCGCCGCGGCCGTGCTCCCGTGCTACTGGATCTATGCCGAATCGGGAGTTGCCGTTCTTGACGCAAGCAAGGGCGCGCTCGAGGGGCACCCCTACGGTACGTGGGTCGAGGCGTACGCCGACGAAACGTTTACACGGATTTCTCGAGAGGCCGTGCAGCTCGTCGAAGAAGCGTGCGATGCTGCGGGAGAAGCCGAACGCGAACGCGCGATCGAAGCGTTCCGGCAGGCCACTCGCTTCGAGGAGCTGTTCTGGACTCAGCCCATGGACGAACCTGAGGCGCGCATCCTTATTTGAGCTGGCGCGACTAGGCTTGCTCCAGAACACATCACCGCAGTGGGAAAGAGGAGACACCATGAGCGATCCGCATCTGTGGCTCGAGGACATCACCGGTGAGAAGCAGCTTGCCTGGGTGCGCGAGCGCAACGCCCGCACTGAAAAAGACCTCGACGCCGATCCGTTCACCGCTGAACTCGAAGCGGAAATCCTCGAGATCCTCAACGCGAGTGATCGAATTCCCGGCGTCACGAAGCGGGGCGACTTCCTCTACAACTTTTGGACAGACGCCGAGCATGAGCGCGGTGTGTGGCGCCGAACGACCCTCGACTCCTACCGCACCGAGAACCCCGAGTGGGAAACCCTCATCGATGTCGACGCCCTCAACGTCGCCGAAGGCGAGGATTGGGTGTGGCACGGCGCCCACGCACTGCGTCCCGCCGAAGGCGCGCCCTATCGTCGCTTCCTCGTGAGCCTCTCGCACGGGGGAAGCGATGCCGACGTCACGCGCGAATGGGATCTCGAAACCCGAAGCTTCGTGCCGGAAAGCGAAGGCGGCTTCGTGCGGCCCGAAGCGCGCGGCTTCGTCTCGTGGATCGACGAAGACACCGTGTGGGTCGGCACTGACTTCGGCGAGGGGACGCGAAGCAATTCTGGTTACCCGCTCCAGGCGCGCGTGTGGAGACGCGGCACGGCCCTTTCCGACGCCACCCTTGTGTTTGAGGGCGACGCGCAGGACATGCTCGTCTACCCAAGCCACGACCAGACCCCCGGCTTCGAACGCGACTGGGTCACGGTCATGCACACCTTCTACACCTCGACAACGTATGCCGTGGCTCGTGAAGGCGACGAGTTTCAGCTTCTCAAAGTTGACGTCCCAAGCGACATCGACGTGAGCTTCCACCGCGACCTCGCGATCCTGAGGCCGCGCAACGAATGGGTGACGGGAGGCCACACGTACGCCGCCGGCAGCCTGCTCGCGTGCGACTTCGACCCATTTATGGCGGGAAACCGCAACTTTGACGTCCTTTTCGACCCCACCCCAACGACTTCGCTCGACGGCCTCACGATCACCAAGGACTATCTCGTTGTGACCGTTCTCGACGACGTCAAGCATCGCTTGGTCGCCCACTATCAAAACGGCGATGGCAGCTGGGAGCGCGAGGAGCTCTACCCCGAACTCACGGGCTCGCTCTACGTGGCCGCCGTCGATTCCGACGAGAACAACGACGTGTGGATCACCCGCAACGACTTCCACGTGCCCGCAACCCTCTGCCTCGCAAACCTCGACGGGATCCGCGAGGGCAGCGGTGCGGGCGAGATCGAGACGATCAAAACCACGCCCGAGCGCTTCGATGCGAGCGGCGTCGAGGTCACCCAGCACTTTGTGGAAAGTGCCGATGGCACGCGCATCCCGTACTTCGAGATCGCGAAAGCCCAGGCCACCGTCGGCCCTCGCCCCACCCTGCTGTATGGCTACGGGGGCTTCGAAGTGTCGCTCACTCCGCATTACCTCGGCGCGACCGGTAAGGCGTGGATCGAACGCGGCGGCGTGTACGTGCTCGCGAACATTCGAGGTGGCGGCGAATACGGGCCCGCATGGCACCAAGCTGGACTCAAAGAAAACCGCCACAGGGTCTACGAAGACTTCTCGAGCGTGGCGCGCGACCTCATCGATCGCGGTGTGACCGATGCGAAGCACCTCGCCGTGCGCGGCGGCTCCAACGGCGGCCTGCTCACCGGCAACATGCTCACGCAGTACCCCGAGCTGTTCGGCGCCGTCGTGATCCAGGTGCCGCTTTTGGACATGAAACGCTACTCGCACCTTCTCGCGGGAGCGAGCTGGATGGCCGAATACGGTGACCCCGACACCGACGACTGGGACTTCATCAAGACCTTCAGCCCGTACCACCTGCTGCGCGATGACGTCGAGTACCCGCCCACCTTCGTGCTCACCTCGACCCGCGACGACCGCGTTCACCCCGGCCACGCCCGCAAATTCACGGCCGCGCTCGAGGAGCTCGGCGCCCCCGTCAAGTATTGGGAAAACGTCGAAGGCGGGCACGGCGGCGCCGCCTCCAACGCGCAAGCGGCACGCATGAACGCACTGGTCCACGCCTTTTTGTGGGCAACCGTCGGAAAGAAATAAACCGAGCGCATGGACCTATACGACCGCCCTGCCGCGAACGAGCTTCTCGCCTCCCGTAATGACGTGATGACCGTCTACCGGGAGTTCGAGAACTCCGAAGGGCGCCTATTCCCGCTCAGGTATGTGCGGGCCGGCTATCAGTCCGATCTTCCCACGATCATGGTCCTTCCCGACGGGCCGGGCGTTGCGAGCGTGTTCCCGTACGAGATTCTGCGGCGCGACATGGTCAAAAAGGGACTCGACGTCATCATGATGGAGCATCGCGGCGTGGGCATGAGCCGCGCGGATGCACAGGGCAATGACCTTCCCGTTGGCGTGATGAGTGTGGAGAACGTGCTCGACGATGTGCGTGCCGTGCTCGACCACGCGCAAGTGCCGCGCGTGGTGCTGTACGGAACCGGGTACGGTGCCTACATCGCGCAACGGTTCGCCCTGCGCCACCCGGAGCGCGTGTTCTCGATGGTTCTCGATTCGCCCTTCACGGGCGTGCGCGACGGGCGCGCCCTTCGCGAACTCATGCGTGACCTGTATTGGCGCGGAACGTTCGACGCGACCGAATCGATCGCGCGCGCCGTGCGGATGCTCGTCGAGCAGCGCGTCGTCCCCGTCGATGAGACCGGCGTTGTGCTCGCCGCCGTCCACGAGTATGGAGGCGTGAACTCGGTACGCGATCTCGTGGACCTTCTCGTGCAGGGGCGCGGTCAGCTCGCGTGGGCATCGATTCACCAAATCATCACCGGCCGCGAGTGGTTCAACACCACGCCCTACGTATATGAAAACGACCTGGCTGGCCGCATTTCTGCGACCGAACTCGGATTCGCTGAGGCCAGCGACGGCAAGCCGCTCGACCCGCTTACCGTCTACGCGCGTCGCGCCGCGCAGTTCCCGCCGTTCACGGGGGAGAGCTTTGACCTGGAATCGGCGAGGCGCTCAATCACGACTCCCACGCTCGTTGTGGGCGGGGCGCGCGATGTGATCGTGCCGTTGTGGCGCTCGCGCCTCGCAGCCGACGAAATTCCCGGCGCCCACGTCGGATCCGATCCGTCGAATCCGAGGTTGCGATTCATCTCCGCTCACAACGTCGGCCACGCCCTCATTGACTCGCACATCGAGCTTTCGGTCGTCGCGATGCGCTGGGCCGCCGCGGGTGCGATCGATGCCCTCCTCGATCGCGACATCAGTTCGCTCAATCGCAGCGTGCGTAACGAGGCCTACGGCCGCGGCATCCGCACGGCGCTTCTCGCCGAGCAGTATTCGCCGCTCAAACTCTGGTCGGTTCGCTCGCTCGCCGCGGGGCCACTCGCCTCCGCCGATGCCCGCGGACCTCGAGGGCTCACTCGCCGCTAGGACTCACTCGCTTCTAGGGCCGCCTTGGCACGCGACCTGCACGTAAGAGTTCGCAAACACGAGTTTGTACGGCTCGCGCGCGCTCGTGATGACGGATGCGCCGTTGAGTCGTTCAGGTTTTGCGTTTGCATTCGCGGTCCACTTCGCATTTGCCCACTCGGCCCAGCCGCCCGGGAATTGCTCCTGCTCGCGCGCCCCGTACACGCCCGCGACGCATTCGGGTGCCCGCTTCGTCTCGCCGTGCATCCACTGCACATCGTTTGTCGCCACGAGCGGGGCCATTAAGCGAATGTCGCTCGCGACCGTCACGCCCTTGGGCACATGCGCTTGCCCCTCTCGAGCGGCATTGGCGAACTCCGAGTTCGGGTTGAGCGCCCCGGTTGCGATCCACGTGAGGGGAAGCGAGGTTGCGAGATACGCGGTCGACAGGACCGAGAGGGCAACGCCGAGGCGTTTCGTCCACAGCTGTGCTTTTTGCGGCGCGAGCGGGCGTTCACGAAGCTCAGCCAGATGCGTGAGCGCAGCTCCCCGCATGTGCGGGAGGGTCGCAAGGAGCGCCGCGAACGCGATCGGCATAAGGAACGAGTTGTAGTGCCACTGCCAGGTCCAATAGTGCTCGACGGAACCGAGGAACCGCCAGGCAAGCGTCGGAAGAAGACCGAGCGCAAGTGGGCTCGTGACCCCCACGACACCCATGAACGCCACGAACATGAGCACCGTTTGCCACTTTACGAGCGGCGTGAAAGCCTGCGTGAGCGGCGCAAAATTCTCCGTGTACACGTACGCGCTCGCGGGGCTCAGCGCCGGCAAAATCACCCACGTGGCGAGCACAAACCACACGAGGCCCCACGCCGAAAGCAGCAGCGCGTAGCGGGGTTTCTTTTCCGACGTTAGCCTCGCAACCGTCGCGCGGAGCCTCTGCGAGGGGCTACCCGCTTCGGGCCCGGGTGTGCGCCACATCCACGCCATCGCGAAACCGAGCATCATCACGGTGAGGCCCAGATCTTCCTTGACGAACACGAGTGCGCCGATCCACAGGAGCGCTGCCTTCGATCGGTTCTCAAGGAAGGCCGCGAGACCGAATGCCACGAAGAGAACGGCGAACGCATACTCGTGAAATTGGACGTTCTGGCTACCTTGGAGCCCGAAGGAGAACGCGTAGCCGGCGCCGGCAAGCATGCCGAGTCGTGGACCGAGTTTCGCCATTGCGACGCGCGTGAGCGGGTACACGCTCGCCCCAAACAGCGCGGCCTGCGCCCACAGCAGCACGGCTGGTGACGGCCACAGCCACCACAGCGGTGCGAGCAGTACGAGGACTGGGTGGAAGTGGTCGCCGAGTAGGTTGAAGTTATCGCCCTTGATCGGCACGATCGGGGCATTGACGTGCGCATACTCCTTGACGGCTTCGGCGAAGATACCCAGATCCCAGCTCGGGAAGAAGTACGAGTCCCACTGGAGCATCGAGAGCCATCCGTAGAGTGTGGTTGCCGCGAGGGCGAGGCCGAGCGGGGCGAGGCGCATGGGGTCCAGGACCGCGTCGAGGAAGGCGTTAGTGCGTGCACTCGGGGTGTCTTTTTCGCTTGTGTGTGCGGTGCCTGTCGTGCTGCTGTTCGCGCTCGAGTTTGCGTCTGTAGGCTCAGGGTGCAAAGTTGTCACGCGCCCCATTGTGCCAGGCATGCGCTTCGACGGGACCGTTCTCACGATGCGCATGCAGCTAGACCCAGCTCGTGGTGGTCGGTTCTTAGCGTTGGGAGCGCCCTCGTTTCTTTTCCGCCCCCCTTGCCCCGCTTCTTGCTCTAGTTCAAGCGGCGATTTTCGCTCTTCGGACAGTCCTCGCGACCGGTTGCGGCGCTATAACGGAGTCCTGTCAGGGACTTCGTCCGCTTTCTGCTCAGCCACCGTCTTCTGCTCAGGCTTCGCCTTCTGTTTCGGTAGCTTCCCCCTTCCCTTTGTTTGCTGAAGGTGGGGGACACCCCCAACCCCCCAATCAAAGCTGCCCTGCCGGCAGACCAGAGCGGCCGTGTGAGTATCGGACAATAATGCGTAGTCCTCCAAGGGTCTGGACACAGGAGCTTTTCCCTTGCCTCAGTGGTGCGACCAGGGGGAGAAGAAACATCCACCCCGGTGCACCTGCTGCGGTGACAGCGACCCATCGCCCGCAGCAGGTGGCAATCGTCACGGTTATCCCTCTTTGGCGAGGGTGGAGAGAGCAAGGGGGCGCTTCATGGTGGAGCCGTTCAGGGTCATATGGGGGCAGTGGAGAGAAGCGGTGGATCAGTGGACGGCGGTGGATGCCGGAGTAGGCGAGGTGTGTTCCTCCTTCGACTCGGTCGGAGCCATGTGAGCCGGATCCAGATCAATGCGGCGCAACAGCTGGGCGTTCAGGGCCACCACGATGGTCGAGGCAGACATCAAGATCGCGCCCACGGCCGGGGACAGCACGAACCCGATCGAGGCGAGCACTCCGGCGGCCAGCGGCACGGCGAGGATGTTGTAGCCAGAAGCCCAGATCAGGTTCTGGATCATCTTGCGGTAGCTGGCTTGGGACAGCTCAATCATCGACAGCACTGCCCGCGGATCATCACTGGCGAGGACCACCCCGGCAGACTCCATGGCCACATCCGTGCCGGCACCGATGGCGATACCGACCTCCGCGCGGGTCAGAGCGGGGGCGTCATTGACACCGTCACCGACCATGGCCACGCTCAGACCCCGGTCCTGCAGCTGCGTGACCTTGGCGTCTTTGTCCTGGGGCAGGACCTCGGCGAAGACCTCATCAATGCCTAAGTCCTGACCGACAGCGTGGGCCACCTGCTGGGCGTCGCCGGTGATCATCGCGACCTTCACCCCGCGGTCCTGCAGGGCTTTCACGGCGGCGCGGGATTCGGGGCGGATCTTGTCCTCGACGGCCACCGCACCGATGATCTGACCGTCGCGGACAATATGGAGCACACCGGCCCCACGCCCGGTCCAGGCGCTGGTGGTGTCGGTGAGCTCGGCCGGGGTGGTGAGGTTGAACTCGCGCAGCATGTTCGGCCCGCCCACGAGGATCTCAGCGCCATCGACAGTGGCCCGGACCCCTCGGCCGGAGGCGGCGCTGAAACCAGTTGCACGGATTTGCCGACGGGAGGCCTCGGGATGGGCGGCCGCGGCCGCCACGATGGCGCGGGCTACGGGGTGCTCGCTGTCGGCCTCCGCGGCGGCGGCCAGGGCCAGCAGCTCTCCCTCAGTGACGCCGACAGCTGCCGCGACACCGGTGACCGCGTGCGCACCCTCGGTCAGGGTGCCGGTTTTGTCGAAGAGCACCACGTCGATGGTGCGCATCCGCTCGAGCGCCATCCGGTCCTTGATGAGCACCCCGGATTTCGCGGCCCGCTCGCTGGAGATCGCAATGACCAGCGGAATCGCCAGGCCCAGGGCGTGCGGACAGGCGATGACCAGCACCGTGACCGTGCGCACCACGGCATCGTCCGGGCTGCCGAGGATGGTCCACACCACCGCGGTGATCAGAGCGGAGATCAGCGCGAACCAGAACAACAACGCCGCCGCCCGATCCGCCAGGGCCTGGGCCCGGGAGGAGGACTCCTGGGCGTCGGCAACCATGCGTTGGATCCCGGCCAGGGCGGTGTCCCCGCCGGTAGCCTCCACCCGGATGCGGACGGTGTTGTCGGTGGCCACGGTACCGGCGACCACCTTGTCACCGGTGTCGCGGAAGACGGGACGGGATTCGCCGGTGATCATCGCCTCATCGAATTCGGCGGCCCCGTCGAGGATGGTTCCGTCGGCCGGCACTCGGGCACCGGCCCTCACCAGCACGACGTCGTCGACGACCAGCTCGGAGATGGCCACGGTGCGGGTGGTCCCGTCGATGACTTTCTCGGCCTCATCCGGCAGCAGGGCAGCCAGCGCGTCAAGTGCGGAGGACGCGGCCCCGAGAGCGCGCATCTCCAGCCAGTGGCCCAGCAGCATGATGGTCACCAGCAGGGCCAGCTCCCACCAGAAGTCCAGGTCAAAACCGCCCAGCCCGAGAGTGGTGCCCCAGGAGGCGACAAACGCCACGGTGATGGCCATGGCGATCAGGAGCATCATCCCGGGTTGGCGGGATTTCAGTTCCTTCCATCCGCCCTTGAGGAAAGGCGTTCCGCCGTAGATGAAGATGATCGTGCCCAGCACCGGGGTGATCCAGGTGGATCCGGGGAATGCCGGGAGGTGGTAGCCGAGCAGGCGGGCGACCATGGGGCTGAAAATAACGACGGGAATGGACAGAAGCAGCGACCACCAGAAGCGGTCCCGAAACATTGCGGTGCTGTGTCCGGCGTGTTCGCCGTGACCATGAACGTGGTGGTCTTCGTCCAGGGCGGAGTGCGGGTGATCGTGGGGCATCGCCTGGTCGTGGGTGTCGGCATTTGCGTGGTGTTCGTGGCTGGCATGATCCGGGTGGTAGGTGTGGTCTGCTTCCGGAGCGGGGTGATCACCATGGTGATCGCTGGAATGGTGGGGAGTGCTCATGACGTTCCTTCCGCTCAACCCGGTCGGGTCGAGATGATGGGTAAAACTGATCAGGATAAGACGGTGTAGCCGGCCTCCTCGATGGCCCGGCGAACCATCTCCGGAGGTACGACACCGGTGACCTGGTAGCTAGGGGAGGACCCCCCTGCTGACGAGTCGCTGGCGGCAGGGATGGAGGCGGTGTCGGCACGTGAGGCAGGTCCGCAACAGCTGCAGCCGTGGGAGGCCATCGGCAAGAGGCGGGGCGGGGAGGTGATCATGGGAAAGCTCCTTCGGGTCGGTGGGATGCGGCGATGCTGCTCTCGAGCGTATACCCCCCGGGGGTATATTTTCAAGAGGTGGAGGGCACGGCCCTCACGCGGGGCAGGGTGTGGTCAACGCGCAGCCTCCTCGCTGTCGGGAGGGGACAGCGGGAGGCGGAGGGCAAACACCGCTCCGCGACCCGGTCCGGGGGAGGTGGCGGTGAGAGTGCCGCCGTGGGCCTCGATCAATGCCTTGGAGATAGTCAGACCGATGCCGGCCCCGCCGTCGTCCCGGCTACGGGCGGCATCCCCCCGGTAGAAGCGTTCGAAGATGTGTCCGAGCTGGTCAGGTGGGATGCCCTCGCCGTCATCGGCGACGTGGATGAGTGCGGTGGACGCCCCCTGTCGGTGGACGCTGATCCGGACCTGCCCGCCGGCCGGGGTGTGCCGTAGCGCATTCGACAGTAGATTGCTCATCACCTGGCCGAAGCGTTGCCGGTCCACGAGCACCCGGGCGGTGTCCGTAATGGTCTCGACCTGTAAATCGACACCTTTGTCAGCGTAAGCTTCCCCCGCGGCAGCAGCGGCGGTATGGAGCAGATCCCCGAGCCCTTCCTCCGCCAGGTCCAAATCGATCCGGTGTTCCTGGGCCCGGGAGACATCGTCGATGTCTTCCATCAACCGGGTCAGGCGGGTGAGTTGGTCAGCCATGATCGTGTGGGTGGCATTATTCCAGTCCACGACCCCGTCCTGGAGACCATCGAGGTAGACCGTGAGCACCGATAAGGGGGTGCCCATTTCGTGGGCCAGATCAGAGAGCATCTGGCGGCGGACCTGTTCGGTGTGTTCCAGCCGGTCGGCCATGGTGTTGAAGGCATGCGCCAGGGTGGTGACCTCGGGGCCTGCTTCTCCGGCGGGCACGCGGATACGGGAGTTGCCGGCCGTCAGGCTGGTAGCGGCGCGGGTGAGATCCTGCAGGGAGGTGCGCAGGCGACGCGATAACCACTGGCTAGCCAGCAGGGCGCTGATAAAGGCGGTGGGCAGGGCGACGGCCAGGGTGATCAAGTTGGCGTCCCGGTAGGCCTGCTCGGCATGGAACAGCTCCAGCGAGGGGTCCTCCGGGCCGGTCATCAACATATGATCATGGAACAGGGTCGGGCCCACCATCGTGGCCACGACCGCGGCCACCAGCAGGCCAATCACCATGACCAACACCTGGGCGGCCAGGAAGCGGAAGGTCAGGCCGGGTCCGTGATTCATGGCTGCCCCACCCGGTAGCCCACGCCACGCACGGTGTCGATAAACCCCCGGCCCCGGGTGTCGGTGCCGAGCTTGCGACGCAAGTTGCCGATATGGACATCGACGATGCGTTCATCACCGACCCACGTGGTGTCCCAGACCTCGGTGACCAGGTCGCGGCGGGTCAGCACCTGGCCGGGGCGCAGGGCCAGGGCAACCAGCAGCTCGAACTCCGTGCGGGTGAGCTCCACGGTCGTCTCCCCCACCTGCACCCGATGGGCGACGGGGTCAAGGAAGAGGTCACCAACGATCAAGGGGGTGGTCACCTGCGGTGGGGTGGTGCTGGTGCGCGGGCGGCGCAGCACCGCATGCACCCGGGTCACCAGTTCCCGGATACTAAAAGGTTTGGTGATGTAGTCATCCGCCCCCAGGGTCAAACCGCTGATCTTGTCGTCCTCGCTGCCACGCGCGGTGAGCATGAGGATGTAGCAGTCCGAGAAGGTGCGGATCCGTCGACACACCTCCAGACCGTCGAGTTCGGGCAGCCCCAGATCCAGCACCACAACATCGGGGGAAAAGCGACGGGCCTCGTCCACCGCCTGGGTGCCGGTGTGCGCCTGGCGGGTATCGAAACCGGCCAGGATGAGGTAGGAGGCCACCATCTGAGCCAGGGGTTGTTCATCATCGACGACCAGCACCCGCCTCGGGGGCGTGGCGGTGGTCGGTGTGCGGTCAGCCATAGACCCCAGCATCGCTCCGGCCAGGAGGGAATGCCACCCTCGCTCAGTGCCCGGCGGGGAATCTTCATCGAATCTTCAAACATCACCCTTCGACCGCCGTCACCCCTGTGCCCCACCCCGGGCCGGCGGCATCGCCTCCCCTGGTCGGTTCAGCAGGCGCCACCAGGGATTTCACTGCCTGCATCGCATACCCGGGGTGGGTAGAAGGACATCGCCCACGGCTGTGGGGTGGTGTCTCGGTGGTGACCCAGCCCACCGAATTCACCCCCTTTTCGCCCTGTTATAAGGCTGTGAACAGGGTTTTTGATTTCTAGTTCGTCAGGCATCCGTGCAAGATGAAGGTATGGCATCGGCCTTGAGGCGGTGTCTTCTCACGGTCTTACCACGATCCAAGGAGATTGACGTGAAAAAACGAGCAGCGATCGCAACCGTCGCCCTTGCCCTCGTCCTCGCGGGGTGTTCGGCCGCCGACCCGGAACCCACCGCCAACGAGACGGTGTCCCAGGATACATTCCTGACTACCCATGGCCTGGCCGACATGGACGCGGTGGAGATCATTGATCATCTCGACCGGCAGAAGGTCAATGAGCGTCCCACGGATCTGATCGCCTCGGTGCGTGCCGATGAACTGCTGCTCTCGAGCGATGACCAGGAGGTCGTGGTCGATCTTCCCGACAATCAGACGTATGTCTCGATCGCACCCTATCTCACCTCCACCCACGACTGCTTCTACCACAGCCTCACGACCTGCCAGGGGGAACTCGCCAATGAGGATATCCAGGTCACGATCACCGATGAGGCGACCGGTGAGGTGCTGGTGGACGAGACGACAACCACCTTCGACAACGGGTTTATTGGCTTCTGGCTTCCCGATGATGTCACCGGCCTGATTGAGGTCAGCTACCAGGGGCGTACCGGCACCGCGGAGTTTTCCACCACCGACGACGGTGCCACCTGTGTCACAGACCTGCGCCTGACGTGATGGCTCAGCAGGGTCCTCACCTGCGCTTGTCTCCGATGTCACTGAAATCTTGTACCAAGGACGGTTAAATTATGACGAACGCGTTTTCCCGACGACAGGTTCTGCTCGGCGGGCTCGTCCTTGCCGGCACCGGGACCGTGACCGCCTGCACCAGCGACCCTGGACCCGCCGCCTCGGCACCAGGTCCCTCCCTTCGCCCCACTCCCACCCCCACTGCGCTCGGTGAGCCGACGGTGCGCCGGACACTGACCGCCCGGCCCCTCTCCCTGGATATCGGCGGCATCGAAGCCAAGACGTGGGGATACGTCTCTGACACTGGGGATGCGGCCATTGAGGCCACCACCGGCGACGTCCTCCAGGTCGATATCACCAATGAACTGCCTGAGAGCACCTCCATCCACTGGCATGGCATCGCGCTCCACAACGCAGCCGACGGTGTGCCCGGCATGACCCAGGACCCCATTGAACCTGGCGAGTCTTTCTCCTATGTTTTTGAAGTCCCTCACGGTGGCACCTACTTCTACCATTCCCACACCGGCCTGCAGCTTGATCGCGGCCTCCACGCCCCACTGATCATCCGTGACCCGCAAGACGCTGAGGACCAGGACGTCGAGTGGACCATCGTGCTCGATGACTGGGTCGATGGCATTCAGGGCACTCCCGACGATGAACTCGACAAGCTCACCGGAATGGGTTCGGGCGACCATAACGGGAGGATGGGAATGGGAGGTCACGGCCAGATGATGCACGGTACCCCGGACCGGGTACTGGGCGGGGATGTCGGCGATGTGATGTATCCGCACTACCTCATCAACGGACGTATCCCCCGTGCTCACCGGACCTTCGAGGCTCGCCCGGGCGACAAGGCCCGCCTGCGGTTTATCAACTCCGGCGGTGACACCATCTTCAAGGTGGCCCTCGGTGGTCACCGCATGACCGTCACCCACACCGACGGCTTCCCTGTCCAGCCCTGGGAGACCGAATCGATCTACCTGTCGATGGGCGAGCGTGTCGACGTCGAGGTCATCCTCGGCGACGGCATCTTCCCGCTCACGGCTTTGGCGGTGGGTAAGGACGACCGCGCCTTCGCCGTCATCCGCACCGCCGGCGGCCAGGCCCCCCGCCCGGATGTCGATTTCCCCGAGTTGTCGTCCACCGGACTGCTTCTGTCCTCCCTGAAGCCAGCAGACCGTGCACTCCTGCCCGAGGGCACACCAGACCGAGAAGTCGGTATCGACCTGGGCGGGCAGATGATGCCGTATGAATGGAGTATTCTCACCGACGGCCAATCCTCCCCCGCGACCGTGCAGGAGGGCCAGCGCCTGCGGATGGTCATGCGCAACAGGACCATGATGCCCCATCCCATGCACATCCACGGCCACACGTGGGCGCTGCCCGGCAACGGCGGGCTACGGAAGGACACCGTCCTTCTTCGCCACGGTGAAACCATGATCGCCGACCTGATCGCTGACAACTCCGGTGAGTGGGCATTTCACTGCCATAACGCCTATCACATGGAAACCGGGATGTTCAGCTCGCTTCGCTACGAGTACCCCCCACAGCAGGGTTGAATGCCGAGGTGGGCAGAGTCGCTACAGACCACCCGCCTGGTAGCACGATGACTTTCCTCGGTGTTGTGGTCTTCCGGGATGACCAGAACACCGTCTTCTTCCCCACCGCCCCGGAATAAGGAGATCTAATCCATACCGAGCACCCCCCCCGCAGAGCCGCCATCGCGGTGACCTATCCCTCGATCTACGATCCGCCGTTTCGTATTGCTGCGGCCCTGGGTGGGGTGTCGACCTCGGTCATCCCGACCATCATTGTCCTGGACCGAAGCCACCGCCCGGCTGCGGTGTTCCTGAGGGAGGTCACCGCCGATGACATCCTTGATGTCGCGCTGCCGCTGGCCGAGGAGGCACCAGCATCATGATCGTTGATGTGATGGCGCAGTTGGCGATCGGCCAGCAGTTCGCCGACGCCGCGGCCCCCTGGCGCGTCATGAGCGCATCCGGCTCCGCGACGCTACCCAGGCAACCGTCGGACCGTGCACGTGCACGCATGTGCGCAACCGAAGGTGAAGAAAACCGCAAAGACACCACCGAATCAGGCTGGATAACGTGGTTGTCTACACCTTGAGGGTGGGGGAGAAGGGCAAGAGCGGGCGCACACGGCCACCAGTGCCTATTGTGGGAAATATGATCGACCTGCTCGTGAGCTCCCCGCTGCTGACCCTCATCGTGACGATGGCACTCGGCACCCTGGTCGGCGCAATCCCTTTCGGCCCCCTTAAATTTGGGCCGGCCGGCGCACTGTTTGTCGGTCTCGCGATCGGTGCCCTCGACCCGCGTCTCGGTAGCGACCTCGAACTCGTGGAGTCGCTCGGCTTGGCGCTCTTCGTGTACACGATCGGTATCGCCTCAGGCGCATCGTTCTTCAGGCAGCTCAGGGCACAAGGGTCACTGCTCGTGGGTGGGGTGCTGCTCCTCGGGGTCCAAGCGGCACTGTCGATTGCGGCGGGTTACCTTTTCGGTTTTGGCGGTCCGATGGCAGCCGGTATGTTCGCCGGTTCCGGAGCGGCGACGCCGGCGCTCAGTAGCGCGAGTGCGATCGTGCCGGGGGAGACCGCTCCCGCGGTGGGCTTCGCGATCGCGTATCCGCTAGCCGTCGTTCTCGGCATGCTCATCATTCCGCCGATCACGCGCTCGAAAATGAGCGGGAAAAACGATCCGTCGTCAGTGTCCGCAACGGACCTTCTCGACATCACCGTCGAGGTCGAGCGCACGATGAAGATCAGCAAGATCCCCGGAATTGCCTCACTGCCGGGCAAGGCCGGCGGCGACCTCCGGATTTCTTACCTGCAGCGCGGCGACGAGATTCGCGTTGCTCACCCTTCGGAATCTTTGCACGCGGGGGACCGGGTCCTCATGGTCGGCGTACCCGCCGCAGTCCACGAGGCCGCAACGCTCCTCGGGCGCGAAAGCGATACCCACCTCGCGAACGACCGTACGAAGGTCAACTTCCGCCGGTTCATCGTCTCGAACCCGCAGCTCGCTGGTCGCACGGTTGCCGATCTTCACGTGCCCACGCGTTTCGACTCGATCATCACTCGCGTGCGCCGCGGCGATACGGATATGCTCGCCCACGCCGAAATGACCCTTCAGCTCGGCGACCGGGTGCGCGTCGTCATGCCGCACGATCGACGCAAAGAACTCACGGAGTTTTTCGGTGACTCCGAAACTCGCATCACCGAGGTTGATTTCTTGAGCCTCGGGCTCGGAGTTGCCCTCGGCATCATCGTGGGCTTCGTGTCGCTCTCTATCGGCGGGGCAAAGCTTGCGCTTGGGAGTGCGGCGGGCCCGCTCGTCGTAGGGCTCATTCTCGGATATATGGGTCGCACAGGCCCGATCGTGTGGACTCTACCCACGAGTGCAAACCTCACCATTAGGCAATTTGGTCTCTTTATGTTCCTGGCATCCGTCGGACTCAAAAGCGGCCATGCCTTCGCCGGAACCGCGTTCTCCGTGACGGGTGTCCTCGTGGGGATCGCGACCTTGCTGACCCTCGGCATTGCACTGCTCGCCCTGTGGGGAGTGGGGGCCGCACTCGGTCTCAGCGCGGCCCGAACCGCGGGTGCCGTCGCAGGTTACGTGGGCCAACCGGTGTTGCTCAATCACGTGAAATCGTTCGTGAACGACGAGCGAACCGACCCTGGCTATTCGGCAATGTTCGCCGCTGGGATGATCGCCAAGATTCTGTTTGCTCAAGTGATCGTGCTCCTCTAAGGTATTTTTGCGCCTTCGCACACGACCCCTCCAGCCCCGGCGCGTAGGTTCATCCCATGATTCCATTTCTCGAGATCATGAACGCGCACAAAAAGATCATGGTGAAGCCCGAGGACGCGCTCGCAGGTCGCGATGACTACCCCTTTCCGCTCTCGCGCGACCACCTCGTACTCGGCACCGACATGCTCGGCGAAGGGGCGCCGGAAGGATCTGGCGAACTGCTCCTCGCCGGCGGCTGCTTCTGGGGTATCGAACGCATCATGTGGCAGATCCCGGGCGTATGGGCGACCGCGGCCGTGTATGCCGGTGGATACACGCCCCACCCCACCTACGAAGAGGTGTGTTCGGCAAAGACCGGTCACGCCGAAGCCGTGAAGGTGATCTACGAGGATGAGGATGCGCTCCTGCGCGTGCTCACCGAGTTCTGGCAACAGCACGACCCGACGACCGAAAACCGCCAGGGCAACGACATCGGAACGCAGTACCGAAGCGCGATCTTCTGGACTGACCTGGCGCAAGAGCGCGTCGTTCGCTCCTCCCTCAATGCGTACCAGGAAGCGCTCACCGCCGCCGATCGCGGCACCATCTCAACCGTGGTAGCGCCGCTGAGCGAGGCGGGTGCCGGCACCTACTACTACGCCGAGCCCGAGCACCAGCAGTACCTCGCGAAAAACCCAGCCGGCTACTGCAATCACGGCTTTAATGGCGTCGCGTGTTCCCTCGAGGGCGCCGTTTAAGAGTCGATGGCCTCCCGGGCGCGCCGCAACGCTTCACGCTCGGTGACGCCAAGTTGGCGGGCGAGGGTCTGCACATCACGAAATTCAGGTCCGACGGTGGCCACGGAACCGTCGGACCGCACCGACACCTTGACGGCCACCTCCACGCCCTCAATCTCGACTGTCTCAAACCTGCGCGTAAGAATGCGCCGGTCGAGCGGGGCGTACCGCACGCCGAGTGAGCCGGTGAGGTCGAGGAGGAGGTCGGCGAGGCGAATCTCCTCGCCCTCACGGGCGAGCGCGTGAACGGTTACGGCGGGGCGGCCGTGCTTCATGATGATGGGCGTGAGCCAGCAGTCGAGCGCGCCGGCCTCGAGCATCGAGTCGATGATGCCGGGCCACAGGCGAGGATCGGCGTCGTCGACGTTGGCTTCGAGCTGGATGACTCGCGCGGGCGTCTCGTGGGCGTCACGCATGCGGATAGCTTTCCCCGAGAAAGATGCGCACGACGTTGGGGCGTCCCGGCGTGTCTTTTGTGCCGGCGCCGATGCCGACGGCGCGCGTCACCATGCCCGGCATGGGGCCGTAGCTCGTCGCGAGGCCGCGCATGAGGGCAACGCCCGTGGGGGTTGCGAGTTCGCCGATGCCTGGGGCGACGCCCGACGGGGGCGCGGCCGCCGCGTGCGGGCCGCCCGCGGCGTGCTCGGGCAGCGGGTGTTCGTGATCGTGCTGGTGACCGTGCTCGTGACCGTGCTCGTGATCGTGCGCATGAGGGTGCGAGTGGGCATGGCCGTGGTCGTGACCGTGCGGGCGGGGAGGCAAAAGGTCGCCGGCGACCGTCGGCCACCCCTCGGCGAGGTAAGCCGTTGCGGGAACCGGCACCGGAATATCACCGTGAGCGGCGCGGATGCGGCCCGAGCCGACGGCGATCGTGCTGCCCGTAGCCTCACCGATCCCGAGTTGGCGCCACGCCTCGCATGCGCCGATGACGTCGGCGATCGAATCGAGTGCGCCGACCTCGTGGAAGTGGACATCCTCGGGATCGATGCCGTGAGCGCGGCCCTCCGCTTTGGCGAGCATGCCAAAGACGCGCAGACCGAGGTCGATCGTGCGTTCGGGGACTGCCCCTCGTGCACTCTCGAGCATGTCGCGGATCGAGGTCCACGTGCGGTGCGGCGGGTTTTCGACGAGCAGTTCGACGTCTACTTTGAGGCTTCGCTGCCCGCAGCGGTCAACGGTTCGTTTCGCGAGCTTTACGGAGCCGGGGATGAGGACATCGAGCACGGATTGGACGCGCTCGAGGTCCGCTCCCGCGTCGATGAGGGCTCCAAGCAGCATGTCGCCCGCGATCCCTGCGGTTGCGTCGATCCATGCGATCGAGCCGGAGGGGGAATCAATGTGGAGGTCGTCGCTATGTCCCATGGCAACCGATTGTAATCCGCGCGATAATGGGCAATATGAGCGAACGAGTTGATCACGTGAAGCCCATTCCCGCATCTTTGGTGAGCGCCGCCGCTCGCATCGGCGGCCCCGACGAGACGCTCACCGACGAGCAGATTTCGAGATTTGTCGCCGAGCAACTCGCGACAGCCGATCTCGACGGCAAGCGCGTGTGCGTGATCATTCCCGACGGCACCCGCTCCGTGCCGCTTCCTCGCGTGATGCCCGCCGTTCACGACGCGCTCAAGAACCGCGCTTCGCACATTACGGTGCTCATTGCGCTCGGCACGCACGCCGCAATGAGCGAAGAGAGCATCGAGCGGATGCTCGGCGCCGAGCCTGGAAAGCTTAAAGACGCGTACCCCGCGTTCGAGATCCGCAACCACGAATGGGACAACGACGAGGAGATCGCCGACCTCGGCGAGATCGGTGCCGACACGATCGCCGAGCTCACGGGCGGGCTGCTTACGGATGTTCCCATGCGCGTGAACATCAATCGCCACGTCGTCGAAGCGGACGTCAACCTTATCGTCGGCCCCGTGTTCCCCCACGAAGTCGTGGGATTCTCTGGCGGCAATAAGTACTTCTTCCCCGGCTGCTCCGTGCACGACGTCATCGACATCTCGCACTGGGTGGGAGCGCTCATCACGGCGAGCCGCATCATCGGTGCGCTTGGCATCACGCCCGTGCGAGAGCTCATCGACGCGGCAAGTGCACGCATCGAGACGACCAAATACTGCCTCGCGATGGTCGTGCGCTCGGCGAGCAGTGACCTCCACGCGATGAGCTTCGGCAGCCCCGAGAGCGCCTGGGCCGCGTGCGCGCAGATTTCGGCTCACACGCACATCCGCTACGTCGAAAAACCGTACAAGCGGATCGTCGCGATTATGCCGGAGATGTACGAGGACATCTGGACGGGAGCAAAGGGCTTTTACAAGCTCGAGCCGGTCTGTGCCGACGGTGGCCAGGTCATTATCTATGCCCCGCACATCACCGAGGTTGCCGCCATGCATCCGGGCCTTCGCGACATCGGCTACCACAACATCGAGTACTTCACGAAGCAGTGGGATCGCTTCAAGAACCACCCGTGGGGCGAACTCGCCCACTCGACGCACGTCACGGGCCTTGGCACGTACGACCCCGAGACTGGCGAGGAAAACAACCGCGTGCGCCGCGCGTTTGCGACGCAGATCCCGCCCGAAGTGTGCGAAGAGTACAACGTCGAGTATGTCGATCCAGCGTCACTCGATCTCGAGGAGCTTCGCCGCGACCCCGACACCCTCGTCGTCGATCATGCTGGTGAGGTGCTCCATCGCCTCGCGAGTGAGCGGCAGGCCCTGTGAGCGTGCACGAAAGTCCGCTCCCCACCCACCTCGCCTCGCGCGCCGACGCCGCCATGAGCGAGCTCGCCCAGCATGAACGCGTCGGTATCGCCTATTCCGGGGGAGTCGACTCCGCGACCCTCGCTGCGCTCGCACTGCGCGCCCTCGGGCCCGATCGAGTCGTGGCACTCCTCGGCATCTCGCCCTCGCTTGCGCGGCGAGAGCGCCGGATCGCGCACGAGGTCGCAGACGACATCGGGGTGCAGGTTCACGAGATAGAGACGCACGAGGGAGAGCGCCCCGAATACGTGGCGAACGGCGTGGACCGGTGCTTCTTCTGCAAGGACGAACTTTTCACGCGGATCGATACCGAGCTCCTTGATGAGCTTCGCCTCGACGCCGTGGCCTACGGCGAAAACGCCGACGATGCGAAGCGGCCTGACCGCCCAGGCGCCAGCGCCGCAACGAACCACGCGGTGCTCAGGCCCCTCGCGAGCGCCGGCCTCACAAAAAGCGATGTGCGCGAACTTGCCCGCGCCCTCAGTGTCCCCGTCGCCAACAAACCCGCAGCGCCGTGCCTCGCTTCGCGCATTCCCCACGGCGAGGAGGTCACGCCCGCGAAACTCCGCCAGGTCGAGGACCTCGAGGATGCTGTTTTTGACCTCGGCTTCAGCGATTGCCGCGCGCGCCACCACGGCCGCGTCGCCCGCCTCGAATTGCCGCGAAACGAGCTCGCCCGCGCCGTGGAACCGGAGGTGCGGGCCGCCCTGGTCGCTGCCGGTAAAGCTGCAGGATTCGCCTACGTGAGTCTCGACCTCGACGGCCTCCAGTCGGGCGCGTTTACCCTCAGCATCATGAACGCGAAGGGAACACTATGAGCGCGCACAAGGGGGCCGATGCCTCCCTCGCAAGCATCGCTAACCTCGATTTTGACCGCGCTAGCCGGCGCGGCGCACCCGAGGCGATTCTGTGCGACGCGAAAAGCACCGATCAGCTCGTGCGCATTGCCCGCGCGATCCGTGAGCGTTCACGCGACACGGGTACGGCGCCCGCGCTTGCCACCCTGTTCACCCGCCTCGACACCGATAAAGCCGCCGCACTCGGCGAAGAATTGCCGGGCTTCTTCTTTGACGAAGAAGCGTCGATAGGGGCGTGGCCGGCGTCGGAACCGACCCTCACCGGCGGGCTCGTGACCATCGCATGTGCCGGCACGAGTGACCTTCCCGTCGCGCGCGAGGCGGAGCTGACCGCGCGTTACCTGGGCCGGCCCACGCGGCTCATTCCCGATATTGGGATCGCGGGCCTACACCGGCTCCTTGAACGCTTGCCTGAGCTGCGTGAATCGGCGTGCATCATCGCCGTTGCGGGCATGGACGGAGCACTTCCCACCGTGATCGCCGGCCAGGTCGCGTGCCCCGTCGTCGCTCTGCCCACGTCCGTGGGCTACGGCGTTGCCGCAGGAGGCATCAGCGCAGCCCTCACGATGCTTTCAGCGTGTGCGCCCGGCATCGGGGTCGTTAACATCGACAACGGATACGGCGCGGGGCACCTCGCCGCGCAAATTGCACGGTGGGCGCCCCGCGATACCGAGTAGTGAGTGCGCGCACTCGCTAGGTGAGAACTCCGAACACGCCCGGCAGGAACAACGTGATCTGCGGGATGAACATGACGAGCAGAAGCCCGATCATGAGCGCGATAAAGAACGGCACGAGCGCCTTGATGACGGGTTCTACGCGCACCCCACCCACTTTCGAACCCACGAACAGCACATTGCCTACGGGCGGCGTGATCGTGCCGATGCACAGGTTGTACGTGATCATGAGACCGAAGTGGATCGGATCCACGCCAAGCTTTTCAGCGATAGGCAGGAAGATCGGCGTGAAGATCAGGATCGCGGGAGTGGGATCCATGAAAGTACCGACGATAAGCAGAACTGTCATCATGATGAGCAAGATGACAATCTTCGAATCGGCTAGGGATAGCAGTGCGTGCGCGACCGTCTCGGGGATCGTCGCGTAGCTGAGCGCCCAGCCGAGCGCAGAGGAAACCGAAACGAGCAACATGACCACTGCTGTCGTGCGGGCCGAGGCCGCAAGGATTCCCGGCAGGTCTTCGAGGTGTAGCTCCCGGTAAATGAGGCCGAGCACGAAACAGTAAGCGACCGCGATCACCGCAGACTCTGTTGCCGTGAAAATGCCGGCAAGCAAACCGCCCACGACAATCACGATCATCAGAATCGCCGGCAGGGCCCTCACAAGCGTCATACAGGCCACCGCAAAAGGAACGCGTTCTTGGGCGCCGCGCAATTCGGTGCGTCGCCGCGCGGCAAGAAGAATGACTGCGACGCACGCGAGCACCCACACGATCCCGGGGCCGTAGCCCGCAACAAATAGCGCGGCGACTGATGTCGAGGACACGAGGGAGTACACAATCAGAGTGTTCGACGGCGGGATGAGCATGCCCGACGGTGCAGAGGCCACATTGACGGCCGCCGCGAAAGCCGGGTCATACCCTTCGCGGCGCTGGCGAGGATTCATCGTCGTACCAACGGCAGCTGCCGACGCCACGGCGGCCCCCGAAACCGAACCGAAAAGCGCATTCGCGACCACATTCGTGTGTGCGAGGGAGCCCGGCAAACGGCCTACGAGCACTTTTGCCGCATCGATCAGGCGCGTGGCAATACCGCCACTATTCATGAGGTTGCCGGCGAGAACGAAGAACGGGATCGCGAGCAACGTGAACGAACTCGACCCCGTAAACATTCGCTGCGCAGCAACGAACACAGCGGAGTCGGCATCGAGCACCGCGATCAGCGCAATCACCGACGGCAATCCGATAGCGACGGCGATAGGAGCGCCGATGAGAATGAGAAAAGCGATGCCAAGAACGAGAATCGAACCGGCGAGCATTGCGGGATCCACGGCTCACACCTCCGTTGTGTCGATCGAGCCACCGACGCTTCGGTGCGCTGAATGGGGGCCCGCATCTGCGCTCTGCCGAGGAATCGCAGGGGCGGGGATGCCGTCGGAAGCCTGGGGCTCGAGCGATGCGAGCACACCGTACTTTGACGCGTCAATGAGGTCCATGATGGCCACGACAACGACGATCACGCCGCACACGGGAAGCGCGAGGTACATGTGGCCGATCGTGACCGGCAATCCTGGAATCGTCTGGGTCCACGTCAGCCCTACGCCGCGGATGCCGCCCCACACGAGGCCGAGTCCCGCGAAGAGCCCGATCGCGACCTCGACCAGAACCGCGAGAATCTTTTGCACGGCAGGCGGTGCGAGGCGAGACACGATATCGACGGCCACGTGCCCGCGCTCCGCAAACACGAACGCCATCGAGAACAAGGTGAGCCACACGAGCATGTACTGAGCGACCGTCGTGGACCATGTCGAAGGCTGACCGAGAACTTGGCGCGCGATCACCTGCCACAACACCACAAGGACGAGCACCGCGAAAATGGCGATGCTGATCCACTTGAGCACCTCGATAATGCCGTGGCGCAGCGTTGACATCGATGTCGTGTCACGAGAAGGAACGACTGACATGCTCATCGTGCGATTCCTTTCGCTGCTTCGTGCTCGCGCACCTTCGTGTACAGCTCCTCATCCTCGGCAGTTGCGAGGAACTGCTCCGCAACCGAATCGATCGCGGGGCCGAACACGGACGGATCAGTCTCCTGAATAGTGGCACCCGCCTCCTTCATCGTCTCGATCGCTTTTTCAGTCTCCGTTTTCCATAGCCTGACGAAGTAGTCCTGCGCCTTGGTGAAACAGTCGAGGAATACACCGCGATCATCTGCGCTCATCTTCGCCAGTGTGTTCTCGCCGGCGACGACGTAGTCGAGACCCACGAGATGGTTCGTGAGCGTGAAGTACTTCGCGACCTCGTAGTGGCGCTGCGTTACGTAGCTGATCTCGTTGTTTTCCGCACCATCGAGTACCCCTGCCTGGAGTGCGGTGTATACCTCGCCGTAGGCCATGGGTGTGGGAGAGGCTCCCATCGCGCGAATGAGCGCGATGAAAACGTCGGACTCCTGTACGCGGATCTTCTTGCCTTTGAGGTCGTCGGGGGAAGCGACGGGAGTATTCGTGTACAGGTGGCGTGATCCCTGTGTGAAACCGCCAAGGACACGGATGTTCTTTGACTCCACAAGCGACTCGAAAAGCTCCCCCACGATCGACTTATCCTTCAGAACGGCTGCCTGGTGGTCGCTGTCGATGAAAATACCCGGGAGGTTAAGCGGGCGGAAGCGCAGCGAGAGGTTCTCCATTTGCGGGCTAGAGATGACAGCCATGTCTACAGCGCCATCAGCGACGAGCTGGATCACTTCTTGCTGCGCCCCGAGGCTTTCGTTGGCGTAGACGCGCGCGCCCCATCGACCGCTTGTGCCCTTTTCGAGAAGTTCCCCGAACTTAGTAAGAGCGAGGTAGCTCGGGTGGGTTTCCGTTTGATTGAGGGAAATAGAAAGCACGTGTTCCGCGCTTACCTTTCCCTCCGCTCCTCCGCACGCCGCAAGCATGCTGGCCGCGCCGGCTGCTGCTGCAAAACCGAGAACAGACCGCCGAGAAACGGCGAGGAAGGGGCGACGGTGACGTCCATCCATCCCTGTAAAAGGGTGCATTGAAGCCATATAAATCTCCTTTGATTTCACACGCTGCTCGTTAGCTAGCAGCTATAGAAGCCCCATCGCGCCGGGGAGCCACAGGGATAGCGTGGGCACGAACGTGACGACGAGCAGCATGAGGAATAGTGCCGCGAGGTACGGCAGGAGTCTCGGGATAACCTTCTCGATCGTCGTGCCCGCGAGGCTCGTGCCGATGAAGAGCACCGAGCCGACGGGCGGGGTCATCGTGCCGATGCACATGTTGAACACGAGTACCACGCCGAAGTGGACCGGGTCCATGCCGATGCCTTCCGCGATGGGGAGGAAGATCGGCGTGAAGATCAAGATCGCGGGCGTGATGTCCATGAACGTGCCAACGACGATGAGGACGATGTTGATCAGCAGGAGGATCACGATCGGGTTATCGGAAACGCCGAGGAGAAGATCGCTGATCGCCTGCGGCATGCCCGTGTAGGCCATGACCCAACTCATCGCCGAGCTCGCGGCGATCAGCAGAAGGATCACGCCGGTCGTGCCGATCGTGCGGGCCATGACCGCCTTGATGTCGCTCCACGTGAGACTGCGGTACAGGAGCGAGAGGATGAGGCAGTACGCGACGGCGATGCCCGCACCTTCAGTCGCGGTGAAGATACCCGCGACGATGCCACCGACGACGATGACGATGAGCAGAAGCGCCGGGATCGCCTCGAGGATGGTTTTACCGGCCTGCGCGGCGCTCACGTGTCCCGAGGTCGGGTACTTCTTGCGGATCGCATACACGAGCGCAACCGCGATCACGGTCAGGCCCATGAGGATGCCCGGCACCGCACCGGCCATGAACAGCGCCGCGATTGAGGTGCCTCCCGCAATCATCGAGTACACGATGAACGCCGTGGTCGGAGGAATGAGTAGGCCCGAGGGTGCCGACGCGATATTCGCTGCTGCGGTGAACGCGGGGTCGTAGCCGCGCTCGCGCTGCTGCTTGCTCATGGTGCCGCCGATTGCGGCTGCCGCGGCGACCGCCGAACCGGAAAGGGCACCGAACAGCATGTTGCCCACGATGTTCGTGTGCACGAGCGAGCCGGGAACACGGCCCGTGACGAGTTCTGCGAGCGCGATGAGGCGCTTGGCGATACCGCCGTTGTTCATGATGTTGCCCGCAAGAATGAACAGTGGGATTGCGAGCAGCGTGAACGACTCGAGGCCCGTGTTCATCTTCTGCATGACGACGAAGATGGCCTGGTCAGGCGGCAGAATCATGAGGATGCTCGCGAACGCGGCAACGGAAATGCCAATGGCGATGGGCACGCCAACCGCGAGCAGGAGGAAGAAGGTACCAAACAGGAGCAGGGTGACCGCCATGGTGCTCATGCGCGGGCCTCCTTAGTCTCGGTGGGGATATCTGCGGCGGCTTCGGCCACGAGCGTCTCGTCGTCGGCGCCAAGGTCGGTGTCGGGCAGGGTTTCACCCGTGAAGTCCTCCCAGAGGTTGATGATCTGGGCAAGCACCATGAAGAGCCCGCCGACGGGGGCCGCGCCATAGGAGAGGCCACGGGGGATCTGGAGGATCGCGGATGGCGCATCGAGGGAGACGAGCGTGAGCTGCGTGCCGCCCCACACGATCACGATCGCCGCAAAGGCGAGCGCGAGTGCGTCGACGAGGATCATGACGATGCGCTTTCCAGCCTCGGGGAGGCGGTCACGGAAGAATACGAGAGCCATGTGCTTGCGGTTGACGAACGCGTATGCGCCGCACAGGAAGCAGGCCCACATGAGCGAAACGGTGACGAGTTCCTCGGTCCAATCGGCCGGATCGGAAAGAACGTAGCGCGTGAACACCTGAATGATCACGAGGAGCGCCATGGCGGCGAGTAGAACGCCGGCGATCACGAACAGGGCGAGAGTGATGCCCTTCTTGAGCTTGAGCATGGTGTCGTACATGGCCTTTACGCCCCCTTGCGTGCGTGCTCAATGGCGTCGAGCACGGTGCTCACGCCGTCGTACTTGTCAACAAACTCGGGAACGATGCCCGAGGTAAGCTCGCGGAACGGCTCGCGGTCCACGTCCTTCACGAATGTGACTCCCATGGCCTCAGCGTCCGTGATGGCCGTGGTGATCGCCTCACTCCAAATGGTCTTGTGCTGCTCGGTGGAGGCAACCGCCGCTTCGCTGAGGACCTTTTGGTGGTCCGCATCGAGGAGCTTCCACGTTGCCTCACTGAACGAGAGGACGTCGGGAATCATGGTGTGCTCGGTGTAGGTAAAGACCTTCGCGACCTCGCCGTGCGCGGAGTCGGTGAGGGCGGTCTCATTCGATTCGGCGCCGTCCACGAGGCCCGTTTGGAGGCCCGTGTAGATTTCGCCGAACGGGAGGATGAGCGGTGTGCCGCCGAGCTTGCTGATGAGTTCGGTCTGGGAACGGAAGTTCTGCACGCGGATCTTGAAGCCGCGCAGGTCGTCGGGCGTTTCGATCGCCTTGTCGACCGTGTAGAAGGACCGCGCGCCCGAGGTGTAGTAGGTGAGCGTGCGAAAGCCGTCCTCCGTGCTCGAATCGAAGAAGGTGCGCATATCGCCCGAGTCCATCGCGCGGTAATAGTGCTCTTCGTCATCGAAGAGGAACGGCAAGCCAAAGGCGTTGTATCCGGAGGAGTACGGGGCGATCGAGGGCGCTGCGCAGCGCACAATGTCGACGACACCGCGGCTGAGCTGCTCGATCATCTCGGTCTCGCTTCCGAGTACGCCGTTGCCGAACACCTCGATGCCGATGTCTCCGTTCGAGCGTTTATTGACCTCGTCGACGAAAATTTCGAGGGCCTTCGAGGTGGGGTGTTTGTCGCCCAGCGTGTGGGCCAAGCGCAGTTTGACCTTGCCGTCCTTCGTGAACTTTCCGGATGAGCATCCGGCGAGCGCAGCAGCGGACAGCGCGGCGGCCCCGAGGCCGAGCGCCGATCGTCGTGTCATGCGACGAGTCATGTTGCCTCCTTGCAACGGTCGAGGGGAGGGGATTTACATGCCGATCATGTCGAATTGTTCGAACGAGACCACGATCGTGTGCTCGCTCGAATCCCATGGGGTTTTAATGCGGACGGTGGACGTTTCGAGATCGTAGAGCCACACGGTGGCCTGCGAGTCGAAGTCGCTCGGGTGCAGGGCGTGCGGGATCTGCTCGCCGTCGATGCTCACCCAGAAGGGCGCCTGGCCATGGGAGATGGCCTGGAGTTCGAGCGTCGTGATGCGGGTATCGAGGTCTCCTTCGTGGGTGAAGGTATAGACGGCTCGGTCACCGGCGGTCATGGTCACTGTTGTCGAAGAATAACGTCCGCGCGTGTAATCCATGCTCACGCCGTCGTCTTCGTAGAGCGTGAACTGGCCGTCGCGTCCCGGCGCGGTGACGAGAGTGAGGGCGTCTACCGTCTCGGTCGACACGCTCATGTGGTCCTCGCTTGCGAGCGGGACGATGCCACCTTCGCGCACGAACGTGGGGATCGAGGCGAGCGTGACGGGGATGTCGTAGCTGCCCCCACCTTCGTAGCGTTCGCGGGTGGCAAGGTCGTAGAACGTTTCGTTCGCAGGGAACGTGACGGTTTTCGTGTCGGCGCCCTTGTCGACGACGTTCGCGATGAACAGCGAATCGCCGAGCATGTAGTTCACGCTCTCGTCCCACACCGCGGGATCGTGCTGGAAGGCGCTCACGAGCGGTTCCGCGATTGGAAGTCCCGTGCGGTGCGCGCGCTCCATGAGCGAGTACAGGTACGGGAACAGGCGGTAGCGCAGTTGGATCGCCTCTCGCACGAGAGGCGTGAGGCTCGGGTACATCCACGGTTCAGTCACCGTGTTGTCGCTGTTGACGGAGTGGATCGAGAAGCGTGGCTGGAAGATGCCGTTTTGAACCCACCGCACGAACAGTTCCCCCTCGGGCGCGGGGCCGTGGAAGCCACCGATGTCGCCGCCCTGGTTAGCAACGCCCGACAGGCTCATGCCGAGCATTGTCGCGATGTTGCCCTTGAGAGTTTCCCAGCACGTGTGGTTATCGCCCGACCACGTTTGCGCGAATCGCTGGATTCCCGCGTAGCCCGCGCGGCACACGATGAAGGGGCGCGCGTTCGGGTGGGCTTTTCCGATCGCGTCGGCGGTCAGCGAGCACATGATGTTTGCCATGATCGAGCGTGCCTCGGCGAGGGGAGCACCGTAGCCGTCAAAATCGCAGCGGGCATCCTCGTCAACGATCGAGTCATACTCGCAGTTATCGTTCCAAATTGACGCCGTGCCGAAGTCGAGCATGTTCTCGGTGAGGTCTTTTTCCCAGCGCTCGCGGGCCTTGGGGTTCGTGAAGTCAACGAGGTGGCCGGGGCCGCCCCACCAGCGCGCGGGTGCCGGCTCATCCGACTCGGAGGCGCGCACGAACACACCGTCCTCGATCAGCTCGGGCATGCGCGGGTGGACGTTCAGCACGCCGGGCTTGACGTTCGGGGAGACGACGATGCCGCGCCGCTTCGACTCGGCGAAAAACGCGGCCGGGTCCTTGAAGCGTTCCGTGTTCCACGTGAGTACGCAGCGCTTGAGGCCCTCGTCGGTTTCCTGCTGGCAAAAGCCCGAGGAGAGCTGAAAGCCGTCCATCGGGATGTTTTCACGCCGCGCGTGATCGTAGAAGTTGAGGATCGCGTCGTCTGCATCCTTAGGCAGCTCGGGGTAGTACATCGAGCTGCCGAGGTAGCCGAGGGCGGCGGCGGGAAGCATCGCCGAGGTTCCCGTCAAAAGCGTGTAGCGAGTCACGACCTCGCGGACGCTCGGGCCGGCAATGAGGAAAAGATCAATATCTCCGCCGTCGGTCCGGTAGGTCGAATGGGCGGGCCAGTAGTTCGAGTGGGAGCGGCCCATGTCGAAATCGCACGCGAACGTGTTGTGGTAGAAGTATCCGACGGCCGCCCCGCTCACCTCGTTCGCCTTGATGTAGAACGGGATGTGCTTATAGAGGGAATCGGCCCTCTCAGCGTCGTAGCCGAGGCAGTCCTGGGCGCGCATCGTCATGAACGACTTCGCCTTGTTGAACTCGCCGGTTTTTTCGCCGAAACCGTAGAAGTGGTCGCCCGCGGCAATTTCGCTCGTGTGGATGCGCCGCTGATTGCGGTCCAGTCGGTACCCGCGATCGATGAGATCGGCGTGGAGGAGGGTGCCGTCGGAATCGTAAACCCGGAGGCGGAAGGGCTCCCGGTCGATCTCGATCCTCAAGCGCTCCCCTCGCACGGTCACGGTGGGAGAATCGGGGTCGTTCTCGAGGGTGAGGGGAGAGGGTTCGAGCCGGGTGCGTTTGGCGCCCATGTAGTCGTCGAGTTCATCGCGCCAGGCCGTGGTGACGAGGCTGTAGGACGCCTCGCGGAATGCGCCGTCATCGGTAAAGCCCGCGCGGATGCGAAGAATCTCGGGTGTGACGGCAAGCAGACGGATGGGGGCGGCATCCGTATGGAGGGTGACGGTGGCTCCTTCCTGTGTACTGGAAAGGAGCGTGGTGGCGTATCGCATCTTCGGGATCCCTAGTCGCGGCGGCATCGTTGATTCCTGACTCGATCAGGGTTGCACATATCGCGGCGTTGTGCAACCGGTTGCCGTCGCTCTGGCCTCGGGGGTAGTCTCGACGTGACTGCACAGGACAACGACGTCGTCGAGAGCCAGAAATGCCGAACGAACACCCCGCACCACCGCGCCGCACACCCGCGCGTCGCGTCACGATCTACGACATCGCGAAGCACGTGGGAGTGAGCGCCTCTACCGCTTCGCGTGCCCTTCACAAACCCGGCCGCGTCAGCAAAGCCACCGAAGAGCGCGTCAAGGAGGCAGCGGCAACGCTTGGCTACCGCGCAAACCCGGCCGCTCGTGCCCTTCCCACGGGCCGCACCGGAACCATCGCACTGCTCGTTGCCGACATTACGAACCCCGTGTCATTCGAGATGGTTCGCGGCGCCGAACGCGAGGCAGAAAAGCACGGCTACGTACTCGTCACGTCCGAGTTCCGCGAAGACCACGTGAAGGAAGCCTCCCGGGCCCGCTCCCTCGCGCCTTCTGTTGACGGTTTCGTTCTCGCCAGCTCCCGTTTGGACGACGACGCGATTGCAACGATCGCGGCTCTCAATCCCGTGGTCACGATCAATCGCGAGTCACCGTCGGCCTTTTCGGTCCTTGCGGATCACGAGCCGGCCCTGCGAGAACTCGTGCGAACCCTCGCCGCAGAGGGTCACGACCGCCTTTGCTACCTCGGAGGCCCCGAGAGCTCGTGGACGAACGCGAAGCGGTGGACGGCCATCGAAGCCGCTGCCCGTGACGAGCAGATCGAGGCCCTCACGATCGGCCCGAACCGCCCCACCCGCGAAGCGGGGCAGCGCGCTCTCGACGCGGTGCGGGATACGGGCGCGAGCGCCGTGATCGCCTATAACGACATCATGGCGATTGGCCTGCTCACCGCCGCACGAGACGCTGGCCTTCGCATCCCCGAGGACTTCTCGATCACCGGCATCGACGACATTTTCGGCTCCGACTTCACCTGCCCACCGCTCACCACAATCGCCGCGCCGCTCGACGACATGGGCGCCGCGGCCATCCGCCACGTGCACGCCGCGCTCAGCGGCGAGCGCGACCGTGGAACCGAAAAATACCCCACGCAGCTACTCATGCGAGGCTCCGTCGGCCCCGCACCCCAACCGAAAGGGAGAAAGTGACAGTGACGCTCGACCTCAACCCCGACCGACTCTTTCCCGCCGACCCCGAAACGCGCGCCCTCGCACGCGAAATCTATGCCGAGGTGAAGGACCTTCCAATCCTTTCCCCGCACGGGCACGTGGACCCGCGGCTCCTGCTCGACAACGAGCCGTTCGCGGACCCCACCACCCTGTTCCTCACCTTCGACCACTACGTGTTCCGCATGCTCCACGCGAACGGCGTGGACCTCGCGACCGTGGGTGTGGGCACCGCCGATCCTGTTGATCCGCGCGAGGCCTGGCGGATTCTCTGCACCAACTGGCACGTCCTCGAGGGAACCGCGAGCGGATACTGGCTCACGGACGAATTCGTGTCGCTCTTTGGCATCGACGAGGAACCTAGCGCGCAAAGTGCCGATCGGCTCTACGACCAGATCGCCGAGAAACTGGCGACTGAAGAGTTCCGCCCGCGTGCCCTTTTCGCGCGCTTCAAGATCGCCTTCCTCGCGACGACCGACGACCCGCTCGATGACCTCGAGGCCCACGCAGAACTCGCGCGCCTTCACGAGGCCGGCGAGCTCTACGGCCGCGTCGTTCCCACATGGCGCCCCGACCGCTTCCTCGACCCGAACAAGCCGGGCTTTACCGAGGCCGCAACGGCGCTCGCGGACAGCGTGGGCGGCGATCCGCGCTCGCTCGCGGACTACCTGCGCGCCCTCAAGGCCTCGCGCGAACGCTTCATCAAGGCCGGCGCGATCTCGGCCGACCACGGAGTGCCGACCCCGTACACGATCGACCTCGACGACGACGCGCTGGAAGCGCTCCTCGTGAAAGCGGTCGATGGGACGGCAAGCGAGGCCGAGAAGCGCGACTTTACGGGCGCGATGCTCGTGCGCTGCGCCCAGATGAGTGTCGAAGACGGCCTCGTCATGACGCTGCACCCAAGCGTGTTCCGCAACCATTCGACGGCGACGTTCGAGCGGTTCGGTCCCGACACCGGCCACGACATTCCCGAGCAGATCGAATACACGCGCAACATTCGCCCGCTTCTCGAAAAGGTGGGGCTTGAGGAGGGCTTCCACCTCGTGCTTTTCGGTATCGACGAAACGATGTATTCACGCGAAGTTGCCCCGCTCGCGGGCTTTTATCCGAGCGTGTTCATCGGCGCCCCCTGGTGGTTCATCGATGCGCCCGACGCGATCATTCGCTTCCGTTCCGCGATCACCGAAACCGCGGGATTCACGCGGGGTTCCGGTTTCATCGACGATACGCGCGCGTTCCTCTCCATTCCTACGCGCCACGACATGGCGCGCCGCTGCGACGCGGCTTTCCTCGCGCGCTACGTCATGGAGGGGCGCCTTCCGAAGTCGAGCGCGCTGCGGATCATCCGCGAACTCACGGTTGACCAGCCCGCGCGAGTCTTCAAACTCGAATCGATGCTTTCGAAGGGAGAGAAGTGATGACTGTTCTCAGCCGCGACGCCGGTCTCACCGCCAAGGGCGGCCTCGAGCCGCGCCCCGTGCGCATTGTCCACTTGGGCCTCGGAGCGTTCTTCCGCGCCCATCAGGCGTGGTACACGAGCGAGGTCGATGACGGCGGCGAATGGGGATTCTCCGCCTACACAGGCCGTAGCCCCCGCGCCGCAGAGGAACTCTCGGCCCAGGACTGCCTGTACACGCTCATCGTGCGCGGAGCCGAAGGCGATGATGCGCAGGTCATGTCGGTCATTTCCGAGGCGCACGCGGCGAGCGACCTCGAAGCTCTGTGTGCAGACCTACGCTCGCCCGACGTCTCGCTCGTGACCCTCACGGTCACCGAGGCCGGGTACGGCACGGACGCGAAGGGTGCGCTCGACCGCGCCAACGACGCGGTCAAGGCGGATCTGAAAGCGCTTGAGGAGTATGCTGCGGGCACGGCCGGCGAAGGAGAATCCGACGCCCACCTGCCACAGCTCGAGACCGCCCTCGCGCGTCTCGTGCTCGGCCTCGACGCGCGCCGCCGCTCGGGAGCCGGCGCGATCACGATCGTGCCGTGTGACAACCTCCCCGGCAACGGCCCGCTCACGCGCGGCGTGATCGATGAATACGCGGCGTGCCTCGGCGCCGAGGCCGCGACGTGGATCAAGGACAACGTGTCGGTGACCTCCACCTCGATCGACCGGATCACCCCGAAGGCGACAGACGCCGATCGGGCAACGGCGAAGGAACGCACGGGCTTCGACGACGCCTCGCCGGTTGTCACCGAGCCTTTTGCCTCGTGGATTATTGAGGGCGAGTTCGTGGGCGACCGTCCCGCCTGGGAAAAGGCCGGGGCGATCTTCACAGATGATCTCGAGCCATACGAAAACCGCAAGCTGTGGCTTCTCAACGGTGCGCACACTCTGCTCGCGAACGCCGCCGTGAATCGCGGCTACGAGACCGTCGCCGAAGCGATTGGTGATCGAGAGGTGCGAGCAGAGGTCGAGGCGCTGTGGGATGAGGCCTCGCGCTACCTCCCCGACTTTGTGGAGGCGAATGCCTACCGTGAGGCTCTTCTCGAGCGCTTCGAGAATCCCCACATCAAGCATCTGCTGTCGCAAATTGGCAACGATTCGCTCGCGAAGCTCCGCATCCGCATCCTGCCGATTGCTCTCAAGGAACTCGAGGCGGGGCGCGGCGCCACTGGTGCCGTGCCCGCGATCGCCGGATGGATTCGCCGCCAGCGCGATGGTGTTGCCTCACCCGATGCGCAACAGAGCGCGATCGATGAGGCCAGGGCGAAGACCGGCGACGGGGGCGTGGAGCGCGCCCTCCTTGAGCTTCTCGAGCCAGAGCTCATGAACTACTCGGAGTTTGTGGAGCGCGTGATCGAGGCGGCCTAAAGCTTCCCGGCCGGTGGCGCGCTCGCGATGAGGGTGGAGAAAGGGAGCAGAGAAGGCGGCTAGCAAGGTTCGGCGATGATCGCGACGCGGCTGCCACCGGCCCGCGTGGCGATGAGCGTCGCCGCGCGCGGTGCGCGCCGATCAAGCTTGAGCTCGCTCCTGAACCTTGCCGGATCGATATCCATGCCGCGCTTTTTCACCTCGAGCGTGCCCACCTCGAGCTCGCGCAGCCTGGCCGCGATCTTCTTGGTCGTGAACGGCATGACCTCGCGCACGCGAAACGCCCGCGCGAGAGGCGAATCGAGAGCCGCTCGCGAGGCATCATCGCTGCTCAGGTAGGCGATCGAGTCGTCAATCGTGTGTGCGCCAATCTTTCGCGCGAGCGTCCCCAGAAGGCCCGCGCGAATCACCGCGCCATCGGGCTCCCACAGGTACGCCCCATTCGAGCCCACGGGAGGGTTGCGCAGCTCGGCCTCATCGTTCGAATCGGGCACGAGTTGGGCCGGGCGACCGTCGGAACCGAGCACGAGGGCTGAGCGCGCGATCACGGCGCCCTCAGCGAGGGCCCCGACGGGTCCGACGGTTGCCTCGCTCGGCACCGCGAGCGCACCCTCGCCGACGCGCCTGGCGAGCGGGCCGAAGTACATGCACGCCTCGAGAACCTGGCCGCGCCAACTGACCCACTGCGTCTCCGTGCCCGGCACGAGGTGCTCGTGATCGATCGCGGGGGCGAGCTTTGCCCCCACTGCGCCAACCTCATCGGCTACCGCGCGAACGAAGGAGAGCGGCGGCGTGGCCTCCTCGGGGTCGTGAATGCGCGCCGTGCGGCCGCGGCGGCTCTCGCGGCGTGCGGGGTCGAACCACGCGCCGTCGAGGTGTGAAAAATCGACGTCCTCGGCCCGACCAAGCGTGATGCGCGCATTCGGAAAGGGTCGCACGTTCACCGTTGCGAGTGCCGCCGTTTCCTCATCGCAGTCCACGCCCAGAACTTCGAGGCCGAGGGCCGCCTTTGCGATCGTGTCCCCACCAAGCCCGCAGCCAAGATCCGCCACGCTCTGCACGCCCGCGTCGCGAAACCGCGCCGCGTGATGAGCCGCCACCTCGAGGCGCGTGGCCTGCTCCAGCCCGTGCGCAGTGAACAGCATGCTCGAGGCGAAATCGCCAAACTTGTCGCGGGCCTTCGCGCGAAGACGTGACTGGGTGAGGGCCGCCGCGATGAGTTCGGGGGAGTGGCCTTCGCCGCGCAATCGCTGCGAGAGCGCAAGAGAGCCCTCCTCGGAATACTCGGGAAGCGAGTCGAGGAGGGCCATGCCCTCGGGCGTGAGGAGCTGCGAAAGACCGTAAGAACTCATGCCCTCAAGGCTACGCGACGGGCTACTTGAGCGAGCCCGCGCTCAAACCACCAACGATGCGGCGCTGGAACACGAGCACCATGATGATGAGAGGAACCGTCACGATCACGCCCGCCGCCATCTTCGTGCCGTAGGGAGTGTCGAACTGCGAAATGCCCGTGAACTTCGAGATTGCGACGTTCGCGGTCTGCATCGCGGGGTCGTTGACCATCGTGAGAGCGATGAGAAACTCGTTCCACGCGGCGATGAAGGTGATGATCGCCGTCGTGAAGATGCCCGGTGTCGCGAGCGGGAGGATGACCCTCACGAACGCGCCGATACGGGTGGTGCCATCGACCATCGCCGCCTGTTCGAGCTCCACGGGAAGCTGACGGAAGAACGCGTTGAGGTTCCACACGGCAAGGGGGAGCGCGAAACTAATCGTTGGCAGGATCATCGCCTGGTAGGTGTTGATCCAGTTGATCGGCGCCCAATCGTAACCGCCACTAAACAGCTTCAAGAGGGGAACAACGAGCGTGATCACGGGGAACATCGACGTCGCGACGATCGCGAACATCACGAGGACTTTGCCCCAGAAGTCGAGGCGCGCAAGCGCGTATGCGCCCGCCGTCCCGAGCAACAGCACGAGGAGGGTGGTGCCGCCCGCGACAACAAGCGAGTTGAGAAGTGCTCGTGCGAAGTTGTTGGAGGGATCGAATACGGCCTTGTAGTTCTCGATCGAGATCGGATTCGGGATCAGATCGGTCGAGCGGCCCATGCTCGGGAGTCGCAAGGAGCTCACGAGCATCCAGTAGAACGGCGCGAGGCAGTACACGAGGATGAACGCGACACCGAGACCGACGATAATCTTGGCGCCAGTGTTGCCCTTGTGCTTCTTGGGCGTGACGGGCGTGCGCGGCGTCTCGTTTTCGGATGCAGTGTGGGTGGCGGCGGTGCTCACGGCATGCTCCCCTCGGTCACGGTGGTGTTTTTACTGGCAACCAGGCTCGGCCGCTTCTTGTTCTTCTTCGGTTTCTTCTTGGCGCTGTCCCCGAGTACATCGGCCCCAAGCACCTTGATGAAGACAAAGGCTACGAGGCAGATGTAGCAGAACAGCACAATCGAATACGAGGATGCCATGCCGTAGTTGGTCTTGGTTGCGGCATCTTGCGCAAGCATCGAGAGGGTCTGGCCAGACTTAAGCCGGCCGAGCATCACGTACGGCAGATCGAACATGCGCATGGCGTCGAGCATGCGGAACAAAACGGCCACGACGAGCACGGGGCGGATCATGGGAAGCGTAATGCGCCAGAAGGTTTGCCAGCGATTCGCGCCATCGACCTTCGCCGCCTCGTAAATCTGCTCGTCGATAGTCTGGAGCCCCGCGAGGGTCAACAGACCAATGTACGGGGCGGTCTTCCAAATATCAGCGATGAGCACCGCGGCCTTCGCTTGCCACCCCTCGGTGGTCCACAGCACCTGGTGCTGGATCAGCTTGTTCGCAATGCCGTTCGCGTCAAAAATGAGCTGCCACATGAGGGCCGAGACAACCGTCGGAATGGCCCACGGGACAAGAATCGACGCGCGGATGAGGCCCGTGGCACGCATCGCACGGGCCATGATGAGGGCCATGGCAACGCCGAGAACGGTCTCGATGCTGACGCCAATAATCGTGAAGAGCGTGGTGTTCCAAAAGGCATTCCAGAACCCGGCGCCCGCGCCGACTGACGTGAAGGCGTCCATGTAGTTCTTGAAGCCCACGAAGGTATCGCCCTGTTGGATGAAGCCCGTCTCGGGGTCAATCCCACCGTTGGCGACGAAGAAGGACTGCCACACGGAGAGCACGAGAGGGAAGCCCACGACGACCGCCAGAAGGACAAGCGTGGGCAAGAGGAGTAGATAGGCGAGGCGACCTTCGCCTTTCGAGATGTCGGAGCGAGACATGCAGCGTTCCCTTCAAAGGGTTGAAAGCGGATCGGGCCCGCGGCACTGTGATGAGCGCCGCGGGCCCGATTCATAGCGTTTAGGCCTGAAGTTCCTCGAGGGTCTTCTGGAGTTCGTCGAGCGAAGCGTCGACCTCCTTCTCGCCCGAGAGGACGCTGTAGGTGGCCTCTTGGATCGCCTGCGTGACATCGCCGTACTTGACGGCTTGCGGGCGCGACGTGCCCTTGTCAATCGCTTCCTTGAGCGTCGTGAAGAACGGGTATTTCTCGAGAACGTCGGCATCCTCGTACACCGCGGCGTTGGCCGGAGCCTGCGAGGTCGCGAGAGTCCATTCCTTCTGCTGAGCTTCCTCGACCATGAAGGCGATGAAGTCGATTGCGGTGCCCATATTCTTGCCGAACGCCGAAATCGCGTAGTTCAAACCACCGAGTGCCGCTGAGCCCTCTGCGCTGCCGATCCCCGGGACTGGGCAGACGTCGAACTTGCCGTTGATCTTCGACGAGCCATCTTCAGCATTCGCGAGATCCCACACGTACGGCCAGTTCTGGAGGAAGGCAAGGCGACCGTCCTGGAAGGCCTGGCGGCTTTCCTCTTCCTTGTAGGTGAGGGCCTCTTCGGGGATGAACTTCTTGTCGAAGCCGTCCTTGACCGCCTTGAGGCCAGCCTTCGCCTCATTGGAGTTTGCCTGGGGCTTGCCTTCCTTGTCGAACAGGTCTTTGCCCGCGGACTTCGCGAGGCCCGTGAGCTGCACCGTGATGCCTTCGTACTTCGAGTACTGCGAGCCGAAACCGAGGGTGTCCTTGCCCTCTTCGGTTCCGCGGATCGCTTCGATCATCTGGTACATCTCCTCGAAGCTCTTGGGCGGCTCGTTCGAGCCAGCCGCCTGGAGGAGGTCCTTGCGGTAGAAGAGGAGCTCGGCGTTCGTCGTGTAGGGCACGGCGTAGAGCTTGTCGAAATACTTAGCCGTATCCACGGTCGAGGGAATGAGCTTATCGAGCTTGAACTTATCCTCGGGAAGCTCGACCACCCACTGCTGGGCAGCGAACTCGGCCGTCCACACGACGTCGAGGCCGAGCACGGTGTAGGCATCGGACTTCGCCTGTGCGTTATTGATGAACTGCGAGCGCTGCTCATCAGCCGATTCGGGAAGCTCGACGAGCGTCACCTTTTCATCGGCGTGGTCCTTGTTCCACTTCTCGAGGAATTCCTTGAGCTTGCCGGAGGTGTCTTTACCGGTCGCGAAGGTGATCGGACCGCGCTCGTCAAAATTGCCCTTGGCGCCGCTCGCGCCGCCGGCTTTCGAATTGTCATTGGAACACGCAGCGAGACCGGCGACAGCAGCACCAGCTGCGGTGGCCGCGAGGACTGAACGACGGCTGGGGTTAAACATTGGGGATCCTTCCACTCTTATCCGAAAGCAGCGTTGCATCCGGGCCCGGGCAACGTTACTCCGGGTGTGCTCCCATTGTAGGGCACGTGAGGCATGCATCACGTATCGGTCAACCACCACTGGCGCGTTCGCGAGCGTGTACGTTGGTGAGCAATGATCCCGCTGCCACGAAAGATGTCGATATGCACGTGAGCCTCGACGAATGGCGCGCGCGAGTGACTGCACTCGCCGCCCTTGCGCCCGACCATACCGAAGACGCCCCGCTCGCGGGGGCGCTTGGCAGGAGGCTCGCCGAACCCCTGACCGCCCGTATCCCCGCCCCGCAGTTCCGCATGAGCGCAATGGATGGGTTTGCCGTGAGTACGCGCGAACTCGGGTTGGGAGAGGGAGCGGCCGACGCTTGCTCCGCTCAACTCGAGGTCACGTGCGACATCTCTGCTGGCAGGGCAGTCGTCGGAAAACGCCGCCCGGGAACTGCCGCGCGCATCATGACGGGCGGCCTGCTGCCCGATGACCTCGATGTCGTGATCCCGGTCGAGTTCACGGATGCCGACCCCACGGCGGATCGCGCCCCCGCGCGCATTACCCTCGCGATTGCCGAGGCCGAACGCACCAAGGCATTCGCGCCGGGTCGCCACATTCGCGAGGTCGGCGAGGAAATTCCCGAGGGCGATATGCTCGCGCGCTCCGGCGACATCGTGACCCCCGAGCTGATCGGGATCGCGCTCTCGGTGGGGGTGACGCATGCGCGACTGACGAAGCCGCGTAGGGTCGCGATCATCATGACGGGCGACGAGCTCGTGACCGACTTGCGAGGAGATGCGGGTGCGCGGCGCGGCGCCGTGCTCGAATCAAACGGGCCGATGCTCGAGGCGGCATGCGCGCGCTTCGGCGCTGAGGCAAGCATCCATCACGTCGGTGATGATCCCGCAGAACTCATTGGACTCGCGCGCTCCATCGCACCGCGGCACGACCTCATCGTGACGACGGGTGGTGTCGGCTCTGGCGCGCGCGACGTTGTGAAAGCGGCATTCGGCGAGGGCTTCGGCGCCACGCCAGGCCTCAACTGTTCCATCTTCGAACACCTCGCGATGCGCCCCGGAGGGCCGCAAGGCGTGGGGCGACTGCCCGTCGACCATGCCGAAGGCAGTGCCATGATCCCCATGGTGCACCTTCCCGGAACCCCCGTCGGCGCCTTCACGGCGTTCCACCTCTTCGTCGCGCCACTGCTCGGCGCGCCCTCGCAACCCATCACCCTCCCGCTCGAGAACGTGCGCCGCAACGATAGCCCCCTCAAGGCCGGCGCAACCGTGAAACCCGCCCACCTCTCGATCGAGCACGGGCGCGTGATCGCAACCCAGTGCGAGGGCCCGCGCCTTCGCCCGTTCGCTGAAGCGAACGCACTTCTCATTCTCGAACGCGACCGCGCACGCGTCCTCTCGCTCGGCGGGAGCCTCGGTAGTCGATAGGCGATAATGGGTACGACCCCAAGTGAAGGAGATGCACTCATGAGCCCCAAGGCCGACGATCCGGCAATGATCGAAGCCCTTCAGCGTTTTATCGACGCCTCCGCCGAGGATTCCGGCTTCACCCCGACCTTCACCGAGGACGACCGCGACCTTATCCTTTCTCTTACGGGCGTTGCCGCCCACACCGTCGTGCGCCCCGCGGGGCCCTTCGCGGCAATGGCGGTCGGCTACCTCGTGGGTAGCGGCCGCGCGAAAACGTGGGCCGATGCTCACGACCAGGTGAAACGCTTCGTGCGCGCTTACATCGGCGATCCCGTCGAAGGCGACCAGTGACGCCCAACTTCGATACCGAAGGCGAAAAACCCATCTCTCTGCGTCCCGCGAGCGCACTGTGGATTCCCGCTCTCACGTGGGCGATCATCGCGTTCCTCCTGGCCGATGCCATCCTCAAAAACCGTTGGGACACCGTCCTCCAGTTCGGTCCGTGGCTCGCGCTCGCCGCCTCTCTCGTGTGGCTCGTCCTGTTCTCACCCGCGACCCTCGTCTACCAACGTGGCGTGGTCATCCGCAACGTTTTTCACGAGTACAGCGCGCCCTACGGCGCAATCGACCACATCGGCCTTGGCGCCATGGTCTCGATCCGTGCCCGTACAGAAAGTGGCACGACCCGTACCATTACCGCTTGGAACGCTCCGGGAATTGGGCGCGATAAACCTGCCGACGCCCACGTGCGAATCTCCGGCCGCGACCGGCGCGTGGGCCGCCAGCACATCGGCCCCGCCGAACGCCTGCGCAACGATCAGGAACGCTCACCCTCGCGTGTTCTCGTGAGCGCGTGGGAGGCATGGCAGATCGCGCACCACAAGGATTCCGACGCCAGCTCGATCTTCGCGACTGTCCAGTCCCACGTGAGGATCATCCCCCTCGCGATCCCGGTTGCCTTCCTCATCCTCGGGGTGCTGACCTGGGCCCTCTAGCGTCGGCCCCCTCGATCGCGCGCATACGAAACGGGCCGGGCCTCACCCTCCTCGAAAACCCGTGGAGAGCGAAACCCGGCCCGTAGCCGGAAAACCGATCAGGCCTTCTTGCCCACGGCCGTCCAGTCCGTCGTCTCGAACTGCGCAGCGCCAACGTTCACGAAGCCCTCGGTGAGGCCAATAATCGTGGGCGTCGCGTAGAACGGAAGCACCGTAAACGCGCCAAACTGCTCCTTCGAGAACTTGTTGGCGATCTCCACGCGCTTGCTCGGGTCAAGCTCCGAGTGAAGCTCCTTGTTGAGCCCCTCGAGGCTCTCCGGCGCGAAGCCCGTGAAGTTCTGACCCGAATCCTTGAGGAACACGTTCGTGCCCGACTGCTCCGCAAAGAGCGTGCCGCGCCACCCGAACGAGACCGCAGCAAAGCTGCCCGGGATCACGTAATCATCAAAGTACTTGTCGGCCGGAACGGTCTGAAGGTCAACCTTGAAGCCTACGGCGTTGAGGTTCGTCATGATCTGGCGTGCACGATCCTCGCTCGACTTCGTCTCCGCCGGAATGATGAGCGAGAACGCGAGCGGCTTGCCGTCCTTCTCGTACACATCGCCATTCTTCTTGTAACCGGCTTCCTCGAGGAGCTTCGCGGACGCCTCCGGATCGAACTTCAGGTCGCCGAAGGAATCTTCGTAACCCTCCTGACCAGGCATGTAAATGTAGTTGTTCACGAGGATCACGGGCGACTCGAGCGGCTCCATGACCGCACGAGCCACGGCGTTGCGGTCGATGCCGCGGAAAATCGCCTCACGAACCTTCGCGTCACCGAACGCGCCGTCAGCGCCACCCACGTTGAGCGTGAGGTGCGACCACGAAAGGCCGTTCGACTTCTGAATCACGGCATCCTTGCGGCTCTTCGCCTGACCGTAGGTATCGCCATCGGAAATATCGATGTAGTCGAGCTCGCCGTTCACGAACGCCTGCGCCTGGTTCTGCTGGGTCGTCACCTTGAAGATGATCGACTCGAGCTTCGGGGCACGGCCCCACCACTTGTCATTGCGCTTGACGGTGATCACGCCGCCGGTCGCGTCGATGTTGTCAATCGCGAACGGGCCGCGCGTGAGGGTCGGTTCGGTCGACAGGCCGTTAAACGCCTCGGGCGTTGCCGTGACTGCCTTCGGCAGGCTCGGGTAGAGGTAGATGTTCCAGAACGGGAACGTCTCCGCGTACTCGATCTCCGCCTCGAAGTCGTTGATCTTGCGGATCTCTTTGATCGAGCTCCAGCCGGTCGTCGAAGCGGTCTGGTACTTGTCGTTTTCCCCGTTCTGGGCCTTCTGCTGAGAAATCAGGTCATCGACCGTCACGGGCGTACCGTCGCTCCACACGGCCTTCTCATTGAACTTCACGGTGACGATCTGCGGATCCTCGCTCGTCAGCTCAGCCGACTTGATGTAGTCGGGATCAGGCTTGGCTTCGCCGTTTTCGGAAGCCTTGAGCGGGGTCTCCGGGCAGACGGTCTCCATGATCGCGGAGAGAGAAACCTCGTTGCCGTCGATGTGGCTTTGGTTCCAGTTCGCGGGAACCTGGGCAATGGCGATCGTGAAGGTGCCGCCGTCGGCGACCTGATCGTAGTCAACGCGCTCCCACGCGGTCGACGGCAGCTTCATCTGCTCCTCGACAGCCTTGTCGTTAGCGGCGTTTGCCTGCTGTGCCTGTTCCTCCGCGCTCTTTTGCGAGCACGCCGTGAGGGCTGCGGCAGCGCCGGTGAGCGCGGTGCCCTGGAGGAAGAGACGACGGGTGCTAGTGAAAGCCATGATGGCCTTTCTCGAGAGGGGGTAATTCCACGTTAATGTTATCCACGTTTCATCGGTATCTCGGACATAAGGCCTGCTGAGAGGGCTATTTGTGGGGTAACGAACATTGGAAATGAACAAAAGTGACCCCGCTTTTGCGCGTAGGCACAAAAGCGGGGTCAGTTCGTGTTGGCGCGCTAGCGCGATGAAGGCTTAGCCCTCCATACCCTTCTTGTAGCCTACCGCCGTGTAGTCCACGGTCTCAAACTGCGCGGAGCCAATATTCACGAGGCCTTCCTTCAGGCCGGTGATGTTCGGCGTCGCATAGAACGGGAGAACCGTGTAGCTCGAAGCGACCTGCTTCGAGTACTCGTTCGCGATTTCGCGGCGCTTGTCCTTATCCAGCTCGGTCTGGAGGCGCTTGTTGATCTCGTTGAGCTTCTCATCCTTGAAGCCGGTGTAGTTCTGGTTCGAATCCGGCAGGTACGTGTTCGAGCTCGACAGCTCCGCGAGGAGGGTGCCTACCCAGCTGAACGTCACGAAGTCGAAGCTCTGCTTGAGAACGTAGTCAGTGAAGTACTTGTCGCTCGGAACCGTCTTGAGATCGACCTTGAAACCGGCCTGGTTGAGGTTCGTCATCACCTGACGTGCGCGATCCTCGTTCGACTTCGTCTCTGCGGGAATGACGATCGAGAACTTGAGCGGCTTGCCGTCCTTCTCGTACACGTCGCCCTTGAGCTCGTAGCCGGCGTCTTCGAGGATCTTCTTGGCCTTGTCGATCTCAGCATCGCCCGAAAGATCGCCGTCGAACGAATCCTCGTAGCCCTCCTGGCCAGGCATGTAGACGTAGTTGTCCTTGAGAACGATGGGCGCCTCGAGCGGTTCAACGACGGAACGGCCCACGGCGTTGCGGTCCACGGCGGCGAAGATTGCCTTGCGCACCTCGACGTCTTGGAGCACTCCGCCACCACCGTTGACGTTCATCGTGAGGTGGGTCCAGGTGAGACCGTTCGAGCGCTGGATCTGTGCGCCCTTACGGCCCTTCGCCTGGCCAAGCGTGTCGCCGTCGGCGATGTCAATGATGTCGATCTCGCCGTTCGCGAACGACTGCGGCATGTTCTGCTGAGTCGTGACCTTGAAAATCACCTTCTCAAGCTTCGGGGCGCGGCCCCACCACTTGTCATTGCGTTCCAACGTGACGACGCCGCCGTTGCGGTCGATGTTCGTGATCGTGAACGGGCCGCAGCCCGGAACCGGGTCATTTACGTAGCCGGTGTTGAAGGCTTGCGGCGTCTCGAATAGCGCCTTCGGACCCGAGGGATAGGTGAAGCTCAACCAGTCGGGGAACGCAGTCTTGTACTCGATCTCTGCCGTGAAGTCGTCCTTCGCGCGGATCTCCTTGATCGAATCCCAGCCCTGCGTGGTGACGGCCGAAAATTCCTCGTTTTCGCCGTTGCAGGCCTTCCACTCGGCGATGAGATCGTTCACCGTCACGGGAGAACCGTCGTTGTCCCACACGGCCTTCTTGTTGAACTTCACGGTGACGATCTGGGGATCCTCGCTCGTGATTTCAGCCGACTCGACGTAGTCGGGATTCGGGCTCATCTCGCCCTTCTCGTTCGCCTTGATATTGGCGCCAAAGCCCTTCCATTTCGAGACTTGCGTCGTCGACACTTCGTTGCCGTCGATGTGGCTGGGATTCCAGTTCGCGGGGATCTGACCGATCGCGATCATAAGCGTGCCGCCGTCGGCAACCTGCTCATAATCGAGTCGCTCCCACGCGGTCGAGGGAAGCTTCTCTGCCTCCTTCGCAGCGGCATCATTCTTCTTCTTGTTCTCGTTTTTCTGCTCCTCGGCGCTCTTCTGCGAGCAACCGGCCACGGCGGCAGCCACACCGGTGATTGCCGTGCCTTGGAGGAAAAGTCGGCGAGTACTCGTGATCTTCATGGTTATCTCACTTCCTGTGGGAAGCCGCGGCCTGTTTAAGGGAAAAGGGGGTTATGGCACGCGGCAAAATTTTTCTACTGGTCGTCCACTAGACGCCAGGTCTCCTCGGCATGATGGCATTCCACGCGGGAGGCTCCGACCTGCGTGCCCTGAGGATCCGCAGTTCGGCACAGGTTCTGCTGCTCTTCGCTAAGCATCCCGATCAGGGGGCAACGCGAAGCAAAATTGCAGCCGATGATCTCTTCAGTGGGGCTTGGTTGATCCCCTTCAAGAAGAACTCGCGTACGGGCGCGCTCAAGCTTGGGGTCCGGAACCGGAACCGCGGACATGAGAGCACGCGTGTAGGGATGCTTCGGGTTCTCAAAGACATCCTGGACGGGGCCGTATTCAACGATGCGACCCAGATACATGACCGCGATGTGATCGGCGATCTCGCGCACAATGGCGAGGTCGTGAGCAACAAAGAGGTAGCTCAAGCCGAGTTCGTCACGGAGATCCTCGAGCAGGTTGATCACGCCAGCCTGGACCGATACGTCCAGGGCAGAGACGGGTTCATCGAGCACGAGAAGCTTGGGTTCGGTGATGAGCGCACGCGCAATGCCGATGCGCTGGCGCTGACCGCCCGAAAATTCGTGGGGATAGCGGTCTGCCATCTCCGGGTCGAGCCCAACGCGCTCTAGGAGTTCGTAGACGCGCTTGTAGCGTTCGTCTTTCGGCACCTTGTGCACGGTGAGGGGCTCGGCAATGATGTCGCCCACGGGCATGCGCGGGTCGACCGCAGCCATCGGATCCTGGAAGACGATCTGGACGTCCTTACGCAGGGCGAGGCGTTCCTTCTTGTTCTTGAGGGTCGAGACGTCGACGCCACTCACCTCGAGGGTTCCGTGCTGCGGCGCGACGAGCTCGAGGATTTCGAGGCTCGTCGTGGTCTTGCCCGAACCGGATTCGCCCACAAGACCGAGGGTCTGGCCCGGCTTGATCTCAAACGACACGTTGTCCACGGCCTTGACGACGCCAACCTGGCGACGGAACACAGCGCCCTTGTAGAGCGGGAAGTGGCGCTGGATCTCGGTCGCCTTGACGATGGGCTTGTCGTTCTCGTGGCTCTTGACCGCGCGCTCCACGTGCGGGGGGCGGGGGAAGATGTCCGACGGTTTCAGCGTCCCCGCCGCAATTTCCTTCGCGCGGTGACACGCGACCTGTCGATCGCCGTCGCCGACGTGGGTCATAAGTTCGGGTTCTTCGGTGCGGCACAGCTCGATCGCGGCCGGGCAACGGTCAGCGAACGGGCACCCGGGCTTGAGATTGGCAAGGCTAGGCGGGCGACCTTCGAGCGGAACCAGGCGGTCCTTGCCAGCCGTCAGCATGTTCGGGACGGAGCGAAGCAGACCCATGGTGTACGGCATGTGAGGCTCGGCGAAAATTTCGTCAACGCCGCCTTTTTCCACGAGCTTGCCCGCGTACATCACGGCAACGCGATCCACGTTACCGGCGACGACGCCGAGGTCGTGGGTAATGAGCACGACGGCGGCCCCCGTCACCTCCTTGGCCTTTTGAAGGACCTCGAGGATCTGCGCCTGAATCGTCACGTCGAGGGCGGTCGTCGGCTCGTCAGCGATGATGAGCTGCGGGTCGTTCGCCATCGCAATCGCGATCATCGCGCGCTGGCGCATGCCGCCCGAGAACTCGTGCGGGAAGGCCTTCACACGGCGCTCGGCTGCGGGAATTCCCACGATCTTCAGAAGCTCGATCGAGCGCGCACGCAGTGCCTGCGAACTCATATTCGAGTTGTGCAGCGTGAGGGCCTCTTCGATCTGCTGGCCGATCGTATAGACCGGCGTGAGAGCACTCAGGGGATCCTGGAAGATCATCGAGATCTCGCGACCGCGAAGGTCGGAAAGCTGGCGGTCACTCTTGCGCAGGAGCGACTCTCCGCGGTAGGTGATTTCGCCCGTGATCTTCGCCGAGGTGGGAAGAAGGCCCATGACGGCCATCGAGCTGACGGATTTACCCGAGCCCGATTCACCGACGATACCGAGGAACTCGCCCTCGTTGACGTGGTAGTTCACGCCGCGCACGGCGCGAACATCGCCATTGGCGTTCGGGAAGGTGACCGTGAGGTCTTGGACGGAAAGAAGTGGTTCAGGCACGGTTGACCTCGCTCGTGGGATCGATTGCGTCGCGGAGTGCGTCACCGAGCAAGTTCACCGAGGTAAGCAGGGCGACGAGGAAGGCTGCGGGAATCACGAATAGCCACCAGCGGGTAAGAACCGCATTCTGGCCGTTCGCAATGAGCGTTCCAAGGGAGACGTCCGGCGGCTGAATGCCGAGGCCGAAGAAGCTCAGCGACGTTTCGGACAGGATTGCGCCGCTCACGCCGAGCGCCGCATCGATGATGAGAAGCGAGGCAACGTTCGGGATGATGTGGCGCGCGAGGATCGTGGTCGTGCCAACGCCCATGTAGCGCGCAGCCTTCACGTATTCGCGGTCTTTGAGGGACTTGGTCTGGTTCTTCACGATCTGCGCCATCACCATCCAGCCGAAGCCCGCGATGGCGACGACGATGACGATCCAGCTCACGTTCGACAGAAGCGGCGAAATGATCATGAGCACGTAGAACACGGGGAGCACGAGCAGGAGGTTAATGATCCAGTTGACGACGGTCTCAAGCTTGCCGCCGATGTAACCGGCGAGCGAGCCCACGAACGCCGCAATGAGCGTCGCGGCGGGCGCAGCAAGGAGACCGATCAAGAGCGACTTGCGAAGCGCTTCAACCATCGAGGCGTAGAGATCCACGCCAATCGAGTCCGTACCGAACCAGTGCTGCCCGCTAGGCGGGGAGTTGTAGCTGTAAGCATCGGTCTCGCCGAGCTCGTACACATTCGGAATGTTGCCGAAGAGCGCGAACAGAACGATCGCGCCAAGAACGATCGCGCCAATCCAGAAGTTTGGCTTGCGCTTGAGGCGACGCCACACGAGCGCCCAGCGCGAAAGAGGCTTCTTTTGCGCTTTTTCCGCCTTTCGGCGGCGCTTGCCCTTCGGATCCGTCGCTGCGCTGTCCGCGAGTTCTTCTGTCGCGGGAACGGCTTCGGGAAGCTCGGTAGCTTCGTTGACGGGGGGAATCGGGTTGCTGGAGCTCATGGCGTCACACCCTCACTCGCGGATCAAGCGCCGCGTAAAGAACTTCGGAAAGCATCGAGGAGAACAGAATCACGATCGACGTGAAGCACACGTTGCCCGCAAGGGCGTTGACGTCGGATTGCTGAACCGCGTTGATGCCGTACTGGCCCATGCCCGCCCACGAGAAGATCATTTCGAGGAACGCGGCGCCCGCGACGAGCGTGCCGAAGGAGTAGGCGAAGTACGTCGACATGGGGATGAGTGCTACGCGCACACCGTGCTTGACGAGAGCGTGATTACGGGTTGCGCCCTTCGAGCGGGCCGTGCGAATGAAGTCGCTTCCGAGGACGTCAAGCATGATCGAGCGCTGGTAGCGCGAGTACCCGGCTGCACCGAAGGCGGCGAGGACGATGGTGGGAAGGATCAGGTGGTTGACACTGTCGAGGAAAGCGGTCATTCCACCCTGCGCGTGATACGTGGGGGTGTACGAGCCGCTGAAGCGAATGAGCTGCGTGCCGAGTGCTTGGTTAAGCTTCGTGGCCACAACCATGAGTAGAAGACCGCCCACGAAGGTCGGGGTCGAAATCAGCACGTACGAGGCATACGAGACAACCTGGTCTGAAAGCTTGTACTGGCGAACAGCGCCCCACACGCCGAGGATGACGCCGATAAGGGCCCCGAGAATTGCGCCAGCGATCAGGAGGCGCAGCGAAACGCCGGCGCGCATCGCCATCTGATCGATGACCCACTGTCCCGAGATGTCCTTGCCGAGCTTCTGGCTCCACGGCTTTACAACGATGTTCGAGAGCCACGTCCAGGTGCGCTGAAGGATCGGCACCTTGTCATTCATGTTCAACTCGTTGAGCGCCGCGTCGATTGAGGCCTCGGGAATTGGAGGATTCTGATTGAGCCAACGTCGGCGCGGATAGAAGAAGCTGCCGGCAGCGATGTAGGCGAACACGGTTGCCACAACGGTGAGGAACGCGTAGTTCACGAAACGGCGAAGGAGGTACTTTGTCACGAGAGTGCTCCGATCAGAGCGGTGAAACGCTCGCTGACTTCCCATGCACTCTGTGCGCGGCGCGAGGGGGCTGCGACGCGGCAGGCGCTGAGGGGGGTGGATATAAGGGTCACGCGTGCTTTCCTTATTTGCAGTCGGCGCCCGGGGGCGACGGGATCGGGTGCGTCCGGGGCGGGCGCGGGGATGCTCCAGAATAGGGCAGTTCAACGACCGTGGAGACGCTGACCGTATTGTGAACAGCGGCGTCACGGAAAGGTCATGAACTATTCACGGAACGGTTGAACTGTACCTCATGTGAGGTGGTTCACCGGACCATTGTGAAGGATTTTTCTACGCCTCCTTTGTTCAAGTCAAACTGTGAGACTAAAAAACATGGTTAATTATGCAGTCGGTGATTCGCCTCGAGAGCTTAGTGGTACCGATTATAGGCGCTACTCCCGGCACCTCAATCTCCCGGGTTTCACGCTGGAGACGCAGCAAAAGCTGAGGCAGGCCCGGGTTGTGGTCGTTGGGGCGGGGGGTCTTGGAGCGCCTATCCTGCAATATCTAGCCGCCGCTGGCGTTGGTCACATTACCGTTGCGGACCCTGATCGAGTGGATATTTCCAACCTGCAGCGGCAAGTTATACATCCGGAGTCCGCCGTCGGAACGCTGAAGACCTCTTCTGCCGCAGCGGCCGTCCGCGCACTCAACCCCACCGTCGACGTACGGGAAGTGCCCGAAGCGCTGACGCCGATCAATGTGCTTCAAGTTCTCGAGGGTCACGACCTTGTTCTTGACGGCACCGACAATTTCCCTACTCGCTACCTCGTGTCCGACGCCTGCGAAATCCTCAACCTGCCTCTGATCTGGGGGTCGATCCTTGCGTTCGACGGGCAAGTGGCTGCGTTCTATGGCGATTCAGGCCGTGGCGTCACCTATAGGGATGTCCACCCTCGCCCCCCGAAGCCAGGCGAGGTCCCTAGCTGCAGTGAGGCGGGGGTGCTGGGTCCGCTCGTAGGCGTCATCGGTTCAACAATGGCGATGGAGGCCCTCAAGGTCCTCACCGGTCTCGGCACTCCGCTCTATGGGCGCATTCAGCTCTATAGCGCACTGACCGGCGACTGGACGCGCATCGACGTTGCCCGTCGTCCGGGCCGCGCGCCCGTCACCGAACTCGAAGACCTCGTGGAAACGTGTGGTTTCCCCGCGGTCGAGTCACCCGGGGCGGCGCCGGTGCACGGGGAAGTCCTCTCGCCAGCTCAGGCGCGGCGTGAGGCTGCCTCCGGCCGGCTCCTTATCGACATCCGCGAAGAATCGGAAGCTGCGGCGGGCATGCTGCCTCATGCCGTCAATATCCCGCGGGCCGAACTCATGGAATTTGCGCGAGGGGAGAGAGTGGCCGTCGGGCCGCTTCGAAGCGTCGATGAGCTGTCCGGCGCGATTGTGCACTGCGCGGGAGGGGCGCGTTCGGCGGCGGTGCAGGCCGAGCTTGCAGCGCTTGGGATCGAAGTGGCCGACATGGCGGGCGGCTACCTTGCTGCAACCCTGGGTGATTAGTGGTGTTGTGGCTATGGAGGTGAGGGGTGCTGGCGTGGCTCGTGCTCCCCATCCTTTCGCCACTGCCTTCTTGTTGCTCCCCATCCGTTCGCCGCAGCCTTCCTGCCTGTAGCCCCGCTCCTGCCTCTCTTCCGCTTCCCGCCCCCTTCTTCTGGCCTAGAAAACTAACCCCAACATTTGTGGGTGTATTCGCCGCGATACCGCCACAAACGTTGGGTACAGATTCGGGGTCTTGGGCCGCGGCGACCTGAACCATCGGAAGTTATCCACAATTTGGCAGGGGCGCTTTTTCGCAAGGCCGGCGGCGGCAAGACTTGCCGTATGAATCGACCTCCCTTGCCGCTGCCAAAGAAGCTTCCTCCGGTGTTTGTTTCGCGTGACCTCGCTGATCACGGGATCAGTCGAGACCGACTTCGGCGAAGCGACATCGCGACCCTCGGCCCCGGTTTATATGCCGATAGGAACCGGGACTTCACCGAGCCTGAACTCGCCCGGGCGCTTTGCGCGAAGTACTCGCACCTCGTGCTTTCGGGGGTGAATGCGGCGCGGGTGCATGAGATGCCGCTTCCGCCCCAGCTCTCGACGTGGGATCCCGTGGCGCCCATGAGCTTCACGACGTCACTGAAGGACGCGCGGCCGCATCCCATGATTGACCTGCATTTTTCACGGGTTGAACCGCACGAAGTGCGCACTCTTCGGCGCGGAAACCACACGCTGCAAATCCTGTCTCGCGTGCGCACCTGGCTCGATCTCGCGTCGATCGTTCCGCTCGATTACCTCGTGGCCGCCGGTGACGCACTCGTACGCGTGCCTCGCCCGAACCTTGAGATCGGGCGAACTGGCGCCTATGCAACCCTCGCAGAATTAGAAGCAGCAGTCGCCGCCTACCCAGGCCTTCCCGGAATTTGCCGCGCGCGAAAGGCACTCGAACTTATCAGGGTGGGATCCGATTCCGCACAGGAGAGTCGCGCACGGCTCGCAATGGTCTTCGCGGGGCTCAAAGAGCCGCGTCTCAATGTCCCAATTCTCGATGAGCATGGACGCATCGTGTGCTCGCCAGATTTCTTTTGGGAAAGGGAGCGGGTTGTGGGGGAGTACGACGGTGACTACCACCGCACGCTCGACGCGATCGAGCGGGATCGCGCAAAGGACTTCGTGTACGCGGATCGCGGTCTCGAGGTGTTTCGTCTCCATATCCGTGACCTGCCGCTACTTCCGCTCAACGCCCCCGATGATGTGGTGATGAGGGCACTCGGGAATTCCCGCGCGGCAGCGGTTGCACAGAGGGCACTGAGGCGTAGGACGAGAATTGCGTGCGGCCCGACGCGGTCATAGCAACGGTCGAGCAAGGTGGACAGGGACCGAATGGGAATCTGTACCCAACGTTTGTGGCGGTATAGCGCCGAAAAGCGCCACAAACGTTGGGGTTAGTTTCCTAGAGCAAGGAGAGGGCCCGGAGGCGATGCAGAGGGGTGCCGGAGTGGGGGCGGAGGGGTACCAGAGAGGCTGCGGAGAGGCCTCGCCTGGAAGGCTGCGGAGACCCTGCCTGGAGCGAGACAGAGACCCCGCCCGGTGGGGCTGCGGCTCCGGGGAAGCCGTGAAAGGGACGACCCTCAGCCGCCCGCGAATGGCGGCAGCACGTCCACCCTGATAGTGCCGCCCTCGCTCGCGACGAGGCGCGCCTTCGGGTCGTTCTCGCTCACCGCATTCACGAGGAAGCTGCAGCGGCCAAGTACCTCACCGGCGTCGGGCCCCGCCTCCGAAATGGCGCCTGACCGCAGCGCTTCGAGCAGGTCCCCGAGGGTCGTCCCTTCGAACTCGACCCGTTGCTCGCTTGTGCCGAAGGCGTGGGCCGCGCCGGCAAAAAAGCGAACGTCGGCGGTGGTTTTTTCAGTCATGCGTCTATCCTCCAATGGCGCTCATGGGCCGCTCGGGTTGAACAAAGTCGCTGCGTTCCATGCCGTGACCGACCTGCTTCCCCCATTGGGCGGCGCGCCAACGATCGGCGATAGCTTCGTCACTCGCGCCGGAACGCATGAGGCCGAGGAGGTCCGTCTCGGTGTGCGAGAACAGGCACGTGCGCACGCGGCCCTCGGCGGTAAGGCGCGTGCGGGTGCAGTCCGCGCAGAACGAGCGGGTAACGGAGGCGATGATTCCGACGGTTCCGAGCGCCTCAGTGCCCGGCCGCTCGCACGCTTCGACGAACGGCTCGCCGGGCGGTGGCGGTAGAACCCGCCGCACCGCGCGTGTGTCGGCGGGGTCGATGCCGCGATCCTTGAGCGCCTTGGCGATCGTGCCCGGCGCTCCCGGGCCCGCGACGCCTTCTCGCGGCCACACATCGAATTTTTCGGCGGGCGCCCCGCCGCGCACCTCGCGCACGGGGTGCAGAACGTAGTAGGGGCTGAGCAGCTGCCACACGTCGTCGGCGGTCACCATGCGCTCGCGGTTCCAGCGGCCGGCGCCATCGAGTGGCATGTATTCGATGAAGCGCAGTTCGAGGCCGCGCTCGAGGCACCACGCGAGGAGCTCGGCCGCTTCGTGCTCGTTCGCGCCGGGTTGGAGAACGGCGTTGATTTTGATGGGACTCAGCCCGGCTGCGCGTGCGGCCTCGATGCCCTCGAGGACGCGGTGGAGGAACGGGCGGCGAGTCATTGCCTCAAACGTTTCGGAATGCGCCGAATCAAGCGAAATGTTGATGCGGTCAAGGCCCGCAGCCACCAGTCCTTCGGCGCGTTTTTCGAGGCCGATCGCGTTGGTCGTGAGCGAGATGTCGGGCCGGGGATCGAGGGCGGCGACTTCGGCGATGATGTCGGCGAGGTCGTTTCGCGTGAGCGGCTCGCCGCCCGTGAAACGCACTTCCCGGATTCCGAGCTCCTCCACGCCGATGCGGACGAACCGCGCGACCTCTTCGACGCTCATGAGCTGCGGTTTCTTGAGGAATTGGAGGCCGGCCTCGGGCATGCAGTAGGTGCAGCGGAGGTTGCAGAAATCCGTGAGGGAGATGCGCAGGTCGCGCGCCGTACGCCCGAAGGTGTCGATGAGCGCGCCCGTTGCGGGGCGCCCTTCGGTCGAGGGCGCTTCCTCGATGGGGTCCATGGCGCGGGGCTTCGGCATCCCGAGATCGATCGACATGCTCTCCTTTACGGGGAACGACAAAGAGGTGTCACACCAGCTTAGGGGACTTTCGCGCGCTACCCTAGAGGCCCTGGCCACACGAGGAAGGAACACCACCGTGGAGCAAGACTCGCGCCTCGCGCCTGGTCGCATCCCTCTCGCCGAGCACCGGCGGAGCCTTCGGGAGCTCATGGGCGCCGTGCTGGATTCGCCACACGCCCCGGGCGTGGCAACCGTCGGCCTCGAACGTGCCCGAGGCCGCACCCTCTCCCGAGACGTGACCTCGCCCGTGAATGTGCCTCCCGTCGCAAACTCGCAGATGGACGGCTTCGCGCTCAACGTTGAAAGCCTCGCCCCAACCCCCGACGGTGCCCCGATTACGCTTCCGCTCGGCCCTCTCATCGCGGCGGGCGACGAGCCCTCGACGCTCGAGCCGGGATCGGCTCGCCCCATCATGACGGGCGCCCCCATCCCCGCGGGCGCGAACGCCGTGATCCCCGTCGAAGAGACCGCGGTCGGCCGTTTTGCTCAGCGGACGAAAGAAGAATCCGACGTCGGCCAGCAACCGTCGGACCTCACGTTTACCCTTGCCCCCGAGCACCGCACCGAGGGGTGTTTCGTGCGCCCCGCGGGAAGCGACACCGAGTGCGGCGACGTTGTCGCGCGGGCGGGCCAGGTGCTGACTGCGCGCCTGATCGGGCACCTCGCTTCTGTTGGCGTGGCCGAAGTGGAGGTGCGCGAGCGGCTGCGCGCCGTTGTCGTCTCGACGGGAACTGAAGTGCGCGAGCCGGGGGAGCCGGAGCCGGATGACTGGCGCATTTTTGATGCGAACTCCTTCCTCGTGTCCGCGGCGCTTGAAGACGCGGGGATCGAGGTGTGCGCCAGGCTTCGCGTTCCGGATGATCCGCGTGCGCTTCTCGATGACGTGGGTGCGGCATGCGAGAGTGCCCGGGCGCATCTTGTCGTGTCGACCGGCGGGGTGAGTGCGGGGGCCGTCGAGCCGATTCGCCAGGCGGCCCAGATGGCAGCCTCGCCGCTGCGCCTCGCGTTTGACAAGGTGGCGATGCAGCCGGGAGGGCCGCAAGGACTCGGGATGCTCGCGGCGGAGCATGGCGAGGTCGCGTGGATCGCGCTACCCGGCAACCCGGTTTCGGCGTACGTGAGCCTCGAGATGTTCGTTCGCGACGCCCTCGCAGCACCGCCGCGCGCGCGTGTGCACCTGCCGGTGCGCACACAAACCGGCGCGAGCGAGCCTTCCCCGGAGGGGCTCGTGCAGGTGCGGCGGGCCCGGCTCAACGCTGACTCAACTGTGAAGCTCGTGGGCGGCCCCGGTTCGCATCTCGTGGGCGCGCTCGCCCTGAGCGATGCGCTCGTGCTTATTCCCCCGGAGGTCACGCGCGTGGCCGACGGCGACATTCATGAGGTGATGATTCTTCGATGACCAGTGTCAACAGTGGCGATAGCAGCCCCCTTACGCACGTGCGCTCCGACGGTTCGAGCCACATGGTCGATGTGTCGAGCAAAGCCGTCACGACCCGCGAAGCTGTCGCGAGCGCGACCCTGACGAGCCGCGCCGACGTGATCGACCGGGTTCTCGCGGGCGAGCTGCCGAAGGGGGAGGCGCTCAGCGTCGCCCGAGTTGCGGGCATCATGGCGGCCAAGCGCACACACGAGCTGATCCCGCTGTGCCACCCGCTTCCCATTACCAAGGTCACCGTGGACTTCGCGCGGATCGCTCCCGAGGCGATCGAGGTTCGCGCGCGCGTCAAGACCGAGGGGAAGACTGGCGTCGAAATGGAAGCACTCACGGCGGCGAGCGTTGCGGCGCTCACGGTGTACGACATGGTGAAGGCCGTCGATCACCTCGCGGTAATCGGCGACGTCAAGGTTCTCGCGAAGTCCGGGGGTAAGAGCGGCGATTGGGACCGTAACGTCGCGAGCGGCGACAAGGGCGGTGCGCGGTGAAGTGTGTGGGGGAGCGCGGTTGGTCGGCGTGCGTGATCGTCGCCTCGACGCGCGCGGCTCGCGGCGAATACGAAGACCTCACGGGACCCGTGCTCTCCGCGTGGCTTGAACGGTGCGGCTTTCGCGGGTGTGGCGTCACGGTGGTTCCGGATGGGCCCGACGTTGGCCGCGCCCTTGCAGATGTCATCGCCTCGGGAGTGGATCTCGCGATCACGACGGGAGGCACCGGCCTCACGCCGAGCGATGTCACGCCGGAACAAACTCGCCCCCACCTCACGCGAGAGATCCCCGGGATTGCGGAAGCTTTGCGACTCAAGGGGCGCGAATCGACGCCGTACGCGGTAGTGAGCAGGGGGCTTGCCGGTTTCGCCGGTCGCACTCTCGTGGTGAATCTGCCCGGCTCCCGTGGTGGAGTGAAGGACGGTATGGCGGTGCTCGAGCCCATTGTCGAGCACGTCCTGCGCCAGCGCGATGGGGGAGGTCACGAATGAGCGAGGGGAAAGACGTGAAAGCAGTGCAGGATGAGCGCGACCCGCGCCTCGGCGGCGTCGAGGACCGCGTGCGTCACGCGAGCGTGAGTGGCGAGCCGGTCGCCGTCGCTGACATGGTCCGTTGTGTCGAGGATCGGCGCTGCGGCGCGCTCGTGACCTTCGACGGACTCGTGCGCGACCACGATGAGGGGCGCGGGGTTGTGCGTCTCGCCTACGAGGCGCACCCGAGCGCGAGCGAGGTCATGGCCAATGTGGTGCGCACGATCGCCGAGCGCTACCCGGATGTGCTCGTCGCCGCAAGCCACCGCCACGGTGCTCTTGAGGTGGGCGATTCGGCGCTCGTTGCTGCGGTCGCAGCTCCCCACCGGGCGCGTGCATTCGAGGCGTGTGCGGATCTCGTGGATGAGGTGAAGGCGCGCGTTCCGATTTGGAAGGACCAGTATTTTTCCGACGGTACCCACGAGTGGGTCGCCGCGATCGGCTGAGGAGCGTTTCGATCTTAGGTTTTGGGGCATGAATAAACGCCCGGCGCTGCTGCGCTCGTAGGAGCGGCGCGCGGGGCGTTCGGTAGGTGAGGTTGGGGGATTTAGCGGCCGAGACCGAGGGTTGTCGAGCCCTGGCTGCTCCGGGCCTGTGCGATTGCCGCGAAGTCGCCGCCAAGTCGGTTCTTGTGAACCGTGTTGTGTCTTTCGACGTCCTGTCCAACCATGTGATCGGCGAGGTTTTCGAAGGTCTTGAAGATTGAGCGGATGATGGTCATTTTGGGTGTGTCCTCACTACCGGTGGTACCTAATTTGTGCGCGAAAAGTGGCGGTAGAGCGCTCTCCACCGCTGGTTTCTCACGTGTTTCAATCTTATGAAGTGGACACAAAGTCGCGCTAGGGTGGACCGTGTGATATGGAACCCGGGTTCCGGTATGCCGGATATGTGACGTAGGAGCCGCGGGCTTATGGGACCTAGGCCCCGTTTTGACCCGAATCCCACCCACCTGAATTGCATAGGAGTTGTGGGGGTTTGCGCTCCGCGTAAAGCTGGCACTCAGCTTTGACGAGTGCTAACGGGCACACTAGTCTTGATCCGTTGGCAGTCTCAGCGTGAGAGTGCCAAAGGTGCGCCGGGTTGCTCGGCACCGCGACGACGAGCATCCCACCGTGGCACACCCGTCAACTTCACATTGATTAAAGAAGGAGTGAGGTCGCATGTCGGTCTCCATTAAGCCCCTCGAGGACCGTGTCGTCGTCCGCCCGCTCGAAGCCGAGCAGGTGACTGCTTCGGGCCTGATCATCCCCGACACTGCCAAGGAAAAGCCCCAGGAGGGCGAGGTCGTCGCCGTTGGCGAAGGCCGCTTCGACGACAAGGGTGCTCGCATCCCCATGGACGTCAAGGTTGGTGACAAGGTCGTCTTCTCGAAGTACGGCGGCACCGAGCTGAAGTACGGCTCCGAGGAATACCTCGTTCTGAGCCAGCGCGACGTTCTCGCAATCATCGAAGGCTGAAAGGCGCACCGTGGCAAAAGAAATCATTTACGACGAGGAGGCGCGTCGCGCGCTTGAGCGCGGCGTCGACAAGCTCGCGGACACCGTCAAGGTGACGCTTGGCCCCAAGGGCCGCAACGTCGTCCTCGACAAGAAGTGGGGCGCCCCCACCATCACGAACGACGGCGTGACGATCGCTCGCGAGGTCGAGCTCGATGATCCTTACGAGGATCTCGGCGCTCAGCTCGCGAAGGAAGTCGCGACCAAGACCAATGACGTTGCTGGCGACGGCACGACGACCGCAACCGTTCTCGCCCAGGCGCTCGTGCACGAGGGCCTGCGCAACGTTGCTTCGGGTGCCGCCCCCGCGGCGCTCAAGCGCGGCATGGAGAAGGCTGTCGAGGCCCTCAGCGAGAAGCTCGGCGAGATCGCGATCGACATCGATTCGAAGGAGCAGACCGCTTCCGTCGCGACCGTGTCGTCGCAGGATGCCGAGATCGGTGAGCTCCTTGCCGAGGCATTCGACAAGGTTGGCAAGGACGGCGTCATCACGGTCGAGGAGTCCTCGACGACGGCGCTCGAGCTCGACTTCACCGAGGGCATGCAGTTCGACAAGGGCTTCATCTCCCCGCACTTCGTGACCGACGCTGACCGCCAGGAAGTCGTTCTCGAAGACGCCTACGTGCTCATTAACCAGGGCAAGATCTCGAACGTGCAGGAGTTCCTGCCCGTGCTCGAGAAGGTTGTGGAGTCCGGCAAGCCCCTCTTCGTGATTGCCGAGGACGTCGAGGGCGAAGCCCTCGCAACCCTCGTGGTCTCGAAGCTGCGCGGCTCCTTCAAGGGCGCCGCTGTAAAGGCTCCTGCCTTCGGCGACCGCCGCAAGGCCATGATGCAGGACATCGCGATCCTCACGGGCGCTGAGGTCATCACGCCGGATCTCGGCCTCGACCTCAAGACGACCGAGCTCAGCCAGCTCGGCACCGCACAGCGTGTTGTCATCACGAAGGACAACACGACCATCGTGGGCGGCGCCGGTGATGTCGAAGCCGTGTCCGATCGCGTCCAGCAGATCAAGGCAGAAATTGAGAACACCGATTCCGAGTGGGACCGCGAGAAGCTCCAGGAGCGCCTCGCGAAGCTCTCGGGCGGCGTGTCCGTCATCAAGGTTGGCGCGCACACCGAGGTCGAGCTCAAGGAAAAGAAGATGCGCATCGAAGACGCGGTCGCCGCAACGCGTGCCGCGATCGAAGAGGGCATCGTCGCTGGCGGTGGCTCGGCCATCGTCCAGGCCGCGACCGTCCTCGCCGATGATCTCGGGCTCGAGGGTGACGAGGCCGTCGGCGTTCGCGCCGTCGCCAAGGCCGTTGCTGAGCCGCTGCGCTGGATCGCCGAGAACGCCGGTGAGGAAGGCTACGTCGTAGTCGAGAAGGTCAAGGAGTCCCCGGTGGGCACCGGCCTCAACGCTGCGACCGGCGAATACGTCGACCTCGTCGACGCTGGCATCATCGACCCGGTCAAGGTGACGCGCAGCGCCCTGCGCCACGCCGCCTCGATCGCGGGCCTCGTTCTGACGACCGAGACCCTCGTCGTCGACAAGCGCGAGGACGACGAAGAGTAGTCAATCGTCGGCCCCCCATCTCACGCGCCCCGCTCCTTGAGGTTTCTCGAGAAGCGGGGCGTATTCTTAGCGGAGTGCACCCACAACGCGCCGCGCGCGCCCACGCACACCGAAGCCCGAACTGCCGAAACTCGCGAGAGTGAGAGGGGATCGCATGAGCGCAGTGTTCCACTCACCATCGCGCAGCACGCCCAGGGGTGAGCGCCCCACGCAGGATGTGACGACGAGACACAACGGCAAGGCGCACAGGATTGTTATGCGGCCGAGCCCCGCGGCCATGAGCGCCTCGCTCCTTGCGGCGATCGTGTTCACGGTTCTTCTTGAATTTCTCGTGGGCATCAGTTTCATCGGTCAGGGCCTCTGGAGTGATGCGCGACTGTTTCGCGATCACTGGTTCACCCTGCCGCTTTACGTGTGGTTCGGTGTCGTGGCTCTTGCGCTCATCGGGGTGCTGCGCATTGTCAGCCAGTGCGTGATCCTTCATGACGATCGGATCAAGGTTCGAGGGCTCTTCCGCATCCCGCGTTCGGCGCGCTGGAGTGCGCTTTCGAGAATTTGGCTCGTGCGCGACATCTACCGCGGCAAAGAGCCTCGTGACCCCGTGGAGTCCGAGGTCGATGCGTTCGATGCTGCCCTCATCATGCGCTCGAGTACGAGCCGCGTGGCGAACCTCTCGGGCGCGTTTTACGGCACGCGGGCGCAGTCGATTCTCGTGCGCGAAGCCGAGGCTCACGGCGTCAGGATCGACCATATTGATCATGCGCGCCCCGGTGAGCTTGCCCGCATGATGCCCGGCTCGCTGACGGTCATCGATCGTCACCCGAACATGTTCGTGCTCGCGATTGTCGCGTTCTACGCCGCGCACAATGTGCTGACCTTCATGATCTGGGGGATCTGAAGCCACCGGTTCCTTGGCACAATGGAGCCATGCCTGCCCGCCGTACGAAGCGTTTTGCCCGCCCGCCTTTGCCGCAGAGGGCTGGGCTCGATGCCGTGAGGGTGGTGGCGGCGCCACGCGAGGTGGGCCGTCCGGTAGGCGAGGTGCTGCTGGACCGATTCCCTGCGCTCGGTTCGCCTGAGGCGCGTGACCTCGGTGCGCGTTTCGCCGAGGGCGAGGTCGTGGACCAGCATGGCGCCGCGTGGTCAGCCCAGGAGCCGATGATGCGTGCGCGCGAAGTATTTTTCCACCGGGAGCTCGCGCCGGAACCTTTCGAGCCGGCCGAGATTCCGATCGTGTACGAGGACGGGCATCTGCTCGTGGTCGCGAAGCCGCGCACGATGGCGAGCATTCCGCGCGGCGAGCACATTCGCCGCAGTGCCCTCGTGCGACTACGAGTCGCGCATGGGCTTCCCGATCTCTCGCCGATTCATCGGCTCGATAAGCAGACCGGCGGGATCCTCGTGCTCTCGAAGATTCCGCAGGAGCGGGGCGCCTACCAGCAGCTCTTCGCGCGCGGGGAAGTGCAAAAGCGGTACGTGGCGTGGGTGTCGGGGGAGGGGACGACGCTTGCCGAACTCGAGCGCGGCCCGATCGAGATCCGCGAACCCATCGCGAAACGGCACGGTGATCTCTGGGCGCACATTGACCCGCATGGGAAAGAGGCGTGGACGAGCGTGCGGATGATGCGGCGTGAGGCGGAGAGCCGTCGGAGTCTCGTGAGCCTGGTACCGCATACGGGCCGCACCCACCAGCTGCGCGTGCACCTTGCACACGTGGGCCTGCCGATTGTGGGGGACGAACTGTATCCCGCGCCCCCGCCCGATCCCGCGACGGGGGAGCGGTCACGACGGGACGTGAGTGAGCCTCTCGCCCTGTGGAGCGTGCTCATGGCGTTCACTGATCCGGTGACGGGCAGGGAGCGTCGGTTCGAGTGGTGGCCGCCGGAGGTGCCGGGAGATGACTGAGCGCGTTGAGCCGCGTGTGAAAGGTGGCCGGATCGCGCTCGGCCCGACCTTTGTCGCGCGCCTAGTGCCGTGGCTCAAGTGGGGGGCGCCGCTCCTTGCCGCGCTGTTCCTTCCGGTCACGGGCCTGTATGTGGGGCGCATCAGCGGTTGGCCATGGTTTGTGTCGCTCCCGCTTGCGTGGTGTGCGGGCTGGGCCCTGCTCGCGCTGCTTCTGCTCGCCGTGCTCGCGTGCGTGCACAGGACTACCTGGTGGGACCCGGTTGCGGGCGAGGTCCGTCGGGGCCGGCAGCATCTTGCGGTCGCGCACGTCCAGGCGGTGGTTCCGGACTTTCGGCCCCAGGGTGTCACGGCGCTGGAGGCGGGGGAGGGGGCCCGACGCTTGCTCATCCCCTATAGCGGCTGGGACGACCGCAGTTACGAGGGAATCGCCGAATTCGAGCGGAGGGTATTTGCGGGGGAGGGGGTATCTCGCCCGCAGTTGCTCGCGCGCGATCGAGCCGCGCGAAAGTCCTGGGAGAACCGCGCTCTTGCGAAGAAGTACGGGATGGCATGGCGCGGCGAATTCGAGGATCCGCACGTGTTTCTCGAAGCATTTGATGCGCGCAGGAAGCAACTGGCAAGGAGGCGGCGCTAAGGTTGGATCATGACGAATGATCCCTTCGGTTTTGTTGGCCTTACCTACGACGACGTGCTGCTTCTCCCCGGGGAGACGGACGTCATTCCCAGCGATGTTGATACGACCTCGCGCCTCACGCGCGAGATTAGCTTGAGGGTGCCCCTCGCCTCCGCCGCGATGGATACCGTGACCGAGGCTCGCATGGCGATTGCGATGGCGCGCCTCGGCGGTATTGGCATCCTCCACCGCAACCTTTCGATTGAGGATCAGGCCCACCAGGTCGACCTCGTGAAGCGTACCCAGACCGGTCGCATCCCGAATCCCGTGACCATCGGTCCGGAGGCGACTCTCGAGGACTTCGATGCGACGTGCGGCAACTACCGAGTTTCGGGCCTGCCCGTCGTCGATGAACACGGGAAGCTTCTCGGTATCTGCACGAACCGCGACCTGCGCTTCATTCCCGTCGCCGAGTGGGCGAGCACGAAGGTTGCGGACGTCATGACCCGCGAGGTGTACACGGCACCCACCGACGTGAGCCGCGAGGAGGCAACGGCGCTGCTGCGCAAGCACAAGCGCGAACGCCTTCCCCTGGTCGACGAGAACGGGACGCTCACGGGCCTCATCACCGTCAAGGACTTCGTCAAGAGCGAGCAGTTCCCGAATGCCTCGAAGGACGCCGAGGGGCGCCTGCTGATCGGCGCGGGCGTGGGCTTCTTTGGCGATTCCTACGAGCGCGCCGGTGCGCTGCGCGACGCGGGCGTCGACGTGCTCGTGGTCGACACCGCGAATGGTCACGCGCGCCTCGCCCTCGACATGATTCGCCGACTCAAGGCTGATAAGGCCTTTGACGGCGTTCAGATCATCGGCGGTAACGTCGCAACCCGCGAAGGTGCCCAGGCCCTGATTGACGCGGGCGTGGATGCCGTCAAGGTTGGCGTGGGCCCGGGCTCGATCTGTACGACTCGCGTCGTCGCCGGCGTTGGCGTCCCGCAGGTCACGGCCATTTATGAAGCCTCGAAGGCATGCAAGAGCGCGGGTGTTCCCCTCATTGGCGATGGTGGCCTGCAGTACTCGGGTGACATCGCGAAGGCTCTCGTTGCCGGTGCCGATACCGTGATGCTCGGCTCGCTCCTGGCGGGCACCGCCGAGTCGCCCGGCGAGGTGATCCTTATGAACGGCAAGCAGTTCAAGAGCTACCGCGGCATGGGCTCGCTCGGCGCGATGGCTTCGCGCGGCAAGAAGTCCTTCTCGAAGGACCGCTATTTCCAGGCAGATGTCGAGACCGACGACAAGATCGTGCCCGAGGGCATCGAGGGAACTGTCGCCTACAAGGGCGCGCTCGGCACCGTCGTGCACCAGCTGACGGGCGGCCTCGCACAGTCGATGTTCTACGTGGGGGCGCACACGATTCCGGAGCTCAAGGAGCGCGGCAAGTTCGTGCGCATCACGGCGGCGGGTCTCAAGGAATCACACCCGCACGACATGGCGCAGATCGTCGAGGCGCCGAACTACCGCGCCCGCTAAGGCCTGGGGCTACTCGGCGCGCAGGGCCTCGACCGGGTCCTGTCGCGCCGCCCTGCCCGAGGGGATCACGCCCGCCAGTACGGTGAGCACCACCGAGATTCCCACGAGGATCACTCCCGCGAGCGGCGGGAGGCTCGCAATGTTCTCGACGTCGAATTTTTGCTCGACGATGATGTTGGCAGGAATGCACAGCAGCAGGGTGACCCCCACGCCCATGAGGCCCGCAAGCAACCCCTCGATCACGGTTTCCGCATTGAACACGTGCCGGACGTCGGCCTTGGAGGCACCCACCGCGCGCAGGATGCCGATTTCCTTGCGCCGCTCAAGCACGGAAATGTAGGTGATGATCGCGATCATGATCGACGAGACCACGAGCGAGATCGACACGAAGGCGATGAGCATCCACGTGATCACGTTGATAATGCTCGTCACCGAGCTCATGAGCATCCCCACCATGTCGGTGTAGACAATCTCCTTTTTCTTCTCGCCCCGCGCCTTGGCCTGCGCGTTGTAGGAGTCGAGAATGGCCTTGACCTTGTCCTTGTCCTTGAAACTCGCCGGGTAAATATCGACTTGATCGGGACTCGTGCGATCAGCCCAGCCGAGCTTTTCGAGATTGTCCTCGTAGCTTGCCGCGCGCGTCGACACCATCGTCGACATGAACGCAGCGAGTTCTTCCTTGTCCATGTTCATCTCGAACGCATCGGCGAATTTCTCCGGATCGACGCTCATGGCATTCGCGAAATTCTCGCCCATCGTGGACATCGCGTCATTGATCTGGCGTTCAATCTCGCCCTGGAGGGCGCTCATGTATTCCTGCATCATGGAGCCGATCGCGGTCGTCATATACTCGCCGATCGTGTTCTGGATTTGGCTGGCGAGCGCGCCGCCGAGCTGGGTGGAAAGCTGCTCGGCGATGGCGCTCGAGAGATCGTTGCTGACCGCCGAGGAAATCTCCTGGAGCGCCGGGTCCTCACCGAGAGCGTCGGAGAGTTGTTGCTCGAGAAGTTCCCGATTGACGACCTGGTCGGAGTTCGAAATCTCCTCGATTTTCGCGCGGACCTCGTCGGTTTGGAGATAGTCGAGCACCACTTCGGCCGTGTCCCGATCGGGAATCTGGTCGCCGTCGGAATCGGCATGGGCCGCGTAATATGCCTGGAAACCCTGGACGAGCGCACCCGCTTCACCGCTGAGGTACTCGCCGGCGCCCGGCCGGACCACCTCGCCCTCAAGTGCTTTCGCAAGAACCCCTGGGAGGTCGATATCGGCGAGCTGAGGGTAGCGGGCCGTGAGATCGGCAAGGTCGAGATCCCCCACGTTTACGTTCGGGCTTCCGACGGCTGCCGCGCCCGGGTCGAGGCTCGAAAGATCAAGGTCGCTCATATCGAGTGCGCCCGGATCGAAGTTCGGAGCGGGCATCGAGCTGAGATCGAGGCCGCTGAGGTCCATCTGGAGCTTCGACTCGTCGATCTGGAATGCGCCGCGGATCTTCTCCTGGTCGACCGTAAACAGGGAGCTCATATCGAAGTCGTCGCCCTGATCGTCGTTTTTGAGTTCGTCGAATGTCTTTCCGGTGAAAACGTCGACATCGGGATGCGCCCGCTGCTCGTGGACGATCTCCGACTGGGCAGCTTCGGTAATGACCTGGTCCGTGAGGGCGGGGAGGTAGGAGATGCCCTGCTGGAGCGCGCCCATGTCCTCGCCTTCGTTGGGGCGCACGATGCCGACGATCGTGAGGCGCTCGCCTTTTTCGATTTTCTCGCGCATGAAGTCGGCATCGCCGCTGCGGTCGATCCACGTGCCGGTGTCGTCGTTGTGGGTGTAGGTCTCGAAGGCGTTGACGCGCGAGAACTCGGTGCCGATGATCTGGTCGAAGGTGTACTCGCCCGGTTTTGTGGAGTTCTTGTCTCCCGAGGTGCCGTCGGAATCTCCCGATGCCCGGCCAGCCTGCGTGTTCTCCATCATTTCGTCGAGTTTCGCGTGGTCCTTGAGGCCGAGTGTGTACTCGTATAGATCGGGCATCTCGCCGTTTTCGTCGAGAACGAGCACGAGTTCGTGCGCGTTTGTTGGCCAGCGGCCGTCGAGAACCCGGTATTTCGAGGTGTAGAGCGCGGTGTTTTCGGGAAGCTGACGGAAGGCGTTCATCGAGAACATTGCGCTCGCGGGACTGAGCGAAAAGCCTCCCGAGTATTGAGAAAACGCCTGTTCAGGATGGACCTGCACGGGTTTGTCGGTGCCGAGCGCGTAGATCTGGGGTTCGGCTGCATACGAGTATTCGATCGCCTTGACATAGGAGTTGATTCCTCCTCCGTTGGCGTCGAAATACTTCTTGAGGGAGGCGAGATCGTTGGTGCTCGTCGAGTTCATGGAGCGCGTGTACATCTCAACGGCGCGCACCGTGTTCGCTTTTTCTTCGCCTTTGGGCTTGGCGTTCGCGAGTCCCGATTCCATCGAGACCCCCGTTTTTTGGATACTGAGCGGGTAGTTCGCGAGAGCGTTTTCCTCGGTTTTGGCGATGTAGCTGTTGACGCCGTTCGCGAGCGCGAGAATCGCGGCGATACCGATGATGCCGATCGAGCCCGCGAACGAGGTCATGATCGTGCGGCCCTTTTTCGTCATGAGATTGTTGAAGCTGAGCATTAGTGCCGTGAGCGGCCCCATGCGCGTGTTGCGCGTGGGCTTCGCTTCGCGCGTCTCCTCGAGGGCCGGGTCGAAGGGATCGGAATCACCTACGACGTTGCCGTCGGCAAACTCGACGACGCGGGTTGCGTATTCGTGGGCGAGCTCGGGGTTGTGAGTGACCATGATGACGAGGCGATCGCTCGCGACCTCGCGTAGAAGGTCCATGACCTGCACGGACGTGGCGGAGTCGAGGGCACCCGTGGGCTCGTCGGCAAGAAGAATCTCGGGGTCGTTGATGAGGGCGCGCGCAATAGCGACTCGCTGCATTTGCCCGCCGGAAAGCTGGCTCGGTTTCTTGTGCACGTGTTCGCCAAGGCCCACTTTGGCGAGGGCGTCGAGGGCGCGTTCGCGGCGCTCGGACCGTCCGACGCCCGAGAGCGTGAGAGCGAGCTCAACGTTCGCAAGGACACTTTGGTGGGGGATGAGGTTGTAGCTCTGGAAAACGAAACCGATGCGGTTGTTGCGGTAGCGATCCCAGTCGCGGTCCTTGAAGTTTTTCGTCGAGATACCGTCGATGACGAGGTCGCCGGAATCGAAGTGGTCGAGGCCGCCAACCACGTTGAGCATCGTGGTTTTGCCCGATCCGGATTGGCCGAGGATCGCGACGAACTCGTTGTCACGAAACGCGACGCTCACGCCGGCAAGCGCGACCTGGGTAAAGGTGCCCGTCGTGTAGGACTTGGTGATGTTGTGCAGTTCGAGCACGGCTCTCCATGGTTGCTCGCGCGGAGGGGGTCTTTCCTCATCCTACGGCCGGCCACGTTTAAATGTCCCACCCCGTCGTAGGCTTGTGACATGAGTTGGATTGACGGCCCGATGCTGGGCTTTGATACGGAAACCACCGGCACGGATACCGCGAATGATCGCATCGTGACCGCAGCCCTCGTGTTCTCCACGGGGCCGGGCCGCGAAGGCGAAACTGTCGCGACGTGGCTCATCAACCCGGGCGTGGAGATTCCCGAGCAGGCCTCGCGCGTGCACGGCATCTCCACGGAACACGCGTGCGCCTACGGCATGGAGCCCGCGCCCGCTCTTGAGGAAATAGCGGTGCGCATCGTTGAGTGCCTTGAGCAGGGCGCGCCGATCGTCGCGTTTAACGGCGGCTTCGATCTTTCGATCATCGAAGCGGAGCTGAGCCGCAACGGCCTGCCCACGATCGAGGATCGCCTCGGCCGCGCCATCGCGCCTGTCGTCGATCCGCTCGTGCTCGATCGCGGGCTGGATCGCTACCGCAAGGGTAAGCGCAACCTGTCGACCCTCATGGAGGTGTACGGGATCGAGGAGCCCGAGGGGAACATGCACACGGCAGATGTCGATGTATCCATGACCCTCGATGTTCTGCGCGCCATGGCCAAGAAGCACACGGTCATTGCCGAAAGCGAACTCGCCGAGCTCCATAAGAAGCAAATCGAGCTTCACCGCGCATGGGCCGAAAACTTCATCGACTATCTCAAGCGGCAGGGCAAAACACCAGACGTCAATCCCGTATGGCCTCTGTAGACTGGAAACCGTGCAGAACGAAATCGAAATTGGACGCAATAAGCGAGGCCGTCGCACCTACGGCCTCGACGATGTAGCCGTGGTGCCCTCCCGCCGCACGCGGGATCCGGAGGATGTCTCAACCTCGTGGCAGGTCGATGCCTACCACTTCGACATCCCGATCTTCGCGGCCCCCATGGATTCCGTGATGAGCCCCGAAACGGCGATCCAACTCGGCCAGTTCGGCGGGCTCGGCGTGCTCGATCTCGAGGGCCTGTGGACTCGCTACGAGAACCCCACGCCGCTCTTGGAGGAGATTGCGCGCCTCGACCCGAAGGATGTTCACCACCGCATCCGCGAGATCTACTCGGAGTCGATCAAGCCGGGCCTCATCCGTGAGCGCATCACGCAGCTACGCGAGGCCGGCGTGGTCGCGGCTGGTTCCCTTTCGCCGCAGCGCACGCAGGAACACTGGAAGAGCGTTGTCGATGCGGGCGTCGACATCTTCTTCATTCGCGGCACCACCGTGAGCGCCGAGCACGTCTCGGGCAACCGCGAACCGCTCAACCTCAAGCGCTTCATCTACGAGCTCGACGTCCCCGTCATCGTGGGCGGCTGCGCAACCTACACAGCGGCCCTCCACCTCATGCGCACGGGTGCGGCGGGCGTTCTCGTGGGCTTCGGCGGTGGAGCAAGCCAGACGACGTGGGAAACCCTCGGCATTTCGGTGCCGCTCGCCTCCGCCGTCGCGGACGTCGCCGCGGCCCGCAGGGACTACATGGACGAATCCGGCGGCCGCTACGTGCACGTGATCGCCGACGGTGGCCTCGGCCGTAGCGGTGACATCGTGAAGGCTATCGCGTGCGGGGCCGACGGTCTCATGGTCGGTGCCGCGCTCGCACGAGCCACGGAAGCCCCCGGCGGCGGCTTCCACTGGGGCAGCGAGGCACACCACCCCACGATGCCGCGCGGGCACCGTGTCGAGGTTGGCCAGGTCGCGCCACTCGAGCAGATCCTGTTCGGCCCCGGCCTTTCTGCCGATGGCACCACGAACCTCGTCGGCGCGCTTCGCCACGCGATGGCGACGACCGGCTACACGGACCTCAAGGAGTTCCAGCGCGTCGAGGTCGTCACGACTCGCTGATACCCTCCACGAAAAATGGGGCTCGCCATTGTCGGCGGGCCCCATTTTCTGTGCGGTAATCGTCAGCCGCGCGCGACCTCGAGAGTTTGCTGCGCGATCGCGAGCTCTTCGTTCGTGGGGTACACGACAACGGTGACCTTCGATTCAGGCGCCGAGATGATCCACGGTTCCTTCTTACGCTGGGCGTTTGCTTCCTCGTCGAGGATGATCCCGAACTCCTCGAGACCCTCGAGGGCGCTCGAGCGGGCAAGCGAAGCGTTCTCGCCGATGCCCGCGGTGAACGTGATGACATCGAGCCCACCGAGGATGAACGCGTACGCACCCACGTACTTCTTGACGCGGTGAGCCCACATACCGAGCGTGAGCTTCGCGGCTTCGTCGCCAGCCTCCACGGCGGCGGAAATGTCGCGGAAGTCGCTCATGCCGAGCTGGCCCATGAGACCGGACTTCTTGTTGAGAAGCGTGTCGACCTCCGCGGGGTCCATACCGGCCTGGCGGCTGAGGAGCGCGTACACGGAAGGGTCGATGTCGCCAGAGCGGGTGCCCATGACGAGGCCCTCGAGCGGGGTGAGACCCATCGAGGTATCAACGGGCTTGCCGTTCTTGACTGCGGAGGCAGAAGCGCCATTGCCGAGGTGCAGGACGATCTGGCGGAGGTCTTCGCCTTCGCGGCCGAGGAAGCCCGGCACGCGAGAGGAAATGAACTCGTGGGAGGTGCCGTGTGCGCCGTAGCGGCGAATCTTGTACTGCTCGGCGACCTCCTTGTTGATCGCATACGTGTATGCCTCGGGCGGAAGCTGCGTGAAGAACGACGTGTCGAACACGACGACGTGGGGAAGGTTCGGCAGGAGCGCGCGTGCACCGTTGATGCCGTCCACCGCCGCGTAGTTGTGCAGGGGCGCGAGGGCACCGAGCTCGTGGATCTGGTCGCGGACCTCGTCGGTCACGAGGGTGGCTTCGGGGAACACCGCGCCGCCCTGGACAACGCGGTGGCCAACGGCGCTCACGGTCTCCTCGGTCAGCTCAACGCCAACCTTCGCGAAGAGCTCCTCGACGACCTGCATGCCCTTAACGTGATCGGGGATCGAGCCCTCCCACGTTTCTTCCTTGTCTCCGGCCTCGATCGAGGCGTTGCCCGTGGGCAGCGTGATGCGCTCGACGATGCCGGAGGCGGTCACGTGATTCGAGGTGGGATCGATGAGCTGGAATTTAATCGAGCTCGAACCCGAGTTGATCACGAGAACGTTGCTGTTGGTCACGGTTTCTCCGTTCGTAGTCAAGAAGGGGCTCTTCGCCCGTCAGTTCTGGTTCTGCGCCTGGATCGCGGTGATCACGACGGTGTTGATGATGTCCTCGACGAGCGCGCCGCGCGAAAGGTCGTTCACGGGCTTGTTGAGTCCCTGGAGGACGGGGCCGATCGCGATCGCTCCGGCGGAGCGCTGTACTGCCTTGTACGTGTTGTTACCGGTGTTGAGGTCGGGGAACACGAACACGGTCGCGCGGCCTGCAACGGCCGAATCGGGAAGCTTGGTCTTCGCGACTGAGGCGTCCACGGCGGCGTCGTACTGGATCGGGCCCTCGACGTTCAGGTCCGGGTGGTTTTCCTTCACGAGCGCGGTCGCTTCGCGAACCTTGTCGACGTCGGCCCCCGAACCGCTCGTGCCCGTCGAGTACGAGAGCATCGCAATCCGCGGATCCACGCCGAACTGCTCGGCCGTTGCGGCGGACTGAGCGGCGATGTCGGCGAGCTGCTCGGCGGTCGGGTCAGGGTTCACGGCGCAGTCGCCGTACACGAGGACGCGATCCTCGAGCGCCATGAGGAACACGGAGGAGACGACTTTCGCGCCCGGCTTCGTCTTGATGATTTGAAGCGCGGGGCGGATCGTGTGGGCGGTGGAATTAACGGCGCCCGAGACCATGCCGTCGGCGTAGCCCATGTGGACCATCATCGTGCCGAAGTAGGAGACGTCCTGGACGGTGTCTCGCGCCTGGTCGAGGGTCACGCCCTTCTTTGCGCGAAGACGCGCAAACTCTTCGGCAAACTTCTCGACGAGCTCTTCATCGTGCGGGGACACGATGCGGGCTTCGGCGATGTCGTGGCCGAGCTGTACAGCCTTCTGGCGGATCGCGGTTTCGTCTCCCAGCAGCACGAGGTTTGCAACGCCGCGGCTGAGGATCGCCTCGGCGGCTGCGATGATGCGCGGCTCATCGCCCTCGGGAAGCACGATCGTCTTCTTCTCACCCTGCGCGCGGGCAATCAGGTCGAACTGGAACATCATCGGTGTCACAACGTCGCTCTTTGCGAGGTTGAGCGCCGAAATGAGGTCGGTCATCGCAAAATTTTCGGCGACGAGGCGGCGGGCCGCGTCGATCTTTTGCGGCGTCGAGGTGAGCTTGCCGTCGATATTGCTCGCGGCAACGGCGGCCTCGAAGGTGTTTTCCTCCGTCACGATGATCGGCAGGTCGCCCGTGCCGAGGGTCTTGATTTCCTCGGGAAGGTCGTAACCGCCCGTGAGCACGAGCGAGCTGAGCGACGGGAACGTGCCCGACTGCTGTGACATGAGGATGCCCTGGATGAGATCGTGCCGGTCGCCGGGGGCGATCACGGTGCTCGACTCGTGGAGATTCTTGAGCACATTCGGCAGCCCCATCGCGGCCACGACGATGTCGAGCGCGACGCGATCGAGAAGCTCAGGCGCACCCTGGACGACCGTGCCGTTCACGGCATCCTTGATAGCGTTCACGCTCGGCGAGTAGACGATGTCCGATTCGGGAAGGGCAGCGGTGATCACGCCTTCGGGAAGAACCTTCGCGATCTCTTCGCGGCTTGCGGGCAGGTCCTCGTCCGCGGCGCGGTTGATGACGACGGCGACGGGGGTCGCGTGGTTCTGTGCAAACTCGTGGAAGGCGATCTGGGCGACCGTCGCGGCCTGCTGCGGATCGCGGCGGCGTGCGCTGACGACCAGCACAACCGGCGCGCCGATATTCGCGGCCACGGAAGCGTTGAAGGCGAGTTCGGTGGGGTTTGCGAGTCCGTTGTAATCGGAACCGAGAACGAGCACCGCTTGATACTTCTCGCGCAGCTCCTGATAGCGGCGCATGATCTCTTCCTGCGCCTTCTCAGGATTGGAGTTCACGAGGTCGTAGGTGACGCCGAGCGCTTCGTCGTAGCCCTGGCTGATGCCCGGGTGCGAAGTAAGGAGTTCAACGGCGGCGTCACGCTCGTGGCGCGAATCAATAATCGGCCGGAACACGGCGACGTTCTCTGACGTGGCGACGAGGGCTTCAAGGAGGCCGAGGGCAACGGTGGACTTGCCGGAGCGTCCTTCTGACGAGGTTACATACACACTGTGAGACACGCTTTCTAGGATAGGGCGAGCAGTTGGACGCTGCCCGGGAACCGAGGGCCCATTCGCTCAATCTCACGCCTACACTTAAGGAATGCTTCGCGTCGCTCTCCGCCCCAAGTTCCTGGGCCTACTCGCCCTCATGGCAACAGCGACCCTCGTGTGCGGTCTCCTCGCGAACTGGCAGTTCGAGCGAGCAACGCGAGCCCTCGACGCCCGCGAGGAAACAACTTCCGCCGCGCCCGTCCCGATCGAGGAGCTCATGGACGCGCATGCACCTGTCACAAACGCGGTCCAGGGTCGCCTCGCGTCATTCACGGGAGAGTTCGTGGCCTCGGAGCAAGTGCTCGTGCCCGGCCGCGAGATCGACGGCTACGAGGCCGCCGTCGTCGTCACAAACGCACGCATCACTCAAGGGCCGCTTCGCGGCACATCCATCCCCGTCGCGCGCGGTTACACGACCGCCCCTTCGAGCGAATGGGGTACCCTTCCCGAGCCGCCCACCGGCTCGCACGAAATAGTCGTGCGCCTCGAGGCTTCCGAGGAGGCGAGCGGCACCGTGCACCGCGAGGGCGATGGGGGCGTGGCGACCGTCGGAACGCTTTCCTCCACCCTGCTCGTGAACGTGTGGGAGGGGCCCATGCTCGCCGGGTACGGGGCCCTCACGAACGAGGCGCGTCAGTACATGGCCGGGCCGGGGGAGTCCGACGGTGCGAGCGCAACCGCTGCGGACGCGTGGCGCGACCTTGGGCCGCTTCCCGCCGCACAGTCGAGCTTCACGAGTGGCCTCAACCTCCAAAACTTCGGATACATGCTCCAGTGGATCCTCTTCGGCGTGTTTTTCCTCTACATCTGGTGGCGAAGCGTGCGCTCCACCTACCTTGATGAGCAGGCTGAGCGTAGGCTCGAACTCGAATCGCGGCTCGCCGGCGAAACCTCGGACTAGCCGCCACCGCCCCAACCATGCCGCAAGGAGGCCCCGTGGCTCGCAAGCCGCTCAATGACACTCAAATCCGCACGTCGATGGCCCGCTTCCGGGTCGCCTCGATCGTGGAAGGTATCGCGCTGCTCGTGCTCGTCGCGATCATGATCATGCGCTACCTCGTGTACGGGGGCCAGAGCGATCTGTGGGCGACGATTTCAAAGACGTGGAGCCCCATCCACGGCCTCATCTACATGATCTACGTCGTGCTTGCCTTCGACCTGTGGAGCAAAATGCGCTGGGGCCTCGAACGGATGCTCCTGCTCATGTTCTTCGGCGTGATCCCCGTGCTGAGCTTCTTCGGCGAGCGCTGGACCCACGCCAAAGTCGAGCGCGATCTCGCCGAGCGCCCCACACTCGGCGATGCGGCGGACCAGTAGTACGCGCATTAGGATGGAGAGCGTGATGAACGACAACCAGCTCAGCACCCAGCAAGACCCGGTCCTCGTCGTCGATTTTGGTGCGCAATACGCGCAGCTCATCGCGCGCCGGGTCCGCGAAGCGAACATTTACTCCGAGGTCGTCCCGAACTCGATGAGCGCGAGCGAAATCCTCGCGAAGAACCCCAAAGCGCTCATCCTCTCCGGCGGTCCCAGCTCCGTGTATGCCGACGGCGCTCCGAAGCTCGACCCCGCGCTCCTCGAGGCGGGTATCCCGGTACTCGGCCTGTGCTACGGCTTCCAGGCGATCGCGCAGGCCCTTGGAGGCACGGTCGCCCCTACGGGCACGCGCGAGTACGGCGCGACCCTGCTCACTGAAATTCAGGGCGATTCCGTTCTGCTTGCCGATCAAGACCTCAACCAGAACGTGTGGATGAGCCACGGCGACAGCGTTCACGAAGCCCCCGAAGGCTTCGACGTGATCGCCGTTTCGGCGGGCTCGCCCGTTGCCGCATTCGAGAATCGCGAACGGCGCATCTTCGGCGTCCAGTGGCACCCCGAAGTCAAGCACTCCGAGCGCGGCCAAGAAATCCTCGAGAACTTCCTCTACCGCGGCGCCGGCATCAAGCCCGAATGGACGATGTCCAACGTCATCGACGAACAGGTCGAGCTGATCCGCGCCCAGATCGGTGAAGACGGCACCGCCATCTGCGCCCTGAGCGGCGGCGTCGACTCCGCCGTTGCCGCGGCCCTCGTGCAGCGTGCGATCGGCGATCGCCTCACGTGCGTGTACGTCAACCACGGCCTCATGCGCCTTCGCGAATCCGAAGAAATTGAGCGCGCCTTCAGCGGCTCGACGGGCGGCGCGAAACTCGTCGTGGTCGACGCAGAAGAGCGCTTCCTCACCGCGCTCGCGGGCGTCACCGACCCCGAGCAAAAACGCAAGATCATCGGCCGTGAGTTCATCCGTGTATTCGAGCAGGCGCAGGAAGACATCCTGCGTGAGCAGGGTGTTGTTGACGGCGACCAGGCTCGCCGCAAAGCCTTCCTCGTGCAGGGCACGCTCTATCCCGATGTTGTGGAGTCGGGCGGCGGCGATGGCACCTCCAACATCAAGAGCCACCACAACGTCGGTGGGCTTCCCGACGATTTGACCTTCGAACTTGTGGAGCCGCTTCGCCAGCTTTTCAAGGATGAAGTGCGCACCGTCGGCACCCAGCTCGGCCTGCCCGACGAAATCGTGTGGCGCCAGCCGTTCCCCGGCCCGGGCCTCGGCATTCGCATCATCGGCGAGATCACGAAGGAGCGACTCGACACGCTTCGCGCCGCCGACGCTATCGCGCGCGAAGAGCTCACCCTCGCTGGTCTCGACCGCGACCTTTGGCAGTGCCCCGTCGTGCTCCTCGCCGACGTGCGCTCCGTTGGCGTGCAGGGCGATCACCGCACCTACGGCCACCCCATCGTTCTTCGACCGGTGACGTCGGACGACGCAATGACCGCCGACTGGGCGAAGGTTCCCTACGATGTTCTGTCGAAGATCTCGACGCGCATCACGAACGAGGTTGATGGCATTAACCGCGTCACCCTCGATGTGACGAGCAAGCCGCCGGGCACGATCGAGTGGGAGTGATCCCGCGGTAGTAAAGGGCCCGTTCCTTTGGGGAGCGGGCCCTTTACAACACCTCAGCGGAACCGGCCTTTCCCCAGCCAGCTAATTGAGGAGCCTTGTAGTCGACTTTCCTTGGCTCCGGGTCCCTGGGCTACCGGGGGTCGCCTCGTTGCCCACTTTCCGCCGTCTCTTCTCGAAGGCGGTGAAAAATCGCCACCTCACGTTGATATCTGGGCCTCTGACGCCGTTTTTCACCGCTTCTGCAGGGAAGAAGACGGTCGCGGGGTGAGGGGTGGGGCGGTGCGAGGGACTAGAGAGTGATTTCCTTGTGCCACGTCTCTTTGAGGAAATCCTGGCGCCAATTCATCTTCTCGTAGGCGAGATTTGCCCCCGTGGGAGAATCGGCGTCCACAAAAAGCTCGCCCCGGCCATAGCCATGTTCCATGGCAAGCAGGTAGAACGCATCGAGCAGCGCATGTGCCGCTCCCTTACCGCGACCCTCGCGCGTCACGCCGAGATACTCCACGTGGGCCGTCTTCGACTCGGGAAGCCACGACGTCATGAGTGTGCCGATCACCATCGGTGCCGAACCATCCGCGGGAACGAGCTCAGCCAAAAGGTCGCGGTCCCACTCGTGATGCGCATACAAATCCGTGCGCTCGCACCACTCGTCGAAGCTCTCCTCGAAATGATTGAAGTGATCCTCAAAAGCATGCTCGAGAGCAGCGTGGGCCGCGCGGCGATCCTCAACGTCGGCAAGAGTGCGAACGCGAACATTCGCAGCCACGCGGGGAGCCAAGGAGGCGTCGGACTCCCGCTCCTTGATTTCCTGCACGCGCGCGGGGATGTCCTGGTCCATCACCACCCAGGTGCGCGCTTTCGCAAAGCCAGCGTCAGCGAGAGCCTCCGCGCGGATACAATCGCCCGGGCCGACCTCCGTGACGATCACGAAGCCCTCCTCGCCGCGCTTCTCGCCAAGCATGCGGGCCTGCTTCTCGATCCACTCCAGGCAGCGCGCGGCATGCGCGATATAGAACTCATCGCCACGACGCACCGCCCACTTCGCATCGATGCGACCCCGAGCGTGATCGTGCACCATCGCGTACGCCACCACCGGTGCCGGTTCCTCGCCAGAACAGCGTGATTCGCGAACCACCATCGCGGAGTGTCCCGCCTCAATCGTGTTGATGAGGTCAGTGCCGTCGAATACCTCAGAAGGATCAGAGGCGCGCAAAAGATCCCTCGCAATAAGGGCGATAGCGGGGTAATCGGCGGGGGTGGGAGTATCGACGAAAGCCATGACCTTAGCCTAGAGCAAAAACCTGCACCAAAACTGTGTTGAAAAGTCCATTACTGCAGGTCAGGGGACTCTTGCGGGGGTTTTGCACCGAGCTTGTCCTGAAGCCTCAAATGCAGTTCGGCGCGCATGCCACGCAACGCAATAATGGTCGCGGCAAAGGCCGCAATGCCAGCGAGATACATCGCGGCATTCTGCCCATCAACGAACGATGCCTTTGCAAGATTCCAGGCCACTTCCGGATTCGCAGAATTGCCCGGCTCGGCCAGTACCGCCGCCGAACCGATCGTCTGCTTTGCCTCCTCAAGCACTTGATCCGAAATACCCAGACCAGCTTCACGCGAGGACAGGGAGAGGCGATAAGCGAGCATCCCCACGCCACCAAGAACCGCAGTGCCCAGCGCCCCGCCAAGCTCGTAAGCCGTCTCGGAGATCGCCGAAACGGAGCCGGCCTCCTTATCCGGGGCCGACGACAGAATCGTGTCGTTCGTGAGCGGTTCCGAGAACCCGATTCCAAGACCGATGAGGAACGTGCACAGGAAGTAGAAGAAGGGGTTGAAGTGGACGGTCACGAGCAGCGGCACCGAAAGGCAGCCCATACCGCACGTGAAAAGGCCGAGTGCCACGAGCTGGTTCGACCGGAACTTTCGCGCAAAGACCGGGGAGATGAGTGCGCCGAGAATCGTCGCCACGACCATCGGAAGTGCCCAAAGGCCCGCCTCGATCGGCGAAAGTCCCGAAACAACCATGAGGTACTGCGGGAAGAAGAACAGTGTGCCAATCGTGATGAAGTACGCGATGCCGTTAATGAGTGTTGCCGAGCGGAACGTCGGCTCCGAGACCACATCCACGTCGAGAATCGGGTTCGCAACAACGTACTGGCGACGCCAAAAGAGCGCGAGACCCGCCGCACCAGCGACCAAGAGCCCTACCTGCCAGATCGCGAAATCATCAATGAGGAGCTTGAAGCTCAGCACGAGCGCAAAGATCGACGCGATCAGCAGCACGGGGGAGAAAAGGTCGATGCGCTCGGTCTCCTCGAGGTCTGACTCCGGAACGTAGAGCTTCGCGAGGATGACGAACACGATCACGATCGGCACGTTAATAAAGAACACGTACCGCCAGTTCGCGATCTCGAGCAAAATGCCGCCGAGAAGCGGGCCAATCGCACTACCGCTAGAAAAAGCTGCCGACCACAGTGCGAGCGCGAGACGCCTCTCCGAACGCTTCTGGAAAATGTGGCGGATCATGCCGAGCGTCGACGGCATGAGGGTCGCGCCACCGAGTCCCTGGAGGGAACGGCCCACGATCAGCATGAGCGACGAAGTGCTAAAGCCCGACAAAATAGAGGCCGCACCGAAGAGGGCAGAACCCCACATCAAAAGACGAAGCCGACCGAAACTGTCACCGACCTTGCCCATGACAATGAGCAGGCACGCGAGCACAAACGAGTACGAATCGACGATCCACAGAAGTTCGTTTGCTGACGGATGGAGATCCTGCGAGATGCCCGGGAGCGAGATGCTCAGAACCGTGACATCGATACTGATCAGGAAAACTGGCAACAGAACGACGACTAGGGCAGCCCAGCGCGCTCTCCACGACATTTCTATACACCGTCTTTAAATCTTTAGTTTATGGATCCAGTATATCTGACGCGTGACTGCTTGGCCCGCAAGTGTGGGGAACATCGTTATTGGGGTGTGTGGTGGACCACCTCTCAGGGCTGGCGACTCGAGCATCTGCGCGGAGGCGTTCCCGACGGCGGTCGATGACCTTTACTAGCGGTCCCAGTGGGTGACATGGACGGCACATGAGGGCGCGGAAGCAGATTTGGGGCGGCGGCTGTCAACTTTGTCCATTTTGCGGGACCAGTGTCCTGGTGCTCGGGTGTCATCTATGTGAGGATTTCACTAGGCCTTGAGACCTAGAACCCGGGCTGGGTAGCCCTCTAGGTGAAAGGTTGAACAATGCAGTATATCCGTATCGTTAGAAAGGGCCCCGGCTCTGCCGAGGGATTGAAGTGAAACACGGAAACGTAGTTGTTAGCGACTCGCTCGCTGAAAGTTATAAACGTTGGTTCCCAACTGAACGCCAGGTAGTTGCTCTTAGCGAAACTGACCTCACCGATGCTGCTGTGGTCGTGCTGTCCGAAGAGGATGTTCAAGACGGTAAAGGCAAAGAGATTGTAGAACTCGGCTGGGGTCTCCCGGTTATTGCGTGTGTCTCGGCCGACCGTAAAGATCTTATCGGTAAGGGTGAAATCGATGATGTGATCACCAAAGACCGCATTCAGAGCGATTATTTCGCACGTAAGGTTGAGAAATTTGCTCGCCGTTACGACCGCGAAATTCTCCCCCCGTTCTTCGAAGCTCTGGTTGACTACCGTGACCTTGGCAACTCGAACTTCCCGAGTCCTGGCCACCACGGCGGTCAGTACTTCCGCCGGCACCCCACAGGTCGCCGGTTTTTTGAATTTTATGGCGAAAACCTTTTCCGCACTGACCTTTCCAGTTCGGACGTCGCGCTTGGCGACCTTCTGATTCACGAAGGTGCCCCCGAAGAAGCTCTCGAACGTGCAGCTGAAGTTTTCCACGCTGACGACACGTGGTTCGTCCTGAACGGCACCTCTTCATCCAACAAGGTTGTTCTGAACGCTCTCCTCGCGCCGGGAGATGTCGTCCTGTTCGACCGCAACAACCACAAGTCGATTCACCATGGCAGCCTCGTCATGGCCGATGCTAAGCCTGTCTACCTTGAGACCGAGCGAAATGCGTTCGGCCTCATCGGTGGTATCGACGCGCACTGCTTCGACGAAGCCTACATCCGCGAGCGTGTCGCCAAGGTCGATCCCGAGCGTGCCAAGGCTGAGCGACCCGTTCGCCTCGCCGTGTTCCAGCTCGGCACCTACGACGGCACCATCTACAACGCTCGCCGTGTCATTGATAAGATCGGTCACCTTTGCGACTACGTCCTGTTCGACTCCGCATGGGTTGGCTACGAGCAGTGGATCCCGATCATGAAGCAGTCCTCGCCGATGCTTCTTGACCTCAAAGAGAACGACCCCGGCATTATCGTGACCCAGTCTGTCCACAAGGGTATGGCGGGCTTCTCGCAGGCTTCGCAGATCCACAAGAAGGACAACCACATCAAGGACCAGGCTCGTTACTGCGATTCCGATCGCTTCAACAATGCATACATGATGCATGCCTCCACGAGCCCGTTCTACCCGATGTATGCGTCACTCGACGTTAACGCACGCATCCACGCAGATGGCTCTGGTGAAAAGCTTTGGGCTGAGGCGCTCAGGGTTTCGATTGAAGCCCGCAAGATGATCCTGAAGGAATGCAAGTACATTCGTCCGTTCCTCCCGCCGACCGTTAACGGTGTTAAGTGGGAAGACACTCCGACCGAAGAAATCATGGCGAGCCGTGAGTACTTCGAGTTCAAGCCGGGCGAAACTTGGCATGGATTCCCCTCGTACCGCGAAGGCCAGTACTTCATCGACCCGATGAAGTTCCTTCTCACAACTCCCGGTGTTCGTAACACTGAGGACGGTTACGAGTATGAGGACTTTGGCGTTCCGGTCAATATCCTCGCTAACTACCTGCGTACGCTCGGTATCATTCCTGAAAAGTGTGACCTCAATACAATCCTCTTCCTCATCACGCCCGCAGAAACTCTGCCGAAGATGCAGGAACTGGTTGCTGCACTTGTTCAGTTTGAACAAATGCTGGACGAGGATGTACCGTTGGCCGAGGTGCTCCCGCGCGTTTATGCTGAAAACGAAGAGCGCTACCGCGGCTACACCATTCGCCAGCTTTGCCAGGAGATGCACGACTTCTATAAAGAGCGTGAGGTCGCGAAACTTCAGCGAGCAATGTTCCGTGAAGAGACCCTGCCGAAGAGCGAAATGAGTGCACGAGATGCGAACACCGCCCTTATTGCGGGGGATGTTGAACTCATCCCGCTCAGTGAGGCAGAGGGTCGAATCGCAACCGAGGGCGCATTGCCTTACCCCCCGGGCATCATTTGTGTTGTTCCCGGTGAGGTATGGGGTGGTGCCCAGCTCAAGTACTTCCTCACCCTTGAAGAGGGCATCAATGTGCTTCCCGGCTTCGCACCGGAGCTCCAGGGTGTGCACATGGTGAATGAAGACGACGGCTCTACGCGTGCATACGCGTACGTGGTCAAAAACTAATTAATTTGTCAAAGGGGTGGGGCCGCGGCGGTCCCGCGGCTCCGCCCCTAGACTATGGAGAATTGAAACATGAACGATAAACCAGTTCAAAAGAAAATGGGAGTTGTGCAGTTGACCATCCTCACGATGGTTAACATGATGGGCTCCGGCATTATCATGCTTCCTACGAAGCTTGCTCAGATCGGCACAATCTCGATCCTTTCTTGGATTGTCACCGCCGGCGGTGCGACGATTCTCGCGTACTGCTTTGCAAAGCTTGGTCGTTACAGTCGAAACGCCGGTGGCATGGGCGGCTACGCCGAATATGCTTTCGGTAAGTCCGGCTCGTTCATGGCCAACTACACCTACATTCTTTCGCTCGGTATTGCGAACATCGCGATCGCGATTTCGGCTGTTGGCTACGGCCTCACGCTCTTCGATATCGATACTTCAGGCATGAGCAATGGTCCCCTTATCGTGGGTGGTCTTGCCATCGCCACCATGTGGCTTGCAACCGTGCTCAACTTCGGTGGTGCCAGCATCACTGGCAAGATCGGCTCCATCACCGTTTGGGGCGTTATCGCACCGGTGCTCGGCATTTGCATCATCGGCTGGTTCTGGTTCTCGCCGTCCACATGGGCCGCCGCCTGGAACCCGCATGACCTTGGGTTCTTCAAGGCAGTTTCGTCCTCGATCGCAATGACCCTTTGGGCCTTCCTCGGTCTCGAGTCCGCTTCTGCGAACTCCGATGCCGTTGAAAATCCCGAGAAGAACGTTCCTATCGCGGTTATGGGCGGTACTCTCGGTGCTGCAGTTATGTACATCCTTTCGACCAACGTTGTCGCCGGCATCGTCAACCACGAGGAGCTCGCTGCATCGAACGGTCCGTTCGGCCTTGCCTTCGCACACATGTTCAACCCGGTTGTTGGACGCATCATCACTGCACTCATGGTTATTGCCTGCTTCGGCTCGCTCCTCGGCTGGCAGTTCACCATTGCGGAAGTTGCCCGCTCGATGGCGAAGGTTGGGCAGCTGCCTAGGATCTTCAACCACGTGACCAAAGCTGGTGCGCCGATCATCGGTATGTGCATCATCACCGGTCTGCAGACTCTCCTCTCGTTCTTCACGATGAGCCCGAGCCTTGCTGAACAGTTCGAGGTGCTTGTCAACCTTGCAGTTATCACCAACCTGATTCCCTACCTCCTTTCTATGGGTGCGGTCAAGATTCTGCAGAAGCGTTCTGGAGTTCCTGCAGGCAAGGCACGCGCAGTGAACGTGCTCGCATTTATTGCGGCTCTCTACTCGCTCTACTCCCTCTTCACCGCTGGCGAGCAGGCCATGATGGGTGGAGCGCTTGTCACCTTCTTCGGTTGGACCCTCTTCGGTGTCCTCGCTCCGCGACTGCTTGACGGGGGCAAGGGCGACGATGCCAAAGCCCACGAAGAGATTGAACAGGCTAAGCAAACCAACTCCGGCCTTAACCCAGCGTCGGCCTGATCTAGCTTGAGCCTAACGGGTTCGTTCCCGGCTCTATATGAGTGTCAGGACTGAACCCATATAACTAACTACCGCCCCGCTTGCTAATAGCTCCTGTAAGCGGGGCGGTTTTTTGTGCCTGGCTTTTGGGTGTGCTCACCCTTCGTTCTTTGCTAAAACGACACGAGGTGCTACCCCCCCCTTACGGACGGGATTGGAACGGGCAGAACAGGAGACCGTCGCCAGCGGTGTGCGCAGGTCGCTGTGATCGAATGCGAAGGCATTTGGCATCGGCGTCACTAGCTGTTAGTGAATGAATGTGATTTGTCAGCAGAGTTCAAGATTCTCTGGTGTCCAGGTGGACTTCTAAGCCATTCAGGTTGCCGAAACTAGACGAAGTACTAAGTTTGTGTAGTGTGCCAGATCCTCAGGGACGCTGTTGACATGCAAAACAGCAATAGAATCGTGGGGCGTCCAAAATGCTCCACCGGAGGTGACTCCTGGTCGATGACTGCCGTATGCAATCAAGTGCGAATGGTCCATACAGGAGCCAGGCGGCTGTAGTCCCCTGCGTCCGAGCGGACTGCCACAACGTCGCTGCGGTAGTAGTTCGCGCGATTCCGCAAACGTCTTGAACGTTCTTCTGTCTTGAAATAGCTAGTGTTGGCGGAAGTGAAGTGATGGCATTGAGCCTCGGGGCAATAGTGAGAAACTCTAGTCTTTGGTTTCGTTGTGAAGATCAAGCGTTGTGCCAACAGAACACTATCGATGAGCAAGCATAGGGATGTGGCTTTCGAATACGTGTGAGGCGTCCACGGGTCGGTGGGTAGCCAACATAAAGTAATCCCCACCTGGGAAGGTGGGGATTACCGTGCGCCATCAGGGATTCGAACCCCGGACCCACTGATTAAGAGTCAGTTGCTCTAACCAACTGAGCTAATGGCGCGATTATCCAACTATAGCAGAAGTCTGCGGCTATTTCTACGCTTTCGGTCTTAGAGCTGATTCGCGTTTGTATGCGAGTTCCGGCTGCTTATATGCAGTAGTGACCGGGCCACCACAGGGGCAAAAATGCCGGCCTGTGGTGGCCCGGGGTCAAGGAAGGCTCACGAAGCTAATGGCTATTAATCCACTGCTTGAGCCCCGTGGATTCCTAGTTCTCGATGGGCTTGATAAGCGGGAAAAGGATGGTTTCACGGATACCAAGACCGGTGATGGTCTGGAGCACACGGTCGATGCCGATTCCCATGCCGCCTGACGGAGGGAACCCGTATTCCATGGCGTCGCAGAAATCTTCGTCGTAACGCATTGCGTCTTCGTCGCCGCCAGCTGCAAGCTGTGCCTGCTGCACGAACCGCTCCCTTTGGATAACCGGATCAGCAAGCTCGGAGTAGGCTGTGCCGATTTCCGAGCCACGAATGTAAAGATCCCACTTCTCCACGACGCCAGGGCGGTCGCGGTGATCGCGAGTTAGCGGGCTCGTCTCGACTGGGTAATTCATGACGAACACGGGATTGTAGAGCTCTTCGGCGGGGATCAGATGCTCCCAGATTTCTTCGACGAGCTTGCCGTGGCCGAGCGTCTCTTCATCCACGTCTACCTCAAACTTGCGGGCGAGTTCGCGAAGGTGCTCGGCGGAGGTTTCGGGAGTGATCTCTTCCCCTGCATAGTGTGAAATGCTCTCGTAGAGGTCGATGCGCTTCCATTCGCCGCCGAGGTCGAACTCAGTGCCGTCATCGAGGGTGACCAAGGTTGAGCCGGTTGCTGCAATGGCTGCGTTCTGGATGAGTTCTTGTGCCAGATCGGCCATGACGTTGTAGTCGGCGTACGCCTCGTAGCACTCCAGCATGGTGAACTCGGGGGAGTGCGTCGAGTCCGCTCCCTCATTGCGGAAGTTGCGGTTGATCTCGAATACGCGGTCGAGGCCACCTACAACGGCACGCTTGAGGAAGAGCTCAGGAGCGATACGTAGCGAAACCTGCATATCGAACGCGTTCATGTGCGTATCGAAGGAACGCGCGGATGCACCTGAGGGCACAACCTGGAGCATAGGCGTTTCGAGCTCGATGTAGTTACGCTCGCGGAAGGTGTCGCGCAGAGCCTGGATCACACGAGTTCGCAAGCGTGCGATGCGCTGTGCCTCGGGGTTGACAATGAGGTCGACATAGCGACGACGCATTCGCATTTCGTCGCTGAGGTCGGTGTGGAGGTTCGGTAGTGGGCGAAGCGACTTCGAAGCCATTTCCCAACGGTCAGCGTAAATGGAAAGCTCGCCAGTCCTGGAGGTGCCGATTTCTCCGTGCACGAAGATGTGGTCACCGATATCAACGAGGCGGTTGAAGTCTTCGAATGCTTGTTCGCCAACTTCATTCTCCACAAGCATTGACTGCAAGCGTGAGTGATCCCCGGCTTGGAGAACGGCGAAAACGAGCTTGCCGGTCTTGCGGATGTGGACGACGCGTCCAGAAAGGCCGACTACGTCGCCGGTCTTTACTTCGGAACCTTCTAGTTCACCGTGCTTTTCGAGGACGGCCTGAATCGTCGAGGTGTTTTCTACACCAACGGGGTAAGGCAGACGCTCCTGCTGCTTGAGCATGTCGGCCCGCTTGCCCATGCGCACCGCGCGTTGGTCAGCGGTAGTTTGGGTCTCGACGCCCGCTTGGGGGCCAGCATTGAGCTCAGACACGATGATCTCTCTCTCTTGATGTTGTGACATTGTTCCTAGGTAAGGAACAAAGTCAGTGTAACAGCAAATCTGCGCGGCTGTGTTGCCTGTCTTACTGTGTATTGGCTTCTCAGTTAGTTTCCCGGGGGACGGTTTTTTCGCCCGTATATATGGAAATAGGGAAATAGGTTGCTGATCTTTATTCGCGGTCAAGCTGCAATTTGGTCGGTGAACCTTTTGGCCACGAAAGCGCACATAAAGGGGCGCCCGCGTGGAATGCTAGCTTTCCACGCGGGCGCCCCGCCGAAATTATTGGCAGATGTTGGTCTACCCGTCCTTACTTGTTGCGGATGACGTACCCGTAGGCGCGCTGGCGGCCGTCGTCTTCGGTCACCATGTGAACGCCCTGGAGCTCAGGAGCGAAGCCGGGCAGCTGGTTGATGCCCTCTTCAAGTGCCATGAAGTAGTCGTACTGCGGACCGCCCCAAACCTCACCGGGGACAACCACGACGACGCCCGGGGGGTAGGGAAGAGCGCCCTCGGCCGCGATGCGGCCCTTGCACTCTTCGATCGGGAGGTAGTCGACGTTGCCACGGATGAACTCGACGTTTGCTTCCTGCGGGGTCATTTCGACCTTCGGGAAGTTCTCCTCGCGGAACATGTCCTTCTGGAGCTGAGCAACCGTGCGGTTCTTGTAGAAGTCGTGCATCTCCTGGCAGAGCTGGCGAATCGTGTAACCGCGGTAGCGGTCCTCGTTCGCAGCGTAGATCTCCGGGAGAACTTCCTGAAGCGGAACGTCCTTCTCAACAGCCTCTTCGAAGCGGCGGAGCGCAGCGACGAGGTTCGAGTACTTCTGGATCGTGTCCGCCGGGGTGAGGAGGAACAGGATCGAGTTGAGATCGCACTTCTCGGGAACGATGCCCTGCGTGCGCAGGTAGTTCGCGAGAATGTTCGCCGGGATGCCGAAGTCCTCGTACTCGAAGCCACCGGTCTTGTTGATGAGGCCCGGCGTGGTGAGCAGGAGCTTCATCGGGTCGACGAAGTACTGGCCCTCAACGTAGCTGTCGAAGCCGTGCCACTGCTCGCCCGGGTGGAACTCGAAGAACTTACGGTTCGAAGCGATGGTCTCGGTGTCGTACGACTCCCAAGGCTTGCCGTCGACCTCGGTGGGAACGAACGGCTTGAGCATCTTGAGGTTGCCGAGGATGAGCTTACGAGCCTCAATGGAGTTCTTGAGAGCTTCGTCCCACAGCTTCTCGCCGGCGCCGTTCTCGTGCATCTTGGCGTTGATGTCGAGCGAGGCGAACAGCGGGTAGTAGGGGCTCGTGGAGGCGTGCATCATGTACGAGTTGTTGAACTGGTCAAAGTTCACGTACCGATCCTGGCCCTTGATGTGCGAGTCCTTCTTGTGGATCTGCGAGGCCTGCGAGAAGCCAGCCTGCTGCTTGTGCACCGACTGGGTCACGAGGATACCGGGGTCGTTCTCGTCGAGCTCGAGGAGCATCGGCGAGCCTTCCTTCATGATGTCGATCCACTGCTCGTAGCCAACCCATGCGGAGTCGAACAGGATGTAGTCACAGAGGTGACCGATCTTGTCGACGACCTGGCGGGCGTTGTAGATCGTGCCGTCGTAGGTGCCAAGCTGGATGATGGCGAGGCGGAACGGGCGCTCAGCCTTTGCACGCTCGGGGTCAACCTTCTCGAGGCGCTCACGGATGTAGTCCTCTTCGAAGCAGTGCTCGTCGATACCGCCGATGAGGCCGAACGCGTTACGTGCGGTCTCGAGGTAGACGGGCTTGCCGCCGGCCATGACGAGGGCGCCGTGGATGTTCGACTTGTGGTTGTTGCGGTCGAACAGCACGAGATCGTCGGGGCCAACAACAGCGTTGATGGCAACCTTGTTCGACGACGAGGTGCCGTTGAGGATGAACCAGGTGTTGTCGGCGTTGAAGATGCGAGCAGCAGCTTCAGTGGCCTGGACGGGCGGGCCGTCGTGGATGAGGAGGTCACCCATGGCGACGTCAGCGTTACAAAGGTCGGTGCGGAAGAGCTCTTCGCCGTAGAAGTCGAAGAAGCGACGGCCGGCCGGGTGCTGGCGGAAGAACTGGCCGCCCTGGTGTCCGGGGCAGTCGAACGGCGAGAAGCCGCGGTTGTAGTACTTCGTGAGCGCGCCGAAGAACGGGGGGAGAACCTCGTCCTCGAACTTGTCAGCGGCGGCAGCGATCTGGCGAGCGAAGTAGTCGCCCTGGAGCTCGTCGAGGGCGATAACGCCGTGGAGGCCCTCGAGGTTAGTGGTGTCCTTGGTGCTCTTCACGGCGGCGAAAACGGGAATACCGAAACCGTATTCGTTGATCTCGGCGACCTTACCCGCGTCGATGTCATCCTGGTCGAGGATGATCGCGGAGATGTTCGCGAGGTCGCCGCCCTGGAGTGCGGTCAGTTCGTAGCCGGGAATCGGATGGATCGTTGTGTCAGAGCCGAGAAGAGCGGCGCTGACTCCAATAGTCCTGCGGAGCATTTTCACTTTCCTTGCATTGGAGAAAATCTCGTCGGCACAACTCTGTCCGACACCATGACGCTACACCTTCGAGGTTGTGTTTTTCTAGGGAGTTAAGTCCCTTCGCTTGCTGCCGTAACGGGATGTTTACGTTGAGCGCGTCTGCGATTTGCGTGGGGTCGGGTTTTGTGCACCTCTCTGCAGCCCCGTCCAAGTTCACCCAAATAGTGATCTAGATCCTTTTGTGGATGGGGCGCTCCCAGTGTTGCGGCCTGCGGCTTTGCCTTTGGGGTCCGATGGTGGCATGCGTGACACCGTGACTACGGGCGCAGTGTGGTGTGTGCCTCGTCGGGGGGGTGGGCCTTGGCGTTTCAGTGGGGCGACACCCTTAAGTACGGTTGCGACACCTTTGAAACTGCACGGCGAGACTGAAAGTGGGCAGCGCTCGTCGATATTTGTTGCCCGCAATCCTCCTAATTGGGAGTTTTTCTGGATATTTAAAGTTCCACAGCGTATTGGTCTGATTTAGGGGGATAGTGCGCACGCACTTCTTGCTCGGTGAGGGGCGGTATTGAAGGTGGGGGTTGCGGGTTTTGAGGGGCATCGGGCGTTGGGGCGCTGACGGTGGGTGTTGCGGGTGCTGGCGCGGTTGGCTTTGGGGTGGGGTGTCGGTCGGTTCGTTGGTGGTTGCTTGTTTGAAGGTGGTGAAAAGTGGCCGCCTGGAGCTTGGATCCGGGCATCTGGGGCTGTTTTTCACCACTTTCGCGAGAGGGGCGGCTGCCGGGCGGGGGTTGGGGCGGCTGTTTGGGGGGGCGCATTTAGCGACAGTCAATAAGGTGTCGCCCCGGATGCCTGCTCACCGGGACGTTCGTCCCGATCTGTGCCGCTCACACCGTCACGAAACCACTACATGTTGTGGCCTCCGCGTGTCGCGGCACAAGATGTGTCTCTCGCGAGTGAATCTAGGTGGGCAGCCGAAAGCTCCGCACGCGCGGCCCATCGGCACACCGAAGCACACCACCCCATTTGCGATAGGAGCGCACCATGACCACACGCCACCACGCCGAGCGCACCCTTGTAGACCCGATTTCGACGATCAATGATTATCTTGGCCGCGCCGATTGGCGCGTGAATGCGAACGCGAACCAGGGGTACAGCGTTGGCGGGCTCGTGCTCAACTCGGCGGGAAAGCTGGTCGCGAACTACTGGCTCGATGAGGTTTTCAGCGCGGAGGCTGGCCAGGCCCACCGCGAGGGCGATCTCTATATCCATGACCTCGACATGCTCACGGGATACTGTGCGGGCTGGTCGCTGCGCACGCTCTTGCAGGAGGGCTTCAATGGTGTGCCGGGCGCGATTGCCTCCGCGCCCCCGAAGCATTTTTCCAGTGCCTGCGGGCAGATCGTGAACTTCCTCGGGACGCTGCAAAATGAGTGGGCGGGTGCGCAAGCGTTCAGCTCATTCGATACCTACATGGCGCCGTTTGTGAGGCTCGATGCGATGAGCTACGAAGAGGTGCGGCAGAACATGCAGGAGCTCATCTATAACCTGAACGTTCCGAGTCGCTGGGGGAGCCAGTGCCCGTTTACGAACTTGACGTTTGATTGGAACTGCCCGGATGACCTCAAGGATCAGTATCCGCTTATTGGCTCAGAGGTGTGCGACTTTACGTACGGCGAGCTGCAAGAAGAAATGGACCTGATTAATCGCGCGTACATCGACGTGATGACGGAGGGGGACGCGAATGGTCGCGTGTTCACCTTCCCGATTCCGACGTACAACATCACGCGGGACTTTGATTGGGACTCACCGAACTCAGAGCGTCTTTTCCGGATGACCGCGAAGTACGGTCTGCCGTATTTCCAAAACTTCATCAACTCGGAGCTTGATCCCGGGCAGATCCGCTCGATGTGCTGCCGCCTCCAGCTCGATCTTCGAGAGCTCCTCAAGCGCGGGAACGGTCTTTTTGGAAGTGCTGAACTCACGGGCTCGATTGGCGTGGTCACGATCAATATGGCGCGCCTGGGCTACCTCCACAAGGGTGATGAAGCCGCGCTCATGGACGCCCTCGATCACCTCCTTGAACTGGGCAAAGATACGCTCGAGAGGCGGCGTGCGACGGTGCAGGAGCTCATCGATCGCGGGCTCTACCCGTACACGAAGCGCTACATGGGCCACCTCGGCAACCATTTCTCGACGCTCGGGGTTAATGGCATGAACGAAATGGTGCGGAACTTTACGGGTGATGCCCACAATCTCGTGACGGATGAGGGGCGCGCGATGTGCGTGCGGATTCTCGATCATATTCGCCAGAAAATGGTCGAATTCCAGGAAGAAACCGGGAATCTCTACAACCTTGAGGCGACACCCGCCGAGGGCGCTACCTATCGCCTCGCGAAAGCGGATCGCGAGCGCTATCCCGAGATCATTCAAGCGGGTACCGCCGAAAACCCGTACTACACGAACTCGTCGCAAATTCCCGTGGGTGCGACCGACGATCCATTTGAAGCGTTGGAATGGCAAGACGAGCTGCAGACGAAATACACGGGCGGCACGGTTTTGCACCTGTACATGAATGAACAGATGAGTTCGCCCGAGGCGGCGAAACAACTCGTCAAGCGGGCCCTGACGCGTTTCCACTTGCCGTACCTCACGATCACGCCGACGTTTTCAATCTGTGCGAGCCACGGCTACCTCAAGGGCGAACACCACGTGTGTCCCACGTGCGGCGAAAGCTGCGAGGTGTGGACGCGCGTGATGGGCTATCACCGCCCCGTAAGCTCGTTCAACATTGGCAAAAAGGGGGAGTTCGAAGAGCGAAAGTTCTTCACGGAGGGTGCGGCTGAGCGCCACGGGGAACTTCGCGCGTCCGACGCTCGCTCGGAAACCGTCGTACCTGCATGAATGCGCGTACGTCCCCGCTCACGGCCAAGGATCTGCAGATCGCGGGCCTCGTGCCACTTTCGACCGTGGACTGGCCGGGTCAACTCGCCGCGACCCTGTTCCTACAGGGCTGCCCGTGGCGGTGCAGCTATTGCCACAACCACGCGATCCTCGACCCCCGAACTCCGGGCACGGTCACGTGGGGCGAGGTCGAGGATCTCTTGGCAAGAAGGCGCGGGCTCCTCGATGGTGTCGTGTTTTCCGGGGGAGAGGCGACGCTCCAGCGTGCCATCATCCCTGCGTTTCAAGAGGTGCGGGCGCTCGGGTTTCGCACCGGCCTGCACACGGGAGGTGCCTTTCCGTCCCGGATTCACGACATCGTCTCCTCGGACCCAGGCGGGCCTCTCGTCGATTGGGTCGGATTTGACCTCAAAGCGCCGCCCGAAGTGTTTGAGGAAACCGTCGGACTGAGAAACGCGAATCCGAACGCGAGCCGCGCCTTTGAACGCTCACGCGAGTCGTTCCTCGCACTTGCACGCGCCGGGGTAGAGATTGAGCTGCGCACGACCCTCACTCCGGTGCTCGCCCCGTATGCCCCGCGCATCGTCGAGGTCGCCTCGGATCTCTGGCGCGAGGCCGGGGTGGAGAGGGGAGCGCGGTCGCTGATTTTTCAGCAGGCGAGGTCCGACGGTACTTCCGATACCTTTGCGCGCACGCTTCCCGAGCGCTCCCGCTGGAATCGAATGTTCGAGGCGGTGCTCGAAAGTGCGCGGACGACGGGCGACGTGGTGGGTGTTCGAGTCGAGGCTCGTGCCTAGGTAGGACCTTCCGCCGCACCTACGGGATGAGGTTGCGGGGAATCGGCTATGGGCTAGGGCACTGATCAAGGTGATCCCTGTACGCCGCCTGGGGCTGCGGGGCCGCCTCCGAGTGGGCTAGGAATCTAAACCCTACGTTTGTGGCGGAATAGCCCGGCATACCGCCGCA